>Ga0307380_10006021_pt1 | contig 16025 bp, 20 predicted proteins | sample UN3MG_FD_202239 | JGI IMG/M metagenome (GOLD analysis project Ga0307380, IMG submission 202239) | Soil microbial communities from Risofladan, Vaasa, Finland - UN-3 | ecosystem: Environmental > Terrestrial > Soil > Coastal area > Acid sulfate soil | place: Finland: Risofladan, Vaasa | collected...
CACCGGGGAGGTCAGGCCCACGATGAGGGTGTACCGGTGCAGGTTCGGAGAGAGGATCGAGGTCGGGACGGGCAGGGGTTACACCACCGTCGAGGAGCTGAAGGCGAGGGGCTGCCCCTCATGCGGGAGCCACGAGGGTTTCAGGCTTCAGAGGCGCGTCAGGACAGGGTGATCGCCTCCCTGAAAACCTTGATAAAGAGGTTGTCCTCCACCTGAAGTGAGTTCGGGAACAGATATGCTCAAGATCGTTCAGCTCCTCGTCGACCTCTACGGCTGCGAGACGGACCTCGACGACGAGGGCTTCCTGATGGGGGTTCTCGAGAAGGCTGCTCAGAGGGTGGGTGCCACCGTCGTCAGGAGGGTCACACAGAGGTTCCAGCCCGTCGGGGTCACCGTGATCCTGATACTCGCCGAGACCCACCTCTCGATCCACACATGGCCGGAGCACGGGTACGCGGCCGTCGACGTCTTCTTCTGCAGCGAGGGGGCAGACCCCTACGCGGCATGGGAGGTCATCAGGTCGGCGCTTAAACCAGAGTCCTTCGAGTTGAAGGAGATAATCAGAACAATCGGCGAGAAGCGCTCATAAAAGTTCTCTAGATCACGATGGCTGTCCGGGTCGACTTGACCTTGTCGAGGCGCCTGATCTTCCAGCTAAGTGTCGTCTTTATCTGCTCCATGCTCTCCGTCTGGAGGCAGCATAGGACGTTGTACGCGCCGTTTACGGCGTACACCTCGCTTACCTCCTGCAGCTTCTTGAGGGAGTTGATGACGTCTGCCTCGCTACCCCTCTCGGCGTTGATCAGGACGTATGCCTTCGCCATGTCTCATACACCCGGTCTCTGCTCTCTAGATTATTGAGTCCTATATAGTCAATATATTTTATATAAATTGTGGTTCACTGCAACTAGAAGCGGAAGGAACTACTGGAAAAAAGGTGGTAGGTCACTTACGGTCTGTGACCGTGAAGTAGACGTGGTTCTTCTGGACGATGGGCCGCGCCTTCAGCACGTCCAGGGAGCCGTCCTCCATGTACTCCTCGTCGACGGTTGTCGCCACGACTTCGCCCACGAACAGGGTGTGGTCCCCGCAGACGTGGGCCTGCACCACCTTGCACTCCATGTGGCTGAGGCACTCCTCTATCCGGGGCGGTCCCACCTTGAGGGAGGGGATCGGCGTCAGCCCCGTCTCCTTGAACTTGTCCACGTCTCGGCCCGACTTGACCCCGCAGAAGTGCATCTGCTCCTCGAGGTCGATGGAAGGAGTGTTGATGACGAACTCCCCCGTCTCCTCGAGGAGGGTGTGGCTGAACCTCTGGGGCGCGACGCCGATGCAGACAAGGGGCGGCCTCCTGCTGATGGGCATGTACATGCCGAGGGTGATGATGTTGGGCCTGCCGTCCCTGCCCGAGCACGTCGCCATGACGACGTTGCCGGCGGGGCCAGGCTGAAGCCTGCCTCCCTCCGGGAGCTCGACCTTCATCTCGGTGCCGCCTCACTTGCCAAAGCGTTCCCAGCTCACGATCTCGTCCAAGGACTTGCGCTCCTTTGGTCCGGGCGTCTCATCCGGGTACCCGAGGGGCGTCAGGGCGATGACCTTATATTTGTCCGGTATCCCCAGCAGCTCCTTGACCTCGGCGTCCCTCCTCGTCTGGCCCATCCAGCAGGTGCCCAGGCCCAGGTCGGTCGCCGCAAGCACCAGTTGCTCGAAGGCGATGCCCACGTCGTTGTAGCACCAGCTCGGGGATGCCTCCGCGTCCGCTAGGCCCACGATGATGACCGGGGCCTCGGCCGCCCATGCCCCCCGTCCGGCGAGCTTTCCCCTCATCTCCTTGTCCTTCACGACGATGAAGTACCAGGGCTGCCTGTGCGCCGCCGAGGGGGCGATCCTCGCCGCCTCAAGCACCTTCATGACGGACTCCTTGGGGACGGGGGTGTCCTTGTACTTCCTGATGCTCCTTCTCTTCTTGATTACCTCATCGAACTCCATTCAATACACCACAAACAGTGGAGAATACATGGGCGTGGATGGTTATTTGTTTTACCCAGACTGCAGGGTTACGAGGATACGCTGTTGAGCCCTCGCATCCGGCTGAAAGGTATGCATCCATGGGCCTACAATGCCTCTATTGACACTGGTGTGAGTTCCACTTAATGTCTTCAGGGCGAGTGATCTGCAGGTCTGTTCCCTTCTCTCTCCCATACCTTGAGAGGGGCTTCGTGAGGTGCCTCTGAGCCTTCGGCGGGGGGATGTAGAGCCCCATTTCCAGGACTCGCTCCATCTCGACCTCCTCCTTCTCCATGCTGCCGTCCCGGTGACCGCAACGCCTGCAGCGGAACCCTTTCCCCGTGCCCATGGACTCCATCCCGCTGCCGCAGATGGGGCAGGAGGGGTTGACAAGACGGATGTCAGCTGCCAGGCCAGTGACCTCCAGCTTCTCCACGTTCAGCGTCCTGTTGCACCCCGTCTCCTGCGCCCTGACGCCGCCGTAAACGGTCACGGAGTCCCCGGGCCGGAGGAGTCTGACCGTGTCCCTGAAGCCCCCAGTGGGCTCGTAGGCGGCGCAGTCCGTCAGCGCCGTTCCATCCCCCAGGACGAAGATGACATGGCCCCCCTGAATGGTGCGGGGGCTCTCGACGACCTCCCCCGTCACGATGGCGGGATTGAAAGGCGCCAGATCCGAGATCTTCGACCGATGCCTGAGGTGGGCGTCCGTCCCCTGGTTGGACCTGAAGATCACCCATCGTTCCACGGGCTCGAGCGGCATAATGATCGTGGAGGCAGTGTACACCGCTCCCGGGTCCTCGCCCCTGATGCCGTAGAGGATGGGGTCGGGCCCGTGGGGGGCGATCAGGACGCGACCTGACTCTGAATCCACGTTGTTGAAGGTTGAGCCGCCCAGGCGTGCATCCATCTCCCGGACGGAGCTCTCGTCCAGTTGCCTGGGCTTACCCCAGTTCTCGGGGGTCCGATAGGTGAGGAGCTCGAAGGTGTGGTCGCCCCTCTGGAGCCCCCCTATGGCGGCGAGGGCGCCAATGATCCCCCTCATGTTCTTGTAGCCGACTGCTGAGGCCTCGACCTCGTCGATCAGCTCACGTGCCTCTTCAAGTGTCACGACGCTCTGGACGACCCTGTCCGAGAAGTCCATGACGGGCTCCGGGACCTCCCCCCTCATGAAGACTATCCCCGGGTTCGTGTTCCCGCAGTCGAACTCGGCGAGGGTCTCGACGGCGTCCACGACCATTCTCCTGGCATTCCTTTCATCCTCCTCGTCGACCTCGATGCGGAGGCATACCGCCCCGTTCCCCCTCGTCTTCCAGGGGACGTTGGGATTCAGCCGCAGGAGGTTGAGGAAGTCCACGAACTCGACGCCGAGGGCCTGCAGCCTCTCGACGAGCAGGGCGCCTATGTAGGTCGTGCATCCTCCCTGGGGGGAGTCGGTGTCATCGATACCGATGTGCAGCTGCAACCCAGCGCCCTCCCGAATTGGAAGTGCGGAAGGGCTATTTAAATGTGGGACGACTTTTCCCAGTTTTGGAAAAGCCTCCCATAGATGGCGAACGCACCTCAAAAACGGGAAAAAAAGCCTTATTTTTCCTTAGGGTGGTATCTAATTGCTTTTTCAGTCAGAGAAGCCTTTTATCTGAATATTGTTCCGTAATAACTTGAGAAAGGGGTGCAATATATGAGGAGAAATAATCTGGATATCTGCGCAGACATCCTCCGGGTGTCTCGCAGTGGGGCTAAAAAGACCCATCTGGTCTACAAGGCTAATCTGAACTTCAAGATCGTGAAGAGCTACCTGGACGACCTGGTGTCAAGGGAGTTCATCGAGAACAGGGGGGAGCGCTTCTTCATCACTGAGAAGGGCTCCAAGTTCATCGAGAGGTACGACGCCCTGGTCGCGCCGCTCAGCAGCAAGCTTTGAAGGCGTCGAACATGAATGTGAAGAGACGAGTGATGGTGTACGCCATCTCGGTGGCCTCCGTGTACGTGTCGATGAACCTCATGACCAAGTTCTTCATCGACATGCTCAGCAACTTCACATTAACGGTCGTTTAGGGTCGTAAATCCCCCAATTCTTTCCGAATAGATTTCTTGGGTTTTGATTCCGAAAAGAATATTTTGTGTCTCGTCGATCTCTTTCCTATGTTGAATTCTCTGGACACGGTGGCCCTGAGGCGGAAGGCTCTCGAGCTCACCCAGGCCCAGCTCGCCAAACTCGCCGGCGTCAGCCAGTCATACATCGCCAAGCTAGAGGCGAAGACGATCGAGCCCTCCTACACGAAGGTCCAGGCCATCTTCGAGGCCCTCGAGGAGCTCGAGAAGGGGCGTGAGACCAAGGTCGGCGAGATCATGACGGCAGACGTCGTCAGCGTCCAGACGGGAGAGCGGATCCAGGTCGTGGTGAGCCTCATGAGGAAGCATGGCTTCTCACAGTTCCCCGTCTTCGCAGGGAATAAATCGGTGGGTAGCGTCACTGAGCGCTCCATCATCGACAGGATGGTGAGCTCCGACGGTGATATCGTCGTGGGGAACAGGGCTGTCTCGGAGGTCATGGAGGACCCCTTCCCCCAGGTCGGCGAGGACGCCCCCATCTCCTTGATCGCGAACCTGCTCAGGGTCTACCCCGCGGTGCTCGTGCACCGGAAGGACAAGATAACGGGCATCGTCACCAAGGTCGACCTGTTGAAGGTCTTGGTCTAGTCACCGAATGGAAAAAAGTTCACCCCTGGTCGTGTAGGAAAGATAGCCCTGCATCTATAGGCATTCGCAGGAAAAATGTATGGTATCTGCGAGCCTAGACGACGATCATCGTGAGCGTCGATCTAACCTTGTCGAGTCGCCTGATCTTCCAGCTGATGGTGTCCTTGAGGTCCTGCATAGTACCGGTCTCGATCCGCGCAATGATGTCATAGACGCCGTAGACCATGTGGGCCTCCTTCACCTCAGGGATAGCCGTGAGGTCCTTCAGCACATCGCCCTCTGAGCCGATCTCAGCGTTGATCAGGACGAAAGCCGTAGCCGTAACCGTCTCACCTTGTCAATCTAACTTCAGACGGATACTTAACTTTTGCTAGATTAACATATAGTTGCCCAGTAAAGATGTGAAAACGGGCGAAGGCGATCCGTGAAAACGGTTAAAGGTCACTCAGCCCAGATGATAGCCATGCCCCTTCTGCACCTCCAGGAAACCAAGATCGATTGCGAGCTCGTGATGTTCGACATGACGGGCACCCTCATCGACGTCCAGCCCAGGATCAGAGCCCGGGCCGCGATGCGGGCAAAGGTCATGGCCGAAAGAGTCGGCGACGAAGCGGTCAGAGAATGGGCGAGGCTATCCGGCGTAGAACTCGAAAGCTGGGAGACTGACGAGGACGGCCCCTTAGCAAAAGCCCCGAGGCGTGAAGACTTAATCGTGGGCGCTGCAGCCATCTACGTAGCCGGATACAGGTGGGATGAGGCGAAGGACCTAGTCGAGAGGGTCTACGACGAGGCCGACAGGATGCTGCCCTCGGTTTACGAGCCCTCCCTCTTCGAAGGTGTAGAGGGGGCCTTGAGGGCGCTACGCGCCGCAGGTTTCAAACTCGCCATCGCGACCAACGATCGACGGGCCGAAGCCGAGGAAACCCTCAGGGTGATAGGGGTTCTGGATCTCTTCGAGGCCGTCGTGGGCGCCGACGAGGTTGTTGACCCGAAGCCATCCCCCGCGATGGTGCTTCTGGCATGTGAACGCTGCGGTGCCACGCCATTAAAGACCGTTTACGTCGGGGATCAGCCCACGGACATGGAGGCAGGGAGGCGGGCGGGGGCGGTCGCCACGGTACTCGTCAAAACGAGCCCGACGCCCGGACTGGTGGAACTCGCCGACCACGAGATAGAGTCTGTGAGCGAGCTACGGTCAGCCTGAGGGACCTATAACCTCGGGTCCAGGGCGGCTGTGCACATTGCTTAAACGTCGATGACCCTTATGGAAGAAAGTGAGAATGCCTTGATCCTGGACGAATCGGTCGACGTCAGGGAGATGCGAGCGATAGAGATGAACTCCGAGTACATAGGGGTCTCGAGGCTCCAGCTCATGGAAAACGCGGGTGCCGGCGTGGCGAGGGCAGTCACCCGCCGGTTTGACGCTAAGAGCGACGTGGTCCTAGTCTGCGGGCTGGGGGGAAACGGTGGAGACGGCTTCGTGGCAGCGAGGCACCTTGCCGGCCTCGGATACACCGTCAAGGTGATACTCCTCGGCAGGTACGAGAACATCCGCTCGGAGGAGGCGCTCGTCAACTGGAATGCCCTCAGGAACATGGGCGCGACGGTCAAGATCCATGAGGTACACGACTCCGCCGAGATCGCGCCGCTGAAGGCCGATGTGATCGTCGACGCCCTCATAGGGACCGGTGTCAGTGGCGCTCTCTCCGCTTCCTACAGGGAGATGGTGAAGGCCATCAACGGATCCAGAGGGTTCAAGATATCGGTGGACGTGCCGACGGGGCTAGAGTCGGACACGGGAGCCGCCCGCGGCGAAGCCGTTAAGGCGGACGTGACCCTGACATTCCACAGGCCCAAGACCGGGCTGAAGAAGGCTGAGGGGTATACCGGAGCGTTGGAGGTCTGCCCGATCGGGGTCCCCCCTGAGGCCGAGTTGTACGCGGGCCCCGGGGACGCCTACCTGGCCCACAGGAGGCGTGAGCCGGACTCTCACAAGGGGGACTTCGGTAGGCTCCTCATTATCGGGGGGAGTGAGACCTACTCGGGCGCCCCAGTCTTGACGGGCCTCGGGGCCTACGCCGTCGGGGTCGACCTCGTCTACGTTGCCACTCCAGAGTCGGCCGCTTCTATAATAGCGGGCTTCTCCCCGAGCCTGATAACGGTCAAGCTGAAGGGCTCAAGGTTCTCCATGAAGAACGTCGAGCAGATCAGCCCGTTACTGGATCGCGTCGACGCCATTGCCATCGGGCCTGGCCTGGGGCTCCACGAGGGGACCGTGGAGGCGGTGAATTCCATCGTCGAGACCGTCGAGGGGAGGGGGCTGCCCCTGCTCCTGGACGCGGACGCCCTCAAGGCGTACGCTGGGGAACGGCGTAAGCTGGGCGGTCGGGCTATTCTAACGCCACATCAGGCGGAGTTCAAGGTCCTCACCGGCAAGGAGGTGAGCGGGACCCTCGATGAGAGGGGAGAGCTGGTAGAGAAGTGGGCGTCGAGGCTCGGGGCGACGATATTGCTGAAGGGAAACGTCGACGTCGTGAGCGACGGTGTCCTCACTAGGTTCAACCATACGGGTAACCCGGGGATGACAGTTGGCGGGACAGGGGACGTGCTCTCAGGCGTGTCCGCGGCCTTCCTCTCGATGGGTGTGGGTGCCTTCGAGGCCGCTGTTGCTGGTGCGTTCATCAACGGGGCAGCCGGTGACGCCGCGTTCTCCGAGAAGGGCTATCACCTCCTGCCGGAAGACGTTGTGAATAAGGTGCCGACAGTCATCGAGGATGCTATAGGTGGCAGGATGCGGCGAGCCGACTAGGGCGCGTCTAAATAAAGGCGGCTCAACCCTGAGTCACTCCCGTGTCTTGGTGATCTCCTCGATCTTGAGGTACTCCCTGCCCCGGTTGAAGTAGGTGATGATGTTCTCACCCTTCTGGGTGAGCGCGTAGATGATGTTCGTCCTCTTGTCCCTGTTGTTGGAGGCGTCGATCTCCTCGATCAGGTCCTGGGACAGCATCGACTTCAGTATCTTCTGAAGGGGCTTCCACGATAGGTTGGCCTCATACATGATCCTCGTAGGCTTGCTCGTCCCCCTCTTGACTGCCCAGAGGACGTCTAGGTAAATCTCAAGTCTCGATCTCCGAGGCATATCTAACACCCCTAGTGCCTGAATCCTCTACTCTCGCAACAGTTATTTTCGTTTGTATGTAGTCCAGCTCTACATTACAGATACCGGACTGTGATCTGTAGTAACACACGTGGAAATCGGGTCATCTCGGCACGCGAGGTGGATTAAGTTGAGGCCCCTCAGAGCCTCATCCGGGGGGCCGTCTCCAGCTGGAGGAGGTCCTCCGCCCGCTTGAAGTACTTTATCACGTTCTCGCCCTTCTGGGTGAGCTCGTAGCAAGCGGTCGTCCGCTTGTCCCTCAAGTGCGTAGGGTCGTACTCCTGGATCAGATCCTGCTTGATCAGGGAGTCGAGGGTCCTCTTGAGCGGCTTCCACGAGAGGTTGGACTCGTACATTATACGGGTGGGCTTCTTGGTGCCATTCTTTATGGCCCACATCACGTCGAGGTAGACTTCCAGTTTAGATCTTCTGTGCTTCATCTTTTACGTTCCCTCATTCTGTATCTGCGTTATACACCTATACATTATATCGGTTTTCCGATATGTTCGACCTATTGCCCACTCCCTCAGATATAAGTATTTCTGATCCATATCTAGGGTACATATACTAAAAACGAACTTTAGTGACCTAAATACAGTTATGGATCAATAATTCATATCTTTCAGTCGCAGAAAAAACCCGAATCTACCCCCCGAAACCCCGACTACATCGTCGATGTATTGCGACGGAATGCTAGTTCACAACCACAAGTGACCCCCGCGAATCCCTACAGTGCTTGTGTAGGGCAGCTATCTCAGTCCCTCAGGGGGGGCTGTTGAGGAACCTCAGGGCAAGCGAGACCAGCGAGATCGCAATGAGCAGAGGGGAGGTCGCAAAGAAGAAGCCGTCCTTCCTGTAGACCCAGACGACGAACCACGGGAGGTCCTCGAGCCGGGGGAGCTGTCTGGCGATCACCGGAAGAAGGACCAGGGCGAGCCCAGAAGCGATGAGGATCAGTCCAAGGGTGGTGAAGGGCCTGTAGAGCGGCTCCATGCTACTCGAGGAGTTCTTTTTCCCGTCTTTATATAAGGATCTGGTAGGTTGAGCGAAAGAGATATATCATCTAATGCCTCCCCCCAGACAGAATTCAGGGGGAGTGATAACTACGAGGCTGGTCATTTTGGGCCCTCCGGGGTCGGGGAAGGGGACGCGGGCGAAGATCATTGGTAGGGTGTACGGGATCCCCGTGGTAACGACGGGGGACATGCTCCGTGAGGCCGTCTCCGAGGGCACCGAGCTGGGTCGGCTGGCCGAGGCGTACATGAAGCGCGGGGAGCTCGTCCGGGATGACATCGTCATTGGAATAGTCGAGGAGCGGTTCAGCAAGCCGGATGTCGAGGAGGGCTTCGTCCTCGACGGCTTCCCCAGGAGCGTCAAGCAGGCGGAGGCCCTGGATCGGATCCTAGTAAAAATGGGCATCGCCCTCGACATAGTCCTCAACGTCACCGCCCGGTCCGAGACCATCCTGGGCCGGCTGTCGCTACGGAGGTCATGCCCCAAGTGTGGCGCCGTCTACCATATCAAGGACATGCCCCCAAAGCAGGAGGGCATCTGCGACGAATGTGGGAGTCCTCTGGTGCAGCGGGATGACGACAAGGAGGAGATCATCCTCCACCGCCTGGAGGTCTACAGGGATCAAACCGTCCCGATCCTTGAACGATATAAGAAGGCGGGCAAGGTGAAGGAGATAAGCGGCGAGCTTGAGATCGATCAGATAATCGACGAGGTCAAGCGTGTCCTCGGGGGCGTCTAAATCCCTCAGGTCTTGTAGCCGAACTTCCTGAGTATACCCTTCCTCCACTCTACGCCCTCTTCTTCCTCGACGCCCAGGGGCTTCTGACCGTCGATGACGCCGAGGACGCCTCTCCCCTGCTCCGTCTCAGCGACGATGACCTCAAGGGGGTTCGCCGTAGCGGCGTGGATGGTGCAAACCTCGGGGACTACCTTCAGCTGGTTGAGCACGTTAATCGGGTAGGCCTCTTTCATGAGAACGACGAAGGAGTGCCCGCATCCAAGGTTCAGGGCGTTGGACGCCGCCGTCTTCTTCAGATCCTCGTCGTTCCCCTCCACCCTGACTAGGCGATCCCCTGAGGACTCGCAGAACGCGAGGCCGAATTTGACGCCAGGGGTCGACGTCATCATCGCCTCGTAGACGTCCTCGACGGTCTTGATGAAGTGGCTCTGCCCAAGGATCAGGTTGCATCCCTCGGGCGTCTCCATCTTTACGACCTTCAGCTCCATGTTTTCACACGATCAGACCAACGTTCTTAACCATAAGAGGGTTGCGACCTCAGTTAATGTATTAAGAAACCGTTGCAGAATTTTTATACGATGTCAGGTAATCGCCGGCGGGGCAGGTCCGATGAGTACTGGAGTAATAGCCCCCGCCTGGGCTGGGGGGATGTGCCCCATAGCGTGGCTCCCTACGTTCCGACGCCTCAGAACATCGTCAACAGGATGCTCAAGCTCTCAGGGGCGGGGCCCGACGACGTTGTCTACGACCTCGGATGTGGCGATGGCAGGATCCTAATCACTGCCGTCGAGGAGTTCGAGGTAAAGAAGGCCGTGGGCTACGACCTCAACCCCACGATGTGCGGCAACGTCCAGGTGAAGGTAGACGAGAGGGGGCTTGCGGACCGCATAGAGATCGTGAACGGCAACTTCTTCCTCGCCGATCTGTCCCAGGCATCGGTCGTCACCCTATACCTGACGACTTCAGGGAACACAAAGCTGAAGCCCAAACTGGAGAAGGAGCTGAGGCCGGGTGCCCGGGTCGTGAGCCACGACTTCCCCATCAGGGGATGGGAGACGGTCAAGAATGATCCCCCCGACCACTACATCGTGGGCTCCCACAAGATCTACGTCTACGAGGTTCCCTGTTCCTATGATGCTAAGACGTCGATCCCCCGTACAGAGGAGGAGGACAGCCGCTGGAAGCGGATCCGCGACCTCTTCCTGAGGAGCGAGGGGGAGGCCTAGAGGGCCCCCAGGACCAGCGCTATCAGCGCCATCCTCGCGTAGATACCGTGCTTCACCTGCTTGAAGTAGAGGGCGTGGGGCGTGTCGTCGACGTCCCTGGCGATCTCCGTAATCCTTGGAAGCGGGTGCATCACCTTCAGGTCCTGCTTCGCCGACTTCAGGAACGCCCTGTCAATAAGGAAGGCATTCTTCACCTTCTCGTAGTCAGCGGGGTCGGAGAACCTCTCCTTCTGCACCCTAGTGGCGTAGAGTACGTCCAGCTCCGGCAGGATCGACTTGAGGTCGTCGGTCTCCTCGTAGTCCAGCTTCCCCTTGACGTCCCTGATGACGTCCTCCCTCATCTTCAGCTGATCCGGGGAGACGAAGTGGACCTTGACGTCGTAGTTCCTGAGGGCCACCGCTAGGGAGTGGACCGTCCGACCGTACAGGAGGTCGCCGACGAGGGCGATGTTGAGCCCGTCGATCTTCCCCTTCGCCGTCAACATAGTGTGGAGGTCGAGGCAGGCCTGGGTGGGGTGCTCCCACGGGCCCGAGCCCCCGTTGATGACCGGAATCTCAGCGGCGTCCGCAGCGATAATGGCCGCGTCCTCGGACGGGTGGCGCATCGCGATGACGTCGCAGTAGCTCTCCACCGTCTTGATCGTGTCCGCAAGCGTCTCTCCCTTCGCCACCGATGAAGTCTGGGGCTGCGCGAAGCCTATCACGCTTCCCCCGAGGCGGCACATTGAGGCCTCGAAGCTGAGGCGAGTCCTCGTGCTCGGCTCGAAGAAGAGTGAAGCGAGTATCTTACCCTTTAGAAGATCGGAACCTTTCTCCACGAGGGGCATCATCTCCGTCGAGGACTTGAGGATGAAGTCGATCTCCTCCCTGTCGAACCTCCTCATGGAGATGATGTCCTTTCCCTTGAAATGGGATGAATCTACCAACTCTGGTACCAGTAAATCCTTCTCCTGTTGCGTTTAAAAGTTTGACCGACATAAATAGGGAAACGTGAATCAGATGCTGGACAAGATCTCGAAGGCAGTCGAAGCGCGGAGGGGGGAGGCCATCTCCCTGCTCCAAGATCTGATAAGGGTGCCAAGCCCCAGCAGGGAGGAGGCCGAGGTCGCCCAGCTCATCGTGACGAAGATGAGGAAGGCGGGCTGGGACTCCGTTGAGGTTGACGAGCTCCACGACGTCATGGGCAGCATCAGGGGCCGGGGCGGAGGCAGGAGCATTCTATTCAACGGGCACATTGACCACGTCCCAGAGGGAGACATGGAGGACCCCTATTCGGGCAAGGTCGCTGACGGCACGCCCTTCGGCGTGGAGGGAGAGGTGGTCTACGGGCGGGCGGCGTCGGATATGAAGGGAGCCGTTGCAGCTATGATGATGGCTGGCAACGTCCTGAAGGGCCTCGGCGTGAACCTGAAGGGGGACTTCAAGGTGGCGGCGGTCTCTCAGGAGGAGATCGGGGGCGCTGGGACCATCTCCACCATCGAGGAGTACGGGTTCCTTGGGGACCTGGTGGTCATCGGCGAGGCCACCGACATGGAGGTCGCCCTCGGTCACAGGGGGAGCACCAAGGCAGAGGTCGTGGTCAGGGGAAGGAGCTGCCACGCCAGCGCCCCCGAGAGGGGAGTGAACGCGCTTCACAAGGCCGTCGACATCATCAGCAGGATCAGGGACGACCTCATCCCCCGCCTGCCCGACCACCCCCTCTACGGTATGACCACCCTCACCACCACGAGGATCTCCGTGAAGCCGGAAGCGTCCAACGTCGTCCCTGAGGAGTGCAGGTTCACGGTCGACTGCAGGTACAACCCCGACTTCCCCACTGAGAAGCTGGACGCCTCCCTCACGGAGGTGATAGAGGCTGCCAAGAAGGATGACCCAGAGGTCGACGCTTACGTCGTGCCGAGGGAGGTGAGGAGGAGATTCTCGGGCTTCTACACGAACCCTGACGACTTCCCCGTCGTCGACGAGGCCAAGAGAGCGGTAGCCGAGGTCCTCGGGCGGGAGCCCACGGTGAGCACCTGGAGGTTCGCCACCGACGGTAGGCTCTACTACTGGAAGGGGATCCCCGTGTTCGGCTTCGGCCCCGGGGAGGAGCGGTCGGCCCACACCCACTTGGATCACGTGAGGGTGGAGGACTACATAGAGGCGATCAAGGTCTACGCCTGGCTCGCTATCAGGATCTGCGGCGTTGGGTGAGTCATGGTTCGGGGTAGAGATGTATCTGCCTGAGGAGCTCCACGAGAGTCGGGGAGAGTTCATAGTCCGGGAACTCCTCCGACTTCACCCAGCGGGCGTCGAGGGCGTCCGAGGAGGCATGCAGCTCCCCTCCAAGGAGCATGGCAAGGTAGTCGACTATGACGAAGTGGAACCTGATGCGGCCATCCTCGTCCTCGATGATCTTGTCGACCACGTCGAGGACGTCGACGATCTCTACATCCAGGTTCGTCTCCTCCTTCGCCTCCCTGGCCGCCGCGTCCGCTGCTCTCTCGCCGATCTCCACCATGCCCCCGGGGATAGACCAGAGCCCCTTGTCGGGCTCCGCGGCCCTCTTGATGAGGAGGTATCTGTCACCGTCGCAGATCATTACGCCAACACCCACGAGGGGCATCTCGGGGTAGAGCCGCCTGCTGCTCAAAGTGATCGAGAATAGTAGGGATCTTCCATTTAAACGGATGACGGTCGGGAACGGGCCTTCGAGCAGGCCTCTCCCGGCAGCATTTATTACCCATGGACCCGATGTGAAGAGAGAGGAGGACATTGAGGTTCCTGGTCTTCACCGACGGCGACTACGGCCTCAGGATACTTGAGAACATCCGGCTCAGGGGCCCCCCGGATTGGGAGGTACGTCATGTCCGGCTACCCCAGGGATTGCCCACGCTGGTCGAGGACCCCGGGAGATACCTTGAGGGCCTCAAACTCGGCGGGCGATGGGGCCTCATCATCTTCATGGCGGAGAGTCCCTCCGCCTTCTCCCTGCTACCATCCGTGATGGAGAGGGGCTCGTCCACATCGGTCATCGCCCCTGTCGACGACTACTCATGGCTCCCCCTGGGCCTCGAGAGGCAGATACGTGAGGAGCTGGGGGAAGTCGAAGCGATCTTCCCCCGGACCTTCTGCACCCTCAAGCCTGTGGGGGTGGGGGCCATCGACGAGTTCGCTGAACGCTTCGGGGCGCCTCAGCTGGTCGTCGAGGTCGAGGGGGGATTGATCACGCGGGTTGAGGTCGTGAGGGGAGCCCCCTGCGGCTCGACGTGGCACATGGCTGAGATGCTCCCTGGGACCCGGGTCGAGGAGGCCGGCAAGCGCGCTGGTACCCTCGTGCAGACGTTCCCCTGCCTTGCGTCCAGATTCGTCGAGCGGCTTCTCGGTGACGCCCCCATCCACCTGGCCGGGCATATAGCTCAGAGGGCCGTTGAGGACGCATTACGGGCCTAATCCATCGCCTTGGAGCGGTTCTCCTCCGCTGAAGTGGGATTTTGGAATGGATGTTCCAGAGCGTTTCATCATGTTCCTTTAGTTCAGATTCGAGTATTATGAACCATGGAACTGGACTTCAAGCTCATGATCTTCCTCGCCGCCATCATGATAGCCCTCACCTTGTTGACCAATGATAGAACCCCGCCGGATGAGGTGGCCGGGGAGGCGTCTGAGCAGTCGGGGGTTCACAGTCCGGGTCGCAGAAGCTCCATCAATGATCTGCCCCAGATTGAGAGGAAGTAGCTCAATTCGAGCGGGTGACTTTGGTTGCCCTAACTAGTTTCTATCAGCTGTCGGCGGGTATGGGGATCTCGGTCGCCTCCCTCTCCGCCATATCCATGTGGATGAACCTGCTCATAGGGGTCGTCACCGAGGAGGCGGGGTAGACCTCTGGGAGCACCTTCACCCAGATGGGGAACCTGCACTTGAGGGCTGTCCCCTTCACCACCGCCTCCCCTTGGGGGAGGTTGCCGATAAGGGAGGCGAACTCGTGCCCCACGATCTCCGCGAGCCTCTGCTTGTCCAGGTCCTCAAGGCTGTGGCAGATGATGTTGTTGGCGCACTGGGTGACCACAGTCTTCTCCACCGTCGCAAGACGTTGGGTGACGATCCAGAGGCCGACGCCGTTCCTGCCGCCGTTGGTGGCGATCTCCTTCACGACCCCCAGCAGCTTCCCCCTGGTCTCCTTCTCCCCGATCTCGAAGACCCCCCTCTGGGGCGCGTAGTACATTGCCTCCTCCAGGAGAATGACGCATCCGAACTTTCTGTTCTCGAGGGCCTCGTTGAAGATCCGGCGGAGGACCTGGGCGACGACGAGGTGCTTCTGGGCCCAGGTGTCCCTGCCCTTGGAGATGTCCATGATGACGACGCGCCGCGTGGTGAGGAGCTCTACGGGGTCGATGGGCTTCATGTCCCCCTCTGGGATCAGCTTGGCGCCGTTCACCGCGTTGAGCACCTGCTGCCTGTAGCTCTCGAACTCCTCCTCCTTCTTGTTGTAGCCAAGGGAGTCAGGGCTCACGTAGCCGACGGCCCTCCTAAGGTCCTGCTTGGTGACGGGCGCCGCCTGGGCGTAGAGTATCTTCAGCGCCTTCACGAGGATCTTCGCGTTCCACCAGGTCTTCTGCCAGCCGAACTCCGCCAAGTAGTCCTCCCACGGGATGTCGGAGGGCTGGAAGAAGCGCTCCCAGGGGACCTTGAGGAAGTTCTCAGGCCCGAGCCTATCGGCGAGGCTCGTGTACTCGCCGTCCTTGTCAACGATGAAGAAGCGGACGGGGGGGTTGAGAGAGGTTGCCCTCGCCACCATGGAGACGGCGGTCGTCGTCTTCCCTGTGCCGACGGCGCCGCAGATGAGGCAGCTCTGCCTGATGAGTGGGTAGACGCCGAGCTCGACGTCGAGGTTGGTGCTCGGGTCGGTGCCCAGGAGAAGCTTCCAGTCGCCGTTGGGCTTGGTGAACTTGGCGACGATCTCCCTATCCGCGTGGTAGATGGGAGTCGTGGGCGTCAGGGGGTACCTGAGCTGGCGGAGGCTGTCGTCGCCATCGATCCAGCCCCACTGGTATCCGCAGGCGTGGATTGTGGTGTCCTCCGAGTTGTCGATGATGTGCCCCTCCCTGAGGAGGGTCTCCTCGTACTCCCTCACCCTCTTATGGGGGTAGACCCTGGTGATCTGGTAGACCACCGGCAGCCCGTTCTTGGGGTGCTCGACGTA
>Ga0307380_10006022_pt1 | contig 16023 bp, 18 predicted proteins | sample UN3MG_FD_202239 | JGI IMG/M metagenome (GOLD analysis project Ga0307380, IMG submission 202239) | Soil microbial communities from Risofladan, Vaasa, Finland - UN-3 | ecosystem: Environmental > Terrestrial > Soil > Coastal area > Acid sulfate soil | place: Finland: Risofladan, Vaasa | collected...
GTCGTCCTTGATGTACTCCACGTCCTTCTTCACGAGGTTGAGCTGGTTCCCGTTCGAGTTCGCCTTTTCGAGAGCCGTCGTCGCAGTCTTGTCCACTCGACTCCGGTCCATCCCAACAAGGGTGCCAACAATAGACAGAAGGATCGCCAGAAGCGCAAAGAGCAGCTTCTTCAATGTGGGATCCATACCTCCCCGAATCTGAGAGTAGCCCCCCGTTTCCGAGGCTCTCGATTCGGTAGCTCGATGAGTGAGATGGTGACCCATTTAGTTCTGCTCCGTTGCTGTCCTTGCGTAGCCACGCTCAAACTCAATGTTCCAGAAAGACTCAAGAGTCGTCTGAGTCAGAGAGCACGTTGTGTCGAGTGTGATGTCCACAGTGTCGGTGCCGCCAGTCATGGCGATGGTGTGAGCCGAGATCGAGCCGCTTGTCGCATGCTCCGCAGAGTCGCCCGTGGTGAAGGTGCATGCCTCGGTTCCAGCAGCGTTGTAGCAAACGAACTGGTGCTCGACCCTACGCATGATGAAGTCGGTCGTGTCGGTGCAGTAGGTGTTGAGGGTGATCGTCCCGTTGACGAACGTGAGGCTGGTGATCGGAAAGCGCACCAGGGCTGTGGCTGTCGTCTCGGTAAGCGTCGAGGTTCCAGTCTGGTGAAGCTGTACCTTGCCCGGCCCCATGAGATGGTCATAGGTGATGGTCGAGGTGTCAGTGCCATCGGTAACAGTCGTGATGATCTGCGCTGGAGAACCAGCCTCGTCTACGACGATCGACGCGACATTGGCCCCATCTGCTGCCCTGATTGTGACGCTTGGAGTGTCTACTCCCAGTCGTACAGAAGCCTCTTCTGTCCCGTTCGCACTGAACAGACCGTTGGCGGTAGTGTCCCCCGGCCTGATCTGAAGCCATGCCCGCAGAGAGTCCGCAGCAGGACCGCTCTGAAGAAGGAGGCGTCCAGTGCCGTTCTTCCAGAGCCCAACGTCGGCCTCGGAGGTGAAGGCCACAGCAGGGGCTCCGTCGAGTCCATCTGGAAGGATGACCGGATCCGTGAAGGACGTGCCGTCGGCATCGAACCGTGTGACTGAGGAGACAGTCCCATCATTTGAAGTCAGGGTGCAGCCTTCATCTGCATCCCGAGTCGTGCAGAAAAGCTGAGCAGAGCTAGAGTTCGCAGAGTTGAAGGCGGTCAGAGTGAAAATTGGATCACCGCTGCTGATGTAGTTGGCCTGCACCGAGATATCTGAGGAGTCACTTCCAAGCTGGGAGTGCATCCGATCGAGGTTCACCTGAGAGTTGAGGTAGTCCAGAGTTGAAGTGCTCAGGAAGACACCAGCGCCATTTGCCCACATCCCCCAGGTTGGGTGGAGCGTGAAGGCATACCCAGGAAGTGCGCCTGAGCCGTTAGGCGCGAGGAAAGGATTGGTGACTGCGCCGCCAGCGTAGCCCGCGCTCTCTATAGGAAAGACCTGTGCGCTCGCGGTAGTAGCGAGAAGCATCAGCACACTGAGAACAAAAGATCGCATGGTCTTCTCCATTAGGGGAACAGTGGATTACCCGCTCCTGCGTTGTAGAGGTTTGAAACATCGGCAGACGTAAGGGGACGGGAGTACTGGAACATGTCGTCCAAGGTCAGTCCTGTAAAGGTACTGAAATCGAGGCTGTATCCTGTTGGGGCCACAAAGCTGTCTCCACTATCCCAAGCATCAAACTGCTCATCAAGAGCCGTCCCGGTGTCGTCGCCTTGGTAGGACGTGACCCCTGCCGAATCAACCACAATGACGATGAAGTGCCAGAACTCTGGGTTGTAGGGCGCAGCAAAAAGATGCCCCTTGGCAACACCACCGGGTCGTCCGTTGATCGCAGTCTGGATATTTGACTGGCCAGAATCGGCACTAACAATCTGCGTACCCTGGCCAGTGAACGTGTAGAAGGCTCGGGGAGCCGGTCCTCCTGCGTTGACTGCCTCTTGCCACCAACCAACGCTATATCCGTCTGGTCCCACAGTGAATGAGGACGCGGTCAAGGTGGCAACATTCGTCCCGTTGCCCAGGTGCGCCGCAACCTGAGTAGCTGGACCCGTGGTGACAGTGAAGTCATTCGAGCCAACCCTATCTACCCGAGTAGCTCCAGTTGCCTCATCCATCGGCCAGTAGTGTTCAAGTCTGTCTTCCACCAAAGGATCATGAAAAACAGGAGTGATCCCTACAGCCGTCGAGACCCCTTCAGGTGGGTACACAGAGTAGTAGTCATCTGTGTCCTGCCCAAACAGAAGAGGGCTGACCAACAGCGCGAGGAGAAGGAACCTCTTCACTGGCCTATCTCCCAACGTCTATCGTCGCTGTGATCTCGTCCCTTGTCCCACCATCCGCTGTGACCCAAGCTATCCCAAGCCTACAAGCCGCAAACACGTTGTTCACCAACTTGAAGGCCAGAGTGTCCCCAACAGTCGTGAACTCGCAGACCGTTCCGTTCAGCGTGCCGTCTCCACAATCAGAAGAGATGCCGGGATAGACCCTGGTCACAGCGGCCCCAATGGCTCCGCTCTTGCACTCCCAGGTGGCAGCCAGCGCAGTCACATCTCCTGCGTCGTACTGCACTCCCATCTGCACAATGGGGAAGCCAGCCACGTTGATCCACCCATCAGCCACCGTAGTGCCGCACTGCAGCTTCTTGTAGCTCCAGACATTGCCGGGAAGAGTGATGGCTGTATTGACAGTGATCGTGTCGGCGTCTGCGTTGGTGACCACCACCCTGACTTCGGTGGTCCCATTGGCCAGTCGAACAGAGAAGATGTCTCCGATGTCCAAGCCCGCAAAGACGTCGTCAGCAGCGTTCACCCCAGTGATCGTGACCGAAGCCCCAGAGGTCTCCACTGATCCCGGCCCAGAGACGAAGAGCCCAAAGGGATCCCCTTGAGCCCCCTCTGTGGCGCAGTAGGTGATGGTCGCCGAGGCGACATCATATTTGTACGAGAAGTTGGCTGCCTTCTGATCGTTCTGCGCCCAGCCTGCTGCAGGTAGAAGCAGCGCCAATACGAATGCGGTGATGAGTCTCTTCATCTGTCCTTCTCCTACCATTGCCCGCCGACTGCATTGGGAAGCTGATTGGGCTGCCCAGATTGAATGTGGTAATTCGCCGTGACCTTCGCGAGGAGAGCAACATACTCAGCCCGCCAGATCGGCAGAGGATCACCCTTGGCCTGCTGAAGCTTTGCTAGCGCTCCAGCAAAGAGTGTGTTGTGGAAAAGCTCCGGGAACGGAACACCATCTCCGAGAGCCACCATCCGAGGAGCCATCTCGTAGAAGAGCTTGAAGCTCCCAGCGTAGTTGTCATCTGCAATCCACAGCCGCCTTTGGAACTGTTGGTTGCCGGTCTCAGTTTGATCCAGCAACCCAACCGCGAACCACTTCTTCTGCCCCTGACGGCCCGATGCTCTGAGGGCCACCATGTCTTGCATGGCAACTTCAGCGTAGGGAGCCCGAGAGTTGGCGCTCTCATCCCAGAGCAGCCCGTTGTCGCCGATGTTGGAGAACCGATCGGGGAGAGTCCCTTTGCCATTGACGAAGCTGAAAGGACCAAACAGCGCGTACTTGAAGTTCCAGGGCCGGTAGTTCCAGATCTCGTCGATCGCACGCTGCACGTAGTGCATCAGCCGATTCTGCCGCGACAACGGAAGGGTGTACGTCGTCGCGTCCGTCTCATCAGCAAATGATGCGAGGTCGTCTACTATCCCTTGAATGTCACTGTATGGCATCGAGACCCCTTACTTGACCTTCTCTTCCTTGTAGCCACGCTTGCGGATCGAGTGCGTCTTCTGCAGGTGCTTCCTCACTGCGCTGTCTTCCATCAGATCCTCAGCGAGCTTCAGCTTGTCGATGTCCTTGCCCTTCGCAGCCTTCTCAGCCATCTCGATCGCGATGACCTTCATGCCTGCGATCTCTTCGGCGTCGGACTCGGAGACAGCTTCATTGACCTGGGACGTGGTCAGCAGCACCCGCGTGCGGTGCTCACCGAGGATCACCTGTGCCTTGTGATACCCGGAGTCCGGTGCAGGCGCGGTCGTCCCAGCACGCTGAGCCAACTCCTGAGCGTTCTGGTAGGTGCGGATCTCGTTCTCAGCCCACTTCACTTCGTGGCTGGCCCAACGAGTTCTGGAGTCGGCGATCACCGCCTCCATCGTGGCCTTGTCGAGGATTGCAGGGATGAACGAAATTCCCCTGGCTGCCTTCGTCGAGTGAGCAATCCCAGTCTCAACGTCGATGCCCAGAAGGTTCCGAATGGCTTCTGCAGCCCTCCAGTTGAACGCCGACCCAACCTTGGGGATCAACCCGTCGACTCCAGCTTGGTAGCAGTCCCTGACGAGATACGAACCGGGAATCTCTTCCCCTGTGTCGAAGTGACAAGGTACGAGGGAATGCTCCAAGCACCCCGGAAGGGTGATAGATCTCCCAGCCCACTTCAGAGAAACCGCCTCTGGTGAAGGGTTGTAGAGCCCATACTCCTCGGGCTTGCTGATGAAGTGCGGCATTGCGGCCTTGGGAAGTGCGGATGCCATCATTGACTCCTCGGGGGTAGACCCCTATCGCCTCTGTCCTATGCTGCGGTTGTACTCGCCGATCTCGACGTCGGAGATGGTCTCGATGATCTTGTCAGCGTACTTGTGCCAATCGTTGGCTCGCTGCTCCATGTCGTCGTTGATCGCTGCCTTGCGCTTCTGCTTGGCTCGGTCTGCTGCATGGATGAACTGGTCTCGGAGCGACTGCTTGTACTCCTGCTCCGACATGCGGAAGCCTTCTGCCATGTACTCAGCCGTCTCACGAATCGTGTGATCAAAGGGGAGGTAGTCTCCCGGCAGATCCACGTACTTGTCGGTTGCTCTCGGTCCTTCGTGAATGAACCAAATCCTGTTGGGCTTCTTGAACGTCGCGCCGTCTGGCATTGGACAAGGAAACTGGTCGATGCCCGAAGCCAGATGCTCGACGTGCCTACCCAGAGCGTGCCGTCCATAGACGACAGTCTGCGGGTTCTCGTACTCCTCTGGTGAACGGAACGCCCACCGTACCCACATCGGAACAGCGTCCGGTGCGAACACGTTGATCTCCTTCATGATGAAGGGATCCCATGGGTACATTGAATCCGGGATGCAGGTGTACTCGACGGCGATCTCTCGAAAGCCGGGAGCGGTGTGAACACTGTCCCGCCGCTTGGTGTAGACGGACTCCATATCGCCGGGGCCACGTATGACCCCTTTTAGTTGGTCAGGCAGGACCCCGGCGCTCCAGTCTGCGATTTCCATCTTAGAACTGCAGGTGCTCTTGGTCAGCGAGGACGTCGCCAGCCGTGATCCTATCGAACGCCAGAGCACAACCTGCAGCACCCTGGAGAAAGTAGAAGAACGGCACGTAGACGACAGCATCGAGCATGTCTTCGGCGACAGGAACTTGGAACCGCTTCGACTCGCCCTGAGTGACGTTGGTGAAGATGAACGTCGGGTGTCCACCCTTCATCTGCACTTCCGCAATCACAACGTCGTTGTCAGCGACGGCGCTGATACCCGAAATGGCTGTGGTGGTCGCAGCTGCGCCATCGACGATGGTCTCGACGTTGACCACACCAGCCTGGATGTTGATGACAGCGGTGTCGTTGTAGCTGTCGAGCAGAGCCTGAGAGGCTTCTCCGAAACGGAAGCCAACAGCACACTCCGCAGCTTCAGAAGCATCGTCCAGACTGAACTGCATCCGAAGGAACTTGTTGCCGCGAGTGAGAGAACCGACTGTCCCACCGAGAGGGTTGTTGGCGTTGGTGAGCCCACCGAAGATGTACTCGACACCCTCAGCAGCGGCATCGTCCAGACCAGCATCGAGCCGACCTGTGGTGCCGTTCTGAGTGGGAGCCAGAATCGTCTGGACCGCACCCTTGATGTGATACGCCGCCTGTCCACCGAAGGGTCCACCAAACTGACAGAAGTTGGTGTTGCCGGTCGCGCCGGTCGGGTCGTCGTAGCCCAGCAGCCCCACACACTGGGGTGACTGGGAAGGCCACACGGCATCAAGATACTTGCTGTCGCGCAGGTCCGTCAGCAGCTTCGCTGGGCTGATGATGTCGTCATCAAGAGCCTTTCGCGGGATACCTCTTCCAGAGCTTGGCATCTTCTCCTCCTCCACCATGAAGATGTTGAGGGGGACCGAAGCCCCCCTCAGTTAACAGCTAGACGTCGCCGAGGACGGGATCCTTGAGGTCCCGAATCACAGCGTTGGCACACGGCATGTCGTTCCCGATGTTCTCCATCGAGGCCATGAACGCATCCCAGCGAGCAGCGTAGCTGCCGTTGTTCGCGCCGATAGCAAGATGCAGCATGCTGTCGTCATCGACCCACTGCATCTCCTGCGAGACGTAGTGGAAGAAGGTGTCCCACGAAAGCAGGAACAGTTCCCGGGGGATCACGTCGAACGACATGTTGAGCTTCAGAGCGGTGCCCGGTGCGTAGTGGACAAGCTCCCCGTCCTTGTAGCCGGTCCCCTTGTCGTAGGTTCCCGACTGCACAGCCCGACGCCGTTCGGGGGCGACGAACTCGATGTACTTCTCCATCTGACCCGGGCCGGTCCACATGTCGGTGAGACGCTTGCCGCACGTCTCACGAACCTCGTGGCAGGTACGGATGAGCATCTGCTCGGTCAGGTTTCGAAGCGACCCACCGTTGTCGTTGACGGTCGACTTCAGGCGCTCGTTGCCCACAGCGGTACGGTCCACACCGTGGATCGTGCTCTTGTAGGTGCCGTCGTCGATGAGACCGCGCAGGCTCTCGGCGAAGACGTTGGTGAGGGTGTAGTTCGCGGCGGTCCCGATGACGACATAGATGACGTCGTCGAGAGCAGCGTTGGTGTACGTCGGGGTGCCGGTCGTGGTGATCGTGTTGGTCTGAGCGTTGACCGAAGCGACCCTCACAGCGTCGAGACTGACGATCGCAGTGGTGAGCGACAGAGCCTCACGCACAGAGATCTTCATCCCCTGACGGACCAGCTTGACAGCCTCGGGATTCTTGAGCACGAGCCCGCCAGCACCAGCGGACTCAACGTAGCCTCGGATGCCGTCGACCGTCGCGACGTAGGTGGACTCGATGTACTTGCCGAGGTTCGAAACCGTCTCCTCGGTTCGACGCCGAACTTCACCACCGTTGAAGGCAGACTTGCCAGAGTTGGCAGCCTTGCGGGTCAGCCAACCGATGTTCATGGTTGCCTGGAAGATCGTCGGCTTGAGGTTGAACTGCACCTCGGAACGCTCAGCAGCGTCCTGCAGGTCGCCAGCATCGACGATCTGACCGACGTTCTGAGGGAGTGCCAGCACACCGTTGAACTTGAGGTCACCCTCGGAAGCCTTCGACCCAGCAGGGACGGACTTCGCGAGCTTGGCTCGGAACGGAGCCTCCTCGTTGATCATCGGTTCCAGCGCCTTGGATGGGTAGATGACCTTGATCGCTACCCCGAGATTTTGAAACTCACCAGCCATTTGGATCCTCGTTAGGGCTAGGGCATCAACTGCTCTGCACGCTTACGTGCGTAGTCAGCTGTCCATGCACCCTTCTTGTCTCCAGACAGATCAGGAGCAGTGAGTCCTGTCTTCGTTCCGCCTCCCTGACCGTTGGCTCGCTTCCGCTTCGAAGCATCTTGGAATCTCGACTTCAAGCCCATCGCTTCAACGTACTCCTCCATGAGAACCGCGACCGCCTCAGGGGTGTTGATTCCCGGCGCTCCCTTGGGAAGCGTGCGGAGATAACCCGTGATGCGATCTTTGATGCTCTGGTGGAGAACCTTGAAGGTCGAGCCGTCAGTCGGGATCCCGAACTTCGTCGCCTCGGCTGCAACAGCGTCAGTGAAGTCCGAACGAAGAACGACTTGCCGCTCTGCGAGTGTCTGAGACTGTTCCTGTGAGCGTTCCAACCTCTGCTTGGCATTGGCTTCAGCTTCCCGGAACTTCTGGGCGGCTCCTCGAAGCTCTCTTTCGATCGAGTCGAGTTCCCGCTTGCTCTCCCGGTAGTTGCGAGCAGCCTCCTTGCGGTCGGCCTTCGCTTCCCGGAGGTCGTCCTTGATGTCATCGCGGTCTTCTGGGGCAGCAGACTCAAGCTTACCTTCAAGCTTGGCTACCTGACGCTCCAGTTTTCCATGCTCCGCGATGTGCTGGACTTGCTCCTTGTGCGTTGCTTTTGCTTTTGCATCGGTGGTACGCAGATCAGTTGCCGCCTCTTTGACGTAAGGATCGTCATCGACGAGAGCCTGTACGTCTACAGGTGGGGGAGCCAAAGCCTGTTGGAGATTCACTTCGAGGTTCTTCAACCTCTTGTTCACCTCCGAAAGCGAGTTACCCTGATTCCAAACACCCTCCGCGAGAGCCTCTGGGTCACCGTCGTACTTCGCTAGCAGCGTTGCGTAGGCACTCTTCTTCCCGGAAGTAGCGCCTGCGTTGTCCCCGTCCCCGGTGTCAGTCTTGGTGTCATCGTCCGAAGAGCCGTCTTCTTTTGTGGTTGACTGAGAACCTTCCTCGCCCGCGTCAAGGTCAGGCGAGTCGCCTCCTTCATCAACAGCAGGAGCAGCACCCTCTAGGGGTGTCTCTTCTGTCTCGGGAGTCTCCAAATCAGGCACTGGCATGAGTTACCTCTCTCGGGGGTAGGCCCCGGTGAGTTGTCGTTAATCTACAGCAAGATGAGTCGAAGGAGCAAACTTCGCAAGCTGGGCAGCTGGCATCTCAGGTAGTCTGTGGAAGCCGGGTGCGGTCAACTTGAAAGCACTGGTACAGCTGTGGCATTTGAAGACGATGGGTTCACTGCTTCCGATCCACCTACCCATCATCACTGGACCCCCACGAGCCCAGTTTTCAGACGGAGGGCCTATCGTTTCCGACTTGCAGTGGGGGCAGATGAGAAGTTTCATTCTGGAGGAACGGCTCCCTCAAGGGCATCGGCCTGACCACCCGCAGAAGCCTCTTCCTCGGCTCGAATGAGCGCGAGAGCCTCTTCCTCAGTCAGGGGCTTGCCCTGCTCCGCAGCCGCTTTCATCAACTCCCGGGCTGCGATGTTCATGCCGCCCCGGGCTCCGATGCCGACTCCACCGAGGGCACCCGCATTGAAGGATCGAGACTGATTGGCTGCAGCGGCCACCGCGTTGGCTGCGCCCATTCGCTTCTCGCGCTCAGCCTTCTCAGCCCAAGACTCACTGGTGGGGACCGCAGTCCGAACCTCACTAACAGTGACTCCACCACCAAGGTCACCAGCTACTGCTGGAGGAGCATCCCCAACCTGCAGGGCATCTACCTGCTCGCCTGCAGTGGGCACAGGATCACTGAACGCATTCGCGTCGAAGTACTCCTGAGAAACCGTCGTCATTCCTCCCCGGGGGTCGACTTCAAGCGGGCCGTGTACTGGATGATTCCAAAGATACGGAGCCTGCTTGATAGGATCGTCACCCCTCGGCGGATTTTTGTCTGTGTGAACTGGCAAGTTTTTACCGCTAGGCATTTTTCTTTCTCCGGGGCATGCGGCCTGAGCGGGGCCGCGCAGTTCCTTGATCGACACGAGGCTCGTGAACGAAGTGAGTTCCACAGTCGTTGCAGACGAACTTGGCCACTCCCTTCTCGATCGGTTCGACGTCGATATGAGGGCAGGCGATCAGCCGCTTGTTCTCGTCGAAGGGCATTTAGCGCTTCTTCTTCTTCTTCATCGCTCGGTAGTCGATGTCGTCTGAAGAGCCATCACCGTAGCTCTCCAAGGTGTTTGCCTGCTGACTTGCCGACATGAAGTGATGAGAATCGTTTGGCGGGTTGACGGTGTTCATCTTGCCGCCGTTCTTGCTGGGCTTGAGCCCGGTCATCTTCTTCACTAGATGATCCTTTCGAGGGCATTCGCCTGCTCACCAGCCGAGGGAACAGGCTTGTCACGGCCTGCTTTGCGTAGGCGGCGCTGCCTGCTCGTCAACCCGGGAGCGTTCGCGCCTGAGCGAGCAGGAGCAGGAGGACGAACTGCTACTGCAGGAGCAGCAGGAGGTGGCTTGCTGGTTGTCTGCCGAGGCGGCAACTGATTCGGAGGAATGGCTTGGATAGGCACAGGTGGACGGGTCGCACCCTGATCTGCGCCACCTCGCCACACACCAGTATCCATCAACTCTTGTTGACCTCCTGCTCCCCCGTTTCCCGGCCTCCGCGATCGTGGCGGCCGATATCCGGGAGGAAACCCACCGCCGCCAGCTACGTAGTTATCGAATGTAGGCATCGTCTTCTCCTATGGGACTGGGGGAACGGGCGGTGAATCAGGCGGAAGGGGCTCGGCTCCTACAGGCGGTCCACCATCAACGCCTCCAGGCATCTGGGCAGGAGCACCACCCGGCCCTGGAGGGGGAGCCCCACCCGGAGCAGGAGCATCAGGACCAGCCATCATTGCGTAGCCCTCAACAACCGCTCGGAACCTGAGGAACCGCTCAACCGACTTCTGGACCTCTTCGAGTTTATCCAGGGACTTCGAAGCAAGCATCCCATGCAGCTGCTCCATCTCGATCTTGTTCTGCAGCATGCTCTGCCAAACAATGAAGATGCGCTCCTCCAGCTGGCGAGGAAGGAAGATAGGCTGGAGAGGCTCTTCTGGCGGTGGCTGACCTTGCATAGCTTGCTGAGCAAGAGGTCCCATCTTCCCCGAAGCTGCCTCTTCGTAGCTCGTAATGGCGGTGTCGTACTCGACCATGAAGTTGGCGTACATCTCCTGCGCCTGTTCGGCCCCGGGCTCTCCTCCATACTGGAGTCGGACCTTCTGATCATGGGCAGCAGCAGCACCAAACTCTTCTTGCCACCCGGCAAGGATCGGACCAAGGATCGGCCACCCTGCAGCCTCGGCGATGGCCTGACCTTCGTCCTGCTTCAGGAAGGTGCCGAGTACTTGAGAGTTGAGGAAGGGGTCGTCGAGCGTGCCGTCGATGATCGGGAGCTTGCCGTCGTCGACGAAGTCTACCCACACACGTTTCGCGTGGTCGATCTGAATGTTCTGCTTCTCATTCAGGTCGTTGGGTAGACCCATCAGTTCGGTGGCCTTCTTCCTGACCAGCGGATCGGAGAGGTCAACGAGCCCGTCAGTAATAGCCTCACGAGTTGCCTCGCGGATAGCGATACTTCGGTCGATGAAGGCTTGCCGCTCGACCTCAACCTTGGTGTGGCCTGCGATCTTGTCCCGAGTGAATTGCTTGACTTCCCATAGACCATCGGGGAGTTCATCGTCGTAGTCATCTGGCTCCTCCCGCAGAACCCAGAGCATTTGAAGTTGGTGTTCCCAGACCTTCTGAAACGCAGCCGTGATGCCGCGCTCCCGAGTTCCGCGCCTACGCTCAGCTTGCTCTCCAAGAATCTGGAGACCACTGGTCGTGGTGACGTTCCGAGGAGCCTCGCCGATCTCGATGTCGGCAGGCCCGATGATCTTGGTGACGTCTCCCATCATCTGGTCGCGCTCGACGTTGACCCCTTGCGGCATGAGGATCGAGCCGAAGACTTCGGGCTTGGCGTTGGGGTTGAGCGCTGACAGCTGGTACTTGAACAGCTTCGCGCTTCCATAGCCTGATCGGTATTCCGGTCCCTTCAGGTCGGCGTCTTCGGGCATGAGCAGATTGGGCGAGCCCATTCTTTCGCGGGCGTCGATGATCTGCGAGTCCATCCCGTTGATGCGGTTCTGGGGAGAGATGATGTCGTCGGGAAGACCCTTCCCCCAGAACTCGCCCTGTCGCACCTTCCAGCGTGCTGAGGCGAAAGACACCAGCGGCGTCTGTGCGACCTTGCTTCCATCCTCGGCAGTCATCTCGACAACCAGATCCCGGTTCTCGACGATGAGCCCCTGATTCTTGCCGACGATTCTGATCAGTCGGCCTCGTGGGAAACGGTGACTCGGTTCCGCGACGAGTTCATAGACTCGCACATGGTGATCGAAAATTCCGGCGTCGAGAGCGTGATCGAAACGTCCAACGATGTCCCACTCGCCCAAGAGCGGATGCTCTCTAAGCAAGTCGACAGGATCTTCCGGCTCAACTTCGTCAATTCGATCGGGCCAATGCTCTTCGACCCAGTCGAGGGAGCGGACTTTCTGGACTCCATGCTGCTTCACCGAGAGCGGATCGTGGAAGATGCCCGCATTCTGTGGGTAGTACTCGAAGGGTGTGAGGATTTCGAGGTTCGTGTTGCCTTTCGGGACATCACTTCCAAGCGGTCTACCGAAAACGTCTCGGCCCTTCGAGCTTTCCGGGTTGAGATCCATGGGCTTGAGTTCGGGGCCGTTCTGACACTCAGTACAGTTCGTGAGTTTGACGGTGTCGTCCAGGGGAATGTCGTCACCTAGATCTTCGAAGCGTGCCTGAGGGTTCTCGTTCCGCATGGCCATGTAGCCGATGGGAACCTCTGGGTCAGCGTACATGGCCTGACACTCAGGGCACTGACTCGGGTTGGAGACCGCTGCCCACACCTTGTCGTAGTGGGTTTCGTCCCACCAAGAGTGAAGAGTCGCCGTCCCCATCGTGATCATGTTGCGGATGTAGGTGTCCCGCAAGGAGTCCCAGTCCAGCTTCTTCAGACGATCGAGCAGGATCGCGTGAGCAACCTTGGCTCCTGATTCGATTCGGGGATCACGGGAGTAGGTTGGGATCTTCGGAAGCCACTGCCTCTTGGCGAGAGTGGCGAACTCCACGTCGATCGCCGGGGAGACTATGTTGGTGACCGGACGTGGGGTTTCTGCGTCGAGGTTGTTCTGCATCTCGCGCATGGCGTAGCCACGAGCACCTTCTACGAGAGTGTCGGTGTGGAGTTCGATCCACTGCCGCCCGATGTCGTAGTAGATGTTGCGAACGATCCGCTGCATGTGGCGGTCGCGATAGGTGAAGTACTCAGCGAAGTGACGGTTGCGGTAGTCGAGAATCTCGGAATCTTCTGCCTCTGAGTCTGGAAACCTGTACCACTTCTGTCGTTCGCTCTTACTCATCTAGCTGACCTTCTTTGGAAGAGGGAAGGCATTCGGAGGCTCTGGTCGGCGGGTCGGCAAGGTGAGGGTTTCGTTTCCAGGGAAACGATGGGACCTCATCTGTTTTGGTTCCTCGGTACTTTCGGGGGGAGCCTCCGATGCCTTCGGAAGTGGCCGATGCACTTCCCGGAGAGCCCCGACGTTTGTCAGGGCCATGATGCGATCTAGGAGCTTTTCCTCACGAGAGTGTCCCTCGCGGATCTCGTCCTGCTGATCTGCGATTCTTGCGAGGGCTACTTGGAGGGCGGTCTCAAGGGCTTGTTTGCCGAACACAATACACAGCTCCCTGAGCGCAAGGCTACCACATCTGGGGTCTGTGGATCTTTTCTCCGAAAGCCTGTTCTGTCCGCTTCTTGCCCTCGCCGACGAACTTCTTCTGGAACCAGCGGTTCTGGAGTTCCCGGGGACTGGAAGGCTCAGGGTTTTCAGCGTCTTCTCGCTCGGCTCTCTCGTGTCGCCAGCCTCCAGGCATCATGAAGAAGGTGGCCTGAGAGAAGGCATCGACTTGGTCGTCGTAGCGACCCTTGTCGAAGGCAGCGCACTCCTCGATGAACTCCCACACCCACTTCTTCTTGGAGCCATCCGGCTGCTCAGGAAGGAACACATTCCCACCACGAAGAAAGGGGATCGCCGACTGCACTCGGCTCATCTTGGAGCCCTTGGCCGGGATGGGGATGATCCCAGGGACCTCGTGCTGGAGGGTCTGCTTGATGGCAGGACCCATCGCGGTGTCCTCAATGAGCTTGGCCCTCGCCCGGGGGTACATGGCAGCGAACATCCTCATGTGGTTGGCGACTTCGTGGAGGTTGAAGTGACCCACCACCGAGTCGATCAGGTAGAGAGAGGAGCCTTTCCGCGCCCAGACTTGGCCAGCTGTGTGATCTGAGGTCTTGGTGTCCTTCAGAGCCATGTCCCAGGACTGGATCCACTGATCGCAGTCGTTCGGCAGCTTGCGGTAGAAATCCCACCAATCCCGCATGATGAGACCGCCACCTTCTGGGGTGGGGCGCTGCTGATAGAGAGCCGACCACCAATAAGGTGAGAGCCCGCGCTGCTTGGACTCATAGAGCGGGTCGTCATAGAAGCGTTCCGGCCAGAGTGGGTCACCTTCAGCGCGACCCAGCACATCATCTTCTTCCGCGAGGGCAGGGATCTTGACGATCGTCCAGTCCTGCTGGGTGGCTTCGTCCTTCTCGATTCTTCCCAACAGATCGTCTTCGTGCCAGCGTGTTGCAACCAAGACCACCACTGCATTGGGCTCAAGACGGGTCTGAGAAGTGGCCTGCCACCAGTTCCAGATGTTGTCGCGCTGGGTTTGGGAGTTGGCCTCTTCGTCGTTCTTGATGGGGTCGTCGATCAGGAGGAGATCCGCGCCGCGACCTGTAATCGAGCCATGAGCACCAGTGGAGATCATCCCTCCACCGCTCGTCAGGCCCCATTCGTCGGCAGCCATCATGTCCTTCTTGACCACCAGATTCACGAAATCGGAGTGCTCGATGACGAGATCCCGGACTTTGCCTCCCCACTGTCGAGCGAAGACCTCTCCATAGGAGGCAAGCACGACGTGATCTCGGGGGTGCCTTGTGAGCCACCAGAGGGGAGTCCAAACGTCCAGAATCACGCTCTTCCCGTGCCGGGGTGGGAGAGAGATCATGAGCTTCTTGATCTCCCGCTTCTCCAACTTCACGATCATGTCGGAGAGGTAGCGGAGGTGGGGTGTGTCCTTCCACTGACCGGCTGAGAGTTTGAGGGCGAGGTCTGCGGGGTTGTCGATGAAGCCGCCCGGGCGTCCCCGGCCTCGGGTCATGTGCCGCAGCTGGTCGATGAACTTCTGAAGTTGGCTGTCGGTCAGGGAGTCTCTGGCCTTGCGGTCAGTAATCAGTTCTTGGAGGGTCGGAACCTTCATCACGCTGAGTATAGGCCAACTTCTCGAACTCGCACACGTCGGGATTCCTCGGCGGGAGGCCCCGACCGAGCAGGCTCCAGGAGTGCCAGGCGAGTCTGAAGATGACAGGGCCTCCGTAGTACTCACGCATGAGATCCAGCTGATGGGTCCAGAGCTTCCCGAACGTGCTGGTCATCTTCTTCTCTCGGGGAGTCACCGGGGGCGCTCCCACTTCTCGAACTCGCACTGCCTCTCCTCGTACATCACGAAGCGTTCGTACTGGCGTTTCTTCGCATTGTAGATCTGCCCCAGCTTGAAGCTCCCATAGAAGATCTCAGGAGGCTTCGCTACCCTCTGATCGGGCTCCTCTTGGGTCATCATTCACCTTTGGGCACGCTACCCACCCTTTAGGGGGTAGTTCCCAAAATCGTAGTTCCCATCGTCAGAGCCGTTTATTTTCTGTTGTTTACAGCGTGGGAACAACTTGTTTTGGTTTGTGCAGTTCCCACTTTTCGAGGGGGTCTGCGGGGTTGAAATTTGTGATTTTCCCAGCAATTAGGGACCTTCGTGTTTGGGAAGTAGAGGGCCGAACGACTTAGGGGGAGAAAGCGAAAGTGCGTGGTCCTTCTCGAAGGCGCAAGAGAGCACCCGGATTTGCTGCGCTCCGTGGTCGACTTTGTCTTGTGCGAGTCGGACAGCGCCCTCGATGAAAAATCCCCCCAACGCCGTGAACTCCCGGGCGGTGAAGTGAACTGTGTGGTAGTAGTGTTGGCCCTCGCTGAAGGCACTGATCCGAATGTAGAAGCCTTTGGGGTTGCAGATACCGCCAGTGAAGAGGTCAATCCCATCTCTCTCTGGACCGCCTTCGAGAAGGCTCATGCCGGGAGGAACTTTCAGGACTGCCATCAACATTTTTATGTGCTTGAGGGTTCGTGCCATGCGAGCCTTCGCTTTCTTCTTCGGTCGGGGCATTGAAGATCCATTGTCTCAAGAAGAGGGGGGAAGAAGAAGGCTTCGATGCAGCGTGATGAGGTGACGTCCTTCGATGGGAATTTCTATGTTTCAAAATGGTGAGCTAGGTCGAGCAGTCCCGCTTTCCACAGCTATCCCTCC
>Ga0307380_10006023_pt1 | contig 16018 bp, 13 predicted proteins | sample UN3MG_FD_202239 | JGI IMG/M metagenome (GOLD analysis project Ga0307380, IMG submission 202239) | Soil microbial communities from Risofladan, Vaasa, Finland - UN-3 | ecosystem: Environmental > Terrestrial > Soil > Coastal area > Acid sulfate soil | place: Finland: Risofladan, Vaasa | collected...
TTTCATCATAAAGAACTCTAGCAGCATAACCTACACCACCTAAATACTGTCGCAACATACTTGCATTAATATTCTCTTTAATAATTTCTTTGCTATCGAGCGAAACTCTTAATTGCTTTCCAAAATATCCATATAGACTCTCCATTATTACCTCCTTATCTAATAGAATATCACGCCTTTACAGGTATGGTACTTTCAAAATTCAAGTCTTGCTTGTCTAGTTTCTTCCCTTTCTTTTAATTCTATGTATCTCCTTATCGCTTCTTCGTTTATCCCTGCCGTAGATACAAAATAGCCTTTCCTCCAGATGCCTTTTTCAATAAAGCAAATTTTCTACTTAGAGATTTACTGGTATTCTTTTTGACGGTTTCTACTACTTTACTTACTGTATACTTCGGGGGAATAGTCATAAACAGATGAACATGATCATTTTTTATCCCTATCTCTATATATTCCCAATCAGGATAATATTTCCTTATTTCCTGAAGTTTTATCTTCAGATAACTATTTACTGGTTACTAAAATTTTTTTTCGGTATCTGGTTATCCAGACGATATGATATTGGGTTTTATATACCGCATGAGCCGCTTTATATAGTTTCATATTTTTATTATATCAAAGAACGAACGGGCGAAACAGGAAATTGCTCTCATCCCCACCTTTACAGGTGGGGATTTCCCGCTAGATTAAAGCAACAATAGCAAGTTTAGGAGATAAGGTTTTGCCTAGAGCATAACCTACTATTTTTCGGGAATAGAAAAAACCCATTCATGGACAAAGAGTCTGCTAAAGTTTATACTCATTTATGGCTTCAAACAGAGCTACTATATTCTCCCAAGGTACATCCGGTTGGAGGCTATGAGTAGGACCTAATACGAGCCCACCAAAGCGTCCAATCTTTTCAATCCGCTCCCGAGCCACCTCTTTTACCTCCTTTACGGTGCCAAAGGGCATAGTGGTCTGCGTCCCGATGGTACCCCAGAAGCTCAGATACTTCCCGTACTCACGGTGTAATTCATAAACATCCATACATTCAGGTTGCACAGGATTTAAAATATCAATACCGATCTCGATCAGTTCCGGAATTACCGGATCAACCTTACCATCAGTATGATAGAATATATGTATATCTGGCTTGATACTCCGTGCTGCAGTGATTACTTCCAGTAAACGAGGTTTAAGCCACTTACGCCATAGTTCTTTACTCATGAGCATGCCTCTCTGTGAACCGATATCATCTCCCAGCCGCAGAACATCAACATCTGCTTCTGCATATCTGCGAGCCATGGCCACCTTTATCTCCGTAATCTTATCCAGCAGATACTTTATAGTTGGGCTATCGTCCATCATATCTACAAACAGATCTTCCAGCCCGCGCATATACCAGGCCTGTTCAAAGATGGTCATCTGCATAAACCCCGCCACCGCATACCCCTTTTTATGCCATTTCTGGGTTAATTCATCTAGATGACGGTGACAGTACTCCTGCATGGGATCCGGCCAAGGAAATTTCTTTAGTTCCTCGATATTCTTGACTCGAGCCAAGGGAAATCTCATTTCCACATAATGTTCAAATTTACCAGGAATTTCGGCAATACCCCATTCATCGACCTTAGCTCGTTTTGGAAGATCCCCATGATAGGTAGAAAAATCATTTATTTTTTGCGGAGGTTTAAACTCAACATAGCGGAACTCAATATTAAAATAGTCTTCAAAGGTAGTAATGTTCTGCTCTTCCAGTATTTCATTAGTGATAAATCCAGATCTAATGCTATCATACTGGAGAAATCTATCTGGAATACCAGCTCCAATCTCGTCATTGAACTTTTTGAGAATCACCGGGGTATATCTTGTGCTTTTGGGTATTATATCCGGTTGTTCATGGTTTAAAGCCTTTAACACTCTTTCTCTTGGGGTCATCATATATTTTCACTCCTTCCTTTGTTAGGTAGTTAAGTATTTTGCTGCCATATCTCCAGTGGTACCATGCTTTTTAAAGTTAGCGGCAAAATCATTTTCCCTTAATATTTTCAAACATATTTTTATTTCCTCTGTTAATTTTTCTAGCTGTGCAATCGGAGTTTTGTGAAAGCCTTTTACTGCAACACTCAATCTTGATTCCCCCCAAGCATTCGTTAAGGGGGATTTAAAACAAAGCATGATGCTCCCGCCTCCTGGAATGCGATTGGCTGTTAGAGGGCTAGTTATAAACATGAGTTTATTTTCTGGAAAAAGAGGATTAATGCCTTTTGGTATTTCATCATAAAGAACTCTAGCAGCATAACCTACACCACCTAAATACTGTCGCAACATACTTGCATTAATATTCTCTTTAATAATTTCTTTGCTATCGAGCGAAACTCTTAATTGCTTTCCAAAATACCCATATAGACTCTCCATAATTACCCATTTCTTTTTTATTGTTTTTTTATAATTTGATAATTACTAAATTTAGTAATTTTTTGAAGAATGTATTTGTTTATCATTCAGATCTTTCAAAATGTGATAAATCAAGTCCTGTTACAAAGTCAAGAACTGCAGGAATCCCTTTCTCATTTAACTTTAACGCTTTTTCAAGAGCCGGTCGGATATCTGATGATTTTTCTATTTTCCGCCCATAACAGTTGCAAGCTTCAGCCCATTTCACAAAATCAGGTTGCACTTTAAAAGTAGAAACATCCCAACCAGCGTACTTTTGCTGGTTATATTTAATCCAGCCAAATGCAGAATTATTCAAAACAACCCAAGTACAACCTGCCTTGTATTGGACTGCGGTAGGCAATTCTTTCATATACATCTGAAATGCTCCATCTCCAACTATACAAACCACTTTTTTTTCAGGCTTGGTTAACTTAGCCGTAATTGCCCCAACTACCCCCATGCCCATACAAGTCTGCTCTGCAACAGGAATGCATTCAGAGCCCTCTTGTACCTTATAATAAGGATAACAGTAAGACCAGGTATCCTGTGAACCATTCTCATTTGCCAGGATAGTATTTTTACCGAATACTCTACTCACTTCATGAACAACACGCTTTGCAGGAATTGGAGTATCTTCAACCATGCACTCTTTATCAACTTCACGCTCGAATTCTTCTTTAGCTTGGATTAAAGCCTTGACTCTTGGCCTTTCGATATAATTCTCCTTCTCTTGAAGTTGTTTTGTAAGTACAGAATTGAGCTGTTTCAATACTAATTTGACATCTCCAATGACTGCTACATCAGGTATCCAGTTCCTTCCTATTTCAAAAGATGATATATCAACCTGTATAAATTTTGCTCCTTTCGGAAAATCCGCCCAGCCGTGTGTCTGAAAACTCTCATTTCTACTCCCGAGCGATATCACAAGGTCAGCGTCATTATAAAATTCCTTCGCAATTTTTGTCCTGTATATTCCGCTTACCCCTAGGGCTAAGGGGTGGTCCTCTGAAACTATACCTCTTCCCGCCGGCGTAGTCAAAAATGGTATACCTAGCAATTCCATAAATTCTTTAAATTCATCAGTTGCTCTGGAAAGTATAACCCCGTTGCCCGCTATAAGGATCGGTCGTTCAGCTTTTAATAACAAGTCTACAGCATTTTTAATTAATTCCGGGTCACCAGACGTTCTTATTTTTTGTGCTGATTTATATTTGGGCATTGGTCCTACTTCAACCTTAATACCACTGGTAATTTTCCCCCCTACGTTTATCGGCATTTCTAAAAAAACTGGACCGGGCTTACCATTCATCGCTATAGAAAAGGCGCGATTAATATACCACGGAATCCTTTCAGTATAAGGTATCCTGGCACTCCATTTAGTTACCGGCTCCATCATTCTCCGTTGGTCACACTCCTGGAATTCACCCATGCCTTCCATTCTGGAATCAACTGAAGGTGCCAAAACTATTAATGGCACACAACCAGAATATGCTTCTAAAACACCGGGAACCAGACTAGCAACTCCAGGTCCGGAACTACCACTGCAAACACCGGGTTTCCCGGTTAAACGAGAATAAGCCATAGCCATAAAGGGTGCAGAACCTTCGTATCTGAGATTAATAGCAGATAATCCCTCTACTTTATCAGCGTATAATTGTAAATCTGTATCACCTATACCAAAAGTATAGTCAACTCCCTGAACCTTAATTATATTTACTATTATTTCCCATGCATTCATATATCTTTCTCCCTGTTAACTGTTTTTTATTTTGATTTTCCACACCAATCAATGATAAATCCTGCGTATTCTATTGCTGTTTCTAAAATGTCAGAGATACAAGCATGTTCATATTTTGAATGTGCCTGACCATTATTAAGTCCTCCATAAACTATGCTAGGCATATTACCTTGATTGTAGTAATATCTGGCATCACAGGTAGCCATCATCCCCAAAACTTCAGCTTCTCTACCCATTGATTTTAATGTTTTCTGTAGAGCTAAGGTAAAAGGATGTTTTTCCGGCATCTGATATGGTTCATTTTTTAATCCGTTAAAATGTATTTCTGTATGATCCCTTATCCAATCATCTTTAATCTCGCAAATAATCTTTTTTAAATCACTTTCAATGTCCTCAATAGTTTTTATCGGAAGAAATCCAACTCCTCCCTCCATACTTACAGCATCAGGAACAATAGAAAAAAAACTACCTCCCTTAATAATTCCGATATTTACCTGCCCGGGATATTCATAGCTTTCAAAGCGGGGATATCCTCGTCCTTCTTCTATTAATATGTCTTCATATTTCACAAGCGCATCAATAATTTTTGCTGCTTTTTCTATCGCGCTTACTCCATATCTCTTTTTACCAAGATGGGCTTGTTTTCCTTCAACTTCTATCTTAAACTGAAGGCATCCCCTGTGTGCATCATATATTTTATGGTCTGTCGGCTCTAGTATTAAAACCCCATCTGCCTTGAACCCTTCTCTAACAAATGCAAGGGCTCCGGCCATCCCGATCTCCTCTTCATTTGTCAGATGAACTTCTAAATCTCCTGCAAGGTTAAGATCCATTTTCTGCATAACTTTTAGAGTTAAATAAATCGATACAATAGAATACTTATCATCAACTGAACCACGGCCATATATGAAATCACCTTCCACTCGAGGCTTAAAAGCATCCTCCCAATCGCCCGGCTCCACAACATCAGAGTGAGCACAGAGAATAAGACTCTTCCCATTTCCTAACCCAGGCCAAAGAAAACGTGTCTGTGGACGACCAGCAAAGGATGTATCATTACCCGAAGCAAACTTGGGATCTCTGCGTAAGCTTTCCTTCATAGGAATCTGTGTAGTCTTTCCATTTAACGTTGAAAACAACCGGTATAGTTCCCTCTGAATTTCTCCCTCATCACCTGAGATACTCGGTACCGAAACTAATTTGGAAAGCAATTTTATGACTTCATCCCTACATTCAAAAATATCATTTTTTAATCTGCTTAACAACACTTTATCCGGCATATATTTTCCTCCCTCCGGTAGAATCATAATATAACTCTAACTAACTCAAAAATTGCATCAAGTAAAAAATATCATTGCAGTTAATTAAACCTAATAATTAAATAATTTTAAATAAATTTAACATTTTAGCAATGGTTTTATTAATTCTATACTTTCTTTTAGGATTATATCTTTATCGGGTCCCTGTTTAATCTCTACTGAAATATAACCATCATAATCAATATTTTTAATAATATTGATTATCTTTTTAAAATCTAAATTTCCACGTCCGGGAGCTAACCGATTTGAATCACAAATGTGGATGTGTTCTAGATAGGGTTTTACCTCATTAAAGCTTTTTTCAAGAGATTGATCTTCAATATGCATACTAAAAAGATCTACCATCATTTTGAAGCTTTCTTTTCCAACGTTCTTTACTATATCTATCCCATCCTGTGTTGTATTTATATTATTGCAAAAAACATAGGGTATCGGTTCTAAAATTAGAGTAACTCCTTTTTCAAACGCATAGTCAGCAACATCATTAAATGCAAAATACATCCAATCCAGTGATTTTTCCCTTGGAATTTCAGGATAAAATCGACCACGAAGCCTGCCAATATTTACCTTTGCTCCAAAGGGCTTAGCAAAATCAATAATATCTTTCATACGCTGGATAGCTTCATCTCTGACGCTCTCATCAGGATTCATAAAGGAAAGGTGTGCCTGACCAAATACTTCTCCAGTGCAAATAACAGGAATTTCAATTCTATATTTTTGAGAAAGGTGCACAATTTTTCTCTGTTCTACGCGCTTTGGGTCAACGAGCATTAATTCAGCTCCATCATATCCTAGATTTTTTAATTTACGGAAAGCCTCGCTAATATCGCCCTGGTAAGCAGTTACATTTTCATTAAAGGATAGCTCAGGCGTTGCAATAACATAACTTAATTTTATTTTAGACATAAGTAAGTCTACCTCCTTACATTGACGTAAAAAATAATTCATCTTTATATCTTCAGTCCCTTTATTATCAAAGAGTAAAATTTTAAGGACACTTTTTGTATATTTTTTCTTCACTTTTGGGTGAAAAGTTGAATTCTTTATAAACCTTGTACTGTAAAAGATTTACTCTGTTTTTTTAAAGACTAATGTAGATTCTCAGTTTAAAAAAATTTATTGCAACTCTATCCTTGTCATTTACAACAAGGGCGTTGAATTTTCCTTGTTTTTTTCTCTTAAAAAATTACGATGATATTCCTGCGGTCGAGTAGGAGGTAGATGATTATTTCATCTACCGTCTCCTCACACCACCGTACGTACCGTTCGGTATACGGCGGTTCACAAAGCACTACGGATTTCACAATAACGATTTGTTAGGCTTATAAGCCCAAGATTAGCCCAGTAGGTAATTGGTAGAGCACTATTTAAAGAATCACCTGCAATATGCCAGTAAGCTTTTAGGGTATTAGCTAAACTAAGAGCTGCCCAATCTGGAAGCCCTAATTTAATTAGGTTACGATATTTGGTACGTGTCTTCTTCCACCGTTTCCATAGACACATCCGCAATCTTCTTCTAATCCAACCCTCCAACATCTTTAAAATATAGGGGGTATCAGATAGAGAGAAGTATTGTATCCAACCTCTTAGGTAGAGATTTAGTCTTAAGATTCGTTTTATTATATTTTGTCCATTGCTCCTTGAGGTTATTTCGCGAATTTTCATCTTAAATCTTTTAATGGTTTGAGGTGCAATACGAATACGGATACGTTTGTGATAATGGTACAGATTAAAACCCAAGAATTTTCAAACCAAACCTCTTTTATCCGATTATTTTATTTAAAACCGAACTCTGCGTCTGAAATATTTACGCAGATTTTTTGCTAAATTCATCTAAAATCCTCATAAATTTCATGATGAATCTGCGAATCTACATTTAAATTCTACTATTTTCTTCACCTCCTTTCAAGGAAACTTGTATTTTTATTTTTTCTCGTTTAAAAACGGTAAAACTATTAAACTATCCACAGATAGTCTATTTTAAAAGCTCTCCTTTATCCACAGGTCTTGTTCTTTAACAGCTTTTTACTGAAATACTTCTTTGTAAGGATACCCTTCCAGAAGCTTCCGTATAGTCTGCCTGGCAGTCCTTATAATCTTACCCGCCACCAACAACACATATTTTAATCTGAAGGTCAGTATCCACTGCCTATACTCACTTACTGAAACTTTATCCATTTTGAATAGCAAGAATATGTTGTACACCAGCATCATGGTGCGGAGCATCCGGTAAAAATATAGCTTTTACATAATAAGACTAGGCAGGAACAATGAGATTCTTGGGAATGATATAATAAGTATTAAAGCAATCAGCAAAGCAATCAAGAATGGAAATGATGCCTTTGCCAGTTCATATATTGGAATCTTTCCGATGCTTGATATTACAAATAAAAGCATCCCAACGGGTGGTGTCAACTGACCAATCATAAGATTAAGCAGCATTACCACACCAAAGTATACAAGGTCTATGTGAAGACTATTAAGTACACCAATGAGAAGTGGAGTTACTATAATTAGTATACTTGTAACTTCCATAAAACAACCAAGTATTAAAAGTGTAATACTAATAAAAAGGAGGAATATCCATGGTTTATCAGCAACAGAACTAAAAAGGTTTATGATCATATCTGGAATACCCTCGAATGTAAATATCCAGCCACTGGCATTGGCAACACACACAATAAATACCAGTGTAGCTGCTAGATTAGCAGACTTTGCAAAAATATGCATCAGTTCATTAATCTTTAATTCTTTATAAATAAAAATACCAACGAATAAAGCATATAAAACAGCTATGACTGCTGCTTCTGTTGGCGTTACTATACCCCCTAATATTCCTCCTAATACTATCACAGGCATTAAAAGGGCAAAAGATGATTCTTTTAAATTTTTCAAAAACAGCTTAAAAGATGATTTTTCGCTTCGTGGCAATCCCTTTTTCACCGCAACAATATAACATACAATCATAAGTAAAATACCCATTATAACTCCAGGAATGGCGCCAGCAAGAAATAGCTTTCTTACTGATATATTAGTTATACCAGCATATATAATAAAACCTATGCTTGGAGGAATGATGGGCCCTATTGTGCCTGCAACGGCATTTACTGCACAAGCAAATGGTTTTGAATATCCTTGTTTCTCCATCGCTGGTATCATCATTGTACCTATTGCTGAGGCATCAGCAATAGAGGATCCAGAGACACCAGCCATAATCATGTTAACAACAACAACAACATACGCAAGACCACCTCTTATGCTGCCTATGATTGACTGTGCAAAAGCAATAAGTCGTTTTGTAACCCCTCCGGCATTCATCAGCTCACCGGCCAACATAAAACATGGTACCGCAAGAAATATAAAGGAATCGGCTCCAACAACAATCCTTTGCACAATGGCAAGAGGGTTTATACCTGTTGGACTAAAAATAACATATACTATTGAGCTAAGCGCAATCGAGAATGAAATTGGAAATCCAATAGCAAATAAAATAAAAAGCGAAGCAATCATTAAAACTATCATTTATCCTCAACCTCACCATTAATCATTATTTTATTTGGATCCTTTATTATCTTAATCATCTTATTTATACAGAATATTATGCCTATAACACAGGATATCGGTAAAGCTGTATTAACAAAAATACCCAGAGGTATCCTCAAAGCAGTACTATATGAGCCTTGAGTTTTAATTACAAACTTAATGCCATAATAAAACAAATATGATTGTACAAAAATTATTAATATGTAGTGAATACTGCTTAAGATTTTTTTTGCATTTCCATGTAGCTTTCCACTTAAAATATCAACATTAATATGTGATTCACTTCCAATAGCTGATGCTGAACCTATAAATATTAACCATGCATAAACATATCTGCTAAATTCTTCTGTCCATGAAAGAGAGTTATTAAAAATATACCGCCAAATTACTTGACAAGTTACTGCAATAATAATTAAAATAAGCAAAATTGCTAATATTTTATCAAATATGGTTAGCTTTTTTTCCTCCAAATATAAATGTACCTCCCATTTACATCGTAAATATTTATACTTCTATTGCATAATCAAATAATACCTTTTATTATATATTTGCGGAGGCAAGTAACCCCCGCAAATATATAATAATAATCCCACATTCAGAAAATGAAGTTAAAATAATCTCAAAACTTCTATTTAGTATTTATAACCTTATTATAAATGTCCATATTATATTTTTTCGAGAACGTTTCTGGGATTTTACTAAGCACAAGATCAAACCAAGGCTTCATATCAAGTTCAACAAATATCATGCCTTTAGATTTTAATTCTGCGAGTCTATCAGTTTCGCCTTGAAGCATAAGTTTATCTTGATATTCACCAGCTTCAATAGCAGCCTCTTTTATAGCTTTTTGAACATCAGTCGGTAAGTTCTTCAACTGTTTGTCAGATATAAGGAGAAAATAGTGAGATGCTACATGTTGAGTATTCATTATATACTTTTGAACATCATATAAGCTAGCCGACTGAATCATTTCAAATGGATTTTCCTGTGCTTCAACGACGCCCTGTTGCAAAGCCAAATAAAGTTCGTTCCATGCAACTGGAGTTGGGTTCGTGCCTAATATCTTCCATGTTTCAAGTGTGATTTCTGCCTCAGGAACTCTTATTTTTAGACCTTTAAGATCATCAAGAGTTTTAATTTCCTTTTTTGCTGTTAAATATCTAGGACCTCTATACCAGTTATCAAGAACTACAAGACCCATCTTTTCAAGAAGTTTATCATTGATAAACTTACCAACTTCTCCGTCCCAAACTCTCATATAGTGCTGTAAATCCTTGTAAATAAATGGGCAATTAACCATACTGTATTCCGGCGTGTACCATGATACAGGCGTAGGCCCTGACAAAGTCATATCTATAGTGCCAAGTATAACCGCTTCGGTTAATTCTCTCTCATTACCGAGCTGGCCACTTGGAAATACCTTTACTGTATACTGGCCATTAGTCTTTTGTTTTAATAATTCACCAAACTTTAATGCTCCCTCATGCAGAGGACCAATAGGATTGGTAATATATCCCAATTTAAATTCCTTTACAAGCGCAGAAGAAGTGGTAGGTAATGACATAACAGCCATAACAGTAACCAATAAAATTGTTAATAATTTTTTCATTTTAAATCCCCCTTATTTAAACCCGAAATCTGCGTATGAAATATTTACGCAGATTTTTTGCTAAATTCATCTAAAATCCTCATAAATTTCATGATGAATCTGCGAATCTACATTCAAATTCTACCGTTTTCTTCACCTCCTTTCAAGGAAACTTTTATTTTTTCTCGGTTAAAAACGGCAAACTCTTAAACTATCCACAGATAGTCTGTTTTAAAAGCTCTCCTTTATCCACAGGTCTTGTTCTTTAATAGCTTTTTACTGAAATACTTCTTGGTAAGGATACCCTTCCAGAAGCTTCAATATAGTCAGCCTTGCAGTCCTTATAATCTTACCCGCCACAAACACATATTTTAATTGGTATATTTGCTTCACCTTTTGGGTGAAAAATTTAATTCCTCGTGTTCCTTATATATCAATGGGTTAAGTCTGTTTTCTAAAGGATCACGCAGATTCTCGGTAATAATTAAATAATTAACTATCTTTATGAATTTGTCCTCCTTTCTATGTAATATATATAAAAAGATAGATCCTTTGAAGTTTATCTTTAAATAATTAAATAATTATCCTACTAAACTGTTTTCCTTGCTATTTTTTAAAACAAGCATATTATTTATCTATTTCCTCTTATCATTTAGTTTTTTAGCCCTTTTGGCAATATGTTCTGCCGTTAGACCAAAAACTTTAGTCAATTCCCAGGGTTCTCCGGATTCACCGAATCTATCCTCCACTCCGGTCATATCCATTAACAGAGGGGTAGAATATTTTTTATTCTGGGCTATCACTCCAGCTATGATGTTTCCAAAGCCGCCTACCTGATGTTCTTCTATGCTAATTATCAGATTAGTATCTTCAGTTGCTTTCTGGATAGCTTTCTTATCGATGGGCTTTAGGGTATGAATATTTAGAATTCTACTTTCCAGATTATATTCTTCCTTTAAGATATAGGCAGCCCGCATAGCCTCAGCGACCATCGGTCCACAGGCAATCAGGGTGAGGTCTTCTCCCTCTGAGACATAATCAGGAGAGAGTTTAGTCTGGAAGGCCTCAGTAAAGTTTTTATTTTCGCTGCGGTATCTTATTACATTAGCCAGACCAAATTGATAGGGAGTATCGGAAGTAGTAACTAGGGGAGTAGCCTCCCGGGCATATCTTACCACAGCTGGCCCGTTGATAGAAGCTATGGCATGGGTGGCTTTTTGGGTCTCTATTGCATCACAAGGGATAGCCAGGTGCATATTGGGTAGATAATAGAGATTACTGATATCTTCTAAGGCCTGATGGGTAGCTCCATCTTCTCCTACTGAGATACCGGCATGGGCATCGGCTATTTTGACATTATAATTATTATAACAGACGGTAGTGCGAAGTTGATCCCAATTTCTGCCGGTGACAAAGACTCCGTAAGAACCGATAAAGGGAATCTTACCTTCTTTAGCCAGACCGGAGGCTACCAGAGTCATGTTAGCCTCGGCAATCCCTATTTCGAAAAATCTGTTCTTTCTCTCCGGATGGGAAGCGTAGAATTTATCCATCCGGATGGAAGAGGTAATATCCGCCCCTAAGGCTATAACTTTCTCATCATTACCTAATTCTTCTATCGCTCTACCAAAACCATTGCGAGTAGGTTCCATCTGGACCTGCATTAAAGAGTTCGCATTCCACCAGTAATGGCGAGAAAATTTAGGCAGGGAAGCTTCTATCTTTTGATCTACTTCTTTTTGATAATCAGAGGCTATCTTGAAGAGGTGGTCTACTTTTTCCTTGGTAAATTGGGGATCTCCGATATCTTCTAGGGCCCGATCTAAGGATTCTTTACCGGATCTTCCGTCTTTGGGGGCTATACCATGATAACCCACTACTCCTTCGGCAAAAGAGACCCCCTTGCCTTTTAGGGTATGGGCAATGATGACGGTGGGTTGACCTTTTACTTTTTCGGCTTCATCTAAGGCGGAGAGGATCTGAGACATATTATGTCCATCAATTTCTATGCTATGCCAGCCAAAGGACTGCCATTTATCAACAAGAGGTTCTAAGCACATTACTTCTTTGGTAGGACCATCTATCTGTAAATCATTTCTATCCACAATAGCGGTAAGATTAGCTAATTTATAATGGGAGGCACACATAATACTCTCCCAGATAGAGCCCTCATCCAGTTCTCCATCTCCTAAGATAGAGTAGACTCGATAGTCTTTACCTTTTAATTTAGCATTTAGAGCACAGCCTATGGCTACTCCTAAACCCTGGCCTAAGGAACCAGAAGAAAGCTCAATGCCGGGTAGTTTTAATCTATTGGGGTGGCCCTCAAAACCAGACCATAATTTTCTTAGTTTTACGGTCTCTTCTTTCGGGAAGTAGCCGGCCTCAGCTAAGGCTACATAAAGGGCGGGGGCCTTATGGCCTACTGACCAAAAGACTCTATCCCTTTCTTCCCAGGTAGGATTGGCTGGGTCGTGTTTTATCTTCTTCAGGTATAGTGCGGCAGCTATATCCATAATAGATAAAGTCCCTCCGGTATGGCCGGAGCCGGCTGCAGTAATGGCTATCATATTGTAGGCTCTCATTTCCCGGGCTTTTCCTATTAATTGTTCAACTGTATAATCTCTTCTGATTTTTCCTGTCTTAGAATCTATAACAGACATTAAATCTACTCCTATTCTTTATGTATATTTTTTCTTAAACTCTTGCCCAAGCCTCTTTTAGCACCCTCTTGGCATTAGCTATAACCACCTCTGAGGTCTCACCAGCCAGTGGCTTTACCTCAAAGCTCACTATGGGTGGATTCTGATGATTTAAGAAACCAATATCCAATAGCACTTTTAAAAATTCCGTTAATTCCTTTACATCATTTTCCCCTCCTATAATGCCAAATCGGGGATGCTGATCTCCATAGCCAGGGTGCTTCTTATCCCTTAAGATACAATTGCCTATGTGGGCATGGACAAGGTAATCTTTAATGGGTATAATGGCCTCAGTGGGAGTTTCATTTAAAAGGGGAAGATGGGATAAATCAACTAATAAGCCAAAGGTGTCAAATTTTTTCCTTATTTCAGCTGCCAACTTTCTTGCTTCATTCGCTGGTCCAATTAAGCACTTTTTGTCAATTTCCTGGTCAAAGATCTCCAGAGTTATCCCTAAGTCTCCTTTGGATTTAGCATAATCGCATATTTCTTTAATGGAGGAAACTAATAATTTACGAGCTTGTTCTCGTTCCTCTTCTCCTGGGTCCTTACCACTTAGAAAGGTAAATCCCTTTGCTCCTATCTCATAAGCTTCGTCAATTCCAGCTTTAACTTCTCTAACTGCCTTTTTTCTTTCTTCTTCATCAAAGGCGTTGAGATTTAAGTTATTAATCAATAATCGTGGTTGAGCACCATAAGTAACAGTTAAATGGCTCATCTCTAATAGTTTTTTTACTTTCTCTCTTACCTTCGCATCCTTGATCCAGGAAACCTCCACTGCAGTAAAGAAATCATCCTCAGCTATTTTCTGTAGCGTCTCAAGAATTGGCCCCTCACCTCTCATAACTTGGGGATAAGCCATAAAGTGGATTAGACCTACTTTCATAAATTTATACATCGACTCTTGCATATTAGCCTCCATTACTCATTAAGCAAATCTCTTTCTACCCCAGCTAAATGATCATACATTCTATTACGGGCTCCTTTGCCATCTTTGTTTTTAATAGCGTTAAGAATCTCATTATGCTCTTCAAAATACTTCTGAGGATGACCAGGAATGCTCCAGCTTTTCTCCTTCAGGTTTATCCAGAGCTTTTCCTTTAATAGGTCAGTCAGGTAAATCATCATCGAAAAAAGGAGGTTATTATGAGCTGCCCTGGCTATATTAATGTGAAATTCCCTATCAAATTCCATTATCTCAGGAATGTTCGTCATAGCTCCCTTCATTTTATTCAAGGACCCCTGAATAGCAGCTATCTCTTCCTCTGTAGCCTTTTTGGCAGCAAGACCGACAATCTCGGTTTCCACTGCCTTTCTTGCTTCCAAGAGCTCAAAGGGGCTCTCCTCTTCTTCAAGCTCCCTAAATTTTTGCTCATACAACGGGAAGTTAAGATTATTCTTTATGAAATTACCCTTACCTCCTCTACTCTCTGTTATTCCTAAAATTTCTAGAGCGCTCAGCGCTTCTCTTACCGAAGGACGAGAGGTTCCAAACTCTTCTGCTAGAACTTGTTCTGGAGGAAGTTTATCCCCTGGTTTCAATCTACCCTCTTTTATTAAATCTCGAACTTGTTCAACTATTTTCATATAAACTTTTTTAGTTTTAACTTTGTTAAACACTGAGAGGCTCCTTTTTATAAATTATTTGTCCTATTAGTAATATTGTCAGACAAGTTAGATAATATTATATCACAAAACAATATAATGTCAAATTTTTTTATTTTTTTTATTTTAAATTGAAAAATTGAATCTAATTCTAAATATGATGCCTATGGAGGGCATTTAACTTCCGCTATTATTAGTGGAAATGGTGAAATTGTAATCAAAGAAATTAAGAATACAGTTAAAAGGGAATTTAATAAAGAAGTAGGATTAAATCTCTTATTTGAATAAAAAATAAAAAATTAGTAGAGGGCAAACCTATCTCTGCACTCGTTATCAGGTAAAAATAGTATAATTCTTATGGAATATATTTATCATAGCAGATAATTTCCGATAAAGGTTTTCTTTCAGTCTTACTCCCTAATTCTTTAGGAAATCCCAGGGGCATTAAAGCAACTACCCGCACTCCTTTGGGAATCCCCATGATTTCTTTTACTTCATCCTGATAAAAAGCACCGAGCCAACAGGTACCCAAACCCAAGGCAGCGGCTTGCAGGCTCATGTGATCGAGAGCAATGGCTAAATCAATAGGATATGAATGCTCTCCACAAGGCATTATATGTTCGAGATTTGTTGCGCAACCAACTATAACCACCGAAGCTTCTCCTACAAATTTTTGATTCCTGCAGACTGGTACTAATTTTTGTTTTAAATGCTCATCTTTTACTACTATAAATTTCCAACCCTGCCTATTGCTTGCAGAAGGCGCTAACCTACCAGCTTCTAAAATCTCTTGCAATACTTCTTCTGGAATTTCTTTATCCTGATAACTTCTCACACTCTGCCTATTTTTAATTGCTTCTAATATCATTCTGTTTCCTCCTATAAATTGTAATAACTGGTTCGATAAATCAAACTTTCCCCTTTTGTCATTGCAAGGAATGTAACAAGCCTGCCCCTGCGAAAGCAGGGGAAGCAATCTCAATCCCGAGATTGCCACGCTCCTATAAATCGGAGCTCCATTAGACTATTAACTAAGAATATATTAAAATAAATAAACGTTTTTAAATTAAACCAAGGACTGAATAGAGAAGGCTGAACAAGT
>Ga0307380_10006026_pt1 | contig 16013 bp, 18 predicted proteins | sample UN3MG_FD_202239 | JGI IMG/M metagenome (GOLD analysis project Ga0307380, IMG submission 202239) | Soil microbial communities from Risofladan, Vaasa, Finland - UN-3 | ecosystem: Environmental > Terrestrial > Soil > Coastal area > Acid sulfate soil | place: Finland: Risofladan, Vaasa | collected...
CACACTTACTACCACCAATCGATCCAGGCGCGATGCCCGGGTCACGAAATAGGAAGGCGCGATGCCCGACAACGAGAACACGACCCTGGACCAGGACACGACGACCGCCGCTCCCGCTACGCCAGAGCCTCCGGCTCCGGCCGGCGAGCAGCTCGGAGAGACAGGCATGAAGGCCCTCGAGAAGGAACGTCAGCTTCGGCGCGAAGCCGAGAAGAAGCTGACCGACCAACAGGAGGCAGCCGAGAACGCCAAGAAGTCCGAGTCGGAGAGGTTGACCGCAGAGCGAGATACGGCCCGCCAGGAGGCGCAAGAGGCCCGACTCGAAACCATGCGGATCAAGGTCGGAACCGCCTCGGGGTTGCCGCAAGAGCTGGTAGACCGGCTCACCGGTGATACCGAGGAGGAGATGAAGGTGGACGCCGAACGGCTTGCGAAGGCCCTCGGTCAGTCCGGTGGTGGGTTCGATGGTGGTGCGCGAGGCACCAACCCGAAGCCCTCAGACATGAACTCGATCATCCGGCGAGCGGCTGGTCGCTGACCGGAGGCCCAGGCGTGGTCTCTTCAAACCAACACACAAGGAAGTGAGAGGCTATGCCTACTTACAACAGCATCATCAGCCGCACGGACGCGGCCGCACTCATCCCCGAGGAGGTTTCGGCACGAATGCTGAAGGCCCTCGCGGCTGACTCGGCGGTACTCAACTCGTTCACGCGAGTTCCGGTTGCCGCTGCTCAGGTCCGATTCCCAATTCTCTCGGCCCTGCCCGTCGCGTACTTCGTCACCGGCGATACGGGACTCAAGCAGACGTCCGAGGTCAACTGGGACAACAAGTACCTGAACATCGAGGAGCTCGCCGTGATCTGCCCGGTCCCGGAGAACGTCCTCGATGACACGGACTTCGACATCTGGAACGAGGTCGAGCCGCTCATCCGGCAGGCCATCGCCCGGACGCTCGATGACGCCGTGTTCTTCGGTACGAACGCCCCGGGAACGTGGCCGACTGACATCGCGGCCGCTTGCGCAGCCGTGACGGCCCCGAACTCGGTCGTGCGCGGAACCGCGGCCGCAGCGGCGGGCGGGATTGCCGGAGATCTCTCCGACGTCCTCTCGCTCCTCGAGCTCGAGGGCTACGACGCCAGCCAGCTCATCGCGCGGACGACCCTCAAGGGTCTACTCCGTAACGCGAGGAACGTGGACGGCGATCGTCACCCCGAGGTCGATCAGAACAATGTGTACGGGGCGTCAGTCTCGTACCCGATGAGGGGCCTGTGGCCGACCGCCCTCAGCTCCCCGGAGTTGTTCGCGCTCGATCCAGCGGAGTTCGTCGTCGGTGTCCGAAGCGACATCTCGATCAAGGTCCTCGACCAGGCCGTGATCCAGGATGGCGCCGGTGCCATCGTGTACAACCTCGCCCAGCAGGACATGGTGGCGACGCGAGTCACCTTCCGTGTCGGCTGGCAGGTCTCGAACACGATCAACTACGACGAGCCCACCGAGGCCGACCGCTACCCCGCGGCGTTCCTCGAGAGCCCGGCGGCGTAAGTAATCAATCCGGGGCCGCGCGTGTGGACTCGATCCACACGCGCGGACTCCCCGAAGGGAGCACAAGATGGCTGACACAGCACCACACACAACCAAGCTGACGGGCAACAGCCCTTCAGCGATCGCGGCGGCAGACGCCGCGTTGCACATCGGCGAGGCGCCGTACATCGGGGAGATCACGGGGGTTTCATACACCCCCGTCGCGGATGTAACCGGCGACAACACCGAGAGCCGAACGCTCACCCTCGTCAACCGGGGACAGACCGGCGCGGGAGTGACGGTCGCCGCCACGCTGGCATTCGTAACCGGCGTTGACGGCACCGAGGACGACGAGCTCGCTTTCACCCTCGGGGTGGCAGCGAACCTGGACCTCGCCGATGGCGACGTCCTCGAGTTCGTCTCAACGAGCGTCGGCGGCACCGGCCTCGCAGACCCGGGCGGCCACGTCCAGGTCGAAATCAGTCGCGGACTGAGCTAGTCCGATGACCGCCAAGAAGAAGACGACGACCACGACCAAGAAGGCCGCGAAGCCAAAGGCTCCCGCTGAGCTGGGCGAGGTGCTCGGCCATGAGGCCGGCATCGAGGCCGGATTCACGGGGGTCGGCATCGACCCGCTCCCGAACGAGGCGTACTCGCTCGAGACGGGCCCCAAGTCGCCGACCCACGTCGAGCAGCAGGAGAGCGTCAAGTAGATGGCACGTTCACCGGAGGAGCAGGAGGTCTACGACCGTGAGCTGGCCCGTCAGCGGGCCTACGCCGACCGGCTGCGTCGCCTTGAGGGCGATGCGGCTACCCGGCTACAGCTCGACGAGAAATGGGCCCCGCTCCTCCGGCGGCCGCCAAACCAGATGCCCAATGTCCGCGTCCCTTACCACGAAACCGACCTGATCCCATAAGGAGGGCCCCATGGCCTCATTTTCTGACTACCTCGAGAACGCCGTGCTGGATCACATATTCGGCGACGGCACCCTGACCATCACAGCGCCCGTCTACCTGGCGCTCTGCACCGCCGTCGTCAACGACGCGCACACCGGCTCGACCATCACCGAGGCGTCTTACACCGGGTACGCCCGGAAGTCGATCGCCGCTTCCGATATGGACGCGGCTGCCGCCGGCGCCAAGACCAACGGCGCGGCGATCACGTTCGCCGCCTGCACGTCCGGCACAGATACGATCACCTACTGGGCGATCTGCGATGCCGCGACCCTGGGCAACGTGCTCTGTCACGGCAGCTGCACGTCGACGGTCATCTCAACCACGCAGACTCCGGCCACCATCGCAATCGGTGGTTTGGATGTCACTCTCGACTGATCGTGGTTTACGCGGTCCAAGCCCTGCTGAAGTTCGGCGGAGCTTCGGCCCGCGATCAGGTCCAGACGGACCTAACGACGTTCACCGCCGCGAACGCGAAGTGGGGCATCGAGCGCATCGACGCGCGCGATCACGAAGGCGCTCCGTCGCTGGTCGTCGAGCTGCGGTTCGAGGCGCAGGCCAACCAGACCGCGCTGACGAACCGGCTCGACCAGCAACTCAAGGGCCAGAAGCTCCCGCTGGCAGGCTCCTACGTCCGCTGGCACAACTGCCCGCACGACGAGACTCCGCCGACTCCCTGCGTCAACGCGGGCGAGCAGACGTGGTGATCTAGATGGCTGTCAGGGCGCTACTCGCCGGAAGCATCATCTCGCAGAGCGGGTTCACGTCCTGCGCGATCACGGACATTGACGAGGACGTTGCCTCAATTGACGCCAACTGGTGCACCGATGGCGACGGCAGCGGCGCGGCCGATACCGCCGTCGAGGTTGACTTCGCCGGTTACGGCACCGACACCGTCAACAACGCCACGCAGACCTTCAAGGCGGTTGTTCGCAAGTCACACAACGGCGCAAACCCGACCGCCGACATAATCGTCAAGTACGATGGCACCACGGTCGCGAGCACCCTCGGGACTTCGATCGGTCTTTTCAGCCCGAACAGCGTTACGCTGACGCAGACTGTGGCCGGGGATGCCGGTCGCACCGACCCCTCACTGTTCAGCGTCGAGGTCGTCGGGCACCGGTCCGGCGGCTCACCTTCCGGGCGCTGCTCCGTCGAGGTCGCAGCGATCACCTGGTCGATCTTCGACTACACCGGAGCGACCAGCGGGATCACGGCCCGAGAGTTCGATGGCGTAGACGACTCCCTCCGGACCTCCATCGGGAACGTCAACATAACTGGTGCCCTGACCGTCGCGGCGATGTTCCGTGGCAACTCGGTCGAAGCCAACACGGTCCGCTACCTGATTGCGAATCACACTTCAGCCGGGGGGCTGGCCGGTTGCCGTCTCGGAGTTGATAACGCAGGGAAGCTCCAGCTTGGGACCTCGGCCCTCTCGACTACCGTAGTGAACGAGGACGAATGGGTGATCGTCGCCGTGACCAAGGCGACCGGCACGTCCACACCCCGCGCCCATATCTGGCAGGGCGGAACTTGGACGCATGAGGCTATGTCCACAACGGTGGGCAACCCGTCCAGCCAGGCCGGGGGCACAGTCCGGTTCGGTGAGATCGTCGGGGTAGCTTGGAAGCAGATGGAGATTGCCGTCGCCGCCGAGTGGCAGTCGGAGCTGTCCGACGCCAACATCGCCACGCTGGAGGACGGTAGCGCCACCCAAGACTGGATGGACCTGAGTCCCGACGCTCTCTGGAACTTCGACCAGGCCGCGACCACGACTGACGTTCTTGACGAGACCGGAGGCGGGGCCGACCAGACCTCCCTCACCGGAACCACTGTCGTCAACGATGGACCCGCCGCCTGGGATTACTCCATCATCGCCCCGGCGGTCATCCCGCTCGCAGCCTCCACCGCTACCAGCACAACGGCTCTCACCCTCGCCGCTCCCACTGAGGTAGCTCTCGCCGCCAGCGACGCGACCTCGGCGACGACTCTCGCGCTCACCGCCCCGGCCGAGCTACCCCTCACCGCCAGTGTCGCTACCAGCGCCGCGACCCTTACCCTCACCGCCTCTCCGACCTTCGCGCTTGCATCCGACGCGACCTCGACGGCCACGCTCGCCCTCACCGCCACCACGGAGGTCCCGGCCGCGGCATCCGACGCGACGAGCGCCGCCACGCTTGAGCTCAGCGCCACCACCCAGGTCCCGCTCAACGCCTCCGATGCTACGTCGACCGCCACCGCTGAGGTCACGATCCCCGCCGCCGAGGAACTGGTCCCGTTGCAGGCTTCGGATGCGGTATCGACTACCACGCTGGCGCTTACAGCAACCCCGACCTTCGCGCTGGCATCCGACGCCACGAGCACGGCCACGCTGGTGCTGTCGGCACAGACCACCGTTCCGCTCGCCGCCTCTGACGCTACCTCGACCACGGCGCTATCCCTCGTCGTCCCTGTTGAGGTTCCGACCGGGCCCAGCATCGCTACCTCTACGGCCGCGCTGGCTATCGAGGCTCAGACGGCCCTGCCGCTCGGCTCGAGCGATGCGGTCTCCACGGCTGCTCTGGCGATCGAGGCTCAGACCGGCGTCCCGCTCAACGTCTCCGACGCTCTCAGCACCGCCACGATCGACGTCAGCGCCCAGACCGAGATCCCGGCTGCGGCCAGCGACGGAGTCTCGTCCGCCACGCTAGAGCTCACCGCCGGCGCATTCCCGTTCTTCTTCCTCAGCGCCGACGCCGTATCGACGGCCACGCTCGAGATCACCGCGCCGTCCGAGGTTCCACTGGACGCCTCCGATGCGGTCACGACTACGACGCTGGCAGTCGAGGCACGAACGGAAGTGCCACTGGCGCCTACCGCTGCGCTATCCACCGCTGCCCTCGAGGTCACCGCACCCGCTGACCTGACGACCGGGCCCGCCATCGCGCTCTCGGCGGCCACCCTCAGCATCGTCGTCCAGACAGAGCTCCCGCTCAGCGCGTCTGACGCGACCTCTGCCGCGACTCTGGATGCGTCGGCTCAGACCGAGGTCCCGCTCGACGCCTCCGACGCCATCAGCACGGCCGCGCTGGCGATACAACCCTTCTCTCCGATCTTTGAGTTGGCGACGGCCGCTACCTCAAGCGCGACCCTCGCCCTCTCCGCCCCCACCGAGATCCCGGCGGACCCCAGCGCCGGGGTCTCATCGGCTACGGCGACGCTAACCGCTACCACCGAGATAACGCTCGGCTTGAGCGATGCGGCATCTGCGGCCACCCTGACCGTTACGGCGACCGCCGACGCCACCATCCCGCTCGGCTCCTCCGACGCTACCTCGAGCGCGACCCTGGACCTGACGGCCACGCCGACCTTCACCCTGACCATCACGGGGCAGAGCGGCGCGACGATGACCTTCACCGTGCCAGCGGGGATGACGCTAGAGGCCGCCGCCGGCGCATCGCTGGCCATCCTGGGGATAACCGCCCCGACCGAGATCCCCTTCGACCTCTCGGCCGCACTCTCGGCGACCGCACTCGAGCTACGAGTCCGCGGCCGACCCGCCTTCATCACCAACTTCGGAGTCTCCGGTCGGGCTTCCTCCGTGGCAGCGACCTCCGGAGGCGATACCTTGACGGCAACGAGTCCGACCGGAGTCTCCGGTCGGGCTTCCTCCGTGGCAGCGACCTCCGGGGACGATACCTTGACGGCAACGAGTCCGACCTCCGAAACTAAGGACACCTAATGGCACATGACATCGGCGATCTGGTCACGTTGACCATCACCTTCATCGACGACGCCGGTGACCCGCGGGATCCGACGACGGTCGTCTGCACGGTGCAGGCGCCAGATGGGACGCTGACGACACCCAGCGTCGCCAATCCGAGCGTCGGCACCTACGTCGCCGAGACCGAGCCCGCCGCCTCCGGCGTGTGGCGCTACAAGTTCACCGGCACCGGTGCATGGGTGGCGGCCGAGGAGGGTAGCTTCGATGTCCTCGTCTCCTCGATCCCCGAGCCGACGCTTCCTCTCAGCGAGGTCGAGGTCCGCGAGCGGATCAAGCGCCTGTGCGCGGCCGCCTACGACCCCGAGCTGGACGACGGCGACGTCGACATCCTCGTGCGGCAGGCGAAGATGCCCGACCTGTACGGGCGGATGCCGGCGGACGTCGACTGGGAGGCGACCTGGGACATCAACTACGCGGTGATGACCGGCTGGGACATCAAGGGGGCCAAGGCCGCCGGTGACTTCCGCTTCGAGGAGGATCAGCAGGTGTTCTACCGCGAGCAGGTCGCCCGTCATTGTCAAGCGATGAGTAAGCGATACAACCGGCGCGCGATCAACGTGCCCTATGGGGAGGTTCCATCGACATGAGTGAGTGGGAAGTAATCGGCGTCGCTCTCATCATCCTATTCGGCTACCGGCTCGGCCTCGTTCGCGGCCGCAGGGAGGGCATGGTCTCGGGTTGGACCCTTCGTGAGGAGCAGTACACCGAGGACATGGCCACGCCCTTCATCGAGAGCCAGCGCGAGAACGCGAGGCTCCAATGAGCCTGCTGCTCCGGCAGGGGCAGATCGACCGGATGCGGCTGACCGTCAACCGCGCCCTCCCCGATGAGCTCGTGATCCACCGCCGCGCCCGGGAGTCGGACGGCGGCGGCGGTTTCCGCACCGCCTACCTACCCGATCCCGATTCGATTGCCTGCCGGGTGTCGAATCCGTTGGGTGGTGAGACTGACGTCCGCCAGGTGTCGGGCACGCGGCTGGCGGATGAGGATATGTACACGGCGTCGATTGCGGCCGAGGTGTCGATCAGCAAGCTCGATCGGATCGAGTGGGAGGGCCGCACGTTCGAGGTCAACGAAGTCCTCCAGCGCGGCAACTGGGAGCTGACCAGGCGCGTCAGGATCAAGGAGGTCTGATGCCTGCCGGTGCTCCGACCTTGCAGTTTCCCGCCGGCACTGAGCTCGGCGGCATCAAACCCGGCGGCCGCTTCTTCTCGATGGCTCAGGCCAGGGCCGCGACGGTCGGTACGGCCGTCAAGGTGTCCTATGCCTCGCGGATTCCGCAGATCATTACCGGGATGCAGGTGCGGGCCAACGTCGCCTCCAAGGAGACCGCCGAGGCCGTGATGGCCGACGCCGAGGCGAATGTGCTCGCGATGGAGGGGGAGATGCCCTACTGGACCGGCGAACTCTACGACGGCTTCTACGTCTACCACGGCAACCTGACCGACGACTACCTCGTCGCCACCGATGTCGAACACGCTCCCTGGGTCGAGTTCGGCTCGATCAACAACGAACCGCCCAGACCGTTCTTGATCCCAGCCGTTGAGGCGAACAAGGTGAAGCATTACGAGGCGACGGCCAAAGCGATGCAGCGTCTCTGATGGCGGCCAGCGTCCGCACAGCCATCGTTGAGGTCCTCGCCGCCGACTCAGGGGTGGTAGCCCTGCTACCCACCTTCCAGGGCTTCCCCAGCATCTTTCACTATGCGGCCCCGCAGGACGCCGCGATGCCCTTCATCCTCGTGCACCAGCAGTCGGGCATCGTCGAATACAGCTTCGGCGATGGTCTGGACCACCTCGACGACGAGGTGTGGACAGTCAAGGCCATCGACCGCAACGACACGCCGGAGAACGCCGAGGCCATCGACCGGGCCGTTCGGGCAGCCCTGCATGACGCCGCGCTGGATGTCGCCGGCTACGGAACGCTGTGGTGTCGCCGCGAGGGCGACGTGTACCTGGGCGAGGTCGAGGAGGGCGAGCTGATCGCCCACGTTGGGGCCATGTACCGAATCATCAAGGAGCCCACATGACCATCGCTGTCCTACCGCGCCTAAGTGCAATCCGCGCCTTCCTCGAGGAGGCCGTCGCCACCGTCGCCCAGGAGTACGAGGTGATGGTCTCCACCGGTCGCACCGAGTTCGACGAACAGGGCTTGGACCGGCAACGGTTCCAGCTCGTAGTCGTGGTCGGTGAGCGCGGCGAGGACAATGAGTTGGCCCTCGACGAGCTGCTCGACTCCAGCGGCGAGAGGTCGATCAAGCGGGCGGTCGAGAGCGATCGCACTGTCGATCACAACGCGGTGGATACCCGGGTGCTCGCCACCAGCGGGGCCCGGGGCTTCGCGGGCGATCCGGTCAGGATCGGCGCGGAGTGGACAATCGAAGTGCTACTGGAAGGATGACCATGAGCGAAGTTGATACGCCCGCATTGGCGGGCCACGAGCCGGAGCCAGAAGCTCCGAAGCAGACGAAATACCGCGTCAGCGGTACACAGCCTTTCCTCGGTCACAAGCCGGGAGAGACGTTCGAGGCCGAGCTGGACGAGGCTCAGAAGGCCCGCGCTATTGCGCGTGGGTCGATCAAGGTCGCGGGCGGCAAGGGCGGCGGCAAGAAGTCGGCGTTAAACGATGCCCCAACGGGCCAGAAGAAGGAGTAACCCATGAAAACGGTTCTTCGCAACGTCTTCGTGAGTGTTGATGGGACAGACCTATCGGACCACTTCACGCAGATCACAGTTGAGGACAGCGCCGCCGAGGTCGATTCGACCGCGTTCGGTTCCGTTTACACCCAGGCCATAAAGGGGCTGAGGACAGCGCAGATCACCGGAACGGTCCAGCAGGACTTTGCTGCCGCGTCTGTCGATGCCACCCTGTCGGCCCTCAACGACCAGGACACCACGTTCGAGGTCATCGTCGTAGGAGACGCTGACACGACCGCGGACATCTCCGCAACCAACCCCGGCTACCGCATCGCGGAATCGCAGCTCCTCGGGTACACCCCGATCAGCGGCGGTGTCGGCGACCTGTCGACCACCGACGTCACGTTCTCCAACGCTGGCGATCTCGGGGTCGAGCGCCTGACTGTGGCGCCGTAGCTGATGGGCGAGGGAACAGATCCACAGCAGCCCTACCCCGACCTCTCGGAGGACCATCCCGAGAACGGGGGCGGCCCCCGGCGGCTCACTGTCGAGGACCTCGCAAACCGGACCCGTTTCCGGTTTCGCGAGGAGGAGCTCGAGGTGCCCGAAATCGGTGGGACGCTTGTCCTCAAGTCCTTGTCCGTCAGGGAGCGCGAGATGCTTCCCGACGCTGAGGAGCTTCAGGAGACGGACGATGCTGGACAGCGCACGCAGCAGGCGATTCGCAACGCCGCCCAGGTGTTCGCGGTGATCGTCGCCCAGCCGAAGGTGTCGCCGGAGGAAGCCGAGCAGTTCCTCGGCGACTGGCCGGCGGAAGCCTTCGACCGGGTGACCGCCGCCTACGGCGAGCTCGTCGGCAACCGAGAGGAGGAGAAGGCCGCCGCCGCGGAGTTTCCGGCGTAACGGCTCACTTCGCTTCCAGTTCCAGCTAACCCGCGATCTCGGCTACCGATCGGTTGACGAGCTGCGTGACGGCATGACGGGCCAGGAGTTCGTCTGGTGGCAACAGCTCTATATCCGAGAGAGTGACGAGCGAACCGAGGCAGGCTGAGAGATGGGGCGAGGTCCAGTGTGCGACCTCGCCCCATTTCTGTCTAAGCGCTTAGACCTGACGGGTCTCGTTGTCGCACCTAACCTGCCCAGAACACCAACCTGCCCATAGGGGTAACTCCTATTTTGGGCAACTAGCTTCAGCTTCAGAAAGGAGGAGCAGTGTCAGTTTCAACCACCGGCCGCCCAGCAGCGGTCATGTCAATCCTCGTCACCGCCAACACGCGGTCGGCCAGGGCGCAGATGGCGGCCCTCAACCGCCAGCTTGCGTACAGCGTCTCGTCAGCATCGAGGGGCTCTATGGTCCTCCAGCGCGGGATCACCGCGCTCAAGTTCGCGGCTGTCGGTTCAATCGCCGCAGTCGGCGGGGCCGTGGCCGCAGCCACGCAGTACGAGTCGGCGTTTGCCAACGTCCGTAAGACTGTCGAAGCCACGGACGCACAGTTCGAGAAGCTGAACAAGGGCTTCATCGAGATGAGCACCCAGATCCCCGAGTCGGCCAGCTCCCTGGCGGAGCTCGGCGGCGCGGCCGGTGCCCTCGGGATCGGTCAGAAGAACCTCCTCAAGTTCACCAAGACCGCTGCGATGCTCGGGGATACGGTTGACGATCTGACCGCCCAGGGTGCAGCGGAATCACTCGCCCGCCTCGGCAACATCATGGATCAGAGTTCGACCAAGGCGTTCGAGCGCATGGGTTCGACGCTGGTGGACCTCGGCAACAAGGGGGCCTCGACGGAGGGCGAGATTGCGGCTATGTCGCTCCGCATCGCCGGCGCGGGCAAACAGGTCGATCTGACAACCGCTCAGGTGCAGGGTATGTCGGCGGGCCTCGCCAACCTCGGCATCCGCTCGGAGATGGGTGGCTCCGCGATCAGCCGCGTGATGCTCGCGATGCAGGCATCCATCGCGAAGGGCGGGGAGGAGCTCAAGACCTGGGCGGCGACCGCCGGCCTGAGTGTCGAGCAGTTCGCGATGGCGTTCAAGAAGGACGTCCCCGCCACGATAGCCACCTTCGCTGAGGGGCTGAACAGGATCAAGGAGGAGTCCGGCTCCGCGAGCCTGACGCTGGCCGAGCTGGGCAAGGCTGCCCATACGTCGATGAACGACATCCGGGTTCGCGACACGCTGCTTCGCGTGTCCGGCAACACCGATGAGTTCAACCGTTCGATGAAGGTTGCAAATGAGGCATGGAGAGAGAACACGGCGCTTCAGGTGGAGGCAGAAAAGCGGTATCAGACGCTTGCCTCGCAGATGGAGCTTCTGGGGAACCAGATCGTGGCTACCGGCATCGACCTCGGGACCAAGCTATTGCCCGACATCAAAGAGATGGTCTCGATCATGAAGGACGACGATCTGCCGCTCGGCGAGAAGATGGGCGAGATTCTCGGCAAGCTCGGCGACATCATCAAAAGGGCGACACCGCTGATCGTCGACATCTTCAAGCAGATCGGCAAGGGCGTGTTGGACGGCTTCTACGCAATCTGGCGCGACGCCAATCCGCTGACGAAGGCCGCGCTGACGGCGCTGGTGATCCGGGTGATGGGCGGCAAAGGGGCGATCAGGGCCGCCGGTGCCGCGCTGGGCACGACGCTTACAGGCGGGATGTTCGTGGGATTCAGGGGCTCTGAAGCAGCCATCGCCGCCGGAGCTCGATTCAAGGCGATGGGCTCTGGTCTCGGCAAGGTAGCTGGTCGCGCCGGGCTCGCAGCGATGGCTACGGAGTTCCTCTACCCCGGGGGCATCGAGGGCATGTTTAAAGACCTCAAGCACAAGGTATGGGCATTTTGGTTCGGCGGTGACGAAGGCGCCGGCTCCTCGGAGGAGTTCATCGACTTCCTCGAGGAGGAGATGGGCGACGTCGCTAAGGGGCTTGGAACGGCTATGCAGGGGGAAGGCGTCCGCGTCAGGACCGTGCTCGGCGATTTGATCTTCGACCCCGAGACCGAGAAGGTCGTCAAAGCCAAGTCGAAGGCCCTAGGGAGTTACGTCGGCAAGAGCTACGCCGAGGTGATGACCAAGCTCCAACAGCAACTACTCAGCATCGCCCGGGAGGGCGGTGAGACTGACTTCATGGGCTCGCTGTTTCCCGAGGACGACCCGAGCCTCGATCGGATCACCCGGTTTGCCCAGGGCCTAGGTGAGACCGGCGACAAGGTCGCCAAATGGACCAGGAAGCACAAGGAGGCCGCAACCGACGTCGAGAAGGCCCAGGCCAACTACGACCTCGTGCTTCAGCACCACAAGAAGAACTCGGTCCCCGCGATCCGGGCTGAGGTCGAGCTTGCCAAGGCCATGAACCGGACCCTGCGGTCCTCCGAGGCGCTTGCCCATGCCGAGAAGCTGCATGGGGCCAAGCGCCGCGCCACCAAGAGCGTGATGGAGGGGTCGATCAAGCTTCAGCTCGACGAGCTTGAGTTCAAGAAGAAGAACCTGCGCGCACTCAACGAGGAACTCTTGGCGGCGGACAAGCGCGGCGCCACCTGGCAGGAGCAGGAGGCCCTCCTCGAACTGATTACGGCCGCCACGAAGGACGTCGGCACCACCCAGAAGGACCTCAACAAGATCATCGGTCGTGCGTCGGAGCAGATTGGGCCCAAGTTCGCCAAGCAGTTGGAGGAGCTGATTGGCAAGCACAAGGACCACGGCAAGTCGGCCAAGGATTCCGGCAAGGACGTCGAGAAGGCCAACAAGGGTGTCCAGGACTCGGCGAAGAAAACCGGCAAGGCCGTCGGCAACATGGCGGACGACGGGGTGGCCGCCTGGGGCGACTTCGCCGGCGCAGCTTCCGATGGCGTCTCCTTCATCGAAAAACTGACCGGCGGTGCCCTTGGGGCGATGGGGTTCAAGGCGATCGACTTCGGGACGCAGAAGCAGCGCAAGTCGTTCGCCGGATCGAAGATGAGGGGCGGTCTGGTCCCCGGGACCGGGACGGGGGATTCGGTTCCGCTGCACGTCGGCGGACAGCACATGGCGAACGTTGAGCCGGGTGAGAAGATCGCGGTCGTCAATCGTGAGGCAGCGAAGGCGGAGATGGAGAAGAACCGGGCCGTCCCGCGCTATGCGGAGGGCGGGGTGATCGGCGGCCTCCAGCCTGGGATCAGCAAGCTCGCGTCCTGGGCGGGCCGGGAGCTCGGCCTCGGGATCAGTTCGGGTAAGCGGTCGGGGGGCGGCGGTTCCTGGCACGACTCCGGCCAAGCCGTCGACCTCGTGCCGCCCAGCCTCGGCGCGACGAAGCGCATCTTCGGCAGCTTCAAGTCGCAGCTCGAGGAGCTGTTCTACGACCCGTGGGGCGGCTTCAAGAGCGGCCAGACGATCGGTCCCATCGGCGATCATTTGGACCACATCCACGCGGCGATCCTCGGTGGCGGTGCGGGCGGCGCCGTAGGCGGGATTCCTCGGGTGCTCATGACCGGGCCTGACGGGGCGTTGAAGGGCATCGGGCAGGGGGCGCTGGACAAGGTTCGCGGAGCCGCCAACAAGCATCTCGCGTCGAAGGGCGGTGGGGCTCACGGCAACATCGCAATCGCGAAAGGCCCGCTCCAGGCGGCCGCCAGGAAGATGGTCACCTCGGCGTGGGGTGCGGGTGAGTGGGGTCCGTTCTCCGAGCTCGTGCAGAATGAGTCGGGTTGGGACCCAAGCATAATCAACGCCAAGTCCGGCGCGGCGGGCCTTGCTCAGGCGCTCCCGGCGTCGAAGTATCCGGCCGGCGCGTGGCCCTACACCGGACTCGCCTCCGCGAAGAAGCAGATTCAATGGATGATCGGCTACATCCAAGACCGATATGGCAACCCCTCGGCGGCTCTCGGGGCGTGGGGGGCCCGCAGCCCGCATTGGTATCAGGAGGGCGGCATCCTGGAGCTGGCCGCCGGCAGTGATTTCGGCCCCGGGGGCGTCACCTACAACCTCGAGCAGATGCTGGCGAAGGTCAAGAGCCTGGGGCAGGGCATCGACATCCAGGACGAGCGGATTGAGATTGCGGACGCCCTCGCCAATGAGGACGGTGAAGTGTCGGTGCCCGAGCTGGCGAAGCTGAGCGGCCTCAACCAGACGCTGCTCTCCAAGCTGTACGGGCAGCGCAGCACGGTCAACGACGCCCTGGGGCTCGTCGGCGGCAAGCTGGAGCGCCAGGAGGGCCGCGACAACACCGCCAAGATGTCCGAGAAGATAACCGAGATCACCCACGAGATAGCCCGCCGACAAAAGCGGGTCGAGGCTTTGCAGAAATCGCTGAAGGACGTCGGCAAGGACGGCGAGCGGGAGCGGTTGCAGAAGGAGCTCCGCAAGGCCAAGCCGAAACAGAAGCCGGCGATCGAGAAGCAGCTTCGCCAGCTCGAGAAGTCGCGCAGCGACCAGCGCGAGAACCTCGAACACAAAATCGAGAAGCAACAGAGGCGCATCGGCAAGCTGCGCGATGAGCGCGGCGACCTGCGTGAGGCGCGCGACGCCCGCAAGGACAAGCTCTCCGACAACATCGAGGAGTCGAAGGACCGCCAGGGCGACCTCTCCGATATTCTCGTCGGCCTTGAGGGCGTCACCGGTGAGGGCGGGCGCATCTTCGACACGAAGCTGGAGATTCGGCGGCTAGGGCAGAAGCCGGACGAGGAGACCGCCGATCCAGATCCAAACTTCGAGGAGCTACTAAGGCTCCAGGCCGAGAAAAGCGCTGACCTGCTCCGGGCCTTGAACGTCAGCCAGGCCCAGTACGGCGTATTCCAGGGTGCGTTCGCAGGCGGTGGGCGCGTACCAGGTGCCGGTCACGCCATCGTCGGTGAGCGCGGGCCCGAGGTCATCTCGACCCGCGGCGGCGAGCAGATCACCCCGCTGGGCTCCGGCTCCGGACTACGCATCGTCATCGAGGACCACACAACCCGCGTCTTCGTGGATGATAAGGAGATCGACGCTCAAATCGAACGCAGGATGAACAAGACCTCTAGATCAAGAACCTACGCCGGCGCCGGGAGGCTAGCCTAATGGCCGCTGACACCATCACCCTCGACCCCGGGGCGGTTGCTACCTCGAGGACGGCGCTCCCCCTAACGGACACCTACGCGATACAGGCCGCCGACTACGGCAACGCCGAGGTCGAGCAGTTCCTCGCCGACCGTTCCTTCGGGGCGGTCCCGGTCGCCAGCCGCATCCCCAACCGCACGGTCGTCTACGGCCTGCGGATAAAGGGCACCGGGGTCGGTGCGGCTATCCGCAACCTCCAGCAGAAGGTCGCGCTACTCCAGGCGGAGGGTGGATGGCTAGGCCGGGTGCTAAACCCGACCGCCGCCGGCGAGTGGGGAGCGGACGTCATCTACGCCGACGTCGTGAGTGCCTCGCTGACCCTGCCCGCCGACTTCATGGCCCAGGAGCGCGAGACATTCCTCAACGCCGAGCTCACCCTGATCTGCCTGCCCGACTTCTACGGGGCCGAGGTCGCCGGCAAGACCACCACCGCCTCCGCGAGCGATAACGACTCGCTGATCTTCACCGAGACCGACATACCCGGCGACTACTCCGCCCGCTCCCGCTATACCTTCGATGCCACGGGAGCGCAGGACCGCCAGGCCGTCCTCATTGCCTCGCAGTCCCGCACCTACGACGCCGCCGCCACCGCCGCCCTCAGCTACGAGGCCGAGGATCTAACCCCGCTGGATGCGGCGAGTCTGGCGACTAAGAGCGGAGCCCACGGTGGCGCTACCAACAATGTCCTCGTCCACTCTGCGGTCGGTCCTCAGTGGGTGCCGGTCCTCTCGACCGAGATCAGCGGCACCGGGCACCTAACCCACCACGGGGTCTACCGCCTCTATGCCCGCGTCTACGTCGATAACGGCCTCGTTGAGGGCGTGGAATCCACGGCGGGCGGGATGATCCGGTTTGAGTACGCGACCGGCGATGCCGTTATGCGGCGGGCGAATAAGAGCGTGACCGTCAACGGTGGCGCGACCTTCTATATCAAGGATCTCGGTGAGGTTCGCATTGACACGGCCGCGGTCGGCACTCAGCAGTGGGAGGGTGCCATCTTCGCCTATTCCAGCGCTGGCGGAAGCACAACGGTCGGCATCGACAAGCTCTGGCTTGCGCCCACGGAGTCGCTGTCCATC
>Ga0307380_10006027_pt1 | contig 16009 bp, 11 predicted proteins | sample UN3MG_FD_202239 | JGI IMG/M metagenome (GOLD analysis project Ga0307380, IMG submission 202239) | Soil microbial communities from Risofladan, Vaasa, Finland - UN-3 | ecosystem: Environmental > Terrestrial > Soil > Coastal area > Acid sulfate soil | place: Finland: Risofladan, Vaasa | collected...
CCGACGACCATGGCGGCGGTGACCGGCATTAACGGCAAGACCTCGACGGCGCATTTCCTGCGCCAGATCTGGGCGTCGGCGGGACATCGGGCGGCGGCGTTCGGCACCACAGGGGTCGAGGGCGATGGCTTCGACGAGCCGCTGTCGCACACTACTTCGGAGCCGATCACGCTGCATGCCCTGCTGGCCCGGTTGGCGGAGAAGGGCTGCACCCATGCGGCGATGGAGGCGTCGAGCCACGGCTTGGCGCAGCATCGGCTTGACGGGGTGAAACTGACGGCGGCGGCGTTGACCAACATCACCCGCGACCACATGGATTATCACGCCGACCACGAGGACTACGTTTCCGCGAAGCTGCGGCTGTTCGCGGAGGTGTTGCCGGCCGATGGGACTGCTGTTTTGAATGCGGATGACCCGGTTTTTGGCCGGGCGCGGGCGATTGCGACGGCGCGTGGGATGCGGGTGATCTCGGTTGGCCGGGCTGTGGGGTCTGACCTGGCGATCCTGGAGACGCGGTATAGTCCCCATGGGCAGAGCGTGAAGTTTGGCTGGGCTGGGGCGACCTATCGGGCGGAGCTGGCGCTGATCGGCGGATTCCAGGCCGAAAACGTGGCATTGGCGGCGGGGCTTGCGATTGCAACCGGGGTGGCGCCGGACGCTGTGTTTGCGGCGCTTTCCGGATTGACGGGGGTGCGTGGCCGGATGGAGCCGGTTGCGCGGCGGGCGAACGGCGCCGCGATTTATGTCGATTTTGCCCATACGCCGGATGCGCTGGCGACCGCCATCGACGCGCTGCGACCACATTGCCCTGGGCAGCTTGTGGTGGTCTTTGGTGCTGGTGGCGACCGCGACCCCGGCAAGCGCCGGTTGATGGGCAAGGCGGTGGTCGAACGCGCCGACGTCACTATTGTCACTGATGACAATCCGCGCAGCGAGAAGCCGGCTGCGATCCGCGCCGAAATTCTGGCAGCCTGCCCACAGGCGCACGAGATTGGCGACCGGGCGGCAGCGATACTGGCCGGTGTCGACGCCCTGAAGGAGCCCGGCGATTGCCTGCTGATTGCCGGAAAGGGTCATGAGCAGGGGCAAGAGGTTATGGGTGTCGTTCGACCGTTCGACGATGCGACGCAGGCCCGCTCGACCGTCGCGGCGCTGAATGGGCTGGAGCACGAATTCGGGGGCGGGCGATGAGCCAGTTCCTTTGGACCGCCGAAGATGCCGTTGCCGCGACCATCGGTAAGGCCAGTGGCGACTGGCAGGGGGTTACCGGAATTTCGATCGATACTCGTCACATCGCGCCGGGTGATTTGTTCGTGGCGCTGGCCGGTGAGAACCGCGACGGCCATGCCTTCGTTGGCCAGGCCCTCGCGGCCGGGGCCGTGGCGGCAATGGTCAGCCATGTGCCGGAGGGGGTGGCGCCCAATGCGCCGTTGTTGGTGGTCGGCGATACGTTGGAGGCACTCGGAGCACTGGGTGCGGCGGCGCGGGCGCGCTGTGCCGCCCGGGTGATCGCGGTCACCGGTTCGGTCGGCAAGACCTCGACCAAGGAAATGCTGCGTACCATGCTAGGGTGTCAGGGCAGGGTGCATGCCGCTGAACGCAGTTTCAACAATCACTGGGGCGTGCCGCTGACCTTGGCGCGGATGCCGGTCGATACCGAATTCGCGGTGATCGAGATCGGCATGAACCACGCCGGTGAAATCACCCCGCTATCGCTCATGGCCCGGCCGCATGTGGCCATTGTGACCAATGTCGAGGCGGTTCATCTGGCCGCGTTCAACTCGGTCGAGGAAATCGCCGATGCCAAGGCCGAGATCTTTGCCGGGCTGGCGCCAGGCGGCGTCGCGATCCTGAACCGCGACAATCCACATTTTGCCCGGCTGTCGGCACAGGTCGGCGGGGCAGGGATCGCCAGCTTTGGCAGCGATGCAGGTGATTTTCTGCTGGAGCAAGCGACGGTTTGTGCTCTGGCGACGGTGGTGCGAGCACGGATCGGCGGTGTACCGATTACCTTCAAGCTGGGGGCGCCCGGCGCGCATTTTGCCTTGAACGCGGTTGCGGCCCTGGGCGCTGTGACCATTGTTGGCGGCGATCTGGCGCGGGCCGGTCTGGCGATGGCCGCGTGGGCGTCACCCGAGGGCCGGGGCCGGCGCTGGCTGATCGAGTTGGGTCCGGCCGGCATCGACGGCGAGTTCACCCTGATCGACGAGAGCTACAATGCCAATCCCGCCTCGATGCGGGCCGCTCTGGCGGTGCTGGCGGCCAGTCCGGTCACCAACGGCGCGGGCCGGGTCGCGCGCGGTCGGCGGATTGCATTCCTTGGCGACATGCTGGAACTTGGCCCAACCGAGCAAGAACTGCATACTGGTCTGGCTGGGTTGGGCGAGCTGGAGGCGATCGATCGGGTTCATCTCGCGGGACCGCGCATGCGGGGGCTGCACGCGGCGCTACCGGCGGAAAAGCGCGGTGAATGGTTCGCGGATAGCGAGAAATTGGCACAAAAGGCGCGGCGAATGGTTGACGCGGGTGACGTGTGCATGGTCAAGGGCTCGCTCGGCATGGCTATGCGACATGTGATCGAGGCGATCAAGGCGCTGGGCACCCCGCGCGACCCCAATGCGCGCGGCGAGGAGTAAACGCGGATGTTCTTCCACCTTCTGACCCCGCTCAGCGATGGCGGCGATGCATTCAACCTGTTTCGCTACATCACCTTCCGTTCCGGTGGCGCCTTTATGACCGCGTTGATCTTCGCCTTCCTGTTTGGTCGCCCGATCATCAACTGGCTGCGCCGGATGCAGAAGAAAGGCCAGCCGATCCGCGATGATGGGCCGGAGCGTCATATTATCGAGAAAGCCGGAACGCCGACCATGGGCGGCGTGATGATCCTTGGGGGACTGCTGCTCTCGACGCTGCTGTGGGCGCGGCTCGATAACGGGTTTGTCTGGATCGTGATGCTGGTGACTTTCGGCTTTGGCGCCATCGGGTTCGCCGATGATTTCCTGAAAGTGCGTCGGTTCTCGCACAAGGGCGTGTCGGGGAAGGTTCGCCTGGGTCTGGGGTTTCTGATTGCGCTGGGCGCATCGATCTGGGCGACCTCGCTGCAACCGGAGGCGTTGCAGAACACCATCGCCCTGCCGATCTTTAAGAATGCGGTGATCGATGCGGGGATGTTCTATGCACCCTTCGCGATGCTGGTGATCGCCGGGTCGGCCAACGCGGTCAACCTGACCGACGGGCTGGACGGGCTGGCGATCATGCCGGTAATGATCGCCGCCGGGTCGCTCGGCATCATCGCCTATGTCGTCGGGCGGACCGATTTCACTGAATACCTGCAACTGCATTACGTCCCGGGAACCGGCGAGATCATGGTGTTTTGTGCGGCGCTGATCGGGGCCGGGTTGGGGTTCCTGTGGTACAATGCGCCGCCGGCGATGGTGTTCATGGGCGACACCGGATCGCTGGCGTTGGGCGGCGCGCTGGGCGCCATCGCCGTCTCCGCCAAGCACGAGATTGTGCTGGCGATCATCGGCGGGTTGTTCGTGCTGGAGGCGGTCAGCGTGATCGTCCAGGTCGCCAGCTTCAAGCTGACCGGCAAGCGGGTGTTCCGCATGGCGCCGATCCACCACCATTTTGAGCAAAAGGGCTGGGCCGAGCCAACCATCGTAATCCGCTTCTGGATCATCTCGGTGATCCTGGCGTTGATCGGGCTGGCGACCCTGAAGGTGAGATGATCCCGCTCCCCGCATATGCCGACCAAAAGGTCGGGGTTCTGGGGTTGAGCCGGTCGGGCTTGTCTACTGCCCGGGCGCTGAAGGCAGGCGGTGCCGAGCCGTTGTGTTGGGATGATAACGAGGCGGTGCGGGCGGTGGCGGCGGCTGAGGGGTTCGAGATTGCCGACCTGAGCCGCGAGCGCGAGGCCGCAAGTGTCGTGCGCCTGATCGTATCGCCGGGCATCCCGCATTTGTACCCCCAACCGCATAAGGCGGTGGCGCGGGCGCAGGCTGTAGGTGTGCCGGTCGACAATGATATCGGGCTGTTCTTCCAGTCGCTTCTGGCCGTCGACCCGGAGGGTTTCGACGATGACGAGCCGTCGCCGCGGGTGATCGCGGTGACCGGCTCGAACGGCAAGTCGACCACCACGGCGCTGATCCATCACATATTGAAGGCTGCCGGGCGCAAGACCCAGATGGGCGGCAATATCGGGCGCGGTGTGCTGGATCTGGACCCGCCGCAACCGGGCGAGATTGTCGTCATCGAGCTGTCCTCGTATCAAATCGAGCTGGCGCGGACGCTGGCCCCGGATATTGCCGTGTTCCTCAACTTGTCGCCCGACCATCTGGACCGCCACGCCGGGGTCGGTGGTTACTTCGCCGCCAAGCGGCGGTTGTTCGAGATGGGAGCGCCGACGCGCTCAGTGATCGGCATCGACGAGATTGAAGGGCGTTACCTCGCCGGGATCACCGAGACGCCGATCAGGGTCTCGGCCGAGACGCGGCTGCGCGGTGACGGCTGGTCAGTGTTCATGAACAAGAGCCATCTGACCGAATGGCGAAAGGGCAAACAGGCCGGTGCGATCGATCTGCGCGATGCGGTGGCGTTGCAAGGTATGCACAACCAACAAAACGCCTGTGCCGCCTATGCTGCGTGCCGGGCAGTCCGGCTGGGGCCGCGCCAGATCGAGGGCGGGTTGCTAAGTTTCCCCGGCCTTGCACACCGGATGGAGCGGATTGGCGCGGCGGCGGGCATCACCTTCGTCAACGATTCAAAGGCGACCAACGCCGATGCGGCGGAGAAAGCTTTGTTGGCCTATCAGAACATCCGCTGGATCGCCGGTGGGCGGCCCAAGGAGGGAGGAATCGAGGCGCTCCGGCCGCTGTTCGGCAGGATCGCCAAGGCGTATCTGATCGGCGAGGCTGAGGCGGAATTTGCGGCGACGCTGGGTGACACGCCCCATGCTCGCTGCGGGACGCTGGCCGATGCCGTTGCCGCCGCGCGGGCCGATGCGCGAACTGGCGACGTGATCCTGTTGTCGCCAGCCTGCGCAAGCTGGGACCAGTTCACTAGCTTCGAGGCGCGAGGCGATACATTCCGGGCGCTGGTGGCGCCCTATCTGGGGTCGGATCTTCTGGTGGGGGCCGAGCGATGACCGAAATGACTTTCCGCAACATGGCTGCGGGCCGAATCGAAAGTTCCGTTGTCGGCGATTGGTGGCACTCGGTCGATCGCTGGACGTTCGGGGCGGTTGTGGCGCTGTTCGCGCTGGGGCTGGTGCTCAGTCTGGCGGCGTCGCCACCGCTGGCGGACAAGAACGATCTCTGGACCTATCACTATGTCGTCCGCCATGTGGTCTTCATGGTGATGGCGCTGGTGACGATCGCGACAATCTCGATGTTCCCGCTCACCATGATCCGCCGCTACGGGGTGTTCCTGTTTGTGGGTGCGCTGGTGGCGACGATGGCGCTGCCCTGGCTCGGGACCGATTTTGGCAAAGGCGCGGTCCGGTGGTATTCGCTGGGCTTCTTCAGCCTGCAGCCATCCGAGTTCCTGAAACCCGGCTTCGTTCTGCTATCGGCCTGGCTGATGGCGGGTTCGTTCGAGCGGTTCGGCCCGCCGGGGCGCACCCTGTCTGGAATGGCCGCAATCGGCATTGCGGCAATGCTCGCTTTTCAGCCGGACTTCGGCCAAGCGGTGTTGGTGCTGGCGGTTTGGTCGACGATGGTTTTTGTTTCCGGGGCACCGACCCTGATGCTGCTGGTCATCGGCGGGCTGATCGGGGCGGGCGGCGCCTTCGCCTATTATAACTCGGACCATTTTGCCGGGCGGATCAACGGCTATTTGGCCTCGGAAGTCGATCCGCACACCCAGCTCGCCTACGCCCAGTCGGCGATCCGCGAGGGCGGGCTGTTCGGGGTTGGCGCTGCTCAAGGGTCGGTTAAATGGACCCTGCCGGATGCCCACACGGACTTCATCATCGCCGTCGCCGCCGAGGAGTTTGGCCTGATCCTGACCTTGGTCATCATCGGGCTTTATCTGTTTATCACCGCGCGCGCGCTGATGCGATTGATGGAGGAGCGCAGCCCCTTCATCCGGCTCGCGGGCACCGGGTTGGCGGTGCTGTTCGGCTTGCAGGCCTTCGTCAACATGGCAGTCGCGATCCGGCTGTTGCCAGCCAAGGGGATGACGTTGCCGTTTATATCCTATGGTGGCTCGTCGATGCTGGCGGCGGCCATCGCCATGGGGACACTGCTGGCTTTGACCCGGGTACGCCCGCATGACGCCGCCGCCGACTTCCGAGGCAAGATGTGAGCGCACCCCTCCTGGTCATCGCGGCGGGTGGCACGGGCGGGCATATGTTTCCGGCCCAGGCGCTGGCCGAGGAAATACTGCGGCGCGGCTGGCGGGTGCGACTATCGACCGACGACCGGGGCGCGCGTTATGCGGGCGGATTTCCGGACGCGGTCGAGCGTCAGGTCGTCAGCGCCGGTACCTTCGCGCGAGGCGGATTGTCGAAGCTTAGGGCGCCGTTCCAGATTGCCGCTGGCATCGTGACCGCGATAATCGCGATGCGCCGCGATCGCCCGGCCTGCGTTGCCGGCTTTGGCGGCTATCCGGCGCTGCCTGCGATGGCGGCCGCCTGGGTGTTGGGCTGCCCGCGTCTGATCCACGAGTCGAATGGCGTGCTGGGGCGGGTCAATGAAGTTTTTGCCCGCCGGGTCAACCGCGTTGCCTGCGGTGTTTGGCCAACCGAGCTGCCGGCAGGTGTCGAGGCAGTCCACACCGGCAATCCAGTCCGTGCCGCGGTGGCAGCCCACGCCGGCGCACCTTATCATGCGCCCGGCGACGACCGGCTGAATGTCTTGGTGATCGGCGGCAGTCAGGGCGCCAGCATTTTGTCACGCCAGGTTCCTGCCGCCCTCGCTCACCTTCCCGATGACCTGCGCACGCGCCTGATGGTTGCCCATCAAGCACGCGATGCTGACCACGATGAAGTTGTGGCGACCTATGCCAACGCCGGGATCGACGCGGTGGTTCAGCCATTTTTCAACGATGTGCCGCAGCGGCTGGCCGATGCGCAGCTTGTTGTCTCGCGCGCTGGCGCCTCGTCGGTCGCTGATATCGCTGTGATCGGTCGCCCCTCGATCCTGATCCCGTTCGCCCTTGCCGCGCGTGATCACCAGACCGCCAATGCGCGCGGGTTGGTCGAGGCCGGTGGTGCCTTCATGATCGCTGAGGCGGCGCTGACGCCCGAGCGGCTGGCCGACGAGGTCAGCGCCATCCTCGGCAATCCTGGTCGCGCCGCGAACATGGCCCAGTCGGCGTTATCGATCGGGCGCGCCGATGCCACCGGAAGGCTTGCCGATCTCGTCGAGGTGCTTGCCGGGGCGACGCCCGCCTGATACCTCCGCCGGCATCCCAGACAGGAGACGCCAATGAACCCGCCTACCGCCTTGCCGCTCGATATCGGGGCCATCCATTTCGTTGGCATCGGCGGTATCGGCATGTCCGGAATCGCCGAGGTGATGCTGAACCTGGGTTATACGGTTCAGGGCTCGGATCTGAAGGAGAGTCCGATTTTGGAACGGCTGCGCGGTCTTGGCGCGGACATCCATATTGGCCAGATGGCCGAGAATTTGGGCGCGGCCCGTGTGGTTGTTGTCTCGACGGCGATCAAGCCCGGCAACCCGGAGCTGGATGCGGCCCGTGCCCACGCCCTGCCGGTGGTGCGCCGGGCCGAGATGTTGGCCGAATTGATGCGGCTGCGCTCGAACATCGCCGTCGCAGGCACCCACGGCAAGACCACTACGACCTCGCTGGTCGCCGCACTGCTGGATGCCGGCGGCGAGGATCCGACCGTGATCAACGGTGGCATCATCCAGTCCTACGGCTCGAACGCGCGTCTGGGCGAGGGCCGCTGGATGGTGGTCGAAGCGGACGAGTCCGATGGCACCTTCGTCAAGCTGCCCGCCACGATTGCTATCGTCACCAATATCGATCCGGAGCATCTGGATCACTATGGCTCGGTCGATGCGCTGCACGATGGCTTCGAGGCCTTTGTCTCGAACATTCCGTTCTACGGCGCGCTGATTGCCTGCATGGACCATCCGGAGGTGCAAAACCTGATTGGCCGGGTCACTGACCGCCGGGTCGTAACCTACGGGTTCTCACGCCAAGCTGATATCCGGGCCGAGAATGTGCGCTATGCTGATGGCGCGATGTGTTTCGATGTCGTGACCCGCGCCGGACCCGACCAGCGTCATGATGGCCTTAACCTGCCGATGCCGGGCGAGCATAACGTGCTGAATGCATTGGCGGCGATCGGGGTGGCGCGAGAGTTGGGGATCGGCTTTGATGATATCCGGCGCGGGCTGGCCTCGTTCACCGGCGTCAAGCGCCGTTTTACCCGGGTTGGTGCGTGGAACGGCGCCACCATCATCGACGATTACGGTCACCATCCGGTCGAGATCGCCGCCGTTCTGAAGGCCGCGCGCTCGGCGACCGACGGCAGGGTGATCGCCATCCACCAGCCGCATCGATACTCGCGGCTGCATGATCTTTTCGAGGAGTTCTGCGGTTGTTTCAACGACGCCGACGTCGTCGCAATCGCCGATGTCTATGCGGCAGGCGAGGCGCCGATCGAGGGCATCAGCAGCGAGGCGCTGGTCGGCGGGCTGCGCGCCCATGGCCACCGCGAAGCCCATGCGATCAAGGCGCCTGAGGGAATGGCGGAATTCGTCGCCGCCCATGCGGCACCGGGCGATCTTGTGGTCTGCCTCGGGGCTGGTACGATCTCGGCCTGGGCCAATGCGCTGCCCGATGAGTTGGCAAAGCGCAGCAGTTGATCGGAGATATCTGATGGCCGCGGAGACGACCCAACCCGGCCTGAAGCGGCGGCTGGGGTTTGGCCTCCTCACGCTTTACGGCGTTGGCGTCATGGTCGGCGCTGGCATCTATGTGCTTGTGGGTGCGGTCGCCGGGCAGGCCGGAGTTTGGGCGCCGTTGGCCTTTGTACTGGCCGCCATCATCGCCGCGCCGACTGGCTTGTCCTATGCCGAGTTGACCGGGCGCATCCCGGAAGCTGCCGGTGAGGCGGCATATCTGCGCGCCGCCACTGGCCAGCCGCTTGCAGCGGCGGCGGTTGGGTTGGCGATCGAGGTTGTCGGGGTCGTCTCGGCCGCCGTCGTGCTGCAAGGCGGCGTCGGTTACCTGCGGGCTATCGTCGATCTTCCCGAGGCACTGCTGATTGTGACGATCGGCTCCGCGCTGGGGATCGCGGCGTTGATCGGAGTTCTTGAATCGTTGATGCTCGCCGCGGTTCTCACTGTGATCGAGGTCATCGGGCTGCTGGTCGTGATCGGAGTTGGCGCAACCGGTCCAGTCGCCATCCAGCCGGACATCGCCTTGAGCTTTAGCCTCGTTGGGATTGCGGCTGGTGGCATTCTGGCTTTCTTTGCCTTTTTGGGGTTCGAGGACATGGTCAACATGGTCGAGGAGACCCGCGACCCCGCGCGGACGGTACCGCGTGCGATTTTTGCCGCGCTGGCGGTGACAACCATTTTGTATGTGCTGGTTAGCTGGGCGGCAGCGCGGGTGGTGCCGGTCGACCAGTTGTCGGAAAGTCGGCAACCGCTGGCGCTGGTATTCGAGACAGCGACCGGGCGGAGTGCGGGATTCCTCGCGATGATCGCGGTGGCGGCGGCGTTGAACGGGGTTCTGGCGCAAATTGTCATGTCGGCGCGGGTGCTCTATGGGCTTGGCCGCTTTCTGCGGCCGTTGCGAGTGTTCCACCATGCGCATCCCCGGTTTGGAACGCCGGTTCTGGCGACCCTTCTGGCAACGACCGTCACCGTGACGCTGGCACTGACAGCACCGCTGCTCGCCCTGGCCGAGCTGACATCGGCGGTGTTGCTCTTGGTGTTTATCGCGATCAACGGGGCGCTGATCGTTTTGAAGCAAGGCGGACCACCGCCGGTCGGCGTATTTGTTGCGCCACGCTGGGTGCCTTGGGCCGGTGCGGCGGGTTCAGGTGTGGCGCTGATTTGGGCGGTTGCGTCGTGACCGGGCGCACGCTTGATGGGGAAAAACTCATGGCGCGCTTACCCCAGGTGCGCGGCCAGTTGACTCCGATGCGCGCGCTGGCGGACCTGACCTGGTTGCGCGTTGGCGGGCCGGCCGAGGTGCTGTTCCAGCCAGCTGACACGGACGATCTTCAACAGTTCCTGAGCCAATGCCCGTCGGATATTCCGGTCACGCCGTTGGGAGTGTGCTCGAACCTCATCATCCGCGATGGCGGGTTGCCGGGCGTCGTCATCCGCCTCGGGCGGGCCTTTAGCGGAATCGAGATACTCGATGGCAACCGCGTTCGGGCCGGGGCGGCGGCGCTGGACGCCCATGTTGCCAAGCGGGCGGCGGATGCGGGGGTCGCGGGGCTCGAATTTCTGCGCACCATACCGGGCGCTGTTGGTGGTGCGGTCAAGATGAACGCCGGGTGTTATGGCAGTTACGCCGCGGACGTCGTGGTCGAGGTTTCAGGGCTCGACCGTTCGGGCGCCCGATTGACCCTGCTGCACGACGATATCCGGTTCGCCTATCGGACCTCGGCGATCCCCGACGATATGGTGATCGTCAGCGCTGTCCTCCAGGGGCGGCCCGGCGACCCCGCCGCGATCAATGCAGCGATGGACCACTACGTCGAACAACGCGCGGCAAGCCAGCCGGTTCGCGAGCGCTCCTGCGGCTCTACCTTCGCCAACCCGGCTGGATATTCCTCGACGGGTGCTGTGGACGACCCAATGGATCTCAAGGCCTGGCGGCTGATCGACGATGCAGGTTGTCGCGGGATGCGAATTGGTGGCGCTCAAATTAGCGAAAAACACAGCAATTTTTTGATCAACACCGGAACGGCCACCGCGACAGACCTGGAGCAGTTGGGAGAAACTGTCCGGGCCAAGGTTAAATCGCATTCCGGCATCGATTTGGTCTGGGAAATCCGGCGCATAGGGGTTATCCTCCCCGGATCAAAGACCGCATAAGCGGCGTTGGCCGAATCACCGAGCGAATCATGCAAATCGGGGTCGGCTAAAAAAGTTGGGGCGCTGATGTCGAGCAGGACATTTCCCCGCGTCGTGGTGCTGAAGGGTGGCCTGTCGGCTGAGCGAGAAGTCTCGCTGGTCTCGGGCCGTGAATGCGCAAACGCACTGCGTCGCGCTGGGTACGAAGTGATCGAAATTGATGCCGGGCGCGATGTCGCCAGGGTCCTCAACGATGCCGCGCCGGATGCCGCTTTCAATGCACTGCATGGACGCTGGGGCGAGGACGGTTGCGTGCAGGGCATCCTCGAATGGATGTCGATCCCCTACACCCATTCCGGCGTCCTGTCGTCGGCCCTTGCCATGGACAAGTCGCGTACCAAGGACGTCTATCGCGCAGCCGGGTTGCCGGTGGCGGAAAGCATGATAGTGCCGCGCTCCGAAGTGATCTCGGGTCATCCGATGGCGCCGCCCTATGTGGTGAAGCCGAATAACGAGGGCTCGTCTGTCGGCATCTACTTCGTGCATGAGCACGCCAACGGCCCCGCGCAACTGGATGATAACGCCCCTGAGACCATGTTGGTTGAGCGGTTCGTACCGGGGCGCGAGCTGACGGTCGCGGTGATGGGCGACCGGGCGCTGAGCGTAACCGATATCGTCGCCTCCAGCGGGTGGTACGACTACCATGCAAAATATGCCGAAGGTGGTTCTCGCCACATAGTGCCCGCTGAGCTGCCCGATGAAGTATTCGACGCCTGCATCGCCCACGCGCTGACAGCACATCAGGCGCTAGGGTGCCGGGGTCTCAGCCGGACCGATTTGCGCTGGGACGAGGCGCGCGGCCTGGACGGGTTAATCCTTCTGGAGACCAACACCCAACCCGGAATGACACCAACATCGCTCGCCCCGGAGCAGGCGGCCCATTGCGGCATCGATTTCGGGGAACTTTGTCACTGGCTGGTGGAGGATTCGTCATGCGCGAGGTAGCTCCGAAAATCACGGCAGACCAGGTGCGCCGGTCGGCACATCCGGCGTTGCGCCCGGCGAGCCCGGTGGGACGACAGCCGGTTGTCAAAAAAGGCCCTGGACCGTCGAAGTTGTCGTATCGCTTGTCGCGCGCCTGGGCGAAGCCGATGCTGCGCAACGCGGTGCTGGTATATCTGCCGCTGGTGGCGCTGGCTTTGGTCGGCTGGCGGGTAGTCGCCAATGACGAGTGGCGCGGCATGATCGAGGCGAAGGTCGCCGCATTGATCGAGCAAGTCGCGGCCCGTCCGGAATTCGCGGTGCGTGACGTTATTGTCGCCGGTGGCAGCGTTGACCTGCAGGCCAAAGTGCGCCGCATCCTGGACCTCCAGCCTGGCACCTCTTCGCTGAAGCTTGACGTCGAAGAATTGCGCCTCCGCGTTGAAGCCCTGGGTCCGGTCGAACGCGCGACCGTTCAGTTTGATCCGCAAGGCATCATGCGGGTCGCTGTGGTCGAGCGTATTGCCGTCGTTCTGTTTCGCGACGCGCACAAGGACCTGGTGATGCTGGACAAGGGCGGGGTTGAGATTGGTCCCGCGGGCCCCCGCGCAGATTACCCTGAATTGCCAGTGATCATCGGCGAGGGAGCGCCGCAACGGGTTGGCGAGGTGATCGAACTGCTCGCCGCCGCGCCCGAGATTCTCCCCCGGCTGCGTGCCCTTGTCCGCGTTGGCGAGCGGCGCTGGGATATTGTCCTCGACCACGACCTGCTGATCAAGCTGCCGGAAATCGGCAGTATCGAGGCGCTGTCGCGCATCATGGCGTTGCATTACGGCGAGGAATTGCTCGACCGCGATATCGCGGTCATCGACATGCGCCTGCCGGACCGTCCGGCGCTGCGGATGATGCCCGAAGCCGCCGAGACGTACCAAATCAGAAGAGCTGTCGCAGCATTGGACGGGGAGGACACATGAATTTTGCCCAGCTAATGCCGCATCGTAACATGCGCGGACGCTTGCATTCGGCGATCAAGCGCGGACGATTGGCAGTTCTCGATATTGGTTCGTCGAAGATTACCTGCCTGGTTCTCAAGCTCGATCCGGCGCGGCTCGCCGAAGCCGCGCGCAACGATCATCTCGGAACCAGCCTGTTCGGCGCTATCGAGGTGGTGGGCGCCCGGACTGTCCAATCGCGCGGCGTGCGCCGGGGCGAAATCATAGATATGGACGAGGTTTGCCGCTCGATTCGCCTGGCACTGCTGAACTCCGAGAAAATGGCGGCGCCAAAGGTAGGCCGGGTCGATCAGGTCATCGTGTCGTTCTCCGGCGGTAGGCCGCAAAGCTTTTCGACTTCGGCCGAGGTCGAGACCGAAACCGGTCAGGTTACCGAACGCGATATCTCCAATGCGCTGGGAGCTTGCCCGCCGCCCCCAATCGGCGAGGCGCGGCAGATCCTTCACGCACAGCCGGTCGAAATGTCTGTCGATTACCAGCATGGGATTACCGATCCGCGCGGCATGACCGGCGAGAAATTGACCGTCGCGATGCATGTATTGGCGGTCGACGCCCGGCCGCTGTCGAACCTGATGGAATGCATCCGCCAGTGCGACCTCGATCTCGCCGGAGTGGTCTGCGCGCCCTATGCCAGCGGTCTGTCGGCACTGGTGGAAGACGAGCAGCGAACTGGTGCTGTTTGCGTCGATATGGGCGGCGGATCGACCTCGTTTTCGGTCTTCCTGCGCGACCATCTGATATGTGCCGAACAGATCCGTTTTGGCGGCGATCATGTAACCAACGATATTGCTGCCGGATTGCTGATGCGTTCGGCTGCGGCGGAGCGCATCAAGACGCTTTATGGCGGCGTGATTCCGACCGGAGCCGATGACCGTGAACTGATCGACGCGCCACGGATCGGCGAGGAGGATGTGCCGAGTCGGCGCCAGATCAGCCGCGGCATGCTGATCGGTGTGATTCGACCCAGGATCGAGGAGACTTTCCGAATATTGCGGCAACGGCTGGTCGAGCTTGGCATCACCGATATGCCGGGTTGCAGCATCGTTCTGACCGGGGCCGCGTGTCAGATGCCCGGCGTGGATGAGATGGCGACCCGTATTCTGGGCAGGCGGCCACGGATCGGCCGTCCAATCCGAATTTCCGGGCTGCCGCAGTCACTTTCGGGGCCAGACTTCTCCACTGCTGTAGGCTTGGCGACCTATGCTTTGAGGCCTCATGACGAGCTTTGGGACTTCGAGGCGCCACGCGCGTTATCGGCACGGGGTAGGGCGACGGAAATGATCCGCTGGCTGAAGTCAAGCTGGTGAATTCCCGCGTGACGTGCGCGCGGCTTTAAGTTACGGTGAAGGAAAAACAAGAGCAGAACCAAGGCCCGAAAAGGGCCAGGAAAAATGAAAAGGCAGGAGTCATGGTACTGAATCTACGCGAGCCGGAAAATGATGAATTGCGCGCACGGATAACCGTGTTCGGTGTTGGCGGTGCTGGAGGAAACGCTGTCAACAACATGATAGAAAAGAAACTCCAGGGCGTCGAATTCATCGCCGCCAATACAGATGCACAAGCGTTGGCGCACTCGACGGCAGCGCGAAAGATCCAACTCGGCACCGGGGTGACCCGGGGACTCGGGGCGGGTTCGAAGCCTGAGGTAGGGACCTCGGCGGCCGAAGAATCACTTGAGGAGATCATGAATCACCTCGATGGCTGCCACATGTGCTTCATCACCGCCGGAATGGGCGGTGGCACCGGCACCGGTGCCGCCCCGGTGGTTGCCCGCGTCGCACGCGAAATGGGCATCCTGACCGTCGGCGTGGTGACCAAACCGTTCCAGTTCGAGGGCGTTCGTCGCATGGAACTGGCCGAAGCTGGCATTGCTGAAATGCAGGCGGTGGTCGATACGCTGATCGTGATTCCGAACCAGAACCTGTTCCAGGTCGCCTCGGAACGGACCACCTTTGTCGAAGCCTTCATGATGGCCGACGATGTGCTTTATCAGGGCGTGCAAGGCGTCACCGATCTGATGGTGCGGCCCGGCATGATCAACCTCGACTTTGCCGATGTCCGCTCGGTGATGGAGGAGATGGGCAAGGCGATGATGGGTACCGGCGAGGCCGAGGGCGAGACCCGAGCCATCGACGCGGCTGAAAAGGCCATTGCCAACCCGCTTCTGGACGAGGTCAGCCTCAAAGGTGCGCGCGGCGTTCTAATCAACATCACCGGCGGCTACGATCTGACGCTGTTCGAGATGGACGAGGCGGCAAATCGGATCAAGGAAGAGGTTGATCCGAATGCGATGATCAAGTTCGGCTCGGCGATCGATCCGGAAATGAACGGTCGGATGCGGGTCTCCGTAGTTGCCACCGGCATTGATGCTGAGAGCTGTGTCAAACGGCCGCCGGTGGAGGCAGCAACGCGCCGGCGCCCGGTCAGCACAGATCCGGGCATGATGTCTGCGGTGCGCAGCGGCCAACGCCGGCCCGAGCCGGTCGCCGAACAGGAGAGCGTGCAGCGAACAACAGCCACAGTGCAGCCGGATCGGCAACCAACGCCAGCCGAACACAGGGCAGCTGACGCGGCAAAGACGTTCGAGACACAGGCCGCGACAGCACCTTCGCCTGACGATATCCGTGCCCGTGCCGAAGAAGTGCGTCAACGGGCGATGGCCGCACGGGCGCTGCGCGATGCGGAACAACGCCCCCCGGTTACCATCGGCGATGATGAGCCGGAGTTGTTTGAGACTGTTCGTAGTTCACTGGATTCCGCGTCGCTGCGCGCGGATGTCGACTCGCGTCCGCGCCTTGAGCCGAGTTTGGCGGCTGACCGTGAACCTCTGCGCCAGTCGACCGCCAATCCTGCCGAAACCGAGAGCCGTGGTCACACGGCACGCGCAGGACTGTTTGCGATCAACAGACTGATCCATCGAGTTGCCGGTACCGTGCAACAAGATCCGGCGTCTGACGAGACCCGTGCAACTCAACGCGAAAGTGTCGATGAGGACGAAGGCGAGAT
>Ga0307380_10006030_pt1 | contig 16004 bp, 12 predicted proteins | sample UN3MG_FD_202239 | JGI IMG/M metagenome (GOLD analysis project Ga0307380, IMG submission 202239) | Soil microbial communities from Risofladan, Vaasa, Finland - UN-3 | ecosystem: Environmental > Terrestrial > Soil > Coastal area > Acid sulfate soil | place: Finland: Risofladan, Vaasa | collected...
TTTGACGACGACAGCGTCGGGCCAATCGTTTTCGAAGTCGAGTATGTTTCTGATATCTGCACCCCGCCAGCGGTAAATGGACTGGTCGGGGTCTCCGGTTACACAAATGTTGCCATGGTGAGAGACGAGAGCTTTTGCGACCCTGTACTGGGCGTGGTTGGTGTCCTGATATTCGTCGATGAGCAGGAATTTGAAGCGGTTCGACAACTTTTCGCAGACGTCGGGGCAGTTTTCGAGCAACGAGGAGGTTTTCATGAGTAAATCATCGAAATCGAGCGCGTTGTTTTCATTCAGGATGTTCTGATAGCGGCCGTATATTTCAGCTAATGTTTTGGAGAAGAAATCGTCAGCGTCATGTTTGAAAGTCTCGGCATCTATGAGTTTGTTTTTCAGCGTAGAGATGGCGTCGAGCATTCTGGCGGGCGGGAAATTTGTGGTATCGAGTTCGCAGAGCTTTACGGCCTGCTTTATACATCGAGCCTGGTCGGCGGCGTCGTAGACACTGAAAGAATCGCTTATGTCGGCCTGCCTGGCATAGGTTCGCAGGGTTCTGGCGCACAGGGAGTGAAAAGTGCTGATGTGGGCGCCTGGCGATGTTCCAAGAGCGTATGCTCTTTGTCGCATTTCCTCGGCTGCCTTGTTCGTGAAGGTTATAGCACAGATATTATACGGGGCGATGCCGGAATCGATAAGCGAGGCGATTCGATATGTTATGACACGAGTTTTACCGCTGCCCGGGCCTGCGATTACAAGGAGAGGCCCCTCGTGATGGAAGACGGCTTTTCTTTGCGAAGGGGTTAGCTGGTCGTACTGCATTGTCGTATATCATAAGTAACAGTGTTACAGGCGAGCGGCGATTTCGCAAACCGAACATATATCACTGATTTTGGTTTTGCTTTAGCAACTGCTGTTCAATGTGTTTTAACTGTTCAGCAAGGTCGGGCCTCTCGACTTTAATTCTTCCGAGCAGACTTTGTCTGAGACTAAGAGGATATCGATAATCATTGAAAAAGTCAAGAAGTGCGAAATATCTTAAAAGCTTAAAATCGGGCAGGTCGATTCTGTTTTCGTCGAGATAAGCTGACTGATAATACCTGTGTACTTCTTCAGCCATTTTTTCACGGCCGAAAGCCTCATCATCGTCCCGAAGGGCATATCTGAAATAGCTTTCCCGAAGAAGCATTTGAACGTTTCTTTTGGCATCGGAGAGTCCTATGTTTTGAAGTTTGCCAAACATGAAGTTTCTTGCAAACTGGACGAGTGGCACCTTGACTTCTTCGCTTGGATAAAGCTCCCTTAGCTGATTGTAGATTTTTCCCGCCTTTTCGTAATGGCCTGCCTGGTAGAACAAAAGGACGGCGTTTCTGAGTACATTTCTGTGCCCCTGTTGGAAAGACACGTATGTATCGTGCCGTCCGATTTCCTCATATTTTTTCAGGGTAGCGAGTCTGGCGTTATTACAAGGTTCGAACATTCCGAGGTCAGGTCGTAAAAAGACTTCTTTTGTTGCTTGTTGTTCAGTTCGGTCGGCGTTTGGGTCCTGTGGTATATTGTAGATAAATATTTTGCCGTTGTAAAAAAGGTTCTGCAGGCTGTGTCCGACAGTGCGGTCAGTGTTTGCTTCGCCTACAGAGAATTCTCCTTTTCCGGCGGTTTTGAGGCCCTTTACGGCCCAGTAAATGGCATGGGTATCGGGATGTCTCCAGTCGAGAGGCAAATGTTTGTTCGGGTCGTCGAATTGGACCGGGCCATAGGTCTGATTTATTTCATGCATTAATACGGGGTCAAGTTTCCAGACACTTCGGAGGTACCAGGCTTTAGCGAAGATGTCGAATTTTTCAAGGACTTTAGTACCTCTGAATATGTCGATTACTTTGAAGGCCTCGGGTTCGAATCTTTTTGGGTTTTGTCGGAGCGTCAGATAGTTGCTTACGAATTCGTCTTCGTCATCGAAAGCCTTGTCGGTTTTTTTTATGGCAGCAACAAAATTGGCGGTATTAGGGTCTTCTATTATTTGGCTCCATTTTTCCGGCGCCTCGGCGAGCATTTGAAAGAATTCGTTGTCCGTGGAACCAAGCAGAGGCTCCATAGAGGTTGCAAGCTGGAGCTTGTAATATTTGTGTGCTTCATCAGAGACGCTGCCGATTTTGTGCTGGAATATTCTGGCGAGTTCCTGGTAGAGTGACATGCTTTTTGGGTTAAGCGGGATGCCTTCATCGCGTAATAATTCGTATCCGTTTTTTACCCACCTCCATCTTTCTTGCGGCTGGTTGGCGGGAATTGCGACAGAGATGTTATAGGCCATATTCCAGCTGTGAAATTCCCAGACGGATGCGAAACGGGGCTGTAAAGTCGTTATCCATTCTGCGATTTGCTTTGCGTCGAAGAACTGTCCCTGCTCTTTTAGTCTGTCGGCGCGGAGCCAGAGTATATCGACGACAAGTCCTCTGAAGGCGCCCATTGCGACGGTCGCGAAAGCAAGGGACGGGGGCGCGTTTTCGAGCGGCTCATTTATAATAAGCTTCATCTGATATCGCTCGGAGTTTATATAGTCGAGCTGCAAGCCAGCTGTAATAAGCAGGGCAGCGGCAAGTGTGATAGAAACCGACCAAATTATAGTGTCACGCAAATGCATAATCAGCAGCTAATACTTTCACGTTCAATAATTGAATCTAAATGGTAATTTTTGCAATTTCCTTGTAATTGAAGATAAGCAGTGCAAAGAGCAGCAGCAGCATGGCTTTTATACAAATCATAACAACAAAGACCTTGACCAGCAGTATCCAGCTCAACAGTTCGGCGGGCACGAGAAACTTGGCTGGGTTGAATTTGTCAAACTGAGGCAGAAGCTGGACAAAGATTCTTAAGGTGTACCGATACAGGTAGCCAATGTCGGCACTTAGATAATCAAATGATTCCAGACAGAACTGGCTCATGGTTCCGGTAAGGAAAACCATAAGACAAAAGAGTATTGCCACAGGAAAGGACAGGAAGGTTGCGGTAAACGTTCCCAGACAGGCCAGGAAAATTAATCTAAACAGAATAAGGACGATTGCCCTTATAAAATTAGGCAGAAATGAACCGGTCCTGTAGAGTACCCTCAAGCCGTCGTCGAAAGGGAAGATTACCACGGCATTGTTTGAGGGGGGATTGAAGAACCCGACAGCGAGGTACCCGTCATCGGCAACGGCATCAGCAGGTACGGTGAATTCGTGAAAGGTTCTGATGAGGTCTTTCCTGTCGATTGTGTAAATCGGAGTTTCAAGTAACTGTCCGTATTCGAGTTGGCGGTCATCTCCGATAATCCATTTTCCAACGACCTGTAAATCCGGAGGATTTACGGAGACATCATATTTAAATTTTATAAAGAGGCTTTCGTTAGGGTCGAGGGGTTTGACGTTGTCGAACTGCCAGATTAGCTCCTGTCCGATGATGGCGGCTCTTCTTTCGAGTTTTTTCTGGAAGATGAGGTCCTTCATGATGTCCTCATATGGCATTTTTTCCGGGAGGGTTCCAGCTTCTTCGAGCTTTTGGTAAGTTTCCAGAGCTTCGTGCTTTACGTCGGCTTCATCGGGAGTAAGGCTGACACGAGCGGTAAAGAACTCATTTTCCAATCGGGCAAGTTCTGCTTCGTCGGCTTTAAGAAAAAAGGGAGTGGAAACGGCGATGGCATATATTACAGAGGCAAAGATAGCGAGTAGAGCCACATCGAGAATAATTACTCCGAGCAACTTTCCGAGGATAAGCTGGAATCGCAGAATGGGCTTGGTGAGCACAGTGTACATTTGTCTGTGTGTGATGTCATGCGAGAGGGTGTAGATAGAAATTACAATAGTAAAGAGGCAAAGTAAAAGGCTGGTTAGTGAAAGGCCGTAACTGACAAACGACTGGAGTCGGCCTTTAATAGAGCCGTCGCCGGTCATTGAGATTCCCATAAAGGGCAGCAGGACAACCAACAGCAGGATAAATATGACAGCGATTTTTATCCTTAAGGCCTGCTTGATAGTATTTCTTGCAACCGCCCAAATACTATTCATTGTTTTTGTCTCCGCCAGCTTCGTCGGACTTGTCTGTCTTTGTGGTGTCAGTCAAATCTTTGTCGGTGAGCTGCTCGAGAACACTTTTTTTGACATGGTCCTTCTGGGGCTCGGGAGGTTCAACGATTTCGGTTTTAACTACAGGCTTGACCCTGGGTGGTTCGGGTGCAGAGGTAAGTTCACTAAGCAATGTTTCGTCGGGGTTCGATTTTGTGGTTTCGACAGTTTCAACCTTTTTGGTTGACTCGGAATCCGTTGCGGCATCAGGCCGAGGGGCTATATCGACAGATACGAGCTTGTCAAGGATGCTTTCAGTGACAGGTTCTGCGGCGAGGAAGTCGCCTATTTGTGTGGTGCTTACGGCCCCGCTGGTGTCTTTTTGCTGTTGCTGGGCGGCAGTAACGGTTTTTATAAAGAAAGCTTCGAGTCTGTCCATGGGTGTGGTGACGGAGCACTGTGCCTGCTCTTTCTCGACTATCTGCTTAATTTTGTTTACAGCTTGGTTACTGAGCGAACCTGTAGTAATTTGCGTTTTGCCCGACTGCTGAAGGAGGTCTCTGACATTCCCTTCAGACTGGATTCTGCCGCCATACAAGATTGCGATTCTGTCACAGACGTCTTCAACATCGGCGAGGAGATGGCTGCAAAGGAGAATAGTCTTTCCTCTTTTTGCAAGCTGCAGGATGAGGTCTTTAATCTGTCTTGTCCCGATAGGGTCGAGGCCCGTAGTCGGTTCGTCAAGTATCAGAAGGTCCGGGTCGTTTATAAGAGCCTGTGCGAGTCCGATTCTCCTTGCCATGCCTTTTGAGAAAGTCCCGACAGGCCTGTTTGCGACGGCTTTTAGTCCTACCATGTCGAGCAAGGCCTCGATTCGTGTTTTTCTGACTTTTGAATTGAGGCCAAACAACCTGCCGTAGAAGTCCAGGGTTTCGCGTGCATTCAGATAGCGATAGAGGTATGACTCTTCGGGCATAAAGCCTATACGTCGACTGATTTTGGTGTCAGTTGCATTGCCGTCAAGTACGATAGCCTTTCCCTTTGTTGGGTGCAGTAGTCCGAGAAGCAGTTTGAGTGTGGTGGTTTTACCGGAGCCGTTTGGTCCGAGCAGGCCAAAAACCTCGTTGTATTTGATTTTTAAGTCGAGGTCTTCGACAGCATGCACCTTGTCGCGTCCCCATGAGCCGGTAAAAACTTTTGTTAACGATAAAGTTTCAACAGCATATTTTGTGTTTTCATCAGTCATGGTCATAGTAGTTCTTACGAGAATTTATATATGTGGTTCATGGTGAAGTTCTTCGCCGTATCGCACGAGTCTGGCGCTGTTAAAGACAACAATCAGCGAACCGCCGAAGTGCATTACGGCGGCGATTTCCGGCTTCAGGATTTTGAAAGCCGAAATGCCCAAAATTATGAACGTTATACCAAAAGCAAGATTCTGTAGGATAACGCGTCTTGTTTTGCGTGAGAGCCGAACCAGGAAAGGCAGTCTCTTCAGGTCGTCACTCATCAGTGCGATTGAGGCCGAATTTATAGCGACATCACTTCCAGCGGCACCCATTGCAATACCAAGGTCGCCTGCAGCAAGGGCGGGTGCATCGTTGATACCATCACCAACAACAGCTACTATGTGACCATCTTGTTTAATCTGCTCGACGATGGCGAGTTTATCCTGAGGCAGACAATGAGCCTTGAAATCGGTGCATCCAAGTTCAGCGGCGACACGATTGGTGACCTCGTCTCTATCACCGGTCAACATGGTAACCCTTTTTATCCCGATTTCAAGTAGTTCTTTAACCGCCTTCCGGGCTTCGGGTCGTGTTTTGTCCTGCAGGCCAACCCACCCGATGCATTTTGTATCCTTGGCGACATAAAGCGTACTGAAGCCCTGCTCTTCGTGCAGTGCAGGGTCTGAAATGTTAGAGACATCAACGTCGTTTTCCTTTAGGAAGGTGTCGCGGCCAATAAGAATCTCAGACGAATCAACCGTTGCGGTTACTCCCTTGCCGGGGACTTCCTGGAAGTTTTCGGGCATGGACAGAGAAAGGTTTGCTTCTTTGGCGACCTGCTGTAAAGCCCTTGCTGCGGGGTGCTTGCTCATCTGCTCGGCGGAAGCGGCAACTTCAAGCAGTTCAGCAGGTTCGATACCCTCGGCAGGAGTGAGCTTTGTTACGTACAGCCGTCCTGTAGTAACGGTTCCGGTTTTATCAAAGACTATGGCGGTCATTTTCCCCGCAATCTCAAGGTCGGCGACGTTTTTTACGAGTATTCCGAGCCTTGCGGAAGCAGAAATTGCAGCGACCATAGCAGTGGGTGTGGCCAAAATCAGGGCGCATGGGCATGAGATAACAAGTATGGTAATGGCATAATTAACGTTCCTGGTGAGAAACAGGACGACCCCTGCAATCATCAATATGGCGGGGGTATACCACTGAACATAGCTGTCGATGATTCTCATTATCGGGATTTTAGTTTGTTCGGCCTGCATAATCAGGGACTGTACCTTTCCGAGTGTAGTGTCCTTTCCGGCCTTTGTGACGGTGATATCGAGCACACCGGTGAGATTGTTTGTTCCGGCGAAGACCTGCATTCCGGGGACTTTGTCCACGGGCAGTGATTCGCCGGTTATTGTCGCTTCATTAATGGAGCTGAGTCCTTTTATTACTTCGCCGTCTGCGGAGATATTGTCACCGGGTCTTACTCTTATGCAGTCGCCGGCTTTTAGTTCCTTTACCTTGACCTGCTTTTCGGAACCATCCTGTGCGACCAGGTTAGCCACTTTAGGCGTGAGCTTTATCAGGGATTCAATTGACGCGCGTGCGCCGAGGGCGGTTCTGCTTTCCATAAGCTCACTTAAGAGCATGAAGAAAGCGACGATGCCTGCAGTGGCATAGTTCTGCGTGGCGAAGGCGGCAAGTATGGCCAGCGCCACAAGCTCATCCATGTGCGGTTCTTTTTTTATAAGGTTTTTTGCTGCGTGTATAACAATTGGTGCGCCGAGCAGTATTGCAGCTATCATGGCAAGGAACTCAACATAAAAGTCATCTATACCGGAAATGAACTTTGCAGCAATGTTTGTAACGAGGCAAGTGATCAAGAGAGTCCCTCCTGCGAGGGTTCCGACCAGAGCCATACTTATACGAATCTGCTTGCCGCGTGTATATTCAGCGGCGACATCGTGTTTAAAGTGTAGATGCTGATGAGCCATATTTTTTATCTCTTATTACAAGTTGCGAAATTTAAGGGATTATTTTTCTGCGTTATTTTGCTTTTGCGATTTCGGTTTGATTGAAGGGTCTCTATTTATCAGAAGCCTTATTTCACTGCCCTTAGTACCCTGAGTAGGCTGGATAATCAGCTTCTCGTCAGTGTTGTTGAGGACGTATTCGATGGCCTCCTGGTAGATTTCCTGCAGTACAAGTTGAGGACTTTTTTTATACTCCGGCAGTATTGTTTGAAGGTATTCGGCATTTGCCCTTGCGTCTTCGACGACCTTTGTGCGATAGGCCCTGGCTTCAGCGATTATTTCCTGAGCCTTTCCAGCCAACTGAGCCCATAAAGCCTCTCTCTGTTCGTCGTTCATCATGTCAGGGTCATAAAGTGCCTCGAGCAATTGGTCAGCGACCGGCCCGCCAGCCTCGTTGATGGTGTTCTCGGCATAACTTTTTGCCTCGCTGATATTTTTTTGGCTTGACTGGCTTGTTCTGATTGAAGCAAGGAAGGCATGGCCGATCTGCCTCGGCCAGGTTATATCGGTCAGTTGTATGGAGACGGCGTTTATCCCGCTTTCTATCTGGTCGAGTTTCTTTTGCACAAGTCTTTTCACATGGGCTGGTATCCTGGCTTGGCTGCCGATGGCATCGTCGATTGAGTAGTTTACCATAGCCGTTACGACTGCGTCTGCAACGATGTCCTGAAGTAAAGACTTTACCTCTGTGCTTTGGGAAATGACATCAGCGTAGCTTCCACCCGGCTCAACGTCCGTAACGTAAACATTTTTAAAGAACCGCTCCGGGTCTTCTATTTGATAAATCAACTTCCATTTGGAGTGCACAATATTGTAATCACTGCCTTCAAAGGCGGCGGTACTTTCGGTTTCTTGTTCACTCCTGGTAATACAATAGCCGTCTCTGGTTGGTACCAGCTTGTCATCGAATCGGTCTTGTCTGGTTGGTGATTCCGGTAATGACTCGTTTGGCCTCTGGAAGTACCAGAAAGAGTCGATTGCTATGGTTTCTTTTTTGGCCACAGGTATTTTAACAATTTCATCGATTGGGTAAGGGAGTATCCAATGGGGCCCAGGGCCAAGGAGTCTGTTTTCGCCAACTCCCTGAATTTTACCGAACCTCAGGACAAGTGCCTGTTCGTTGGATTCAACCTTGACGAAGCCGGACAGAAGAAACCAGACAATGACCACCACCATTATAATCTTAAGGAGGAAAAAACTTTTTCTTAGCGCATCGTGCAAATACTTCTCAGCTGGGTCAATCCTCTCATATCCGGCATCTGCGGCTTGAGCCTGAGTTCTTTGGTTGTTTTTGTGGTCTTCTTCGGTCATAGAATTAACACTTTCATTAGTGATTTCTATTTATTTTTTTTCAAGATTCGGCAATTCCCGCAGCAGTTTGAAAGGTTCGGTGTCTGCGCTTAAAACGACAGTCGAGTTCTCCTGAAGGATTCTCTTCAGTGACTCGATGTCCCTGAGGAACATAGCGAGTTTAGGGTCAGCTTCGAGCAATTTATAATACTTTGCGGCTTCGGCATCGCCCTGACCCCGTATTGCCTTTGCCCTTGCCTCAGCGGCGGCGAGCAACTCGGTTTTTTTGGAATCGGCGTCGGTTTTAATTTTCGTGGCTTCGGCGTTTCCTTCAGCGATGGTGGCGAGTGTTTTTCGGTTCCTTTCGGCCCTCATTCGTGCGAAGACGTCCGTCGTAACATCTTCACTGACCTTTAGCTGTTTTATGCCGAGTGCTTTGACCTCGATGCCGTAGGCGTTCCTGACAGCCTGTCTGAGGTCGGTGAGCATTTCCTCTTCAATCTGCTCAAAGTTGATTTTTTCCGGGTCGCTGTTAACAAATTCGCTGAAGGCATGTTGGCCAATTACTTTGTTTTGTGTGTCGCTGATTTGTATTCTCAATTTGTTCTCTGCTTCTTTGACAGTTCCGACGGCGTTGAAAAATTTCAGGGGGTCTTCAATTTTCCAGACGACGTAAGTGTTTACAATAATTGGCACAGCACCTTTTGTTGTGGTTTCACCGAGTTCTGCAGTAAAGTTTTTCATCCGGGCATCGAACTTATAGACCTTCTCGATTGGCATGGGCCATTTGGCATACCAGCCCGGAGTGGTTTCTTTGCGTACCGCTTCGCCAAACCTGGTGACCAGCACCGATTCTGTTTCCCTGACCTGGAATGAGACAAAAGACAGGGTCAGGATGACAATTACCAAAGCTACAAGGATTGTTATCGCTATGTTTTTCATTTTTGCGTATTCTCCTGAAGTCCACTGATATCATATAAACTTGGGGTTAATTTTTCCTGTACATCAACCATGAAGACCTGTGTATCGTTTGTGTCGGCAACGACGACAAATTTTCGTATTTTTTCGAGGGCTTCTTCGAAGGCTGCGAGCCTTTGCTGCTGCACATAAATTTCCTTTGCGGCGTTATAGGCCTGGAGCTGGCTTGCAAATCGTTCGCCGGTTGCTTGAGCAAGAGAGACCTTTTCAAAGGCGTAACTTTGCGCGCCTCTTAACGTTTTGAAAATATCTCCACTTGCAGCAAAGAATGCTTTGTCAAGTTCGGCACCAAGCTGTTCGGCCTTTTCGGGTTCATTTTTGTCCTTTGCCTGCTGATACTCTTCTGCAAGCCTGTAAAGTAATTCAGCACCATCGATAGAACCTGCCAGCTCGGTTAAAGTTTTGTTTCGCCGGGCCATAGCCCACAGGATTTGGGCCTGTTTTTTCTGCACTGCTCCGACGACCTGCTGATAGTCGGCAGCTACTTCCACCGGAGGATGAATTCCCTGCAGACCGACAAAGACGATTTCGACACCAAGGCCCGCATCGTCGGAGGCGGACTGGATTCTTTCTGTTAAAACTTTTTTGGCTTGAGCGCGGCCTGCGCCAAGCAGACTTTGATTGTTTTTATCAACAGAAGCAGAGTCGGTATCGACCTCGATTTTTGCGCTTGCGGCAAACCGTGTCAGTTCTCGGTAACAGATAGCCTCGAGCAGCTTTTCGGGCTGTTCATGGTTATATATATAAGAATGCAAATCCTTGATTTTGTACTGCACCGGCACGGCGGCAACAATCAGGCTAACCGGAACAGCAGAAGTGATAGAGGAAACCGCCGTTTGCTCACTTGCGACGAGAAGATAATGTTCCTCATGATGATGCTTCTGTCCCCATAAAAGAGGCCTGACCCTGATGTGTCCATGTGGGTCAAGTTCCGGGACGAAGCCGATGTTGATTTCTGCGATTTTTTCGGTGGGGTATTTGTATGTGATGTCGATTGGCCATGGCCATTTGAAAGCAAGTCCCGGTTCCAAAGTTGTCACGGGGTTGCCAAAGTGCTCGATGACCGCCTGTTCGTTAGGTTCGACAATAACAACACAACTCATTGCGTAAAGGACAAAGACAGCAAAAAGGAGTAACGGAACGACGGCTTTTTCGAGAAGTTGGTAAAACCATGTCTGGGAGACCTTAAAACCAAACTGATAATCAATTGCGCCGGCGGCGGTCCGGAACAATCCACCAGGCTCACTTATGAGCCCGAGCAATCTGCTGTCAAAAGGGGTCCTGCTGTATTTACCCTTGAGCCTTGGGCGGTAGATGTCGAAAATACCGTTAAGTAAGTTTTCGAGACCCAGGAGCAACAGCAATATAGGTATAACAAAATTTATAACACTAACAACAGCTGAGACTTTGAATTGAACCAGTGCCAATCCTACTGCAAGGGCAAAGCAGATGACGGCCACTGCAAGTAATATGCTGCCGCCGGCCCTTAAAGGTTTCCACTCAGGCTGAGCCGACATTCCAGTGGCATATCGCGAGATAATAAAACTGACAAAGGCGACGGCAACCATAGAAGCGGCACAAACCAGAGGTTTTTGTGTCTGATTGCTATATCCGGCATGCATGACCTTTAGTAAATAGAGACCCAGTGCAGTCTGGTAAACGGCGATAAGTGCAGAAAAAATAGGTATGAACCATTTTTCGAGGGTTTTAAGCCGTTTTTGTGCGATAGTGAACTCGACGGCATCTTTTCCCCTGCCCTGAAAAATTGTGGAGCCTTCTTTAGCCTTTGTGAGTTGACTTATATCAAGCTTTTCCTGCTCGGCGAGTGCCCTTTGATGAAACTGAATGACAAGTACGGCCCAGATTAGTGCCGAGGCAAGCGTGAGCCAACTTACGGCATAGATAGCAAAGAAGCCGCTCCATTTTCCAAGCAACAGGGTGGCTACGAAAAATATTACACTGATAACCAGGCCTGCCAGCGCCCGTCTCTCAGCTTGTTTAGAGGATAATGCCATCGTTTGCTCCGGTAGTTAAGTTGAACAAAACACACAGAAACAGTGTATTAAAATAGCCCATATATAAGCTCTTTACAATTTAGAAAACCTTTATTATAACAAATAACGTCATTTTTGCATAGAAACAATTAGTAAAAACTGTGATTAAAGACGGTTTTGCGACCGATAAAATTAAAAGCAAAGGCATCGGGAAGTTAGATAATGAATAAACTATTTACTATAGCTAAAAACACGTTCATAGAAACACTGCGACAACCAGTCTATGTAATAATAATAATCGGAGCTTTATTCCTGTTTGTAATAAGCCCGTCGCTGACCATGTACACGATGGACGACGACAATAAACTCTTACGAGAGATAGGCTTATCTACGCTTTTTATGACGAGCTTGTTCATAGCAATATTTTCGGCAAGCGGTGCGGTAGCGGAGGAAATAGAGAACAAAACTATTCTGACAGTTCTGAGCAAACCGGTGCAACGTCCGATATTCATCTTGGCCAAGTTTCTGGGGGTCGCTTTGGCAGTGGCTCTGGCCCATTATATATGCACGGTAGCTCTTTTGATGGCGATACGGCACGGGTGCATTGAGACAGTGTCTGACCCGATAGACTGGACGGTATTGCTGACAGGAGCATCGATTGTAGTACTTACATTTTTGCTAACTACTTTTCTCAACTACGCTTACGACTGGAGGTTTTCGTCCACAGCGGTTACTCTATTTGCGATATTCTGCACGTTGGGGATAATATTTTTGAGCTTTATTGACCGCCAGTGGCAGTTTAATCCCAGTAATAACGGTATAAACAGCCTTGATATATATGGTTCGGTACTGCTGTTTCTGGCATCTCTTATAATAGTGGCTTTGGCGGTGGCTTTATCGTCCCGTTTTAATATCGTGGTGACGCTTTCGGCATGTATAGGGGTATTTTTGCTGGGACTTATCAGCGATTATGCGTTTGGCAGGTTCGCTGAGACGCACTTATGGGCGAAGATAGGCCGATTTTTGGTGCCAAATCTGCAGATTTTCTGGATAAGCGACGCAATTTACGAGGGCAGTGAGGTACCTATTAAATATATAGCCATAAGTGCGACGTATGCGTTGCTATACTCAACAGGGATTATTTTGGTTGCTATAAGCCTGTTCCAGCGTCGACAGGTGGGTTAAAAGGGCTTCCGGGGGAAAGATTCAAAAAACGGACCGCTAATTAGTAGACGCTACTGTTTATTGACATATTTAACTACTGCGATTTCGTCGCAGTTTTTCTGCTTTGGGCACTTGGCACAGTCGCTCCAGACCTTCATGGGCAAAGTGTCCCTGTCAACTACCTCAAAACCCAATTTCTGGAAAAAATTAGGAGTTAGAGTCAAGGCAAAGAGCCGTGGCAATCCGAGCTGAAAGGCCTTTTCGATGGCATCTTGAACAAGGGACTTGCCGACGCCGGTGCCTATTCTGGACTGCTGGACGGCCAGCGATTTTATTTCCGCCAGGTCAGCCCATATAATCTGTAGTGCGCAGCATCCAACTACATCGCCATCAAACTCCGCCACAGAAAAATCCTGTAGATTCTCGTAAATATCGGCCATGGAGCGAAAGAGCATTCTATCCTGCTGGGCGTGGTCGCTGATTAGGGAATATATGGCTTTGACATCGGCAATTTTAGCTTTTCGTATTTTCATGCAGGTAATTTTAGCTTACAAAAGGGGTGTTTGGCAACAATGAAGCCATCGTTTTTCTGGGGCAGTTTTTAGGGTGATTATTTGTTAGATGTTTTAAGAATCGTCAAAAAGACGAAAAAAGACTGGAAAAAGTGTTGTGTATCACTAAAATGTCCGCAGTTATGAGATTTATATTGATAGACAAAGTTGTTTCACTGGATTCCGGAAAGTCGATAAAGACGATAAAGAGCGTTTCCCTCGCAGAGGAATACCTCGCGGACCACTTTCCGACATTTCCGGTCCTCCCGGGGGTTCTTTTGCTCGAGGGGCTAATAGAATCGGCGTCTTGGCTCGTTCGGGAAGCAGAGAATTTTTCGCATAGTATGATATTGCTGGCAGAGGCAAAAAATATAAAATATAAGAGTTTTTTGGCACCGGGAGAGCAGATAGAATATACTGTTGAGGTCAGGACGGTCGAAGAAAATGTAAGCAGCTTTGTAGGTTTTGGGACATGCGCAGGTGAGACAATAGTAGAAGGCAGGATAGGGCTTAGACATTTTAACCTTGCAGATAAGGATTCTTCGATGGCGGCAGTGGATGCAAAAGTCATCGAAAATATGAAGAAGAGATGGGAGTTGCTTCGTGCCCGTGACCTGGCGAAGTAAAGCCTGGAAAAAATTTTCGTGAAAGATGTAATACCGGAGGTAAAACAAAAATGGCAGTGAGTCGGGAAGATATTTTCAAGGAGGTTCAGGAAGTTATGGTCGACGCATTGGGAGTCGACGAGGATGAAGTTACCCAGCAGGCGACCCTGATGGGCGACCTGGGAGCAGAAAGTATTGACTTCCTGGATATTGTATTCCGATTGGAGAAGGCGTTTGAGATAAAGATACCTCGCGAGGAGTTATTCCCGGCTGAGGGACTTATGAGTAATCCGGAGTATGTCAATAACGGCAAAATCACGGAAAAAGGATTGGTTGAACTGAAGAACGCGATGCCGCATACGGACTTTGAGTCATTTGAAAATGACCCTGACATCAACAAATTGGGTGATTTATTTACGGTCAGTTCGGTAGTGAATTTTGTCGAGCTCAAGCTTCGTGAAGCTGGATAAGCGGTGCCGGGACAATTAATTGAGATTATGCGCGAAGATGCGTTGGATTTGGATAGACAAATTTGTTGAGTTTAACAGCGGCAAAAGCGCTGTTGCGATTAAAAACGTGACTCTTGCCGAGGAGCACCTTCACGACCATTTTCCGGATTTTCCCGTAATGCCGGAATGCCTTATAATTGAGGCAATGGCACAGACCGCGGGGATTCTCGTCGGTGAGGCTAAGAGCTTCAAAGAGAAGGTGATTTTAGCAAAGGTGAAAAAGGCTGTATTCTCTGATTACGTGCGCCCCGGTGACACCCTGAAGCTGCACGCTAAAATCGAAACTATCACAGCCGAGGCGGCCAGTACCATTGGCAAGGTAACAAGGGGCGAGGATACTATTGCCGAGATAGATTTGATGTTCAGCCATATCGACCAGAACTTGGCCGGCAGGCAATTCCCGGAGGAGAATTTCGTATTTACCGGCATGTTCGAATCACTTCTTCGAGGGGTAACTTTATCGGAGAGCAAGTAGTGAGTTCGGCCCGCGTAGTGATAACCGGCCTTGGTGCAATAAGCCCGCTTGGATTGACAGTTGGTCAAATGTGGGAGGCTCTTTGTGCGGGAAGCTGCGGCATAGACACAATAAAGGCCTTTGACCCCGTCGGCTTTGACTGCAAACTGGCCGGCGAAGTCGGGCAATTCAAGATACAAAACCACGTTCCCAAAACCTTCCGCAAATCCGTCAAACTTATGTCGAGGGACATCAAGCTGGCGGTTATGGCAACAGAAGAAGCCTTGCAGAACAGTGGAATTATAACCAAGGGCATCGACGCCGAAAACGTAAATATCGACCCGACTCGAATGGCGATTAATTTTGGCGCCGGCGCGATAAGTTGCGACCTTGAGGAGCTGGCGCCGGCAGTCGCGGCAAGTGTGAGCGGGGGTGAATTCGACGTTCGCAAGTGGGGCAGGGACGGACTCGAACTTGTAACACCTTTGTGGCTGTTGAAGTATCTGCCGAATATGCTGGCGTGTCATGTGAGTATAATTCATGATATTCAGGGACCGAGCAATTCTATTACGTGTGCCGAGGCCAGCGCGCATCTTGCGATAAGCGAAGCGAGCCAGATAATCGCCCGGTCCGACAGCGACGTGGCATTGGCTGGCGGAGCCGAAGCAAAGGTCAATCCAATCGTGATGATTCGACAGTGTCTTATTAATCGGCCAACAAACCAGAACAATGATGAGCCGCAGAAGGCATGTCGACCGTTCGACGCCGATGCCAAAGGGTCGGTCTTCGGGGAAGGTGCAGGGATTGTTGTTTTAGAAAAGCTCGAAAGAGCACAGGAAAGAGGGGCTCCGATTTACGCCGAAGTTGCAGGCCTCGGACAAAGCAATAATGTAAACACAAAATACGAGAGTCTGGAGGCAGACGGCAGGGGAGTCCGGATAGCAATCGAAAAGGCGATGGAAGATGCCGAAATAACGCCGGACCAGCTGGATTTGATTATACCCCACGGAACGGGGATAGCCGCCGACGATTTGGCTGAAGCGAAAGGAATTGAGGCAGCCCTGAAAGATCTGGCGGCGAAAATACCTGTCTGGCCCACCAAGAGCATGCTAAGCAACACCGGAGCGGCGGCAGGAGCACTCGATTTGATAGCGGCAGTTTGTGCGATGAAGGAGGGT
>Ga0307380_10006032_pt1 | contig 16000 bp, 12 predicted proteins | sample UN3MG_FD_202239 | JGI IMG/M metagenome (GOLD analysis project Ga0307380, IMG submission 202239) | Soil microbial communities from Risofladan, Vaasa, Finland - UN-3 | ecosystem: Environmental > Terrestrial > Soil > Coastal area > Acid sulfate soil | place: Finland: Risofladan, Vaasa | collected...
TTAGGGACAGGACACTAGTATTGAAGAATTAACTGATTTAATCTAATATTTTCAGTTGCAATATTTCCCTTAAAAGTTCTGAACGCGTCCAATAGGGGGAGCCAGACAATAACCAGCCCTTTGGCAATAAAGCTGAAGGGCTTTTTTCTTTTTTGATATTTTTTTAAAAAGAAGGATTTTTAGAAGATTTGTAGTATAATAAATGTAGAAATTATATTAATACAACGAAGTACTTCAAAAAATATGTAAAATTAGGAGGGGAAAAATAAAGGATAATACTAAATCTGGTGGAGATTTATTAAAAGAACTGAGACATAAATGTGAAGATTGTGGATTTAGTATACCAATTCCCGGAGATATACTTAAATCACGTAGATTAGAATGTCCTGGATGTGGTTCTATTTATCGAGCATTGGTAACCAGTAATACATACAGATTCAAAAAATTCCATAAAAATAATAAATAAAACAATATTTATAAGTTTTTTAAAATATTTTCAAAAAAAAGAAGGATTTTTAATAAGTTGTATAGTATATATAAAATAGAGACTAAAAGAAATTTAATAAGCGTATTTTTCTATCTAAGTGAAATATTTATAATATCATTATCCTAAAATAAAAAGCTATATTATCTAAGATTTAGCTTAAGAGCAGCATTCTTTCTCTATCCCAAGAGATCCACCAAGTAACATTCTTATAACTATACTAACCGTCCAACCATCAATTTTCTATAATTACTTAACCTAAAATTAAATATTGTATTCTGTATGAAGGTAACAGTAGAGACTTTTTCTTTCCATCATAAAAGAAAAGGGACAAAGAATAGCAAGGTAAAAATTGCTCAAGGAGGACATAACAAGCAAAAAAGGAGTGATTTAGGGCAATTTGATCTTGCTATTGTTACTACAAAGGATTTTCTACTTCCATTGTTTTCATATTTATATGAGGGGAATAGGAATGATGTATAAATATTTACTGAGTATATTATATAAAGAAGGTTTAGGTGAATGAGTTTTTTAAAAGCTCCAAAGAGGAAAAAAACTATAAGGTACAGAAATTGGGAAAATGATAAAATCGGATAATACTAATGAAAGAATCTAAAAAGATGAAACCCAGAAATAAAAGGCCAAAAAGAAGGTGATGAAGAATAGGTAGGCCGATCTATCTTGGGAAAAAGGAAGCTTTTCAAAAACTATAAAGAGAAAGTGTTGAAAGGTTAATTTCTCTTTTGGAGGCTTTTCGCAGAAAAATGAATAGTGTCAAATGAATACGTATCATAAAGGAGGAAAAAGATGTTTAAGACGATGTTTAAGACTCGGAAATTAGTAATTAGCATTTTAGTAATTAGCATGTTAGTATGCGGAGTTTTTAGCGTGTATGCTCAGGAAAAAGTGTCTAAGTATGTATTTTACTTTCCTTCGCATATCGGAGGGGGAGATCCAAATATGAAAGTATGGACCACCGCGATAAAGGATTTCGAAAGCCGATATCCGGAAGTAGAAATAAAATACTTCGCAACAACAGAATTTAGTATCAAGGAATTTAAGGAATTTGTGGAAATTGCGATAGCGGCAGATCCTGATGGGATAATGTTACCCATAGTTGAGGCCGAAGCTGTGGAGAAGCCTTTACAAATGGCTATAGAAAAAGGTATACCGGTGATAGCTCTCAATATTGAAGACCCTCGACCTCAGCCAGATAAAATAGATTATCTATGTTATATAGGTGAATCAGGGTACAAAACGGGCTGGATGTTAGGAGAGCGAGTCCTGAAAGAGTTCGCGCCAAATAAACCAAAACACATAGTCTCTGAGGTAGCGTTGCTTGGGCATGTATGCCTTGAAGCCAGAGCCAAAGGGTTCGTTGACGTAATGGAAGAAAACGGAGTAAAAGCAATGAGACTTGGCACCGGTCACAAGGAATCCGAGGCGAAGGAATTACTAACATCCTATCTAATGGCGAACCCAGATGTTGATGTCGTCTTTTCTACAGCAACCTACGCTACTCCGTGGACATGGTCAGTACTGACAAGCCTTGGCAAGACGGATAAGATAACCATGGTTACGGTTGATGAGAGTCCAACTTCTTTAGAGGCCGTGATAGATGGGAAGGCCTTGGCTACTCATGCTCAGAATATGTACCTCCAAGTGTACCTTGCTGCGGAAATGCTCTACTTCTACAACGCTTTTGGAATGGATCCCCCAGTGGAAATCTTGACTGGGCCAGTTGTAATAGACAAAACAAACGTGAAAAAATGGAAAGATGCTATGCAGAAACTTTGGGGCGAGAAAGCATATGAGCAATATATTTTATGGTGAGGGTATATGAATAAAGTGTGATTGAGAAGGTGGGAAAAATGGGCGCCTCTTCCTCTGTTTAAAGAGAAAATAAAAAGCAAAAGAGAGGGGGGCGCCTAGTCAAAAAGGAAAGCATTAAATTTGGTTTTGGCATTTTAAAGATTTTGTTCCAATATAGAAATTTCAATAGTTTTGATGCATTAAAAAACAAGAGAGAGGTTTTAGTAGAGTATTTCTTAATAACGTTACAATGGCTTGTTATTACGAGGGGCAAAGCAACGAAGCAATCTCGGAAAAGGCTATACAATCCCAGGAGATTGCCACGTTACCCTTCATGAAGCTCACAATGACATCAAGGAGGTTTCCACTCGTCATTTTCATTCTGTTCCCTCCCTTGCCCTATGTATAAGTTTCACTATTACAACTATTACACGGGGCGAGGTGGGAGGGGATTAAGGGGAGGGAGATATTTAGGGAATTCTCTGATGTATCTTATGATTTTTCTGTGGTTAAGTTTTTGAAATTAATCTATATCCCAAATCCCAAAAGGAGCTTTGTAATGAGTGAAGGAAATGGGCATGCGAGTTTTTTTTCTAAATTAGTCTGGAAATTGTGCGGGAGTTTAGAGTTTGGTGCAGCCGGAGGCGTTATATTATTTGCAATCTTGTTCTCTGTATTCACAAAAGGTTTGTGGTTATCACCGTTAAATCTCCGGGTGATAATGCGCTCGGCTGCGCAATTAGGAATTATAGCAACAGGACAGGCGTTGGTAATAATTACTGGTAGGATCGATCTCTCAGTAGGGTCTATCTTTGGAATATGCGGAGTGTCTTTTGTTGCAATGACGAGCGTAATTGGCGTACCACTTGCCTTTATTTTATCTCTATTATTTGGGGTAGGTATCGGTTTTATAAATGGATTTTTAACAGAGAAAATGGGTGTTCCCTCGTTAATTACAACGCTTGGAAATTTGTATATCTTTAGAGGACTTATTTACTTTGTTACACAAGGCTTTTCAAACGCTCTCCCTAAAGCGGCAAGGGATTCCACCTTAGTGTGTTTACTTGGTGGTTCCTGGGCGGGGGGATGGAATAATTTAGTAATATGGTTTATGTTAATAACAACTGCAATGGCAATATTTCTCTCTTTTACACGATATGGAAACTGGGTTTTTGCTGTAGGAAATGATGAAAGAAGTGCCCTATCTCGAGGTGTCTCCCCACCTAAAGTGAGAATGCTCGCCTTTATAATATGTGGTCTGCTGGCTGGATTCGCAGGAATTAGCACCGTTTGTGATATGCAGATAGGGGGGACTACGTTAGGAAAGGAAATGGAGCTTGAAAGTATAGCTTCATCTGTTCTCGGTGGTACTGCACTTACGGGTGGAATAGGATCAGTATTAGGAGCAGCTATAGGTGCGGTACTTTTATCCATGATTAGAAGTGGGTTGATTATGATGGGAGCTCCGCCCTATTGGTTCGTGACCTTTGTCGGAGTTGTATTGATAGGAGCTGTTTTAGCCAATACCAAAGTAAGAGAAAGATTTCAAAGTCTCATTGAGAGGAAGTATAAATGAAAACAGAAAAGGAACCATTAGTAAAGATGGTAAACATTAAGAAGAAATTTGGAGCTGTCCAGGCATTGAAGGGTGTCGACTTCCAGGTTAATCCTGATGAAATTGTGGGATTGGTAGGTGATAACGGTGCGGGCAAGTCAACTTTAATGGGGATTCTCTCAGGAATGTATACCCCAACTGAAGGTAAGATATGCTTCCAAGGTAAAAAGGTTTCATTTTCTTCCCCCAAAGATGCTAGAATGTTGGGGATTGAAACCGTCCATCAAGATTTCGGACTTCTGGGATTGATAAATGTTTCAAGAAATATGTTCATGGGGGCGGAACCGGTTAAAAAATTTGGCCCTTTAAGATTCTTAGATTTAGCTAAAATGGAAAGAGAGACCCAAGGTGCATTAGAAAAAGTAGGTATAAAAGGAATCGAGCCAAATTATATTATAAATCACCTGTCAGGAGGACAAAGACAGGCAATAAAAATTGGAAGAGCAATGTACTTCAAAGCTAATCTAGTAATTTTGGATGAACCTTATACGGCTTTATCTGTAAGAGAAAGGGATAAAATATGGAGCCTGATTATGGAATTGAAAAAAAGAAGGGTTTCAGTTGTTTATATATCTCATGACATAAGGATAGTCTATGATCTTGCCGATAGATTTGTAATTTTAGATGCTGGAACTAAAATTGGAGATTTTAAAAAAGGGGAAATATCATTAGAAAATCTTATAGCTACTATACGAGAAGGAAAGATAGTTATAGACAAGGAACGTTAGAACAGTCTCGGAAGCCGAGCTAATATATTTTCCATATTCTCAAGAAGAGGTGAATTTGAACCTATTTTCTTTCCCCTATTCAAGCTCTAATGAAATCATTTACCTTCTGTATAATTTTAGAAAGAAATAGAATAATCTAAAGATTGGGAAGCGTAATGCTTAAAATAAGCGATTGAGGCTAATTTGTAACAGGTAAGATTTCCTAAAAGTAAAGTTTATATAGCGAAGAGAGAAATAGGATTTTTTTATAAAGTTTGCACAGCCAAAAAACGCAAGGACTGTTTCACTAAAGTGAGAATTAGTATAGATACCAATGCTCTTTATGAAGGCTAAACTATTACGCTAATTTTAGCTTAATTTTTACTTAAAGATATAGGTATTTGAATAAGGGAGGAGTAATATGACTTCAAAAGAAAGAGTACTTTTAGCACTAAATCATCAAGAGCCGGATAGAGTGCCTATTGCTGCAAGTTTTACTTCAGAATTTGCCCAAAGACTCCAGAATTATTTAGGACTTCCCCAAACCCCTATCAAACCCCATGATGCAAGAATAGAGCATGACATAGAAGTAACTTTAGGCCTTGATATTATTCAGTATTCAGTTGGAATTGTTACTTCTTACTATGCTTCCGAAGAAGACGAATATACTTGTGAGTGGGGAATTAAATGGAGACAAGCAAAATATAATACCTGTTTTGGCGAAGGAAAATATCCTGAAATGATTGAACATCCTTTAAGCGATGACTACAAAATAAAGAAATATATTTCCCCAGATCCTCATAGAGAGGAGTTATACAAACCCTTAGAGCGTATTTTAGATATGTATGGTAAAGAATTTTGTATTATGGGCGTAGTTGTGTGTACTGTATTTGAGGGAGGGTGGTATCTTAGGGGCATGGAGAAACTCCTTATAGATATGCTAATAAATGAGGAAATAGCTAATTTTATTCTAGACATTCCTTTTAAATATCATTTGGAAGTAGCAAAAAGACTTGTTCAAATGGGAATAGATATAATATGGCTAGGTGATGATGTAGGAAGCCAAAGAACTATGCTTATGTCACCCAAACTCTGGAGAAAATATCTTAAGCCTCGTATGAGTATTATCTGTCAGGAGTTAAAGAAAATTAATCCTTCTCTTAAAATTGCTTATCACAGTGATGGATATATATATCCCATAATTGATGAGCTTATTGAAATTGGCATTGATATTCTAAATCCTATTCAACCCAAAGCCATGGATCCGATATATCTTAAAAAACATTATGGAAATAAACTTTCTTTCTGGGGAAGTCTTGATGAACAATATACCCTTCCTTTTGGCACTTCAGAAGAAGTTAAGAAAGAAGTTATAGAAAGGATAAAAACCATCGCTCCGGGAGGGGGATTTATCATTTCACCCTGTCAACATGTGCAGTTAGACACGCCTTTAGAGAATTTTATGACTTTTATTAATACAGTTAAAGAATATGGAAAGTACCCTGTTAGATTGTACTAATTTCGGTAGTGTTTAGAGTTATCTTAAAATAAATTGGTCATGCATGTTGTCTTTCCTATAGAATATTAATAACCATAATATTCAAAAATAGGAAGGAGAACAGCACACATGACCAAAGATGATTGTATTGCCAGTTACAAGTATAGTGTACTGCAACATGCACGAAAACACAATAATGTTACTTATACCGTCTGTGTCAACCTTTTGGGGGTAGTTTTTTCTGGTGAAAAAAAATAATCTGATTTTGGGTAGACCTACCCCTTGTTTTATTATAGCTTATTGTTTGGACAAATAAGCATAATTATCCTTATGTTATTTAGGTTATGATAATACATTACTATCAACTTTCTTAAACCTTTTTTTAACTGATCAATAATATCCTACTTCCGAGAGTTTACGCAAAACACCCACCCAGGAAGATAACAAGAAGATAATAGGGACACCTATTTATTTGAGATAATAAAATAGACAAAAAGAATATTTCTTCTGGAAAACATGAATTCCGACAGCGGTTGTACTAGTTGAATAATCCGGTAACTTTTTCCAACTTTTTCGTAAGGGAATTGATAATCAATAATAATTTCAAACATTGATTATCTCTTTTAACTCCCGATAAACCTTTTCAGTCTCATCACTTATAAAAAAGTTGCGAAAATCTGCTTAGCAGGGAAGCCAAATAACAGTTATTTTTGTTGCTTTATTGAAAAACTAACTGATTTAATTTAATATTATCTATTACTATATCCTCTTTAAAAGTTCTGAACCTGTCCAATAGGGGGAGCTTGCTAATTCCAGCCCTTTGGCATTTGCTGAAGGGCTTTATTTTTTTATAAATTATTTTACAGAAAAAGAAGGATTTTTGATAACAAGAGTCGAATATATAGTAAAACTCTCGTTATTATTATCCTAACATTTATAGATAAAATAGAAATAAAGAAAGAACTCTTAGCTTTAAAGGTAAAAAAAGTAAAAAGTAACATTTTTTCCTAAATTTCCTATTATAAGGAACAACTTCAAAATTGTTAGAGGTTGTTTTAGAAGAAAAGAGGAGAGAAATAATAAAAGAGTGGATTAAATCCGGAAGGATTAAAAATTTAAAAAATTGAATATTTTGCAAATATACAGAACAAGAAATTTGCCCCGGTAAAAATAGAGAGAATCCTTACTGACCGTAGAACAGAATATACCACTTGGCATGAAAAAGCGATACCAAATCATGAATTTTTAGAAGACCTGTAAGAGGTTTGGGATAAAGCATACCACGACCAAAGTAAAACATCCCTAGATAAATAGTTACGTAGAAAGGCTTAATAGAACTCTCTTAGCCTTATTCTATTCTGTTGCCTTTAGAAAGAGCAATATAAGAGCATAGAAGAACTCCAAATTGACCTGGATAGTTTAATGAACTACTATAACTACCGAAGGATGCATCAGGGATACAAATTAAGGCAGAATGGCTTTAGAAAGCCAGCAGAAGCGCACTTTTCAAAAAATTGACACTAAATAAGAAAAATGCTAAGGTAAAAATATTAGAATCAATCAGAGGCGAAAAGGGGATGGAAGAAAATTTACCTTTTATCCACAATTCTGTTAAAATAGAGAATAAAAATAAGGAGATTCTGGAGCATCAATTTGTAAGCACATCTTGGATCCAGGACAAATAATGTATTAGGAGGAATGTAAAATGACTCAAAAAACTTTAAATGAATGGCAGCTTGAAGCATCTGCGTATATAACAGGAGGGATGTCTTCCAGCTTTAGAGCAAATCAGTTTACTGGTGTCCCCATGTATGTGGAGAAGGCGGATGGGGCTAGGTTTGTCGACTTGGCCGGTAAGGAGTATATCGATTTCTTTATGTGTCATGGTGCTGTACTACTTGGACACAACCGACCTGAAGTTAAAGAAGCAATCATAGAATCTCTCAGGAAGGGATATTTTGCAGGATATGATTCTGAGGCCACTATCGATTTTGGTAGAAAAGTATGTAAAGCTGTGCCTGCGGCGGAGGCATTACGTTTTGTAAATTCAGGAACAGAGGCAACGCTTCTCGCACTAAGATTAGCAAGAGGTTATACCGGAAAAAACAAGATAGTACGAATAGATGGACACTTTCACGGTGTTCATGATTACCTACTTTCAAACAATCTAGCATCGAAAATTGATTATACCAATGATGGGACAAGACCTTCAAAGGTTATTGGAAGAACTGCAGGAATTCCCGATGTAGTCGATCAGGTCATGATTGTAGTTCCCTGGAACAATCTGGAAATTATTGAAAAGATTTTTAAGGAGCAAGGTGATGAAATCGGTGGTATTATCATGGATATCATTGATTACGGTAATGGATGTTTTCTGACAACTGCCGATTACCTGCAGGGTGTTCGTAAGCTCTGTGACAGTTATGGAGTTGTGTTAATATTCGATGAGATACTCTCAGGATTCAAAACTGGATTAACTTGTGCACATGGGTACTATGGTGTCACTCCAGATATATGTCCTCTTGGCAAAGCATTGACAAATGATGTTCCTTTGGGAATCGTTGTTGGGAAAAAGAAGATCATGGACAAAATCATGGATCCAATCGATCCAGTTATATCAGGCGGTACATTTTCAGGAAACCAGTTGGGAGTAGCAGCCGGTAATGCTGTTTTGGATATTCTTGCTGCATCCGGTTTTTACGAGCAGTTTCTAAGTCGTGTCAATACCTTCTATTCAGAATTGCAGCAGTTGTTTATCGATACTAAATTCCCTGCGGTAGTACAGAGTCTGGGTGCTGGATTTACCATAAGTGTTGGTGTCACTGAACCCTTGCAGACATATGCTGATATAAAAAAGATCGACAGAGAACTTACAAATAGATTCTTTGCTGCTTGTATAGATAAAGGACTATATTTTCATACTGATTTCACTGTTTCGGCTGCTCATGATGTTAATACTCTTCATGAAGCTCTGCAGCGGATAAACGATGCAATCAAACAAGTTCGTTCATAGTTCAGTATTCAAGTATAATATAATTAGGGTTTCAAAAAACCTAAGAAGGTGAAGAATAAAGTAAGGGTACTCTAAAAGCCTTACAAAACAAGGGTTTCATAGTTTTCTGAAAGGCACTAAATCATAAACGAAGGGAGGTGAAATTGAAGATACACTACTCAACTTATACCCTATCCTCGTATAAGAGGAGTATTACTAAAGATTCATGTATGGAAAAATCACAAACATAATTCTATGAAAGACATTAAAAAATAAAAAGGAGGTTTAAAATGTCTACTCGACAAAAAAAATGGTTTGTGCTGTTAATTACAGTAATTACAATTACAGGTTTAGTAATTTTTGGGTGCTCTGCTGCTACAGACACTAAACTATATGCAGGCACAACTATCAGGGTTATTGCAGAAACTCAGAACCCCACGCTGGCCTTGGAAAAACTTCTTCCCGAATTTGAAAAATTAACCGGTATTAAGGTGGAGCTAACCTATGGCCCGATAGATAGTGTGGTTCAAAAAGAGCTACTCGCCTTGCAAAGTGAGACCGGAGAATACGATGTAATCTCTTCTCCATATGAATTCCTGGGAAGTTTGGTGGAAAATGGGTATGTTCAACCTCTTGAACCGCTATTGAACAATACTAATTTAAATGTAATACCAGACTTTGATCAAGAAGATTTTATCAAAGGAATGTGGAGCGCATCTGGTAATTGGGAAGGTACTTACTATGGCATTCCATCGAATACATGTATTATGATGTTATTCTATCGAAAAGATCTTTTTGAAAACCCAGCTGAGAAAGAGGCATTTATCAACAAATATGGGTATGAACTTGAAGTTCCCAAAAGTTGGAATCAATACAAGGACATCGTCCAATTCTTTACTCGGGAAAAAGGTCAAATGTTAGCAGGAGAAAAACTCGATCACGATTTCTACGGAACGACAATTGCGGGTAAGAGACATATAGCTATGATGTGCGAATGGCTTAATTACGCTTGGTCGTTCGGCGGGGGAATCTTTGATAAGGAAGGCAATTTAATTATTGACAGCCAGGAAAATGTGGCGGCCCTTGATTTTTTCAATGAAATGAAAAAGTATTCACCGCCTGGAGTAAGCAATAATACTTGGGATGAAGTAACAACCCAATATCAACAAGGAATAGTGGCTATGGGAATTCAGTGGAATGACTGTGCGCCATCAATTGAAGACCCTGAAACATCTAAAGTAGCCGGTAAAATGGGATATGGTGCTATTCCCATCGGGGAAGCACCAGCTGCCCATTTTGGAGCTTGGAGTTATTTTATTCCCAAGAGTTCAAAAAATCCTGAAGCGGCTTGGATTTTCTTACAATGGGCAAATACCACCGCAGTTCAAAAACGAATAGCTTTAACCGGAGGTTTTCCTTGCTTGAAATCTGTATTTAATGATCCGGAACTCCTTCAGAAACTTCCTTATTGGGAGGCTAGTTTAGAAGCTTACAAAATTAGTAGTTGTCGCCCACGAATTCCGGAATGGAACCAAATGAATAGCGATATGGTTCTCGAACTTTCCAAGGTAATCAGTGGTGAACAAAATTCCCAAAAAGCACTTACGGAATTAAAACTAAAATATGAAAAATTATTAAAGGATAAATTACCGATTCTCTATCAATAAAAGCATGCGCTACCCAATGAGTAGGGGACCTTCCCCTACTCATTGGGTAGCAGTAGATTCGGAGGTCGGCAATATAATATGCGGAAAAAAATTTCTAATAATGAATTGATGCAAAAATTATTTCATTTGCCCACTTTTCTGGTACTTACGGCGATAACGTTGTTTCCAATCATCTACAGCATTTATATTAGTTTTTTCGGTTATACCTTATCCAAACCAGGTAGCGAAAAACAATTCGTAGGTTTTCAAAATTTTATCAACATTTTTTCCGACGCCGGGTTTTGGAATTCAATGTTGGTAACAGTTAAATTTGTGTTCGGAGTCACTGTTGTTCAAGTTGTTTTTGGATTGGTTATTGCCCTCATCTTAAACTCGATAGTAAAAGGAAAAAAGATATTAACTTCGCTGGTGATGGTCCCAATGATGGTAGCTCCACTAATAGTAGGACTTATGTATAGTTTTATACTGAATCCGCAATTTGGCCTCTATACTTTTTTTATCGACTATTTTAATCTTCCTTTGACTATTTCGCCTTTAAGCAGTGCAACTTCGGCTTTAATTGTAATGATGATTACTGATATTTGGGAATGGACGCCGTTTATGGTCTTGATGATTTTAGCCGCTTTACAGTCGGTTCCGGTTTCACCATATGAAGCGGCGATGATAGATGGCGCAACTGAATTTCAAACATTGAGATATATTACTTTGCCTTTGATTAAACCGGTTATTTTAGTAGCCACTATTTTAAGAGCAATGGAAGCCTTCAAAGAATTTGATAAGCCTTATATCTTAACCGGAGGTGGCCCCGGTGCGGCAACGGAAGTAATTGATATGTTTACTTATCGGGAGGCTTTTATCAACTTTAATTTTAGTTATGCCGCCGCTTTAAGTCTTGTGTTATTTATTCTCTTACTGGCAGGGGGTATTCTATACGGGCGTCTTATCATGGAGCAAGAAAAATGAATATAAACAAAAAAAGGGTTTTTAAAAACATTTTGGCTTATACTTTTATTATTTTATTTTTGGCTATAACTTTAACTCCATATTTTTGGTTGATTGTCACTTCTTTTAAAACCAGAATGGATGCTTTTACAATCCCTCCCAAGTTAATTTTTACTCCTACATTTGATAATTATCGTACAGCTTTCCTAGATAAGGGATTTTTGAGTAACTTTAAAAATAGTTTGATAGTTGCTATTTTTTCTACCTTTTTCTCTATGGTGGTTGGGCTTCCGTCTGCTTATGCATTTTCCAGATTCCCGATGAAAGGAGACCATTTTTTATATTTTTACCTTTTGGCAACCAGATTTACCCCGGTAATCGTATTAGCTTTACCCTTATATATGATTATGTCTAAGTTCCATCTCCTTAATACTTTTACCGGTATTATCATTGCTCACACAGCTTTTAACCTGGCTTTCGTTGTTTGGATGATGAAAGGATTCTTTGATGCCGTACCGGCTGAGATTGATGATGCTTCTCGTGTTGATGGCTGTTCCAGGCTTGGGACATTCTTGCGCATGGCTATCCCCCTAACAATTAATGGTCTTGCCGCTACAACAATTTTTTGTGCGATTAATTCTTGGAATGAGTTTTTAATGGCGTTGATCTTAACCGGCCATTTTACCGCAACATTGCCGGTGGCTATTCCCGGATTGCTTACTCCCCAGGGGACATTCTGGGGACAGATTGCAGCAGTCGGTTCTGTAATTACCATTCCAGTTTTAGTACTTTCGATAGTTGTCCAAAAATATATGATTAAAGGGATGACTTTCGGCGCAGTAAAAGGTTAGCCAGCAGCCCAACACCAAACCTCACAGTTAGAGAGGTAACGAACTAAGTGAAGCTGAGAGAAAGGAAGTATCGAGCCGTAGCGAAAGCGAAATATGCTTGAAAAAATAATAAATAACATAATTCTAATAGACAGAAAAGATAATGTAGTAATTGCAGTTAATCTATTAAAGAGAGGTGATCTTTTATCAATTAAAGGAAAATGTTTTAAAGTTAAAGAAAATATTGAATTTGGTCATAAAGTAGCTATATCTGATATTGAAAAAGGAGACAAAATAATTAAATATGAAGAGATAATTGGTATAGCAAAAAGGAAGATCAAAAAAGGCGAGCATGTTCATATTCGTAATGTGAAAAATCAAATAAAGAAAGGTGGTTTTTATAGATGACGAAATATTATTTAGATCCTCTTGGAGGAAAAATGTCAAAAGAAGAAATAGATTATATTATCAATAATTACTATATGCATGGTGATGGTCCAAAAAGTATTTTTCTTATTAAAGGCAAAGATTGCATTGTTACCGATATTGATGGAAATGAGTATATTGATTGCCAATCTCAAGCCTGGACTTTAAATTCAGGTCACTCAAATAAAACAATTTTAGAAGCTGCGTTTAATCAGGCAAAAATATTATCACATGTTAGACCTATTCATGATACCTTTCCCCGAGTTAAGTTAATTAAGAAGCTTGCTGAAATTGCACCTGGAAATTTAAAAAGGATTGCTTTAACGTTGACGGGTTCACTCGCTTCAGAATCTGCCTTTAAATTAGCTATGATCAACCGTCCAGATGCATTATATTTTATTACTTTATATAATGCTTGGCATGGTAACTCACTTGCATCGGCTGCAGCTTCATGGGTTCCAACTCAGACCAGAGGTAAAGACAATTTTGGTTTTGGAATGAAATTTAAGCCATTCATGAATAATTTTGTTCGTGTACCAAATCCCTATTGCTATAGATGTTATTTTGGTGAAAAATATCCAAACTGCAAACTTACTTGTGCCAAAGTCCTTGAGCTAACAATCGAGAAAGCAGTTAGCGGACCAGTAGCTGGAGTTTATATCGAACCAATACAGGGCAATGGCGGTCAAATACCATGTCCGTTGAAATATTTACAAGAAGTTAGAAGAATTTGCGATAAATATGGCATTTTACTTATGTTTGATGAAGTGCAAACGGCTTTTGGGCGAATGGGTACTATGTTTGGAGCTGAATATTATAATGTAATGCCTGATATAATAACATTCGCAAAAGCAATGGGAAATGGTTGGCCAATTGGAGGAATTTTAGCAGATAATAGATTGGAAACATTACAATCGACAGGAGAAGATGCATATACGAATGCAAATAATGCAATGATACAAAGTGCTGCTTTGGCAAATATTAATTTTATCATTGAAAATAAATTAAAAGAGAACGCTGCAAAGATGGGAGATTATATAACGAAACGTTTAATAGAGCTACAAAAAGATATTCCACAAATAGGGGATATTCGAGGACCAGGACTACATATAGGAGTTGAATTAGTACGTGATCCAAAAACAAAAGAACCAGCAATAGAGGAAACTAATATGTTTTATAATGAGTCTTTAAAACGTGGTGTATTATTTGGACTAGCTGGTGCCATAAGAAATGTTATAAAGATAAAACCCCCCCTAACTATATCAAAGGAGCTTGCAGATAGAGTCCTTAATGTTTTTGAAGATGTTGCCAGAATAGTATTTAAATAATCATCTAATGATATATTGAAAGTCATGATAATATGCTTGAAATTACAAGATAAAAATATTTATCAAAACCCTTGCCTTAAGAAAGCAAGGGTTTTTTATTATACCTTGAAATATTAAATTTTCAAAGACCGCATTTATTTTTCAGGAAAATATAATTATGTTAAATAGAATAATACTCTTTTTATGACCGTTGGTGGTTATTATGATAATCAAAGCGGATCAGGATATTACTAATTACAAAAAGTTGGCAATAGCTGGAAGATATACGGATCAGGAAGCGAATAATTCAGGAATAAATTAGAAAAAAGAAGGATTTAGTTGGTCAGAAAAATCATGAGTTACTTTTAAAAATAAGACAAAAATTATTTCTATTTTCTCTCGATATTTCTTTTTTTAATGTTATAATTATAGATATAAAAGGGAGTGTGATTCGCTAAAAGTACACTCCCTTTTTTATGGCTATACCGAAAGATTTAACCCACGTTTCCCTTCCGGTTTTTTTATTTTATTAGACTTAGATGTTTTACTTCAAGTTAGAAAGGCACTACAGAGTTTAACTAATCATACTCAGTTTGAGAACTACTCGGGCCTGGAAGTGATTTATAGGTCAAGCCCTTAATTCATGCCACGCCAAAAAAGGGTTTGAATTATATCTACAAATATAATAAATGAGTATCTAAAACACGAATATAGCCTAATACCGGTTAATAGCGAAAAAGAACCTTATATCTATTGGAAATCTTTCCAATATAAAAAAGCAAAGACAGAAGATGTTTTTAGTTGGTATGATAAATTTGCTGATGTAAATATTGGAATAGTTACCGGAAATATAAGTAAATTAGCGGTTATTGATGTTGATGATCTTAATCTTTTGCCGGAGTTAGAAGAATTAGTACCAGAACTAAAAGAAACAACCAGGGTTAGAACAAGAAGGGGCTATCATTACTATTTTTCTCTTAATGGCGATTATGTTAAAAGCACCAATAACTTATTCGGCAAAAGACTCGAATTAAAAAGCAATGGAAATTACGTTGTAGCTCCCCCATCAACAATAAAAGCCCACCGATATATTTATGAAATTCCTCTTAGTGAGATGCTTCCCATACCAAAATTGTTAGTCAAAAAAGAAAGGGACACATTTCATTTTCTTAGACAATTAATATTTTATATTTAAATTAGATAAATGGGGAAGGTGTGCTAGTTCAATAATTCGGTAACTTAAGAGTTACACTGTTCATTTTATTACCTTTTAATTCCTAACAAATACTAATTATTTCTTCTAACTTACAATATACCTTTTCAGTTTCATTGCTTATATGAAAAGTTCTAAACGTTTCCAATAGGGGGAGCTTGCTAATTCCAGCCCTTTGGCCTTTTGCTGAAGGGCTTTTTCTTCGTAAAACTTGAAATTAATGTCTCAAATTGATTCTTTTAGGGAATAAAATAAGTAGAGGCAGGTATATTCAAAAATAGAATAAGCATCTTCGAAAGTTGAGAAAGGTAAACTATCCAAAAGGATAGGACGCAAAGTCATGGGTCTAAAGCACTCAAAGTGCTATGACAGCCAGGCTAACGACTTTTTTTATTTTCTTATTAATCCTTTATAAGTTAAGTAACAGCATAGAAATAATATTAAATAATACAATTTTAAATCTGAAAAATTATTTGAATTCAACCATAGTTTAAATAGTAAAAAAAT
>Ga0307380_10006035_pt1 | contig 15985 bp, 23 predicted proteins | sample UN3MG_FD_202239 | JGI IMG/M metagenome (GOLD analysis project Ga0307380, IMG submission 202239) | Soil microbial communities from Risofladan, Vaasa, Finland - UN-3 | ecosystem: Environmental > Terrestrial > Soil > Coastal area > Acid sulfate soil | place: Finland: Risofladan, Vaasa | collected...
TTATATAAAGAGTACGTTTATGACGCTGAAAAAGAAATTAAAAAAGAAATTGAAAAAGAGCAGAAAGAACTTGAAGATTTGAAAGATTCTTTATCGGTTAATAATTTATATGGGATAGAAGTATGAACGAACAAGAAGCGTTAATATCTGCTGAGTATTCTTATCTTTATGCTAGAGATATTCTTAAAAATAGATTTGAGAAAGGCGAAGATATAATAAGTAAAGATGCTGAGTATTCTTATCGTTATGCTCTTTATATTCTTAAGGGAAAATTTGAGAAGGGCGAAGATGTAATAAGTAAAGATGCTCATTATTCTTATCTTTATGCTCTTGAAGTTCTTGGGGGTAGATTTGAGAAAGGTGAGATTGTAATAAGTAAATCTGCTGAGAATTCTTATGTTTATGCTCATGATATTCTTGGGGGAAGATTTAAGAAAGGCGAAGGTGCTATAAGTAGATCCGCTAAGAATTCTTATTATTATGCTCGTGATATTCTTAAGGGCAGATTTAAAAAAGGTGAAGACGCAATAATTAAATCTGCTTGTTATTCTTATCGTTATGCCCGTTATGTTCTTAAGAGGAGATTTGAGAGGGGCGAAGATACGATAAGTAAAAATGATCGTAATTCTAAATTATATAAAAAGCACATTTATGATGCCGAGAAAGGACTTAAGAAAGAACTTGAAGAACTTGAAGACTTAAAAAATACTATACCTATTAATTATCTATATGGGATAGAAATATGAAGAAACTCAAAATATGGAATGGAAGAGGATGGGGACACAGACATTATGATAAAGAAGGGCGTATTGTTCCTGATCCTACAGGCAAAAAGTACTGCAATCATGCATATGTTTGTGCCAACTCAAGAGCTCATGCAGTAAGAATAATTAACGAAGCGGCCGGATATAATGTAGTTAACGATAATGAGCTAAAAGAATATTGGTCGGAAAATTGCTGGGGGAGACCAATGGATAATGTTTGCCCCGAAGACAATCCTGAAATAGGTGTGTGGACCCGGCAAAACTATAATGATATACCTAAAAGAATATATCCGATAGGTGATGAGGAAACAAATGATAAAAAAACGAAAAAGAAAACTTGATCCTAAAATAATAAGAGTTGGAGATACGATTAAAATTCTGGATCCTCAGCTTTTTATTCGTTGCGGCTATCCTCTTTGCTTGCGAGATATGAAATCTGAAGTCGAAAAGAGTTTTGAAAATATTATTGAGGATTTAATTTATAGCGTTGGGCGAGGGAACCAATTTATGCAAAGGAATGATAAAGGCCTATATCTCGACCAGAGCAAAGTGAAGAATTCTTCTTTTGGATCATCTAGGCAATCTGGGCATTCAAGAGAATATTACAAAATTCTTAGGGAACTTGCATCTGTCAGGATTAAAGTGAAGAATTTTGGAGGTAATGATAGGAAAATATATACCGAAAAATACGAGATGTCCAAAGATAAGGAGGCGCTGGTTGCAAAAATAAAATTCGTAAAGACAGGCCTTAGAGTTTCTGGAAGCAGCAGTTACGACAATTACAGCGGCCATAATGAGTATGATCCTCCTTATCTTGAGGGCGAAAAAACCCATAAGATACTGGAACTTGATTTATGCAGGGGAGAGATTGAAAGTCCTGGAGCTTGTTGGGAACCGGAAAATAGCTATTTATACGACCCCATTATGATCGAATCTATTTATGTTGAGAAAACTAGATGTAGACCGTTAAATGAAGAAGAAGAATTTCATCGTCGTTTTGAAGACATGAATAAACAATAAGTATTACTTGACTTTTAGATTTTATGTTGTAGAATAAAAGGAAGATAAAAAGGAGAGAAAAATGACTAAGGGCGAACTTATGAAAGCATTAAAGGCAGACAAGCATCCTGATTCCACAGAAATTATGATTCAAGAAAGAGCCTGCGAAAACACTCATTCTCTTGATTCGATCAGTTGTGGATGGTATATAGATGATGAAATGGATAATTCTTCGGTCATAGATGAATCAGAAAATCCTAAAGATTATGATATAGATCCTAAGTCTCCAAAGGTAATTGTACTGGAGTAAGTAAGAAATCATTAGATATAAATAAGTCTCTGATAATCAAGGGCGTAGCTATATTTCTCTCAATGACATAAGGATTTAATTAGATGTATATAGCTCATTCTGCATATAAAGACGAAAAGAGAAATAAGGACATCTCTGTTCAATCTTATGAGGCTCATGTTCAGGGAGTTTTTGATATATGCAAACGTCATCTTTTTCGACTTAAGAATTTCTGCGAACAAGATCTTTTTAGTGCAATAGAAAGAATTGTTCTTCTTGCTGCCGAATATCATGACATGGGTAAGTTAGACGATCAGGCTCAAGAAATTTTATCAAACAACAAAGAAGAAAAGTTAATTAATCATATTGATGCGGGCGTAGCTTATTTGATTTCTCTCTATGAAACAACAAAAAAGTTAGAGTATTTAGCATCCGCTTACCTTATTCATGCTCATCATATTGGGTTTTGTAATTTTGATGAGATAATAAATAGAAAAAGAAAGCACCTCAGAATTACTTATGTTACAGGAAGAAAAATTAGAGATCATAAATCTTGTATAAAATATAAGATGGAGGACATAGAAGTCTGCAAACACGTTGACGAAAAGATGCCTATTTATACCAAAAGACATCAAAACTCAATCAAGATAATACATCCCCCTTCTGTTTCTGATAAATTAATCAAAACAGTACTTTCTAACTATATTGTTATGAAGGTTGCACTCAGTATTTTATGTGATTCTGACCACGAAGATACCTCTAAACATTACGAAGAACCATATCCAAGACGTGAAATTCCTCTTGATGCCGAAAAAAGACTTAAAGTTTTGGTAGAAAGGGTTTCTAAATTTGCTGCTAAAACAGATAGAGAACAAATGAGAAAAGAATTTTTTAAAATATGTAATCGGCCAGCGGAAACATCGGTATCGTTAATTGATGGAACAGTAGGTAGTGGGAAAACCCTAGGAATGATTGCTCATGCCCTTCAAACCGCTAATACATGTAATTTAGATACGCTTTTTATTGTGCTCCCTTATATCGCTTTGATAGATCAGTCTGCAAGTGAATATGAAAAGTATATTGCTTTGAATTCTTATGATAAAAAATGGGGGATTAACGTAGTACATTCTATTATTGATCCTCCAAATATGTTCTACAGAAAATATATTCGTGGATTCAATGCCCCTGTTAATTTGACTACTAGTGTTAATATTTTTGAAACCATAGCTTCCAATAGAACTGGTTTAATTAGAAATATCCATAAGATAGCAGGAAGCGTTATCTGTATCGATGAGTACCAAGAAATAGCCGATGTTAAATATTGGCCTGTCTTAATTAAAATATTGAATGAGTTTATTGAATTTTTTAGATGCAAAGTTGTTTTGTCATCAGGCACATCTCCTTGTTATTGGGATATAACAGATATTATAAAAAGAGACGATATCGGAGTATTTGATGAGGCCATCTCTATTATTCCGCCCGATTATCACAAGAAAATGATCAAAATGGAAATGAAAAGAGTTAAAATAGTCAATATGGAAAAGTCTATCAATTTTAAAGAGTTATATCAACTTGTCAAGAGGCACCATAAGAGCCTATTTATTATTCTTAATACAAGAGCAAAAGCTTTTCAATTCACACGTTATATTGAAAAGAAAGTTAGAAGAAAAGTTTATTTAAGATACTCTGCTGTTGCCCCATTAGACAGAAATGTTCAATATGAGAAAATTAAGGCCGATATGAAAGAGGGGAAGTCTATAATTGTAATAGGTACTCAAGGGTCAGATGTCGGGCTTGATTTAGATTTTCGTAATGGGCTTAAGGAAAAATCTAATTACAATAGTATTTTGCAAATGAAAGGACGTATTAATCGAAATTGTAAATTCAAGAGTGCTAGGCAAGTTGTCTTTGAACTTGTAGATTGTCCGCTCGAAGATGGCAAAAGGTTATATAATAATCCTTCTATTGTACCCAAAATAAGAGCAATGGAAGAAGAGTTTGAATATTACTCAGATTATTCTCCATCGTCTTGTACCGCCATTACATCTTTGGAAATTGATAAAATAAGTGAAAACGATAAGTTAGCAATGGAAAAAATGTCTGGGTGTATGGATTCGTTAGAGTTCGAAACGCTTGCTAATGACTTTAAATTAATTAAAATGCCAACAATGAAAATATTAGTTAGCAAAGAGATATTCGAAAAAATGATGAGGAATGATTATGTTTCCTATGCAGACCTACAAGGTAATATAGTTAATATAATTATGTCTTCGGCGATGAAAGAGTCTATTAAAAATCTCGTTATACCTCTTAGTAGAAATAAAGAAGACAAAAAAGACAAAAAATATTACATTATGGATGTTTCTAATGATGACGACGATGATGACAATGACGATTTTTACGATCTTTATTACTGGATGGGAGAATATGATCCTGAAAAATATGGAGTGCTTAAGGGAATAGATTCAGGAAAAATAGTGAATAAGCCAAATTTAATTATATAAAACTTGAAAATAGAGTTTAGTATTGTATAATATATAACCTCAAGCTATCATAAAAACATAGGGAGGTTCGCACAATTTGTAAGTTGTTCTTTGACAATAAAATATAAAAATAAGTAAAATGTTGAATATGGTTTTTACTTATTAAAATGGTAGGTCCGCAAAAACGAGTCCATAAACTATTGAAAATAATAGATTAAATTGATATATAGGTACAACTGGTAGAAATACTGCCAGTACATTGTAACTGCTTACAAGTACTCCGGCTGCATCAATATCTTGGGTACAACTGGTAGAAATACTGCCAGTACATTGTAACTCACCCGCAAGAAGTCAGGCGGCGGTACAACTGGTAGAAACACTACCAGTTGTACCATAACTGCTTATACCTCAACGGTTTGCGAAATGAATCAGGTTAACCTAAAAAATCATAAAATATCCCTTGATTTTTTTAGATTGTAACGTATAATAGTTAGCATGATATTAATAGTATTGCCACAGGAAAGACCTTTGGCGCAATATACAAAGTTATAAAACAAGGAGAAAACAATGAATAAAAATGATTACACAGTAAAATTAGCTCAGCCCGTATGTGCCACTCTTAAGCCTTATTGCAATAACGTTGTGCGATTAGCAGCAATATCGCAAAAAACAACGTTTTGGGCAGATAAGTTGTTACGACTCTTACTTACATTGGGAGAAGCGCAGTGTATGTTAGATGCCGAATTTTTTGACGGTAAAATGGAGCTCGAGAATCTATATGAAGATTTAACATCTAAACTTTCTCGCTCTAAATCCAAAAACCTCTTTGATAATTTTCAAAGTTTCCGGGAAAAGGCATTAGAATGTTTTGAGTTTTTTATTACCCAGAAACGAGGCGGGGCAAATCTTTGTTTTGAAGCGAAATGCAAATGCACTGGCAAGGTATCTCCGTTTGTAAATCTCAAGGAATTAGGATTATTTCCTCTTAATACTTTTATTAAGGAGGAAACTATTTTGAAAGACGAAATCGATCTAAAGTATAGTATATATGCTCAAGCGTTGCAGAAGATTAAGGCTTTCATTGCGCAACGGAACAATTACGAGCAAAATAAAATCGGATGGAGTAATGCGATAGCAAAATCAAAATTAGAGCATTTGGAGGAAATTACCGATCTTTTTGATGAGATTAATAACGCAGATACTCGGAAAGAGTTTACACCAAATTTGCTTAAAAAATTCTTGTGGAAAAATTGGCCAGATCGAGAAATAGGCAGAAAGACAAAGAAATTTGTTCCGGGAATGCGATCTAAAATGATGGAAATATATAAAGAGCATGGATCTGATTACACTTTTACGAATACAGATATACAGCGGATGGGGGGTTATGGTCCGCAAACCCTTAACGCTATTTATAAGCATCCTAATATATGGCTTACAAATGATGTGCTGAGCCGGGAAGATTATAAGGACCTTATTGTTGGATCTTATCATTTTCAACGAGAATACATAGGTATCTCAAGTTTTTCTCGTAACGGAGGCAGGTGTGCATTCAGGATGGGCCAAAATTTTGATAAATACGATTTATTTTTGGACAATGGTATATTATCAGTTGTTGCGAGGAGATACGGTATTGTATTTAGATCGGATATACGCTCTAATGGGTACCTGCGCAATCTTACTATCGTTAACAGTAACAAGCAAGAGTGCAGGTATTGCGTGGAATATTATACCGATAGCAAATGTAAAACGTTATGGAGAGGGCTTATAAGAGAGCCGAGCGTTAGGATGTATGCTAATGGAGATATAAAATTATTTTTGGTTATTAGTTGCGTTCATAAGGCCGATGATCCGCTTTTTAGTGCAACCCCGGAACCTATGCAACAGGGTTGCCTATGCGATAATGCATTTGTGTGTGCATATGCCAAGGATTGCGATGGAAAATGGAAAACCAAGAACGCAGAGAGATGTTCGAGGAAAAAGGCTCAATACCTGTTTGATACTAGGAATTATTTGGCGAGTGCTCCAGATCCTACAAAAAAGGAAAAACATGCTCCTCCCAAAGGTAGTTATATAGCAGCAGCCGTGGATGTTGGGATAAATAATCCTATTGTTGTTGCAATCGGTGAGGTATGTATGGATCCTACGTCGCCATATGGCGTTAGGATATCGGGGTCTCCAAAGATTGTAAAATATGCTGCACCGTCGGAAAATCAGGAAAAAGGTGTTTTCCTTAGTGGGCTCTTAATTACAATGGGATGTCTGAGCAAATTAATTAGCTCAACGGCTAGGGCAGTACTGGACAAAGATTATGATATTCAGCGTGATTTTTATATTGATTATTTCCAGAGGAGTTATAATTGGAGTGATGTGCTAGGAATAAATTACGATAAATATATCAAAGAAATTAAGTGTTTGCCTGATAATATAACGGAGAAGTGTTATAATGTTGTTAGGCTATGGGCCGACAAAGAGGTCGAGTGGTGTGTTAAGGGCATTGTTGGATCGGTTAGGCGTAAAATAGCTATTTTCCGGAACGAATACATAAATATAGCTAGGGAAAAGAATAGTTACGCAAAGGGCAGCGCAGAATATTTTGAGGCCAAATCAAAAATCAAAACAGACGCAACTGTTACAAATGAGGACTTTTTGAAGCTGAGTATCATAACAACTCATTTTAGTCTGCAAAAAATGTTTAGCGGTAATGGCATTGGGGTAGATAAAAATCTCAGGCGTTTTCACGATGGGCTTAGGCGTCATGTTGACACTGGCAGGGCATCTCAAATAATGGCCATTGCATCTGAGCATAATGTTTCTGTTATTTTTGTTGAGGGATTAGAGTGTAATTGTACAGCGACTAAGGATCCTCAAGATAATATACTTAGAGCTCTAATGGGAGTAGGGGGCATGAAGCAAGTTCTCACGAATCTTGGACATAAACATGGTATTCTCATTGTACCCGTAGATCCTCATTTAACATCAAAGGTTAATTATGATACTAAGCAGATTGGATACAGAGCCGGACACTATCTGTATATGTCCAAAGATACAAGAGTACATGCCGACGAAAATGCAGCCAAAAACATATTATGGAGAGGAGCTTCTAGACATGCTGATATGAGAGAGTTCCCCGTCGATCAAATAGGAGAAGATCTATATAGGCTCAAATTCAAACCTGGAAAATACAAAAAACATAACACCGATGAGATAATAGAATCTTTTAACGAGGAAGAAATAAATTTGAAAGGATATGTAGGTTTTAATAAGCGGAAATTTAGAGCGGCGAAATATTATTTTCCGAATAATACTGCAATCTTTCGCCGCCGCCCCAATGGAACAATGGAAGTTAAAACATCTCCTCTTACCAAGCAAGAACTCAATATGAAGGCCATTAAAACAGATAAAGATGGCAAAAAAAAGAAACAATCTTACATCATAATGGATGGAAATGAATGGAAACTGAGACATGAGTTGAGCTTTGATTTGAAAAAATTATCTCCTCATTCTAAAGATCCTAAAGATCCTGAAAAAGTAGAATAAGATTTTAAGGTGAATTAGCAAAAATACTACCAGGGTACTGTTAGTGTATTTCGATTAGAAAAATGAGAAAAGAAGAATACGACCGGCAACGAAAAGAAAAATGGAGTAATGCTCTCGGAGTTATACTTTCCTCTTGTTTGTCAGTTAAGTTTTTTATTGATCTCAAATTAACATTTGAGCTTTTTCAGGCACTAGGAATTGCCATTATTTTGTTTGTTGGTTTTGCGTGTTTTTTCGGGTGGTTTATTGGATTGATATGGAAATGTCTTGCAGTAGTAGGTAGAGAATTTTTTTCTAGTAATGCGGAATCGGAAAGAAAAATTCGAAAGTATATTAAGAAAGAGAATAACGAAATTTGCGATGTAGAAATTAAAGGTGGTAAGGCTGTTATAACAAGGTATAGGTACCCCAAAAAATGAAATGTAAATGCGGACATCATAAAAAAGACCATAACGGTTACAAAGAGTGTCAGGACAGTTCATGCTCTTGTAAAAGATATAGTGTTCCCCGCCGCCGTCACCAAGATCACAAGGCAGAAGTAGATCGGGAGGTAGGTATTATTGAAACTATAGAATCAGAACCTAATTGGAATCTCTTGTATGATGATTGTGGACATTCTGCTCCTGAAGTTTCTCGACCAAGACAAAGAAAAACCCGTACCGAAAAGATCGAAAAGAAGGCTTCCAAGAAAAGACAAGCAACAACGACAAAGAAGACAACAACTTTGCCTGTACGAAAAATTAATAACCCAATAATGGACATAGACTTATAATGAAGAAGATAAAAACTGAAATCGAAGAGGGGAAAATAAAGAAGGGCGGCGTAAATAAAAGGCCAACAACACCGCCACCGCCACCACCCAAGGGCCAGGGAGGAAAGCATAGCGACTGCAAGGGGGAGGAGCATGGTAACTGTCAGGGAGGAAAGCATCATACCTGCAATTGTAAATCCTTTGAAGTTGGCAAACACGATCTACAATTTAAATGTGAATGGGCTGTATATAAAAAGGGTGGGGAATCTAGTGTATGTTATTGTACGTCGAAAGAAATAGCACAGATTATTGCTGATGCTTTAAATAGGAAATGACATGAAAGTTAAAGACGTGATTGAAGATTTGCAGAAGTTTGACCCGGAGATGGAGATAATCAGGGGTAATTACGAACCACGTCCTGCGCAAATAAAGAAAATGACCTTGTGTGTGTTTGCAACTGGTGTTATACGGGAAGAAGAGCCTGAATGGGTAGAGTGGTTCGACGGTATGGAAAATGTCTATGAGAAGATTAGCGAAGAAAAGGAAGTTTTAGTGATATGAGCAAACTTAACAATAAGGTAGGAGCAACGGAAAGTGAGGTAGGAGTGAAACGTAAAATTGTCAAGATATGTGGGTGTGGACGACAATTAAAGGAGACCGACCTGACAATGTGTTTAAAGTGTAGAGATCAAGAAGCAAGGCAAAAACAAAAACGAGATATAATGTCTACAGATAAATTGGAGTCTACAGATAAATTGGAAATTGGATACGGATGCCAACTCAAATATTACAAGTGGTGCGGTGTTTCTCTTTGTTATACTGAGCATCAAGCCGATTCTTGGTATACTGACGCCGAAACAGAAGTTGATATAGATAAGGACAAGGCGGCAGAAATTGTAGCGTGGCTTTGTGATAAGTACAATCTAGGATAAAATGGAAAAAAGTATATCGCTAATATTGCTAATGTTGTTTGTGTCGCCATTCTCGTTGTTATTAATTGTACTAGCGATATTCCTAATAACATTACTATCTGTCCGTTTCATAAAATTAATTAAATTTATAATATCGCCTCTTCCACATGTAATTAAGCAACGCATTGATGCTCTTCCCGAAGGACCTGAAAAAGAAAGCCGGTTGATAAGATTTCGTGCCCATATAAGATCTGCCATAATAGCTTATATCATTGCGTTTGGCACCTTGATAGCATTAATTATTTTATTTTTAATTGGCATTGTTTTGAATTACTAAGGAGATTAGAAATTTAGTTCTTGACATATTTTGCCATATATATTACTATAGGCAGAATTAGGAGAATTAATTATGGAATATATCAGAGCAGGAATATACAAGTTGGAAGATGTTCTGCCATATGTTATTTTTGATAAGGATGTTTATGATTTAAAGAAAAATGGTATCAAGAAAGGGACGCCAGAGTTTAGGCAGAGGGCAGAAAGGCTGTATGGAAAATGCTGGGTTAAGATGTATTCTCAGCGTTATCAGGTATTCAAAACTAAGGGAACAAAATGTGTCAAATGCGGAATAGAAGGAACATTTTTTGCATTAGAAAAAGGCGCTCATGATCAGCAGGATTCGGACAGATATCATTTTAATTTGTATGGGCTTAATGAATTAGGAGAAGAAGTATTAATGACGAAAGACCACATTTTTCCGAAGTCTAAGAATGGCAAAAATGCAGTAGAAAATTATCAACCTATGTGTATCCATTGCAATCTCATAAAAGCGGATACATACGAAAAAGGAGAATAAACATGAATAAACAGCAGAAGATAGACCTGATGGTTAAAGAAATAATGAGCGGAGATCAAATAACTATTATTTTTGATCCGTATGTACATGCCGGAGATTGTATGGTTTTGTGGGAAAAGTTTAGCTTAGGACAATTTGTTGAAATATGTTCTTATACTGATTCAGATGCTTTTTGTGGTAGATGGGTGGCAAGACGGCTTAATAAACGACATGAATCTAATTTAGAGGTTTCTGCCGAAGGACATACTATGTTAGAAGCCATGTGTGAGTGTATGTTTAGGGCGGCACAAAGAAATCCTGAAAAGTTCCCTTCAAAAGTTAGTAGCTTATAATATTAGGAGATAAAACATGAGAAAACTTGCAAGTATTGAGAAAATTATAAATATTAGGCCCCATTTAAATGCTGATTCTCTTGAAATTGCTACCATATTAGGTTGGCAATGTGTGGTAAAAAAAAGTGAATTTAAGCCTCAGGATATGTGTGTCTTTTTTAGAATTGATTCTCTTGTTCCAATCAAGGAATGGTCTAAGTTTCTTGAGGACAAAAATAAGCTCGGCAAACCTGCGAAACTTAAAACAATCCGGTTGCGAGGGGAAATTTCGCAGGGTTTAGCAGTGCCTATTAGTATTCTTGAGGGACTTGATACTAGCGGAGAAGAAGGAGAAGACCTAACTGAACTTTTGGGCATTTTGAAATACGAACCCCCCATTCCCGCTTGTCTTAATGGAGAAGTATCAGGGGCAAGACCTTCCTGTGTTTCTAAAACAGATGAGGATCGTATCCAAGCGTTTCCGGATTTAATTCAAGAGTTTCAGGGTAAGCTCGTTTATATTTCCCAGAAGATTGATGGGACAAGTGGTTCGTTTGCTCAAATTGATGATGACTTTCATGTATGTGGTAGAAAATGGTGCTACAAGCCTGACAATGATAATACTTACTGGAAAGTTTGTGAAAAGTATGAAATTCAGAAGAAACTTAAGGCTCTTCGTCAAGAAGCAGGCAAGAACTACGCAATACAGGGGGAGGTACACGGCGAAGGTATCCAGAAGAACAGGCTTAAGATTAAGGGGCAGGATTTGGCAGTCTTCAACGTGATTGATTTGGGCGACAAAAGAGCATTAGGTTTTTATGAATTTAAAGAATTTTGTGACAGACTTCAGTTGCAAACAGTTCCTATCCTTCAAATCGTAAAATTTGAGTGGAAGAGTATTGATGAATTGCTTGAACTTGCAAAGGGTAAATACAGCAGTGGCAAGTTTCAAGAAGGTATTGTTATTCGTCCTGTCCATGAGTTCTATAGTAATGTTCTCAATGGCCGGGCAAGCTTCAAAGTTATTAATAACGAATTTTTGCTTGGTGGCGGGGATTAAAGTAAGAAAATTAAATAATGGAAAAACTAATATTTGATAAATCAGCCGCAGAATCTATCTTAAAATCTTTTGATTATTCTGTAGCAAAAGATGGTGGTATATGGCAGAAAGAAGTAAGTGACCAATGTGCCGCAACGGGTCAATGTGTTTTTTGTTCAAAATCATTAAATGTTAAAGACTTTGGCGGAATTATTAATTTTGAAGGAGAGCCAAGATTAATATGCAATAATGCTAAGTGCTTAATCATAACCTCAAAGTATCTTGGAGATGGCGATTAGGAAAGTTATTGGGCATAAAATTTAAAAACCCTCAGAAATTTCTTGTTTTCTGAGGGTTTTGTTATATAATAATAAATAGCGAACATGTTGACTTAATTTTAGACTGGTTAGAAGTATAAAAACACATAATAAGGAAGTGAGTTATGATAGAAGTTAGAATAAAAAGAAATGAACCGATAGACAAAGCACTTAGACGCCTCAAACGACTTATGGATCATGAAGGTGTTCTGCAGGAAGTTAAAGAGCGCAGGTATTATGAGAAGCCCAGTGAGAAGAAACGGAAAAAGTCGGCAAGGGCTCGTACTCGAAAAATAAAAGAAGACAGGGAGTTAGATAGATGATACAGGAAATCAAAAGATATACAGACAGTCAGGGCAGAAGCATTAAAGGTTACTATCCGGTAAAGTGCGGCGTGGACGTTAACCCTATAAGTCCTCATTACGAGGGGACAGTGGGAATACAATCGCCTAGGGGAGTTATACCTATTGATTTCCCTTTTCCTAAAGATTATGACCTTGAGCAATGTTTTGAGAAATTTGAAGAAACTGCCAATATTGAGGTTAATAAAATTATTGAAGAAGAAAAGGAAAAGAGTAGGATTGTTACACCGGGACAAATAAATGTCAATCCAAATAATCTTAAAATAATAAAGTAGTTAGTCTTACGCAATGAAGAGAGTAAGAACAAAATATCAGGAATTTTGGTTTGTCGAAAAAGTTTTTTGTCCTGGTTGCGGCAAGAAAGGATTGTGGACAAGAGATGAAGACGTTGCCGATGATGCAAAGCCATATTTTTGTACGGATTGCAAAAGTCAGTTTGGAATTATTATAAAAGGGCCTATTAGTTTTATTCACACGTTAAACCAAGAAATATTTAAAGAATGCCAACAAGCAGAAAAACATAAGCAAAAGAATGTAAAAATAAATAGTCCGCTTGAAAGAATGGAAGTATGAAAGATATTAAAACAACATTCTGGAACCATAGAACCATATGTACGCTAAAGTTAGGCTCTATTTACAGGCTAACTTCTGCAAATCCGTATGCGGTTCTAATATGTCGCTTCATCAATACTTCTGCCAAGGGGTTTAACATGCTTAATGTCAGAACCTCTAAGTGTATTTTTCGGAAAGGCTTTTATCAAACGGATTCGGCTAAGAAAAAAGTCGGACCTGGACAACGTATTTTTGAGATGGCGCTTCCTGATAACATTAGAAAAGTTCAAGAAATGGAAAAACATGACACGTATAAAAAATTTTTAGAAGAATTTTTAGAAGAAGAAATAAGTAAGGCAGATCGGTCACTTGTTAAAAAACACAGTGACTCTTCAATGCCTCGTAAAATAACAAACCCCTTGCAGAGAATCGAATTATGAGTAAAAAAACATATTTGCTTTTTTTTGCATTAGTGTTTTTAAACATAGGGGTTCTTATGGCGAGTGTTACCCGTATAACACTGACACGTGGAATAAATTCTATGGATGCGGCAGCTTTGCTTCTTCCGCCAATTAGTGTTATGTTTCTTATATTTACAGTACTTAAGATCAGGAGTGATTTAGGGTATGTTGCTAATATAAGAAGAGATAGAGAGTCAGCTATAAATGCTATTACTGAACAACAAAATCTTAATATGACATTGGTCGAAGAAATTGACAGACTAAATGACGAATTAGAGCAAGGATTAAAGAAGTGTCAAAAAGATCAAAAAGATCAAAAAGATCAAAAAGACAAACTTAAACAAAAAGAAGAAAAGATTGAGAAAAGAGCTATTATTAATGCCATGGAGGAAATAGAAATATGAGTACGAAAGAAGAAAACGCACTAAGATCTGCTGAGGGTTCTTATCATTATGCTCTTGAATTTCTTAAGGGGAGATTTGAGAAAGGCGAAGATGTAATAAGTAAAAATGCTGGGTGTTCTTATCGTTATGCTCGTAATGTTCTTAAGGGCAGATTTGAGAAAGGCGAAGATGCAATAAGTGAAAATTCTCAGTATTCTTATCAATATGCTCGTAATGTTCTTAAGAATAGATTTGAAAAAGGCGAAGATGCAATAACTAAAATTGCTTGGTATTCTTATGATTATGCTCGTGATATTATTAAGGATAGATTTGAAAAAGGTGAAGACATAATAAGCAAAAATACTCAGTCTTCTTATCTTTACGCTCTTAATGTTCTTCATGGTAGATTTGAGCTAGGCGAAGATGCAATAAGTAAAAACGCTTGGTATTCTTATCTTTATGCTAATAATGTTCTTAGGGGTAAGTTTGAGAAAGGAGAAGACATTATAAGTAAAGATATTGAGTATTCTTATAATTACGCTCACGATGTTCTTCATGGCAGATTTGAGAAAGGAGAAGATATTATAAGTAAAGACGCTTGGCGTTCTTATTGTTATGCTTATTATGTTCTTGAGGGGAGATTTAAGAAGGGCGAAGACATAATAAGTAAAGAATCTTGGTCTTCTGAATTATATAAAAAAAATATTTATAATAAAGAAAACAAAGCTTAAAAATATTGACTTGCCCACTGAATGTAATTATGAACATGATACATAAAGATAGAAATATGAGTACGAAAGAAGAAAACGCACTAAGATCTGCTAGAAATTCTTATTATTATGCTCTTGCTATTCTTAAGGGTAGATTTGAGAAAGGCGAAGATGTAATAAGTAAAAATGCTGGGTATTCTTATCGTTATGCCCGTGAAATTCTTAAGAGTAGATTTGAGAAAGGCGAAGATGCAATAAGTAAAAATTCTGAGTTTTCTTATGGTTATGCTCTTCATATTCTTAAGAGTAGATTCAAAAAAGGCGAAAACGCTATAAGTAAATATGCCTATTATTCTTATAGTTATGCTTTTTATGTTCTTAAGGGTAGATTTGAGAAAGGCGAAATTGCAATAAGTAAAGACGCTATGTATTCTTATAAATATGCTCGTTATGTTCTTCATGACAGATTTGAGAAAGGTGAAGATAAAATAAGTAAAAATCCTCATTATTCTGAATCATATAAAGAGCACGTTTATGATGCTGAGAAAGAACTTAAGAAAGAACTTAAGAAAAAACTCGAGAAAGAAATTAAAGAACTTAAAAGTCTAAGAGATTCTATGACCGTTAATTATTTATATGGAATTGAAGTATGAGTATAAAAGAAACAGAAGCGTTAATATCTGCTAAGTATTCTTATAATTATGCTTATGGTATTCTTAAGGGCAGATTTGAGAAGGGAGAAGATTTAATAAGTAAAGAGGCTTATTTTTCTTATTACTATGCCCTTAATGTCCTTAAGGGGAGATTTGAGAAAGGCGAAAATGTAATAAGTAAAGATGCCGAATGGTCTTATTGTTATGCTCGTAATGTTCTTAATGGTAGATTTGAGAAAGGCGAAATTGCAATAAGTAAATCTGCTTGGTATTCTTATTTTTATGCTTTTCATGTTCTTAAGGGTAGATTTGAGAAAGGTGAAGATGCAATAAGTAAAGATGCTGAGCGTTCTTATCTTTATGCTCGTAATGTTCTTAAGGGTAGATTTGAGAAAGGCGAAGATGCTATAAGTAAAAATGCTGGGTATTCTTATCGTTATGCCCGTGAAATTCTTAAGAGTAGATTTGAGAAAGGCGAAATTGCAATAAGTAAAGACGCTATGTATTCTTATAAATATGCTCTTTATGTTCTTCATGACAGATTTGAGAAAGGTGAAGATAAAATAAGTAAAAATCCTCATTATTCTGAATCATATAAAGAGCACGT
>Ga0307380_10006036_pt1 | contig 15984 bp, 11 predicted proteins | sample UN3MG_FD_202239 | JGI IMG/M metagenome (GOLD analysis project Ga0307380, IMG submission 202239) | Soil microbial communities from Risofladan, Vaasa, Finland - UN-3 | ecosystem: Environmental > Terrestrial > Soil > Coastal area > Acid sulfate soil | place: Finland: Risofladan, Vaasa | collected...
CGATTGGTCCGGCGGAAGCTTTTACTTCGGGGCGCATTTTCTCTCCCGGCCCATAGACCGACAAGCGGAGAAGATAATTGGGCTTTGGCGGAGCAAAGCGGAACTTGCCGGGCGATGCGCTGCCGAGTGAGGCGATTGTCATATCCCAGGTGTCGATCCCATCGATTTTGTATGGCCCCGGGCCGGGTAAATCCAGATTCAACGGCTCCGACTGTGTCGAATAGACGAAATAAAGCTCCCCTTCTTTTGAAAGCGTGTAATTGCCGCCGGGAAGCACGCCCGGAACCATCTCGTCGAACGGCGCCGGCTCCATAATTTCCCTGAGAAAAGCGATTCTTGCCGGGCTTTGCCCATGCAGCACGCCGCCTTTCGACCACCAGAGAATATCTTCCGGGTGCTTGTAAGTCTCTCCGTGCCCAACGTAGCAGCCGGCAATTGTTCCCAGCCAGAACCTGTGCACCATCTCCTTCGCGGTGATATTGCCCCAGCCCTGCGGGATATTGCCCTCGTATTTGCACTCATCGTAGATGACCGGTTTTTGGTACTGGTCGCGCCATTGTCGTGCCCTGGCAAGGTCGGAACTCTGGATACTAACATGCGTGACCCATGGTTTAGTGTGGTCGTAAAAGCCGCGGCAATTGTGAATCCCGCGCAAGCGATTGTATGGGTCGTACTTCCTGACGATTTGAAAGAAACGGTCCCAGTCCGCCATCGTTTTGGACTTCATCAAATCGTACTCATTGGCGAACGACCACCACACATTGCGATAGGCCGCCATCCGGGCCACGATGTAACGCAGATACCTTTCGTTGGTTCCGGCATCCATTTGGGCGTAGCCCCAGCGATCGTACGGGTGGAAAAGAATGAGGTCTGCCTCGATTCCCAATTCACGCAGGTCCCCGACACGCTTTTCGAAATGCCGGAAAAATTCGGGATTGAAACGGCTGTAATCCCAGTTCTTGAGCGGCTTTCCCTCGAACGGATAGAACTCAGGCTCATTCTTATTGTATGAGTAGCTCTTGGGAAAGACACACATTCGCATCTTGTTGAACGGTGCATCTTTGAGCGTGGAGAGCGTCTGCCGCTCCATCGCGTTTCCCTGATGGGCCCAGGCATAGCAGGTTGTGCCGACCTGAAAATAAGCCGTGCCGTCGGCGTACGCGAGGTGCCATTTCTTGTGCACGCGAACAGGGCCGTGATTGCCCGGCGACGGTTCTACGCATGTAAATTGACCTTTTTTGCCGTCCAGCTCGCTGCGGTTGCTGCTGGTTACATACGACCACTCACCCGGCGCATCGGGCATAAAGCGAATGCGATAGATGCCGTTGCCGTCATAGAATCCTTCCGGGCGAAAAACTCGCTGGTTCTGTCTGAACTCGCCGCTGAATTGCACATCCACAAAGGGATTGCCTCCGGAAGGCCCCCGGACCGCCAGTTCAAAAATTCCCCAGCGCTCGACGGTCTTTGAATCAGGTTCGGCCTCAGTTAGTGCCGGAGCCGCGAAAATTATCGTAAATGCCAAGACCATAATCATAACGTTTAATCGATTCGATGGTCTTGCCCGCATCAAAAGGTCCTTTCTACATAGGTTGAGGTTAGCTGATTAAATCAAGGGGTGAGATGATATCGCCGTATTTATCGCCGGTTGCTTTGAGACGATCGCGAACTTCGGCAAATGTTTCGTAAAGAATCTGGGGCGTATCGGAAACCTTCTCTCTGTAAATCTTCTCGACGCGGTCGAACTTGGCGAGATTCTCCGGGATGCGTATTGTAAACTGCCGCTCGTAATCACCCTTCGTGTAATCCTCGTCGAGATGATCTTTAAAGAGTTTCTGAAGGTCCTCGTAAATCGGGATCATGCCCGTCGGCGTTTCGATTGCCTCAACCTCGCCGTTGGCGCGAAGCTCAGCCCACAGGATCCAAACAAGCTTATCAGCCATTCCGTTCAAGTATTTGCCTTTTTTGTCCTTGAGGAAGTAATTGACCGAGAAGATAAGGGGCGGATTCTCGATACCTTCAGTGAAATCCAGATTGTTCTGAATGTATCGGCCGAGCGGAATCGAGAGGAAGTCGAGATTCGACATCAGGTTGAAGGTTCTGACGCCCTCTTTACCGAGCGTAGCGGCGGTTGTTTCCGATTCGAGGCACGCACCTTTGATGAGAATGCCCTCGGCCCAGTTGAACGCCTGCTCGACGGGAACCCATGTATCGCTGTCACGTCCGCCGTAGACAATACCGCCGACCGGCACGCCATTGGGATCGTCAAGCATGGGATCGCGATTGCCAAGGTCCGGGATATTCAGGCAATAGCGGGCGTTTTTGTGCGAAGCGGTGATTTCGTTGCCGTTAGAGTCCTTTTTGCCTTTTTGCCACTTGCCCGAGTGGTTGGTACCCTCTGCCGGCAAGTCGGTGCCCATTCCGAGCCAGTGCGGCTTGTTCGCATCGTTAACAAGGATGTTAGAGAAAATAACCTCGTAAGGGCTCGTGAGAGCCTTGTAGATAATCAGGTCGTCAGTCGGATTGACGTCGCGAATGATGCCGAAAATGCCCTTTTCAACATTGACAGAACGTATTTCGGCGCCCTTTTTGCGGAAATAGGCGATATCGTCACCGACGATGGTCTGGCCGGGCAGCATCGAGGTTGAAGTTTTTCCACAGGCTGACGGGAACGCACCGGCGAAGTATGTGACCCGACCGCCCGGCCCGTGGGCGCCGAGGACAAACATGTGCTCGGCGAGCCAGCCTTCCTTCGAGGCCTTTTGGATCGACAGTCGCAGAGCCAGTTTCTTCAGACCTATGGTATTGCCGCCGTACTGGGTATTGACGCTGTAGACCATGTCTTCTTCGAGGTCGATATAAACTCGGCGCTTGTCGATATTCTTGCTCACCGCGTGTTCAAGCTCACCTTCGGAGTGGATGAATCTGAAGAAATCGGGCGATGAGCCGATTTTTTTGAACTGCTCGTAGCCGGGCCGGTAGAGAATCGATTCGCTGTGAGCCACGTAGGGTGAATCGGTGATTTGAACGCAGGGAATCGAGAAATCCGAGTCGAGCGGGCCAAGGCAGTAGAAGCAGACAAGCATTTCCCGGCCGGCCATCGAGTCTTTCAGGAAAGAACGCACTTCTTCGATACCGGCCTGCTTTTCAATGGAATTGAGACTGGCGCCCAAATCCGAGCCGGCCGGCAGCAAATACTTTGTGCGGGCCTTGTCGCGGGCCTGATCGTTATAGCCGTCAAAGTGGCACGTATGGCCGGCTACTTCCAGCGGAATTTCTTCACCATTCTTAATCGCCAGCTTGCGAAGATACGTTCTATCTTCTTCCGAATCCGTCAATACGGAAACCGAAGCGGCACCGGTCAGCTCAATCGCATCGGCGACAAATTCGTGCATTTTCGGATTATCCAGGGCCATGAGCCTGTCGTAACTTTCCGTTGCCAGCTTTTCTTTCAATAATTTGTTAACATTACTCATTATCTAACAATTACCTCCATACGAGTTAATAAAGTCCAAAAAAAACCGGACGATTCTAATGGCAGTCTCGCCCAGAGTCAACTTCTTTTTGCCCAAAGCAAATTTTAAATTTTAGGGGTGCGACCAGATATTCTGGCAGGCGATTTTTCGTTCTTAAATGCTTGCTCTCAAAGCTGGAAATTTCCCCTGTCGTCATTGCGAGGCCACAGCATGTGGCCGTGGCAATCTCTATTCTGCGAACGGTCGAGATTGCTTCGCTTCGCTCGCAATGACAAAGAACACAATCCTTTACACAAGACAAGCTTATGTAGTGCCGGAAAAATTAGCCACACCCAAATTTTACCCGGTTTTTTCTTTTTATTAGCCTTTTCCCGGCGTAGCCGGTACACAAACCATCCTAATATCTTCATAAATCGGGAATCGCTACCGCATTCTACGTAAATTATGGCAAGTGGTTCGGCCGTCGGCTATGCCGGGCAAGTCCGGCAGGATCGCGTTGCCTTATCCCATCAAGAATCCTTTACGATGAGTCATACCAATTGGAGAAGAAGTAAATATACCGCTTACCCAGAACGCTCTTAGCTCGCGCATCCATACGCTGCGCAATTCAGTCGAACAATGCGGGCATATCGGCTCGACATTCTCTTTGGCTTCCAGAGTTATCATCGAGACTGATTATTACATGAAATGGGGGGGATGTAAATAGTAAAATCCTCCGATGACCTGACGATTCAGGGAGCAACATCCCTTTTTCGCGTTGACAGCAGTATCAAGTTTCTTATCGCCTCGGTGTTTCTTGCCGCGAGCCATCGCTTCTCGAAGTCCTTCTCCTGGGCAACCTGGGCGACCGCCATCAAGGCCCTGAGGTGATAATTTCTCTCGTCCCTGCTGCCGGCCAGAACGAACATGATTTTGACCGGATCGGGAGCGTGCGGGAAAATGATGCCGTCACGCGCGCGGATAAGTAAAACGTCAAATTTATGCTGCCCCTCGACCACAATGTGCGGGATGGCAAAGCCCGGCTGGATGACTGTACCGCCTTCTGCTTCGCGATGGAGGAATTTCTCAAACAGGACATATTCATCGGTCCCTAATTTCTCGGCCAGAATGGTGGAGACTTTGCGGAAAATGTCTTCGGCGCTTATTTCACCTTCGACATCCAGGATTTGACAATCCCGGATGAGCCGGTCGAATCTATCCTCGATGACGTCATCCCGTTCGAGTAAAATATCGCGAAGCTCGTTTTCGAGAGTTACCGATTTCAGTGCTCTGTCGGTCACACGCTCGACCACGTGCATAACCGCCGAGGCCCTGGTTACCCGCCTGTAAACATAAAACCAGAACCAGGCGGCGCTCAAGCCGATAAAGCCGGCCGTGATCGATAACGGCACCGGCCCCATATCTACAATCAAAGCACCATAAGCGATGATCGCGAAGATATGAATATATGGATACAGCGGCGATTTGAACTTAGGCCGGTAGCTTTGTATCCTGCTCTCCCGCATGATTATTACGCTGGCATTGACAAGAATAAAAAGGATGATCATTAAAGTCGAGGCCGTCTTTACCAGCAATTCAATTTCAAGAAAGACAATCGCGGCGATCATAAAGAGGCCGGTAAGAAGGACGCTTGTGTGTGGTGTTTTGAATCGCTCGTTGATCCGGGCCAATACCGGCGGCAATAGCTGGTCCCGGCTCATAGCCATCGGATAACGGGAGGCCGCCAGGATTCCGCCGTTCGCCGTCGTGACAAAGGCGGCCACGGCAGCCAGGCCGAGAATGGCAAATCCTGCGGATCCCATGAACTTGCTGGCCGCCAGGGATATCGGCATCAGGCTGCCTGTAAGTTCCGGGCCGTCCACAAGGCCCACCGTCACGGCGATTACGGCGATATAAAACAAGGCAACGACAGCCCAGGCCAAAAGCATCCCCAACGGCAGATTCCGGCCGGGATTCTTCACCTCTTCGGCAATACTGGCGACCTTCGTCAGTCCTCCGAAACTCACAAAAACCAGTCCGGCAGTCGCAAACACATCGAACCAGCCCTTGTCGAGGAATCCTTTGAACCGGACGGCTTCAACCTTCCCTGCGCCGAAAGTAACAAAAAAGGCAAGCAAAACCAGCAATAAGCCAACAAGCCAGACCTGAAATCTGCTCGTGTGTTTGACGCTGACAATATTCATAGTCGTAAAAACGAGACAGCACACAACGGCGGCGGTTTTCAGGTGCCACTGGCTGAGCTGCGTGCCAAAGACCTCGTGCAATATGACCTCGATCAGCACCGCCATCCCGACAACGGCAAAAGCGCTCTTCAGAGCGACTGAAAACCAATTTGCCAATCCGCCGAACAGCCCCCAGATCGGGCCTAAACTTCGTTCGACGTAGAAATATGTTCCGCCGGCTCGCGGCATTGCGGTGGCCAATTCGGCCTTGCTCAGGAGGCTGGGGATGATCAACAGCGAGGCGAAAAGATAAGACAATATCACGGCGGGCCCTGCCTTTGCATAGGCGATGGCGGGCAGAACAAACAGGCCGGAGCTTATCATCGCCCCGGCCGCCACGGCGAAAACTTCAAGGGAACCGAGTTGTTTTTTTAGCTGAGCCAAATTAAAACTTCCATATTGAACCGACCCTTCGACTCCGCTCAGGGTGAAGAGCTTCTTCATGCCGAGCGAAGACGAGGCACTGGGGTACTCATACTTAGCTTGCTGTATCACGGCTTCTGATTTGAGGTTATACAATAATCCAAATCAGCGCCGGCGTCAAAATAAAACAACGGAAAGAAAAAGTGCCGCTCCAAACAGCACAAGCGCATAAAACAAGCCGGAGAAAACAATCCCGGCATTTTTTTCGTTACTCGCGGTTCGTGATTCGACCTGTAATACCAATTGGAATTAGTTCTTGCGCCTCACTGTCATTCCCGCGGAGGCGGGAATCCACTAAAACCGTTACGTTCCTGGATCCCTGCTTTCGCAGGGATGACAGCGCTAATAGGTCAGTTTTAGTAAATACAATTGGTATAATTCACCGATTACAGTACGGTGCATATCCTTAGCTTTCCGGAAATCAGGGTTCGGGCAGCGGGATATGCTCGATTTCGAACGGAATTTTATAATAGGTCGGGCTGACCGCAATCTGAAAGTCAATTTTATCTACCTGGCGGCCACCTATGCTTCCGCTTCCGCTTATGTTTCCGGGTAGTGGCCGACCTCCCCTGCTGCCGAGAGAACTCGACTGGCCGTCCGCTCCTATGAATTGCCGATCCACGACAATCTCGCCTGGTAGACGGTCCCCCACGTACATACGAAATGCACGCCTGCCCGTCTGCCCGCGCTGCCTTATTTCATATCGAGATATTGATCCTGTTTGCCGGACATTAGGTATTTGAATTTCCACATCGGCAGTAAGCCGTACCCATTTATCGCTGGATTCGAATGGTACCTTAACATGCTTAAGGGACTTTGACGTGAGCGCATGGAAATAGCCTTTAATGCTCCCGATTTCTCCCGGATCCTGTCGAAGAAGCCCGGGATCGAGTTGTATTGACAGACGAACAGGCTGCAATTCCAAGCCGCGTTTTGGTTGCCGATGACGTGCCAGAAGCGGCAGCCCCAGCGTCTTTCTTACCTTGCCCTCCCACTGGATCAGCATTGATGGTGGAGAAAACTTCATACCATATCGCAGGGTGGAATAGTACATGCGATTTGAGCGGGATTGTGCCCTGCTGATGTCGGTATCCCGGCCATTGCCATCCGTAATTTGTTCAATAACGGGTATGTCAGAGGTACCAACAACCAGTTTGGGATCGATTATCTCGGCGACACAGCGAAGGGTTAAATCCTCCGATACCCTTTGATCTTTGCTATTTGTAGAGACTGCCGGATTATAAAGTGTCTTGTTGTAGGCGATCGAACTCCATTTCACCTCGAAGCAATCAGCAACCTTCTTATCGAACTGCGGTTCGGCCTGCTCAGGCATCCTCTTAAAGGGATTTATTTCTGTTTGATTCGAACTATGTGCTCGGGACGGCACCGGCTCAGCAAGGACCGACAGGTCGATTTGTTCAAGTTCAAACGGAATCTTCTGATGAGCCGGATTGACCGCTATAGTATAGCGAATTTTCTCCGCCCTGCCGGTTCCGGAGCCTTGTCCTCCAATGGTACCGCCTGAACTCCCGCCGCCGGAACCCATTGCACTTGTTTGTACGATGATTTGCCGGCCCACTACTAACTGGCTCGGCAAGGAATCGCCAATGCGCAAACCAATCAGGGCAGGCACTATCTCCGGGCGCTGCTCTATTTCGAATCGGTACATCGATGCTTCATTCCGCGCCTCACGCACCCTTATTTCCACATCGGGGGTAACGCTCACCCAGTTGTCGTTCGGTTCGAACGGCAGCTCTATATACTCAAGCGACTCGGCGATGAGTGCGTAGAAATGGCCTTTGAGCCCGATTTCTCCGCTGATTTGTTCGCGCAGCCCGGCATCAAGTTCCACCTTCAAAGTGCTGTGTTCGGGTCCGCTTGGCCGCCCTGCCGGCATGAGGCCTCTTTGCGGATTATGGATGTACATGGATATTGATCGCGACGACAAAGGATCGATTTCAATATTACTGCCCCGGCTATCTGTAATTTGTTCGATTACGGCATCGGGGCACGTGGTCAGGACCAGTTCGGAATCGGGCATTTCGATTTGACACGAAATTGACAGGCTTTCCGCCCTTAGCGGACCTCGCTTATTCGAAGTAAGCGCCGGATTGTACAGCGTCTTTTCGTATACAATCGAACTCCAGCGTACATTGAGACTCTCTGCAATCTTCTTGTTGAATTGTGAACTTTCAGGACCCGGGGTGGTGGCCGTTCGATTTGCATTATCAGTCTGGGACAGCGTTCGGACCGAAAAGACTGCTATCGAGAGGCATACGACCGATACAAAGATTATTCTTCGCTTTGGCATAATAATCTCCCTTCAAAAACTAATCGGTACGTCATTTAGGCCGGAGTGAACATCTGCTTTCTATAAAGGAGACGTTTGCCGCGGGAAAATGTTCTTTACAAAATCGAAAAATAATGAAAAATCTTCTCTGCTGTCAAGATGAAGATCAGTCAAGCAATCCCATCAGGACCAGTCTTGCCTGCTGGCGGAAATCAAGCACCTCTCGAAGCTGCTGCTGGACTGCGATCCATTGTCTTCTGGCCTTATCTCTGGCTATACGCAGCGCATCGAGTTTCTGGCTGACTTGCTCCGGCGTCGCTTGCGGGTCATTCAGCAACATTTGGATTTCTTCGCAGAGTATTTCGCCATCGGAAATCGGGCCGTCGAAACTCTGCCGGCCGGGGACACTCTGAAAGTTTCCGCCGGCTCCACTGCCGCCGGCCTGGAACTGGAAACCACCACCAAAGCCGCCGCTGAAGCCCTGGGCGCCTCCCGGGCCCGTGCTGAAGCTGGAGAAGTTGCTCTGGAAAGGCGGCCCGGTGCCTATGAACGCCTGCTCTCTATAGTGTTTGACTTTCTTCAATCTCGGCTCGATGACTTTCCACTGCTTGTCGTCGGCGCCGAGGGTTTGCTGCATCGCGACGGCTTCTTGTTCTTCGGCCGCCTTGCGCTGCTGCTCGGCGAGCTGCTGGAAATACTTCATCTTTTCTTCGTGGCTCATATCGCGCATCCGCTCGAAGTCGGGCTGGCCCGGCATTCTCTGCGGTCTGGTACCACGCGACTGCACAGAGCCGGAGCGACCTGAGGATCCGCTCGATCTGGTGCCTTGTGAAAATAACTGCTGAGCAAATACTCCAAGTGAAAGGCACACAGCCAATCCGAGAATTACTTTTCGCGTTGACATAGTAAGCTCCTTTCCTGATACAATCAGTATGTGAAAATCTGCACTTTCTGGCGGAATTGTTCAAAATCCTGTTCACCACTGGCGAAGGCGTCGACATCAGACTTTTTCGCGCGGATCGTCAGGACAGTAGCGGGGGATACATTTGTTTCGGCGAAACCACCCATGGCTCCCATGCCGCCCCCCATGCCTCCCATCATTCCGCCGCCCATGCCACCCATCATTCCGCCACCACCAGAGCCGCTGGAACCGCCGGAAACACCATAGCCGCCCCCCATCATGCCGCCATAGCCGCCCATGCCGCCCATCATGAATCCTCTGCCGGTAAAGACGCCGCCGGATTGCCGGCCTCCACCGATGACCGTGAGAATGATCCATTCATCCGCCTTGACGCCTCGAATATTTGCGGCGTGTTTCAGCGTCGTGATCAGGTCCCGTTTCAACTCTTCGACCATCTGGCTGTTATATTCTTCCGACGGGCCGGACCCTCTTGATATCCGGGGGTCTCCGGGCGAAAACATCTGCCGTCTTGCCCGCTGCCAGGTTGAATCGACATTCTCGGTGGTTTGCTCAGTTTCCTGCCCTTGTGGTTCCGGCGTAGGCGAGAACGCAAAGTTAACTTCCATCGAGAACAGCACGCCGTAGCCCTGGAGATAGGTCGCTTCGGTTGTGCGGCTGTCACGCCCGAAGAAATCGCCGAAATCGGTAAAGACGCCCTGGACCCGGCGTGTCTCCTTGAACCGCTCATCAAGGATATGTGACATGACCTGCATATCTTCCATTATTTCAGCAAGGTCTTGCGCTTTGACCTCCTCAGCGGGGACCACCAATACCTTCCGGTCGGCTGTGGGCGAGATTGCCGGCCGGTAACCTGTCGAGCGTCCTGTTTGCCGGGAACTGCGCCTGTCAAGGCCCGTTCGCCCGTACTGCCACCCATCCCCTCCGAACTGCCATTGCCCCTGCTGTTCGGGTTGGCCGTCTATTATGTTCGTAGTGACATTGGTAAATGACCGACTCGGGGGATTGAACACCAAACCTTTCTTCTCGAGCGTAAGCTCACCGCTCCAGCCATAGGGCACCGTGACATTGAATCTGCCTCGAGCGTCGGTGAGGCTGGATTGCCCGCCGTTGCTCGCCGAGGCCAGTACGCCCGGGATAGGACTGCTGCCAACAATTATTACATCCGAGATAGTAAACGTCTGCTGCTCAGCGTTATAGTTTTGATTTTTTAGATTGGCAATGACTTTTGGGTAGTTTTTGCTGGCGGGTTTGAACTTGTAACCTTCTTTGAAAGGCTTCACTATGCCGGACCAGCCGTACATCACGGTGCTGCTGTAAGAGCCTGTCTCGTCCGAAACAATATTACCCGGCAGACCTCTCATCTCTACTGCCGGTATTCCTACTTGGCCGGAAATTGTATAGGTAATTATCTTCGGTGTGTAGCTATCATCAGTCCGATCGGAATTAACATTGTGATAGACCTTGCTGACTGGTACGAACAAGTAACCTTCTTTTGTGGGTGTTACCGTGCCGCTCCAGCCATAGTCAACAGTAGCGCTGTAGTAACCATTTTTATCTGTCACAGGGTCGCCCGGCAGCCCCATCATTGTCACGCCTCCCATCCCTACTCTACCTGAGATGGTAAACGTTCTTTTTTGTACTTCGGGGCTTGTTTGAGCCGGGGCGGGATTTACCGTCGCCAGATTGAAAATGACAAGCACAATAATTGTTCGAGTTAAATATCTCATTTTCCGATCCTTTCATTTTAAGGCTTAATGCTCAGATACATCCGGCGCCGGGCCTGCCCGCTCAGCGCCCAATAGTTCATCCGTCCGGACGGCAAGTGTCACTAAACCGTTTCCAAAGCGGGATTCGATATAGTCAAGGGCCGACGCCATTCGCCGGTGGTCCTGCAATCGCACAGCGTCGATTAGCTCGATGAGCTCCATCAGGCGCTGATCGGTGCGCGTACCCGAAGCCGCCAGGGTCTGGGCGGCGAACTCCATCAGGTCCCGGCGGACCTGCCGGGCAAGCTCATCTTTAACCTTGGCGTTGCTCGCTGCGAGCGTCGACTGCCAGCGGTCGTCCATCTCGCTGAGCAGCTCCTGTCGAATGGCAGGCACGAGCGACGATTTCAGCGAGCTTTCCAGAGCGGCCTGAAGCTCGTGTACATCCAGCGGTTCAGGTGCTGAGACTCGACCACCGATAAATCCCGCGCCGATCATCAGCACCGCCGCGGCGGCAAGTTTTGCTACGATGGGTGGGAGCTTCCGTCGGAAGACAGCCTTAAGGGAGAGAACGTGGCACGGCCATCCTGGCCGTGTTTTCACGGGCTGGAAGCCCGTGCCACACGTGGGGATGGCTTTTTCGCTCATTAGAGTATCCCGGACCCGCTGCATGGCGTGGTCGGCAGCTTCCTTAGCCGGCTCTACCTGCGAGAGACGTTTTAGGCGGTCGAGGATTTTGTTTTCATCTATTTGAGACATTATGTATCTCCTTTTTGGAAGATTTATGTTCGTTGGATCCGAGGACATCCCGAAGATGGCGTATGGCCCTGGAGCACAAGGCCCGGACCTGGTGGGACGTCTTGCCCAATTGTTCGGCGATATTATCGTAAGATTCCTGCTGGAGGTAATGCATGACAAGCACTTCGCGGGACGACTTTTTTAGCCGGCCGACCGCATCCAGCGTTTCGGCCAGTTCTTCCGAATGGATGAGCTTGTGCAGAGACGAATCGTCATTCGAGACCGGCTCAGCGACCTGCCCCAGCGCCATAACGGCTCGCGTGTGACTGCGGCGCCAGTCGAAGGCCAGATTTATCGCCGACCTGCGGACGTAGGCGTTTAGGTTGGCGGCATTGCCGGTGCCTCTCGAATTATTAAGTTTTATGAATAATTCCTGCATTAGTTCCTCGGCGACTTCTTCGCGCAGTGTCAGCCTGGTCAAAAGCGCGTACAAATCCGCTCCCGATTTGTCCAACAACTCCAAAAGCTCTTTTTGCCGGCTTCTCAAATAACCTCCTGTTTCTCGAATTCTCACACTTCACCATTATAGACGAAAAAGACCCCCCCTGCGCAACTTCTTATTTTGGAGAAAAAGTTACAATTGATGCCGTTTCTGCGCAAAAAAAAGTCGGCCCCCGCCTTTTGTCGACAGGGGCCGGCTTAAAGTCCGGTCGTAATTCATTCAGACTATTTCGAAACCTTGAACTCGTATTTAGATATTTCGTCCTTATCCAAATCCTTGCTCTGGAAGCTAAGAACGAAGCCGTCTTTTGTTTTTTCGTATTCGAAATCCTTGCCGCTGAATAAGTCCCTCGGCAGACCAGCAGGAAGTGTATCCGGCAGCCGGCCTGTTTTGGCCCTTACGATATAAATGTCAATAGCTGCTTTAAGGGCGTTGAAATGTGTGCGAGCCCTTACGTCAAGAGTGCATATCCTCGTAACAGCCGGCCATAAGGCGGCGGACAAAATTGCTGCCGGATTATCAGCCGCTTGTTTTTCTGCTTTTTCACTCAATTGCTTAAGCTGTTTATGGGATTCAGGATAAGGTAAATCAAGCGCAACCAGCACACTTGTCACTAAATTCGAGTAGTATTCCCTGCTTGCCCTGAAAAATTCCTCATCCCCATTGCGAACTTTCTCAATCGATTCCTTGGACATTCCATCAGGGACATCGCCCAGCGAATCCAGAATTGTACCGATATTCTCTTTGCGTATCTGCTGGAGGGCAATTTCCCTCTCGCTGCTCATGGCGGCCTTGAGTGAATTAGCTCTGCTTGTTATGTCGTATATCTGGTTTTTCAGACTTGTAAGAGTCTCGATGTCATCAGGCACCTGCGAAAGTATCTCTCCGATATGCTTGTTTGCCAGTGCGTTCAGTGCGATACCCACCAGATTTGAAATCAGCAGGCGGTCACCTACATGCCGGGCCATTCTGTGAATGGTAAGGCATTTGCCCAGTGCCGCTTTATAATCGCCTTCTTCGGAAAGAATCTGTGCTTTGGCAGTCAAAAGAAAAGCCGTCATCCTTATTTTGGAAAGCTCAGGCAACATTACATCGAATCCCTTTGATATGTCGTAGCCCCAGTCACAGTCCCGCACTCCGGCGGCTGTCTCGACAAATTCTATAACGTACCGGTTGTCCTGGAGGTATTGCCTGATTTCGTCGTTCGGCTTGATCTTGCCGTCCCTCAAATCAGCCATCATTTTCTTAACATCTTCACTCGGCTCCTTGAGAATTAAAAAAGCTTTGTAGTAAAGAACGGCCGCGTTGTCAGGCGGATATGCAATGGCCGGCGAAACTGACGTAATCAATATTACTGAAATGCACGTTAAGATTAAGCTCTTTTGGTTTACTGTTTTCATAGTTTTTCCCTTTCCGGTTATACACCGTTGAGTTCTACACGTAATTCTTCAATTGTAGCTTTGGCGGGTTTCGATCCCAGCATCTTGAAGGCCTTGCTGGATTGTTCGTCCATCGCCTCTATTCCGCCGCGACGCCAGGCCATGTTAAGTGACATTGCCGTCAGCATTTCAGCGGGGGATTTCGCGACACTAACCGTTTGCTGTGGCGGCTGCTGCACGGTCGGATTCCGATAAACCATCATCAGACCGACTCCCACGATAATTACAGCCGCTGCGGCGAGCTTTGCCGCCCTGCTTCGGAGGATGATCCAGGCGGCATTCGGCCGGCCGGCCCGGATGGTCTCGTCCATCGCTGCAAACGAGTCATCCAAAGTCCGCTCGTCCATTGTGCCGCCGGTTTTGACATCCGGCTTTTCGAGTTTTACAAATTCTTCGATATTTTTCGCAGGTTTCATTTGGTCACCATACTGTTCATGATTGAGCGAAGTTTATCCAGGCCGTAACGATACCGGCTCTGTGCCGTGTTGATCGAAATACCAAGGGCCTCGGCAATCTCCTTAAACCGCATCCCCTGATGCAAATGCAGCACAAGAACTTCACGCTGCTCGTACGCAACACGTCCGAGCAATTGCGTTAACCGCCCCGATTGCTCACTGTTAATCGCATGCTCAACCGGATCGCCCGAATCGCAGTGCATCGCTTCGGCGGCCTCCAGCCCGACATCCCGGCGAGACCTCATACGGTTTCTGTCACGGGCCGCGTTCGCCACGCACGTTGACAGATAACCTTTCAGCGTCCCGCTGAGATGAAAGGTCCCCGTCGTCCCGGCGAATGAGACAAAGACGTCGTGCACAACGTCCTCGGCGAGGCTTCTGTCTCTAAGCAGTGTAATTGCCAGTCCGAGCAGGTCATCTTTGTACTTTTCATAGAGCATCTGGAAAGCATCTTTGCTGCCGCGATTAAATTTCCAAACAAGTATCTTCTCGTCGATCGTCAAATCTGCTCGTCCAATCAAAGAAACGGCCATTTCTCACTGGTACAACGAATCACACCCCCATTTTAGTCTAATTTTTCTCCATTTCATAAAAAAAACCGGCCATTGCGATAGTCTGCCTGATCTGCGAACGGTCTGGCTCTCAGTTGTTTGCCTCTGCCTGTTGCACCATTTCTGCTATTTCTTTGATTTCTTTTTGATTTTCCCACATATGCTCCCGAGCTATTTGGACCTTGGAATCATCTCCGGTCTGTGTGTATAACTTCACCATCCCGTTCAAAGCACGGTTCCTACATGAAATCCCAATCAAACGCGTTAATGCCATGCCCTCTTTATTGGCGCCTAATTCTCTGCCCATCTGCAGAATGTGGACAAGATACGCTTCCGCGTTCACATAGTCCTTGTCAGCCATAATAGACTCAGCATCGGCAACTACGTCCAATACGTAACTGCGTATCTCCTGGCAATTCTCGCCAATCTCGGCATCGGCCTTTTCCCGGTCCTCGGGCGATAACTGCAAGTACTCACGCTCAGTCAGCGTCCGCATGTACGGGCGATTGAAGATTTCAAGACTCAGGCTTTTCTCTTCTGCGTTCGTTTCGTCCGAAATACCTAATTCCTTTTCCCAAAAGTCGGCAACAAATTCCACCAGTATCTCATTCTGGTCTTCTGGTGACAGGCTCTCGAATTGCTCTTTTTTGATTGGAAAATCATCGACTGCTGCTGGCTGCGCAGGTTCTGCTGCTTGCAATTCTACCGGAGCCTCTTGCGAAATTTCAACTTTTGCCGGACTCAGAGAAGTTGGACTCTCCGTAATTGGCGTGTCCTTATCTGATGAATTACCAAAAAGCAGAAAAAGCCCTGAAATCAGGATCGCACAACCTGCGAAAATTGCCGCTATCTTTTTCATGTCACTATTCCTCTATATCTCGATTGCCCCGTCAATATCAAAAATGTTGCCTTCTCACTGCTACAACGAATCACGCCCCCATTTTAGTCTAATTTTCCTCCATTTCGCAAAAAAAAGTATATAAAAGTCAGTTCCGCCGCATCCCGAATTGACATAACTCAGCGAAGATCAATTACAAAGCGTTCCAACGATCTGGTGTAATTCGAGAAAAATCCCGCGACCAACTTGACAACGACTAATCAAGCTTAGTGTCAAGAAAAAAATAGGTGACTGTCCCGAAGGGTGCGACCAGATATTCTGGCAGGCGATTTTTCGTTCTTAAATGCTTGCTCTCAAAGCTGGAAATTTCCCCTGTCGTCATTGCGAGGCCACAGCATGTGGCCGTGGCAATCTCTATCCTGCGA
>Ga0307380_10006040_pt1 | contig 15977 bp, 16 predicted proteins | sample UN3MG_FD_202239 | JGI IMG/M metagenome (GOLD analysis project Ga0307380, IMG submission 202239) | Soil microbial communities from Risofladan, Vaasa, Finland - UN-3 | ecosystem: Environmental > Terrestrial > Soil > Coastal area > Acid sulfate soil | place: Finland: Risofladan, Vaasa | collected...
TCAGTCTCAGTGTCGAAGCAGTAGAACGGGATCACCTTCTTCATCACCTTTTGCTCGAACTGCGTGAGATCGCCATAATCGAGGAACCACTGCCGCGCCTGCTGCGCCGACCACTTGAGTACCGATTCCTCAGCCGCCTCTGCCCCTACGTTATCCACGTAGTCAATGAGGAAGCTCTGGAATCTAGGGATGTTCTCCACGAACGTGTTGACCTTTCTGGCTACCAAGCGGATAGGCTGTTTCGTCTTGCCTGACACCTTCTCCACAATGTCCTTCGCGTCGAAGCCAAAGACGTTCTCGCTGATCACCCCTCTTTGGTATCCCTGCTCCGAGAGGTCGCGCAGGGTCAGCCGCGGACCTATACGGGTGTTAAGCATTGACTCGAGCCAACTCTCGTTCTTTCCGATCGACTCAAGGGCTCTCCCGAGATTCTTCGGATCGGTTTTCTTCATGATGTGCAGTGTGGCGGCAATAGACTTCTCGATCTCCTTTGGATTGAACGCCCGAGGTCCGTGCCGGAGGAACTGCGTCATGGTGTTTGAGTAGAAGTTGCGCAGGGTGTAGCCGGAGTTCAGCAGCACCATGCCCTTCCACCAGCTCATGTAGGCGCTGAACATCTTGCCGATCTGCGTCCGATCGGTGCTCGTGACCTTCAGTGCGCGGTCGAATATCTCTGCCACGTCGTAGTCAAAGAGGTAGTTCTGTAGCGCGGGATGATCGATATTGCGCAGACCCAATTGCGTGATGTCCCGGCCTCCCATCTTCAGGGGAGTCTCCAGAACCTGGTTTCCTCCGACCTGAATCTGTGACTTCATGTGGGCCGGGAAATCGTTCATGTCTATCCCGAACTCCTTGAAAGTCTGGACCATGCGGTAGCGGTTCTCGATCTTCGCCTGTTGCAGTGCCTTTGCGGCCATGAGCTCTCTCAGGTCTGTGCTGAACCCGGAGAGATTGTTCTTGACCACCATGTCGGCGGTGTCTTTATCCACCCCAAAGACAAACTGCATCAGGTTCGATTCCTTGGTCATCTGCTCGCTGAAGGTGTACTCCCTGCCCATTCTCTGGATGGCAGAGCCGGAACGAAATCGGAAGACTTCCGGGATGTACTCCTGGTAGTAGGTCAAGGGCGACTCGCCAAGCTCCTGCGCGATCTCGTTCGCACGCTGCTGCCACGAGTCGATGACGGAGCGCAGTTGATCCGCAGACGCCGCGATCTTCGGATCGACGACTATCGGCGAAGCTGCGGCGGCAACCGTCCGCGCGTCACCGGCAACCAGCGCGGCTTTCGCCGCCGTTTCACGGCTTGCCAGAAGATCCCTGACCGCAACCTGTTCAGGTTCCGAGAGCTTGAAGATTGGCGTGACCCCTTCGTCAAGCAGCTTCACCGAAGCGTCAGTAACGGCGAACTCTCCGGCCTCTCGCTCGAGGCTCCGGAGGTACTTCTGGTAGGGATTTCTGATCCCCATGACCCGCTTCACTTCTCCGACGATGCCCCGGTTCATTGCGCCCCAGATGGCGTTCCTGACGTTGACCACGCCGGGCTGCTGCTTGAGGAACCCGGTGAATGTCTCCCAGCTACGTCGTCGCCAGTCGGCCAACTGCGTAGCCTCACCGATACCAACTTCCTTGCCAAGCACCCGTAGCTTGAACCGTTCTCCGGCGTGTTCGTAGGCTCCTTCGCCTGCCTTGCGGAGAATGTCGTCTATCCCCCCCCTCGTCCCGGCCCACGATATCCTCAGCCAGCCCCGGAAGCTGTGCCGCTGTGCGGTTCAGCGCCCGCTTCTGCGCCTCGGCGTAGGTCTGCGAGAAAAGCCTCCCAAGATCATCATTCTGTCGCATGATCTGACGGAATGCCTTGGTCACATCATCTGCCCCCGTTGCGGCCTGAAGGGCTTCCTGTGTCCACTTGCCGCGGGTGATCTTGGCGAGCTGCTCCGGGTTCTGGGCCAGCTGCTTTCCGAGGAGCCGAACCGCGTCGTCAGCGAAAGCATCCGCAGCGATCCTCGCGCCTTTAGAAGAGCCCCCAAAAGTGACGTAGGTCAGCGGATCGAGAGCCACATCTCCAATGAAGCCGAGCAGATCAGCGTAGTCTACATTGGCCCGCCATGTGCCTTCAGGTGCGTTGGGCAGAATCTTTTGCGTCCCTACCTGTAGGGTGTCTCGCAGGACGTTCTCGTAGCTACCCTTGCGCTGTCCGGTGATGCCGTCGATGACTGCCTGCAGGATGTCTCCGGGCTCCCACGGATTTCCGCGCGAGGGATCCCGAGAGTAAAGGATGGCGTTGGCGATCTCGTCTGCGACATTGGCCGAGACGTACTGACCGATCTGGAGGATGTCGAAGATCTTCTGCAAGGGCTGAAGCCGTCGGCGCTTGCGGAGCTCTTCCTGCATCTCGACATCGTAGATGGGGTCGAGTTCGCGCTCGTAGTCGGTCATCGCCCCACGGGGTTGCCGGGAGGTTCGCTCTATCACTCTTGCTGCGAGCCGCGGAAGGCGGAGATCACTCATCGCCCCATCTGCTCGTCTGGCTCTTCACGGAAAGCCCGGAGGAACTCCTGAATGACATCCCACATCTCGAAGTCGGTCTCTGCAAGACGCCCGGGCTCGTTGATGCGCCGCTGGTATTCCTGCACCGTGCCCTGATCTACACCTTCCCGGCCAATAAGACTGGTGAGCTGATCGAGAGCGGTCTGCTCTTCCGGGACTACCCTGCGGATAGAAGTTTGTTCTGTGGCCTCTGGATCAATGAGCCCGCGGGCAATGGATGTCGAAAGGAACGCTGAGGCTTGCGATCTGAGGTCCGAGACAGGGGTCTCTATGAACTCCTCCATTGTCGGCGCTCGCTCTTGTGCCCTCTCTATGAGAGAAGGGCGGTCTCGCAACTCGCCGACGGTAAACCGTCTTACGCCGGTCACTGTGTCCTCTGGAGCCTCGGAAGCCTGTGCGGTAGAGACGTAGCTGTTGAAGCGCTCCTTGAGCCACTCAGCCTGTTCGGGGCTTGCCGCCTTGCTCTGGACCAATCCGTCCACGAGTCCGTTAAACTGCTCGATCAATCTGGCCTGCAATGCCTCATCTGGGGTACCTGTCCAGAAGGTTCCGTCCCATATTTCGGCGTAATCGGCCATAACCTCGTCGCGGAGCGTGGTCCATGCGTTCAGCCAGTCGCCAAGATTCGCCCCGTCCTTGCGCAGCGATGCCTCAAGCTCGAGGCGGGCTCGCATTTGGTTCTCAGCCATCGTCTGCATAACGGCATCGAACTCTTGGTTCGTGTTCCACCGGTACGTCTGCCCGGTGATCGGGTCGAAGTAGTTGCGCTGCCCATCCGCGTAGAGAGTCCGATAGCGCTGGTCGCTCGCCTCGGCTTCTGCAATCCGGAGCTTGCTTTCCTCTTGCACCCGTTTCAGCGCTTCGGTGTTGGCCTCTCCCGCCAAGGTCTCCCGGGAGATCCGATCTGCATCAGCTATCTGTAGCTGAGCATCAATCGTGGCCTGACTTCTCGTCGTTGCCCCGGCCTCGCTGATACCAAGCCGCTCGCCCGCCGCCCTGTCTGCCGCTTTCTGCTCGGCCATTCGGGCCATGCGGTCCTTCTGAGACTCGTCTGCAGTGAAGCCGCGCTGTTTCTCGGCCTCCTGTTGCTTGAAGAACTGGTCAGAGATCAGATTGCCCGTAGACTGGATGCGGTCGGCCGCGGATTCTTTCCGGCCTCTGCGCAGCTTCAGCAGGTCCGAGATCGATTGAAACGAAGCCAAGTTACTGAAGTCAGACATACTCTACGCTCCTGCCACCAATCCGCCGCCACTGCCGATGAGAGCTATCCCCGCGGGCTGGAACCCGGGTATAAACAGCAATGCTACCCCGGCTGCGATTCCGAGGAATCCTCCAACCACCATAAAAGGATCTTTGCCCAGCTCCTCTTCGGTAATCGCCGCCTGAAGCTGATCGAGCATCGGCTGCACGGTCTGCGCGTAGATCGAGTTGGCCGCGTCGATCTCTGCTGCCGTCACACCGATCTCAGCGGTAATCGCCTGGTAGGTGGCGTTGATTCCCGCGATCATCGCGTTCAGGTCGCTCTCGTACTGTTTGAACACATCAGCGTTACGGGCCATGACTGTTTGCACCTGTGTGGCGTAGCCTTGCATGGCAAGAGACGCACCCTCTTCGAGATTCGAGATGTACTGGTCCACCCCGATCTGGTTGGCCTCGACCATCGCCATCCAGGTCTGCTTCTTGCTCTCGAACTGCATGACCTGCCGTTCGGCATCAGCTTGAAGAACCGCGTATTCCTGCTGCAACTGCACGCTGTTCATCTGCGCCGACGCCTCAGAAGCGGTCTGGAGCATCCTCGCCGTCGAGCCGGTATCTGCCATCGAGTCCTGTACCAGCCGGATGTTACGGGCTTCCATCTCGCGCATCATGGCCTGATTGGCCGCACGCATCGCCTGCTCTTCCTCGGGAGTCAACCCTTCCTGCGCCGAAGGACCACCAGCCATCTGTTGGGAGAGATCGCCAAGAATGGCGTTGAACTGGTTCGCGTCGAGTCCGACCGTCCGGGCCGCGTGGCCAAAGGCAGAGTCGTAGTCCTCGGCGGAGGGACCGGTGCCCCACTTGTCGATGATGTCCTGGATGCCCGAAAGCTGGTCATCATAGCCCTGGAGCCCGCGATTGGCTCCCTGTGTCTGCCACTCGGTGAACGAGGGGATATTGGCCGCCTCATCGGAGAGTGCCCCAATCTTCTCGTAGATGGGCGCGAATCGCTTCTCGGCCTCGGTTTGAGAATCCGTCATGATCTGTTCCCAGTCCGCGCCTGCCAGCGTCTCCCGGGCCTTTCTCTGAGTCTCACTCTCACCCATCAGAAACTCCTCTTCTCCATCTCGTCGGTAAAGCCGTGTATCTGCACATCCCCCGTCGTGCTGTTCACCAGCTTAACGCAGAGAGTAAATCCGTCAAGCGGATAGGGGATCTCCGTGTCGTGGCGGTAGTGACCCGATCCTGAACCGCTTGAAATCGTCTTGACTGCCGTGCGCACCCCGTCGTCGGCAAGCAGAGTCAGCGTCCAGTCTCCCGACTTCGAGAGATCGATCACCATCCTTCGCTGCACCTTGCGCTGCCCCGGAAGTTTCTGCGCGTCGTAACGGGATTGAAACGTGGTCGAGATCGCCGTCTGGGTCGTGTCAAACGCAATGTCGTACCCGTTCGTCGTCGCCCGAGCAAAGCGCTTGCCCGCCGAGTCGTAGACAATCAGATATCCGTTGTCGCTGTCTCCGGAGGCGACAAGTATCTGCGTTGCCTTCATCCCGGTCCATTCCCACAGCGATACCCGCCCATCTCCCATGTCATCGGTCCTAATCGTATCAGGATCAGCCCACAGAAGCCGGGTGTTCGTTGGGAACGAAACGAGTGCGTTGCCCCTCCACTCGATCATCACCGCATCGGTCTTGGTCCACGTGTCCATGTCGCTCTGGATGTGGCGCGAGAGAATGACGCTGCGCTCGTTGACGATCCCCCGGATACCATCATCAGCCACGTAGGCGGGAATCCCCCCTACCAGAGCCGCGCCGCGCTTCGAGCTCGCCCCGGTGCAGACGATGCTGCGCAGGACGAAATTGGCCGTCGTCGTACCGCGGTAGAAGTAAACCGCCGCACGCTTGAAGATGACCAGTTCTCCTTTCCCGCTGATCGCCTGGAGGATCTGTTCTCCGCCGAGTGGACAGCGCTCGATGTCGAACGAGTTCCACCCGGTTACCTGGTTTGGGGGCGATAACCGAAAGGCGTTCTCGGCGAAGAGCCATAGCCGATTCTGGTGAACACACACCGCTTGCGGGCGGGCATCGAGGAAGATCTGCGTGAGGTATTGCGTGTTCGATACGGTCAGGTAGTCAGCCGATCCGGCAGAGTCGGCGGTCGTGAACCGAACACGCAGGATGTACTTGTTCAACACATTCGTCGGGCTGGTCTGAGACGTGAGGTCTCCGTAGCGCTCCCACAGCAGGACGCCGAGCGCACTCAAGGGAAGGTCGAACTCCAGCGTCTTGTCGGCTTCGGTGGCGACCCAGCTCGGTTCTGTCGTCACAGTGAGCGCCCTCCACGTGCCTCCCCCGGCGTAGTAGCGGATTTGCGCGACTACCGTCGTCCCGAGATCGGGGCAGTTCTTGATCACCACCTTGGTGAACGGTTCGGCGGCTGCAACGTAGAACCCGTCATTGTTCGTCACGGTGGCTATCTTGAAGTCATCGGCCGTGGTGGACTGCGCATCGGTGGTGTCGTCAACAAACGCCGGGGTCTTCGAATCATCCCACTGTCCGGCCACCCACTGATCGAGCCCCAGTGTCCGCTCGTCATAGTCCTCAAGATCCTCTACGACAAATCCGCCTGAGTAGTAGATGATCGCCGGTTTCTCGGTACCGTTGACCGCGATCACCGCATCCTCGCCGTTCCCCAGGGGAAACACCGCGAACTCGACATTGATTGCCTTCGTCCAGTCAAACGTTCCATCGATCGAGGTGTAGGCCCCGGCGTCACCGTAATAGAAGTTGACATACGATCCATCGTCGAGGGCGACGATGTTGTACCACGTATTGTTCAGCTTTGCCCGGCAGAATCCCCGGACGGTGTTGCCTGCTCCGTTGATCGTGGCGTCGGTCGAGAGATTGGTCCACCCGGGACGTTTGCGCATCCGCTCGTCGTAGTACCAGTTGGTCCCGTCGAGCACCATGCCCTCTTCCATGAGCTCGGGGCTCAAGTCGGTCGCGTATCCACCACGAAAGTCATAGTGATTCATACGCTATCGCCCATGCCGCAGCCGCGGCCATCTGCCACTTGATGAGATTCCCCGTCTCTCGAAACTCCTTCCACGGGATAATGACGAGCCGGGTGTAAATGTCCTTCTGCTCATCAGAAAGGAACTTGTGGGCCGCGCAGTCCCAGTTGAAGAATAATGCGAACCGCACCGCCTTCTCCGGCGTGACTTCCACTTCCTTGCCGATTGTCCTGCGAAACCGGGCAATAGATTTCTCGCCCGCGCCGCCTGAGATGAGTTGGTCAATGGTTATGACAGGGTGACTCTGGCGCTGCGTATTTGCCTCCCCCGGTGAAGGTCCACCTCTGTCGCCATGTTCGACCGGTCTACGATGTACTGGTTGCACACCCGGTCGTAGTGCCACTTCTGGATCCCGGCTCCCGTTCGGTCCTCGATTTCCTCGCGCAGATACGAGGCGATGAGCCGTGCGATGCCGTGATGGTACTGACTCGGGATTTCGTCGGGAGCGTCGGTATCTCCTGTTACCGCGGTCTCCATCGTCACCCCTCCGGCAAGCGTGGCAAGCAGGTCCGGGGATGATCCCGCGGTCACCGCGATCGTGGACACCCCGTCTATCGCGTTTGAGGTGCACCGCAGGTCTCCACCGACGATATTCCACGTAGCCCCGGTGTTCTGGGCGTTCATTAGGATGATCACCGCCGCATAGGTGACGTCCGCGGCCGTGGTAATGGTGTACTCGGTGGCCGCCGATCCATTGATGGCAATCTTGTACTTGTAGGCCGTCGTGGTGCTGAGGGCCGTGGACTTTTCGTCCGACACTCCGGTCAGACCGCATTCCTGATACCCTGCAAAGATGAGGGCCGGGGGGGAGCCTTTGTACCAGACATGCAGCGTGCCCTGTCTGGTCGGAGAGGGAAGAAGGTTCAGTTCCCTTCCCCGGACGTGATACTGCCACGGCTCTGAGGCAGAGGCTTCCGGCGACTGCGCCCATTGTCGGGAGACCTGTTCCAACGGACGGCCGTCCCATTCGACCCGCTCAATCGATATGCAATCAGACGGCAGTGTCACGTCTACCGTACAGTCCTGCGGGAAGGCGCTGGTAATGATGGTGCCTGACTCAGTGTAGCCAGTGAGTCCGAAGCGGTCCCGGACGTCGTCCATCGTTACGCTTGTGGGGGCAGAGAACGTGAACGTGGCCCCCTGCTTGAGATCGATTGCAAATGCGAAACTCGACCAGGTAACGGTTTCGGTGCCAAGCGCGCCGCTTGCGGCTCTTAACGTGGCCTGCAAGTCGGCCGCGACCGTGGCACCGGCAACCTGGTCGCGGTCGGTCGTGGTCAATGCAATGTCTGCATCGACCAGATCCGTACCGCTTGAATCTTTGATGAGAAGATGGAACCCCATGTGCGTGCGGGTCGTGAACTCAGCCGATATGGCCGGATACTCCTCGACAGGAAACCCCTTGACGTCGAGCGCCATCTGGTCAACCGCTATCTGAACGAGCTCATTCAGGTGCGCATTGTCGATAGTGCCGTCGCCCGAGGTCCATGTGCTGTGTACCCGCGCCCACCGGCGAGCTTGGTCCCGCAACCGCGCAAGGGTCATGTCTCCTCCCTACGTGCTCGCCCGGACTTCCCGGTCAAGCAGGATGACGTTGTGCGAAGTCGCCGAAGTCGTCGCGGTGACGTTGATCGCAAACGAGTAGTGCCTGATCGGCACCGCTGCTCCGTCGTCCGCGATCGCACCGTCGAGAATGCCCAACGTGTGTCCAGCTGAGACCGAAAGGGTTGGCGTGGTCATCCCGGCGTAGTAGCCTCCGGTCTGGAGCCAGGTCACCTTCGTGGTGCTGGTGACAGCCGCCTCGAGCGCCACACCGACCCGGTAGACCAGCGCGTTGTCCGCAAGAGCTGCGGTAACGTTGCCGGTTATCCCCGGATGGATGGCGTACAGCGTGCCAACAGTGAGCGTGGTGTGCGGAAGCGCAGGACGCAGCACGATGTTGTCGGTTCCGACGATTCTTGTGTCGAACATCGGGAACTTGATTGTTCCCGAATCGAGAAAAATAGGATTACTCATGGCCGCCTCCTCTTACGTGCCAGTCAGGGCCGAGCACTTGAAGCTCGTCCTGCGTCGGTAGAAGACGAGGTTCAGGGCCGCCTCGACGTACTTCGCCATCGCCCCGGGGAAGCCCCGGACCTTCAGGTCGAACCACTCGGTCGGCTTCATCTCTGCGCCTTCCATCATGCGAAGCTCCACGGCATCCATGTCGATCCCGTACCAGTGGCCGGTGGCCACGTGGGAATCCGCGTACACGTTGTCGCCGTAAAGCGTAATGGTCTTGAACCCCGCGTTTGCCTTCATCGTGTTGTGGTATCGCTCGTCACCACCAAGCAGCGCGTTGTACTCCGCGAGCAGCGTCCTGGTAGTGAAGTGGGTCGAGGGTCCAGCGTCATCGAAGGTAGCCGCCGCCACCCTCCCGTAGAGGAAGGCACGCGTCATCGGCGTGGTCGTGGAGTCCTCGATCCCGGCCCACGCGGGTGCGGCAGACACCGTGATCCCTGCGTAGGTATCCGCGGAGTCGATGATGACCGCAAGCGGGATGATCTTGTTCGTCGCCGACGCCGTGGCAAAGACCTGATCCGCAATCTGTTCCGCGATGTCGTTTTTCAGATGCGCGTCTTTTGCCTTTACCACGTCAACGATCTGCTGCGGACCGGCCTGGTTCTTCAGCCGCTCCTCGTTTGAGATCGTGACCTGTGCGTCGATGTGTGCCCATGCGAGCACAGCCTGAGTGAACGTGTCTACCGACTCGTAGTTGACCTCGGTGTTCCAGGCCCTCGATTCGGCCGAGCCTACCTGCTTGTGCTCCACCGGGAAGGTGATCTGGGTTCCACCCTTAACCTTCGCCTTGTGGTCACCGAGCAGGAGCTTCGTGAACGGTCGCGAGTCGTAGACGTTGTTCATGAACTTCTTGCCATACTCCGACGTACTGACGGTGTTGGCATGAGTTACTGTAAACGCCATGTTTTCAGCTCCATCTTGGGAGCCTACTCTTCAGGGATCTCCTTGAGGCGGCGGATGATCTCCGCTTCTCTCTCCTCTTCGGATATCTCATTCAGATCGGGCCCCGTTGTTGGTTTCCCTGGGGTGGAAGAGACTCCCGGCCGGCGTCCCAGCGTTGCCTGCTTGCGTTCCAGCAATCCGGCGCGCTCCTGCCCGAGTAGCGAGTAGTGAATGATCTTCCTCAGTGTGCGCTCACCATCGGCCTTGGGCACCTTGGCAAGATCGCTGAGAAAAGAACTCACCGCCTCATCGTCGTAGTCGGCGATCTCGGACTTCAGTTGAGCCACCGCATCTGCTACGGCCTTCTCCTGAGTTCGCGCTTCCCGGTCCTTCTTCCACTCGTCCTTGACGCTCATGAACTCCTGAAACTCAGGGTCGTTCTTGAGCGCTTCCTTGAGAGCCGTCACATCGCCGTTGTGCTTTCCGTTCCCGCGGAACTCATCGATGATTTCCTCGACCCGCTTCTGAAGCGGCGGGTTCTGCACCATCAGCTCGTCCCACGGCTTGTAGCGCCCGTAGCTGGAATTGGCCCGCTCTTCGGCGTCACGCGCCTTCTTGATGGCCTGATCCATGAGCCGCTGTTGCTCGGCGACCTTCTGTCTCTCGCTCTTCAAGTCCTCGTGCCGCATCGTCGAATGACGACGCTCCTCGTTCACCTTTCCAAGCTCACGAGCAAGCTGAGCACGGTCCTTGATCTCCCACTGCGTTCCATCGTGCCATCCAAACTTGAATGGCCCGCCGGTAAACAGTGAATCCGCAACGGTTCCCCCGTCTGGCTGAGTCGAGTCACTTCCCGTGACCGCTTCTGAGGCTTCGCTTCCCGCTTCGGCCTCGGAAGTCACGACATCCTGATCTGCCATGTTACCCTCCGCTGTTATAGCGCTGCATCAGCGCATCGAGTCCGCCGCCCGGATTCCCGGGTGGCTGACCACCGGATGGCTGTCCACCGGGCATCTCGCCCGGCTGTCCTGCCATCATCTGTACCTTGTTCTCGACCGGCCCCTGCTTGACCTTGGCCATGATCTTCTGCCCGGCCTGCGGAAGCGGGTCATCCCACTTCACCCCGAAGGCAGATTCCATGTACTGGCCGAAAGTCCCGCTCATCTGGCCGCGCTTGGCCATCAGCGCCGCGTCAGCCGGATTGAACGGAGAGCGAAGCTGCTCCATCATCGGCTTCTGGGCCGCCTGCCCCTGCGGAGCCATTCCCGCTCCGGGAGCCCCCTGAATCATGTCACTCACTTCCCACCTCCTGGAGATACTTTTGGAACGCCTGCGGATCTCTCTGTGCCGCCTGAACATCCTCACTCGACATCTTCTGTTTCACGGCCTGCGCCTTGGAACCCTGCATCACCTGCTGCATGGCCTGGTTCATCACCTCGATCACCTCGTCGGCGTTCTTGACCTGAAGGTGCTCGAGAACCAACTCGAACATCTTGGCCTTCGCCGGAGCAGGGGCCATTTGCAAAAGCCGCAGGAGAATGTTTGCCCTGCTCTGCTGGTCCATCGGAAGCATCGAGTCGGAGTCGATCTGAACCGAGAACGGAAAATACACCGGGTCGAACTCTCCGGTGCCATCGAACTTTGCCAGGAACATCTCGAAGTCCTTGACCTCGCGCTGGTATTCCTGCATGGCCTGCCGATCTTCATCCGAGAGCAAGCCAACGGGAATGCCGGATTCCTCACTCCACGCTTCAAGGACCGCAACCCGCTGCGGTTTCTTTGGCTCCATGATCTCCATCGCCTGCGCCTTGGAGTTGCCGTACATCTCGTAGCCCACACCGTTCTGTTCCCGGTAGGGGAAATGCTCCGGTTCGCTCTGATACTGCATCACGTTGTTCAAGAACAACCACGTGATCCGTTCGAGGCTCCATTCGAGGTTTCGTTCCCGCTGTCGCGGACGGATTCCAACTGCATCGCTCAAGACCCCGAGCTCCACCGCCGATTGCCGTTCGGTCTTGCCGACCTGTCCCTTGGCCACATCGGTGACCGCCGTGGTCTCCTCCACCAGCCCGATGAAGGCGCGGATCAGCTCTCCCATCACCGCGTTCGGTTGCGGGTCGGTGATCGTGGTCACCGGAGGCTTGAGACTGTTGTTCCGGCTGTCGTAGGCGAAGACTTGTCCACCCTTTGTACGGTTGGCTTTGTAGTTCTCGACATCAAACCCACCGGTCGTGTCGGCGAGCTCGTTCTGGTTATGGTACTTGCGGATGTAATCCGAGTAGGTCTTGAGCATGAGGTTGATGTCTTTGTGCAATCCCTCGATGTTCTCTATCTCGGAGATCCCGGTGACATCGTGCGGCCGGATGTAGTTCTTAAATAGCACGTAAGGGGCTTTCCCGTGCCTGTCAGGAGAAGCCATCTCTCCGAGATCCTGATGGGGCGTAAACCACTTCAGTTTCCCGTAGGGATACTTCTTTTGCTGCTTGCGCCGACCCTCTTCCTTGACCGGCTTGCCGTTCTCGTCGCGGATGTCCTCGAGCGCCCCGTCCTTGCACCACACCTCGGTGACCTGGACCCATCCCTCGGACGCCTCGTTCTGGTTGGCCCCGGAATATTTGAAGGCCCGCGCCTCTTCGTCTCCAAGATCGTCTTTGGCCTTGCCGGTCTTAATGTTCTTGACATCGGGGAACATCTCGCGCACCCACGAGACCGGCTTCAGCGCCCTGACTCCGCAGAAGGGGGCCTCCCACGGATCGTCATATCCGGGAGCGATGAAGAAATCGATCGGATCGATGATCTCGAAGATATGTCCTCGTTCGGGGTCACACCACATCTTGGCGACTCCGAACTTGGCGGTCATGCCGTCGAGCGTGTACTCGTGGATTTTGCGCCGCATCTCCAGCGCGTCCCACGCATACTTCAGGACATTGTTCAATACTTCGGAGAGACGGCTCATGAAGGGCCAGCGCGGAATCACCCGGGCGATCGGCCGGTTGTCGGAAAGTAGGGGGAGGATCTGCTGGATCGTGGAGAACAGGATGTTGAACTGGACCTGACTCTTGTCCCAGGAGTCGAACTCCGGTTCATCGAGATTCCACAGCTTGCCCTCGAAGAGCTTGCGATGACGCAGCATCTCTTGCCGAGTATCGCGCGTGGCAATGAAGATGCGGTCTATCTCCGATCTCAGAGCATCGGTATCGGTGTCACCGTTCCAGCTTTTCGAGGCCATGTGCCTTTGCCCAATCCTCCCGCTCTCGCGCACTCTTGAATCCCACCGGTCTCCCACGGGAATCCCGCTTGATCGGCAGTCCCATGTTGATTCCGTCGCCACGATCGGGGTTCACCCAATCGATATACCCCACCTGCACCTGTCCGTAGATCCGGTCAGCTACAGCCCCGCACTCACACCGCTGGTGTTGCAGGTCGTCTGCGGCCGAGGGGCTCAATTGGTGCGTTGATACCTTCCCGCACCTTAGACACCGGAAATCGTACTCGCTCATCACGCTCTCCAAACAGCTCCCCTCGACGCATCAGGCGGGCCATGAGTTGGCCCAACACCTGCGGGTCCATTTCCGAGAGAAGCTCAGGCAATTTTACCGGCCTTCTTGCCGACTTGCGCCTGCAACTCTTTGATCTGCCTGGCGAGCTCCTCGACGGTTGCCTGCGGTACCGGTGCTGTGGCTGCCGCCGCATTGGCGCGATCGGCGGCCTTCTTCGCCTCAATCGTGTAGATCTCGGCGAGCTCGGCCTTGCTGAACTCATCCGGCCCGGCACCGACATCCAGCCGGGCGTCAATGCGCTCGTGGTATGTCTGGCCGTCGAAGTGCTTCTTGCGCACCGGCTTGGCGGCCTTCAGCTCGGGAAGCGATATCTGACTTCCCCCAGGGCCGACCTCAAAGCGGGTAACGATCTGGCGTACCTCGGTCGCCAGCTCTGGATCGGGCCTGACCATCCCGAACTTGTAGTACACATTGCCGTGTGATTCGTATGCCATCTTTCTCCCCCTAGTTGGCAAACATTCTTTCGCGGTCTGACTTCCCGCTGTTTAGACTCTCAACAAGAGCCTTCCATGTCAACTTCTGTGCAACTGGTCTATTCTCCACCGTGAAGTGCCCGTATGTAAAGTAGGGAACTGTCTGAATTAGTATACGACATGCATCCAGAATATCGTCCTCATTCTTCTGTTTGTGAAGATCGTAGAGCTCCATCTCCATCCGAAGGCTGGTCATCCCCTGCCCCAGCAGGAGCCTGTGGTCGGCGAGCATCGTCGCCACGGTACCCTTGATCTTCTGCCACTTGGCCGAAGCATTCTGTCCTCCTCCGGTGGGAATCTCCCAGATGTCGGGCATCGCAACGCCGACTCGTTGGAACTTCTCCTGCGCCTTCATCCGCAGAATCGACAGCAGCGCTCTCTGAAGCCCCAACTCGATCCCGATTCGCACCGGCTTGTAGATACCGATCAGATCAAGCAGCTTCTCGGCCAAGGCAACATCCTCAAGCGTGTAGGATTCGGCCTCCACGAGATACAGCGCCGTGGTGTTCTGCTTGTCCACCGCGGCCACAGCGATTCCGGTTTTGTCATGGTTCACCGACAAGCCAAGAGACGGATCGACCCCGATGTAGTACTCCACCTCTTTCGGCAGTTCTCCCCACATTGGATACGGAGGAATGAACATCTTGTCTTCTCTTGGTCTGGTGTCAAGATGGAACTGCGGCCAGTACAGGTGGCGCATCTGCGCCTTCTGCTTCGAGAGAAACTCGTGGGTATACCACGGGTAGTCAATGACCTCTTTCGTACCTTCCAGGTGCACACCCCGGATGTTCACCCGGTTCTTCTCGGGGATGATGTTGTTCTCGATGATGTGGTGATACAGGTCCAGCGGATGCCAAGGAGTCCCGATGATCTTGGTCACCGTGTCGATTCCCCGCGTTCCGGCAACCGCCGAGAAACGGTCGAGCGCCTTGTTGATCTGCACCACCGTGGTCGTGTTCTTCTCGTTTACGAAGTCATCGAGCAAAATATGCGTCGGGTGGTCTCCGGTAATCCCCGACTCCATCGAGAACACCCGCACCTGCGGATCATCAGGAGGAATCTCGCGCATGTGCCCGTCCTCATCCGGGACGTTGCGCGTAATCGTGAAGAAATCCTGGTTGTTCGCATCCCACTTGTTCGGGTTAGCGATGATCCTGTCGGCAAACGCCAGCAGCAGCTTCTTGTGCAGCAGCATCTTGGTGATCGTCTTGAGGCTCTTTCGTGCCTTCCCCGCGGTAGCGGATCCCCACGAAACGGCGACGTTTACCGGGTCATCGATGACCCGCTGCGTAGCCCAGATCTCGGCACACGTAGTTTTCAGCATGTGCCGACTCTCCCAGATCAGCGCATCCTCGTCGGACTCCAGCGCGTCCAGCGCAGAGCCCTGGAAGTGCTCGTGCCACAGCTTCCTGCCTCCACGACGGGCCTCGGGCATCCCGAAGACCTCGCGGGCGAAGAACCACAGGTTCGTCCGGCACATAATCCGAAACGCACCCATCGATGCTTCGGCCTCAGCCTTCGCCGCCGCTTGCGGCCGACCCATCACCGAGGAGAACTGCGCGAACGCCACCCCGTAGAGCTCGTTAAAATGCGACTCGTACTGCGCGTCGGCCTGCTCTTCTCTCATCCCGCGCCCCCGAGAAGAAAGGGAATTATGTCTCGCTGTACCCGAAACGGAGACCGTGGATCATATGCTGTCGCGGTAACGTCGGTCAGCGTGATCCCATTGTACAGTCCGATCCATGACACCCGATCCTCCGTGCTGACCGCAGCATCAATGATAATTAGCGCAACCACCTGAGAAGCGAAACCGAGCATTGCAAATCGTTTGGCCGCGGTGTCTACCGCCATCAGGCCCCACTCCCCATTTCGCCGAATGTCGCAGTCCCTGCAGCGTCGGATACCGTAGCCGCCTGATCGGCGGTCGAGGCGTCGTCGGCAAACAGCGTGAACGTGTCGGCTGTCTGAGTCTTCTTGTTTCTCCACACCTTGTAGAGATAGTCGATCTTCGTTGCAAGGTCGGGATTCACCGGCGGGGCACCTTGGCCCGGCTCGCTACGGGCATCATCAAGGAGCGAGATGATGGCCGCCACCTCGGTGTCCACGTACGCCGCTATCGCTGCCCACCACGGCACATTCTGTACCCATGCCACAATCTCTGTCATGCGCTCACTCCCTTATCAG
>Ga0307380_10006043_pt1 | contig 15969 bp, 4 predicted proteins | sample UN3MG_FD_202239 | JGI IMG/M metagenome (GOLD analysis project Ga0307380, IMG submission 202239) | Soil microbial communities from Risofladan, Vaasa, Finland - UN-3 | ecosystem: Environmental > Terrestrial > Soil > Coastal area > Acid sulfate soil | place: Finland: Risofladan, Vaasa | collected...
CTCCCCAGACGACCTTCAGATTCCTATCGCTGCCGTAGCGGTTCTTCACCCAGTTCATCCACATGGTGCCGAGGATCGCAGCGTGACGGTCGAGTTTGCCGTTGTTGTACTCGGCCAGGTCGTTCAGCGGCGCGTGCCAGAAAATGCTGTCTTCATTGTGCACTTCGACAATCGCAAGCGCCGGGTCATCCTTATAGGCCAGCCCCGTATATGGATTGACATGTTCGAGAAGCGCACTCTCCCACTGCCACTCCGCGTCCTGCAACTCCTGCATAATAGCCACGACACCCGAAGTGCTTTTCCCGGCACCCCTATCAGGCAGCTCATTATAAAGGTCCTGTGGATAGCCATCGTCCGGCGTGATTACATGCGGGTAGAACAGCGACCAGGTCATATAGATGCCGTTTTCCTTGAGGATCGAGAACCACCGGTCCCACCTGTCCAGTCTGGCGGGATCGAATTGTCGGCTGCGGCCGCCCGACTGCAGGACGCCCAGCACGCTTTGCACCGGATGCTGGCGCACCATATTAATACCGTTCTTGGCATAGAACCGGGCCTGGCGACGCTGCGAATCGGCCGTCTCGGTCATCCCGGCATCAACTCCCCAGAACTTGACCGGCGTACCGTTCTCGAAAACAAATTCCTTGCCGTGTCGTTTTAGGAAACCGCGATTGCCGGCAGGTTTTTCGATCAAGCGGCTCATATCGATAATCGAATCCGCCGAATGCCGGTCCGGCCCGGCCATCAGCATGAACCAGTCATCCGGTCCGGGCGCCGGCGGATTCGGATTAGGCTGAACAACACCAGTTGGCGCCCAGGGGAAATTCGTAAAAGCAATCGCATCGATGCCGCCGTGACCTTGCTCATCCGCACCGTCACGGTCGGAGATCCGAACTTTTAGCGTGTGCGAACCTTGCGCCAAATCGATCGAACCACCGAACGTCCACGCGATGAAGCGTATATCGATGCCGGGATCGACCAGGTCAAGCCTGTTGGTGACAAAAGATAAATCGATACCCTGCCAGACCCCGTCGTCGATGCTGTAGCTGTAATCGGCACCGCCGCTGCTATTGTGAAACGGATTGAGCCGAATCCACCACGAATAGCTTCCGCCTTCGATGACGGCAAGGCTGTACGCCGCCGTACCGGAATCGTGAAAATTGTTGCTCGTGTAGTGCGAATGCCAATTGCCATCGGAAACGCCCGACTTTCCCGGCGATAAGAGATCCTTCATGATTTTATCGTTATGGTACCACGTCCCGGCGCCCTGCGTCTCAACGAAAGTGGATGTATTATAATCTTCTCCTTCGATCCAGATTGCCTCATTCGCCTGGACAGGCATTGAAAAACACGCCAGCAGTAAATACGCCGCTACGAAAAATTCGGCAGAAATTATTTCACTTTTTCTCATTTTCTTTTTCCTTGTTAATAAACCGTAAGAACAATCTATTCTTCCCCTCGCATCGCCATTTGAATCCCGCCACCCATATCACACAAACTACCAATATTCGGGATTTGAGTCAATACTCGACATGCCAATATCGCTGAGTCCGGCACTTAAATTGGGGGATTGGCCGTTCAATATTCATTTCTATAAATTGCCAGGATGCCGAAGATATGCTATAATACGGCAGGTTTGGAAAACTACTGTTTTGAATAACCTAAATTTGGAAAGGTCAGAAAGTGCTATCGCGACGAAAAGAACAAGCACCGTCAGTTTGTCCAAAGACAGGTAAGCCCGTTAAGCATCAACTTAAACATCGCTGGCTAAAGTGGATATTTCCTATCGGGGGCCTATTGGCGCTGCTGTGGTTTCTGTTTCGCGTGATACCAAAACCTTCGCGTGCGACGTATCCGTGCCAGCGTGCCGCCTTCCCATTGGCATCGGGTTTCGCGCTCTGGCTCGCAGGCGCCATCGGTTCGGTCACGGCTTTTCGCAAGGCAAAACGCTGCATGGCACAGTCGCGCTATGTGTTGTGTGTCATGCTCATCGCTGTGAGCATCGGCTCTGTATGGTTCGTTCAAAGCATCACGGTAGAAAAGACGGTTCTCGCCGACGAGCCGACCGCAAACGCCCCGATTGGAGTTGCAAAAGGTATTCACCCGGGACGCGTTGTCTGGGTCCACGATCCCAATTCGACCGACTGGGAGGGGGAGGGCCCCGGAAATGGGCACTGGTGGCAAATCAATCACACGGACCAGGCGGTAGTGGACAAGATGATGAGCCGGGCAATCATGGCTCTGAGCGGCGAGAAAACCGATTCCGCCGCATGGAACAGGCTTTTCGAGCACTTCAACCAAACGAACGACAAGGGAAAATCCGGATATAAAAAGGGAGAAAAGGTTGTCGTCAAGGTGAACTATGTCGGCTGCATCCAGGTTTGGCGTGGAGATTCGGTGGCAGGTATAGACGATTACAACCTCAGAACTCCGGACTATATGAACACCTCGCCGCAAATGATAATCGCCCTGCTGCGGCAGCTCGTCAACGAAGCCGGCGTCAAAGAGGCGGACATCACGGTTGGTGATACGCTTTGCTACTTCCCGAACGAGTATTACAATATGTGCCACGAAGAGTTCCCGAATGTCCGCTACCTTGAGTACCTTGGCAAATTCGGCCGGACCGCCGCGAAACTGTCAACCGTGCCGTTCTACTGGAGCACACCAGCCGCCGAAGGCAAGAAAACAGACTATGTGCCCGTCTCTTACGCCGAGGCGGCATACCTGATTAACCTGGCGAATCTCAAAAGTCACAACGACCAGGCGGGCATCACGCTTTGCGCGAAGAATCACTACGGTTCGCTGGCCAGGAAACCGGCCCGCCAGAGCGATTATTACGATATGCACAAAGACCTTCCGTACACGACCCCCGGCATGGGTCGTTACAGGCCTCTTGTCGACTTGATGGGACACAAGCAATTTGGCGGCAAAACATTGCTCTACCTGATTGACGGGCTTTACGCCGGAAAGCACGCCAAGGAAAGAGCACCGAGAAAATGGAACAGCCCGCCATTTAACGGGGACTGGAGTTCAAGTCTGTTCGCCTCGCAGGACCCGGTCGCAATCGATGCGGTCGGCTTCGATTTCCTGTGGACCGAATGGGACGATGGTCCTCATAAATCCGGCACAAACGATTACCTCATCGAGGCGGCGCTGGCCGATAAACCGCCTTCAGGAACGTTCTACGACCCCGACCACAAAGGAAATGTAACTCGTCTGGCAAGTCAGGGCGTTTACGAGCACTGGAACAATCCGACGGATAAGCAGTACTCCCGAAATCTTGGAACGGGCAACGGCATCGAACTGGTAAAACAAACAGGTGCCGTCAAGAGCATGGTTAGCGTTCTGGTTTCCAGCGATAGTAAATAACTTCCAACTTTTGCCGGAGAACCTGGGAATTTGCCATTACGGGATAAATGCTAATCAAGGACAACTTCATCCTGATAAGCCGGTACAACTACCTGCCAGCCGGTTTTCTCCCGTATATACTCGCCGAACTTGTTTGCGCTTTCGGCTTCGCCGTGCACGACAAAGAGCTTCCGGGGCGGCTTTTTCAATCCGCTCAACCACTCGAAAAGCTCTTCCTTGTCCGCGTGTGCCGAGAAACCGTTTATCCGCGCAATCCTGGCAATGACCGGATAGTTCTGGCCGAGTATTCGGACTTCTTTCTCGCCGTTTACGATTCTCCTGCCGAGCGTACCGACCGCCTGGTAGCCGACGAACATGACCGTGTTCTCGGGCCTGGTGATATTATTGACTAGGTGGTGTTTGATTCTTCCACCGGTGCACATCCCCGAGCCTGCGATGACCATAACCGAACCCCTCATATGGTTAATGGCCTTCGATTCATCGCTTGTCCCGGCCATTTTCAGTCCCGGAAATTCAAACGGTGACTTGTTGCGCCTCATAAATTCGGTCATCTCCTCATCGTACAACTCGCGGTGCTTCTGAAAAACCTTTGTGATGCGTGAAGCCATTGGGCTGTCCAGAAAAACCGGTAATGGCTCTATCGCTTTTTCGAGCAGCAGTTCGTTGATATAATACAAAAGCTCCTGCGAACGTTCGAGCGCGAAGCTCGGGACGATAATATTGCCGCCGGCCTGCCTGGTCGAATTGATGACCTCGGCGATCAGTTTCTTCGTATCTTCGGGCCCCTCATGCACACGGTCGCCATAGGTGGACTCGACCAGGACATAGTCGGCCTGTTCGACAATAGAAGGATCATGCACGATCGGCCTGTCCGACCTGCCAATATCGCCCGAGAATATGACCGTTCTGTCCTGCCCGTCCTGGCTGACCTTTACCCTGATAATCGAAGAACCGAGAACGTGCCCCGCATCGCAAAAAGTCGCCTCAACGCCGGCACCAATCTCGATAGGCTTTTTGTATTGAACGGTGGAGAATTGTGGAAAACATGCCTCGGCATCCGCGGTAGTATAAAGCGGTTCAATCGGATAGGGGCCTTTTCGCTTTTCCCGTTTATGCCTTTTACGCTTGTACTCGGCATCTTCTTCCTGTATGTGAGCCGAATCCAGCAGTATAATTTGTGCTATCTCCGAGGTGGCGGCGGTACAATATATCCTGCCTTTGAATCCTTCTTTGACAAGCTTCGGCAATAAACCGCAATGGTCCAGATGGGCGTGAGTTAAAAGAACGGCGTCCAAACTTTCGGGCGGACAGGTAAAAGGCTCCCAGTTCCTTGACCGAAACTGCCGTTCCTGATAAAGTCCGCAATCTACAAGAATTTTCGTGCCGTTAGCTTCCAAAAGGTGTCGGGACCCGGTAACATTCTGAGCGGCACCAAGAAATTGCATTTTTATTGACATAGCTTACCTCATTTTAATAAACGTCGACTTCCAATAATCGATTCTACAAAGATGTCCCTATTAAGTCAAGCAAAGAAACCATGTTGCGTCGATTGAGAGTCATCCGCAGATTAGAAGTTCCGAAATGGGCCGCGAGGCTCGGCCTCGGCCATAAGTTTCTCCCACGCGGCAAAACGCGATTTGACCATGCTCAAAACATCGGGCTTTTCTTTCGACAAATCGTGCTGCTCACCGATATCCGAGGACAGGTCGAACAATCCCGAACCGCGCGATGATTCGACCCATTTGTAGTTTCCGACACGGGCCGCTTTATCGCCCCGGCGCTGCCAGAACATCTCTTTGCGAGCCGATTTTTGCTTGCCTGCCAGTACGGAAGCCATATCGGAGCCGTCCAACACCACACCCTTGGGCGCTCGAATCCCTGCTGCACCGCAGAGCATCGGAAGTATCTCCATAGAGCTGAGAAACTCATCACAGACAGAGCCCGCCGGAACGACACCGGGCCAGCGTACGATGCAGGGTACTCGAAGGCCGCCCTCGAACATTCTGCTTTTACCGCCTCGCAGTGGACTATTGTCTGCTGCGCTTCCGCTGCCGCCGTTGTCCGAGAAGAATATGACAATCGTATTTTCTTCCAGGCCGTGCCTGGCCAGCAGATCCATCATTTGGCCTATCGCCTCGTCCATATAAGTGGTGGCCGCCATGTAACGCATGCGTTTGGCCCGCCGGGAGTCGGCATCTTTCGGATCGTATTGCCCATAGTGAGCACGAATATATTCGACGGGCGCCTGCACCCCGGGACGGGGACGTTCGAGATTAGAAGCTCCATGCGGGGCATTGAACGGCACATAGCAAAAGAAAGGACGGTCTTTGTGCTTTTCGATGAACCTTACCGCCTCACGCCGGAAAAGGTCCGTCGCGTACGTCCCCTTGTCCTCCGTGGTCGGTTCGTTGCCCCGGTACATCGATGGAATCCCGTAGCGCTCATGCGTCCAGTAATCGATGCCGGTATTGGTAAATCCGTAGAACTCGTCGAAACCTCGCTGGAGCGGAAGAAAACGGTGCAACTGCCCCAGGTCCCACTTGCCGAATATCCCGCTGACATAGCCAGCCTGTTTGAGCACTTTTGGGATTAGCACCTCGCGGGTGTCCATCCCGCCAACCATTTCCCACGATACGGCGTATTCATCTTTGGGATAGAGATAGTCGTGGTCGACAAGGTCGTTGCGAAACATATCGTATGTGCCGTTGCGCTGGGGATAGCGGCCGGTCAACAGGCTGCCCCGCGACGGCGTGCAGGCAGGCCAGGTAACGTAGAAGCTTGTCAGTCGAACTCCGCCTGCGGCAAGACTGTCAAGGTTCGGCGTCTTGATTTCCGTACCGCCATAGCAGCCTAAGTCGTTGTAACCCTGGTCATCAGATACAATCAGAACAATATTGGGCGGACGTTTGCCTGCGTGTCGTTTAGGAATGCCCTCGCATCCCGGCATAGCCAGCGCCGCCAGCCCAAAACTCGTGGTTTTCAGAAATTCGCGTCGATTCATTATGTGGCTCATCCTTTAATCATTTATAAGTCCCGCAAATAGTATCTCTGCAGAACGAGGCGTTCAAGCTCTTTTTATAAAGCAACAGATTCAAAACCCAAATCCGGCTCCGTAAAGCGCAAAACTTACTGCCAATAATAACTGTCACCAAAACCTGCCGGTTCTATTCATGGGCAGTCTTTTTGGCTATTTCGATTGACTCAGCAACTATCTGGTGGTAAAATAGATAAAGATTTAATGCTAAAAATCAAGTTCCCTAATAGTCGATGACCGCGACTTTGGGGCTGGAAGGTTATTATTGAAACCGCGGTCACCGGTCTATGGCAGCGGTGAAGATGGAGGCAGAACATAGGCATGTCTGTGAAAGTTTCTTTTCTACCATTGATTCTGGTTGTATTTTTGGCTGTTTCTGCCTTGCCGGCGGAAAATTCCGGCAATATGACGCTGGTAATCAACGAGCTGATGGCTAATAATACCGGCTCAGCGCGCGATCAGAACGGCAATTACGACGATTGGATCGAGATTTACAACTACGGCGGTTCGGCAGTAAATATCGGCGGGATGTATCTAACGGATAATCAATCGGCTGCCAACGGCTGGCGTGTGCCCGATAATAATCCGGCTGTGGCTACCATTGCCCCGAAAGGCTTTTTGGTAATCTGGGCCGATAGCGAGACGAACGAGGGTACGCTGCACGCCAATTTCAAGCTTGGTTCCGACGGCGAGAATATCCGTTTGTTTGCCGCCGACGGCAAAACTCTGATTGATGAGGTCACTTTTGGCTCGCAGACCGAGGACCGCTCCTACGGCCGTATGCCCGACGGCGGCGGTAACTGGCAGACTCTCGCCGCTCCCACGCCGGGCAAATCCAACTCGTCTGCGCCCATTTCTGTTGTAATTACGGAAATTATGTATCATCCATATCATCCGGTTCCCGGCGTAGAGGACATCCGTCAGGAATATCTTGAGCTTTTCAACCGCGGATCCGAACCTGTCAGCCTTTCTGGCTGGCGGATCAGCAACGGCGTGGACTTTGCATTCCCCGATGTGACGCTTGGTGCCGGGGAGTACCTCGTAGTGGCCGCGGATGCAGATTTTTCCAAGGCCATGTACCCGTGGGTAAGCAATGTTGTCGGCAACTGGGTAGGCCGGCTGAGCAACAGCGGCGAGTCGATAGAGATTCTCGACGATACGGGCGTGCAGATCGACAGCGTCCCTTACGCCGACGAGGGCGACTGGGCCGTGCGCGAGCTGGGGCCGGAAGATTACACCCATCGAGGGTGGGTCTGGTCGAACCAGCATGATGGCGGCGGCTATTCGCTGGAATTGATCAATGCCGGGATGCCGAATGAGTTCGGCCGGAACTGGACTGCCAGCACAGTTAACGGCGGAACGCCCGGCGCGGTTAACTCGGCAGCCGATGACGATATAGCACCGCTTATCCTCGAAGCAATACACTGGCCGATAATTCCCGGCTCCGATGACGCAGTGACAGTATCGGCCCGCATCCTGGATGAATCGACGACCGGCATTTCGGCAGCCTTACATTATCGCAGGGACGGCGAGGCCGGCTTCAGCACCTTATCGATGTTTGACGACGGCCAACACGGTGACGGCGATGCGAGCGACGGCGTCTATGCGGCCGAAATACCTGCACAACCCAACGGCACAATCATGGAGTTCTATCTCAAAGCAACAGATACCGGCGCCAATTCCCGTACATGGCCCGCTCCCAGTATGGTCGACGGAGCGCCGCAGCAGGTGACAAACGCGCTCTACCAGGTGAACGATTCGGCCGGCACGGACAAAGGATGGGTCCCCGGCAGCCAACCGGTTTACTACCTTATTATGACCGAGCAGGAGCGGGCGGAGCTCCAGGACATCGGGGATGGAAATTATAGTGGTACTCTGTTTGCCGCAGAGCCGATGAGCAACGCGCAGATGAACGCTACATTCGTGAGCGTAGACGGCGTGTACACGGACATCCGCTATAACGTCGGCGTTCGCAACCGGGGCAACCGCAAGCGTGCCGACCCTCCGATGTGCTATCATATCAATTTCCGGAGCGACCATTCATGGAAGAATGTCACGGCATTGAACATAAACAGCAAATACCCGCATCTTGAGCTGATGGGCAGCGTAATCTTCCAAATGGCGGGCCTGCCGGCCGCGGACGTACGCATCATTCAGCTCAGGGTCAACGGGCAAAATCTCGCCGATAGCGACTACGGCAAAACGTACGGTTCGTATTCCGCTATAGAGGTGCTCGACAGCGACTGGGCCAAAAATCATTTCCCGGACGACGATGCCGGCAACATCTATCGCTGCAGTTACTACGAAGACGGCTCTGCCTCCCGGACCCTCGCCGACCTTGACTACAAAGAAAGTGCCGGCCGGACTCCGAATCCCGACGATTACCGAAACAACTATTTTAAGAAAACAAATGAGACAGAGGACGACTGGTCGGACCTGTTCACTCTTATCGATAAACTCAACAACGATAATATTACGGACGACCAATTTGTTGCCGAGGTCGGCCAGGTCGTTAATCTTGAGAAATGGATGCGATTCCTGGCCGTCGATGCACTGGTGGGCAACCGTGAAGGCGGCCTTACCTCCGGGACCGGCGACGACTACGCGATGTATCGCGGCGTAAAAGACCCGCGGTTCTGGCTGGTGGGACACGATCTCGATACTCTGCTCGGCCAGGGCGACCATGACTACCAGCCTCAGTGGGATATCTTTACCTATGCGGGCGTGGACGGCCTTAAGCGGCTGCTTAGTCACCCGGACGTCATCCGGCTTTACTATCGCCAGTACAAGGACCTGGCCGAAACGGTCTTTGCTCAGGAGAATATTTTCCCGCTGATCGACCGGCTGCTCGGCGACTGGGTGCCGAGTTCGGAGATCGAGGGACAGCGAGGAATCAAGCAGTTCGTAATCGACCGCACGAACAGCATCCTGTACGGAGGCTATCCTAACAGCGGCGACGAACCACAGATTCCGCAACAGTTCGCCATCAACAGCAACCTGCCCATAGTCAACGGCTTCGGTCGCATTAATATACCGGTCATCAATCTTGACGGCACCGCCAATGCAATCATGACCCGCTCGATACTTGTAAACGGGAGATTAGTCGCCGAATCCGACTTCTCGCAGAAAAACGGCACATGGTCCATCCGGGGCGTATTCCTCAATCCCGGCATCAATCGAATTATCGTCCAGGCTTTCGACGGGCCTAACGGCACGGGCAACCAAGTCGACCGGGGATATATCGACATCTGGTACGACAACGGCTCGACCAGCGATTTTCCCAATAACAGCGGCGGCACCGGCTGGGTCCCTCCGCAAACGGAAAATATAACCCCCAACCTCATCGTTCGCGACAGTTATCTGCCCGGCATACCTGTCCTTGTACGTGTGGAGCTTCTGAACGATGACGGCACAATCAATCGCAACCTGTGGGATGCAGAGGCGAGACTTTCTGTCGCCGATAATCCAAACATCACACTGTCCACCAACCGGGTCACAATGTATAACGGCCTCGGCAGCGCGCTGGTCAGCTTTAACGGCACCGGCGATTTCACCCTGAACGTCGAAGTCAACGCTCTGAGCACGAGCAAGGTCATGGCCGACTGGAGCGGCGAACCGATTCAGACGGTATCGGGAAACGTGGCAAGATCACAGGCATGGAGCGGCATTTACCATATCACCGGCGGTGATTTCACGATTTCCAGCGGTGCGGTGCTGACGCTCAATCCCGGGACACTCGTGCTCATCGACGGCGTATCATCCGGCAGCAACGGCACCGATATCGACGTGGCCGGATCCATCCAGTCGCTCGGCACGGCCGCTTCGCCGGTGACCATTACCGCATTCACACCCGGCAGAAACTTCGGCGAACTGCATCACGACAATGCGGCACCATCGACCTTCCTCTACACAAACATCACGCAGGCCGGACACTCACCGAATGTCGGTCACTCGAATTCCGGTCCCGCTATCCGTGCATCGGGCTCTGTGTTCGTCTTCGAACACTGTTCGCTGACCGACAACGCAGGTAAAATCGGGCATATCACCTCCGGCTGCGATTTGTCATTCCAAAATTGCCTCTTTGCCCGCTCTGTCATGGGACCGGAAATCTCCGGCACGGCGCTGCTTTTCGAGAACAGTTGGATCACGGACATGCACGCCAGCGACGATGCCGACGGCATCTACATACACGGCCAGCAGGCCGGGCAGCAATGTACGCTGACAAATGGCGTCGCCGCGAACATTGACGACGACGGCATCGACACGCTCAGCTCCGAAGTCACGATTCAGGATTTCATCATCCGCGACTGCAAAGACAAGGGCGTCAGCATTTACGGAAGCGAAGTAAACATAAATTATTGCCTTATTGTCGAGAATAACAAGGCGCCGGAAGACCCCACAATCGCCACTATCGCGACCAAGACGTTCGAAGGCGCCACCGCCATCGTCAACATCGACCACACAACGATAGTGACCGACAAGGCCCCGGGACACCATGACGTCGGCATTCAGTCCCACAACAAGTACGGCGTCAACAGCGGCACAATTATTTACAACGTGACCAACTCGATAATCGACGCCACCGACCCGGTCGACGTCCAGAGTCCGTACATCGAATCCGATATTCACATCAGCTACACCGACATCTTCGGCGAACCGTGGCCCGGTCCCGGCAACCTCAACGCCAGCCCGATGTTCGTCAACCAGGCCAATCACGACTACCGGCTTGCCGATACGTCACCGTGTATAAACGCGGGCGATCCCGCCACCGCTCCGGACCCGGATTTGACCGACACCGACCAGGGTTACGCATGGTTCGAGAGAGAACAGATTGACCTGCCGGACCTACCGGAAGGCTCGCTCGGAGAAGACACCGTCTGGACGCCGCAGGAAGGCCCCTACCGCGTCACCGGCGAGCTGACCGTACCGCCGGGCTTCGGCCTGACCATCCTGCCCGGCACAACAGTCTTTTTCGATCCGGATGCAAAGATGAATATCAAGGGCCGTCTTATCGCCGAGGGCACAAAGTACGAGTTGATCCGGTTCACTCGTACGCCCGAAGCTGGCGGCACGTGGGGTGGTATCCAGTTCGTCAATACGATGCAGGACAACCGCATCAGTTATGCGGTGATCGAGTATGGGCAGACGAACGACGGCATGGTCGGTCTTGAAAACTCCAGCCTCGTGCTCGACCATGTCACGCTGGACAACACTACTCTTTCTCGCATCAGAACTGCCAATTCGTCGCTGGTCGTTCGCAACTCGGTCTTCACCGACACCTGTGCCGAGGGACAGACGCCCACTGACAACCGCACCGAACATATCGGGGGCGGCGGCATACCCGACGGCGGTCAGTTTATAATCGAGAACAACGTTTTCGGAACCACTCCGGGCCACAACGACGCAATAGACTTCGACGGAAAGTCACGCCCCAACCCCATCCCGCAGATTATGAACAATATCTTCATGGGCGGCGGAGATGATGCTCTCGACCTCGAGTGCGACGCCCATATCGAGGGCAATCTCTTCATGAACTACATCAAGGACCAGTATAATCGAGCATCGGGCGAATCGAATGTAATTTCCGCCGGAGCCGCTAAATACTACGTAATGGTCCGCAATATCTTCTACAATATCGATCACGTCGCCCAGGTTAAGAATGAGGCCTTTCTCTCATTTGTAAACAACACGGTCAGTAACACGTTGGGAGCCGGCATATATTTCGAGCTCGGCCTTCCGGGCAGGAGTCCCGGCCAAGGCGCATACATGGACGGCAACATATTCTGGAATACCCCGCTGGCCCTCGAAGGCATTGACGAGACGACGGTCCTGGTCGTCAACAATTCGATTCTTCCTGCCCAGTGGCACTCTTACGGCGTTGGCAATATCGACACCGACCCGGTTTTTGTCGATGCCGGCACGGACTTCCGCCTCAAAGCCGGTTCGCCGGGCAACGGCACCGGGCCGTGCGGCCTGGATATGGGCGCCTACGTACCGGCCGGGGCTGCGGTATGCGGCGAGCCTGATGAGATTACATATCGTACGGACGCCACGCTTATCGTAGGCGGGCCGGGCATTACGCATTATAAATACAGGCTCAACAGCCGGCCCTGGGGCGTAGAGCTGCCGGTGGATGTGCCCATTGTGTTGAATAATCTTCTCAACGGCCAGTCTTATACCGTTTACGTCATCGGCAAGAACTCGGCCGGCCTCTGGCAAAGCGAAGATGAGCCGACCGCCTCGCGCACATGGACCATCGACACATCTTATTCGAAGCTGGTAATCAACGAAGTGATGGCGATTAACAGCCCGAGCCCCGATAGGGGAATTATCTCTCCCGACCTGATAGAGCTGTATTACGACGGCCCCTCATCGCTGAGCCTGACTGGCGTGAGCATCACGGACAACCCGGACGAGCCGAGGAAATTTGTCTTTCCGTCAGGAACATCCATCGAAGCCGGCGGATACCTCGTACTATACGCCGATTCCGATACGACCAGCTCCGGCATTCATTTGGGCTTCGCCCTTAACGGCGACGGCGAGGGTCTCTATCTCTATAACAGCAGCGGCCAACTGCTCGATTCGGTCCAGTTCGGCCTGCAGTTGCCGGACCTGTCCATCGGCAGAATCGGAAACACCGCCTCATGGACCCTGACTGTGCCGACCTTCGGCCAGGTGAATCTCGCTCAGCCGCTCGGCAATCAGAAGGCGCTCAGGATAAACGAATGGCTCGCCGACGGTCTTGTGCTGTTCGAGGATGACTTCATCGAGCTGTATAATCCTCAGGCATCTCCGGTTGATATGACCGGCCTGTACCTGACCGACAATCCCGTCACTCAGCCTGATAAATATCCGCTGAGTCCGCTGAGCTTCATTGCCGGCGAGGGTTTCGCCGTGTTCACGGCGGACGACAGCAATCAGCCCGGCCACGTGGATTTCAGGCTCTCGGCCGACAATGAAATAATCGCCCTGTTCGACGCCGGTCTCAACCAGATCGACAAGGTCTTCTACGGACCCCAGACCACCGATGTCTCCTACGGCCGGGCGCCCAATGGCAGCGATAACATTGAGTTCTTCGAACTGCCTACGCCCGGTGCTTCCAATCCGTCAAGCGGATCGGCCACTATTACAATTATCAACCTCGTACCAGAGAATGCCGACAAGCGCGTGCTGGTTCCAACTGGGAATATCGGCCAGGCATGGAATACGGAAATCAATTTTGACGATTCGGCATGGGAATTCGTAACCGGCGATCCCGGCGGAGTTGGATACGAAAGAAGTTCCGGTTATCAGAACATGATTAACATCGACCTGCAGCAACAAATGTACGGCACGAACGCCACCTGTTATATCCGTATCCCATTCACTCTTGGAGCCGATGATGTGAGCGGACTTACCGGGCTGACCTTGAAGGTACGGTATGACGACGGCTTTGTCGCTTACTTGAACGGGATTGAAGTGGCAAGGCGTAATTTCAACGGCTCGCCGGCCTGGAACTCTCAGGGCAGCACCGACAACCCGGATTCGGCGGCCGTAGAGTTCGAGGATATCGATATCTCCGCCTTTCTGTCCAACATCAAAATGGGCAATAATATATTGGCCATCCAGGGCATGAACGGCACATTGACCAGCTCCGACATGCTCATCAGTGCCGAGCTTGACGGGATCATTACGATGACAACGGATACTTTCCCGTTCGCCAACGTCATGGCACTTCTGGACGGCCTGCGGGTGACAGAACTGATGTACCACGCATCGGCCGGTAGCAACTTCGACTACATCGAGCTGCAGAATATCGGTGATGCAACTCTGGACCTGACCGGCGTTCGCTTGAGCGATGGAATTAACTTTACCTTTCCCGCGATGATTCTCGAAGCCGGCCGGTATGTTGTGATGGTTAGTAATATTGCTTCCTTCCGGTCGACCTACGGCACGGGCATCAACATAGCAGGCGAATATTCAGGCAATCTGAGCAACGGCGGCGAAAAGGTCGTCCTGAGCCTTCCATCGCCTCTGGACGCCGCTATACTGCGATTCGAGTACACCGACACGTGGTATCCGGCAACCGATGGCGACGGCAGCTCGCTCGCGATCAACAACCCGCTCGCAAATCCGGCAGGCTGGAGCGAATCGGCAAACTGGCACGCAACTACTCCCAGCCCCGGCGGGTAAAATTAATTGATAAGACATTATGTCACCGGCGGAGTCTTTAGCCGGGCTCACTCGCCCCCCAACCGGTATTCGTAAAGGTTGTAGCCAACTTCGCGAACGGCCCGGATAATCTCAGGGTACGGCTTGTCGCAAACGTCGATCAAACCTATCTGGTAGTTTTCGCCGTCGCCGCGACCGGTTGTCGCCTGGTCCTTGTACTGGAACCAGTGAGTGCCGACGATATACGGATTCCGCAGCGCGCCCCGGACGTAACTTTCGTACTTGTCGGCGCGGTCCTGCTGGTTGGCCGTCTTCTTCAGGCCGGTGTGGAACATGCCGCGATCCAGCGCGCCGAAGTGGAACTCACCGATGATGGTCGGCTTGTCAATTCCCTCCGGCAGGCGATGATCGGCAACGCTGTAAGTGTAACGGTTGTAGCCGACGATATCGCAGAACTTCGCCGCCGCCCGCGCGGCAAGGTCGTTGACCCAGGCGAACCGGCAGCCCATATAGAGCTGGTTCGGCGCGAATTTGTCGAGTTCATCGCGAATGGTGCCGAAGTAGGTCTCAGCCGTTTTCGTATAAAAAGCCGTCAGGTCGGCCCGGGCTTTCTCTTTGTCGGGGGCCTGCCTGCTTTGCGACAGAGCGTCCCATGTGGAGTAATTTGTCGCCCATACGTTATTAAGATTGTCAATCGTCGTGTACTTCGCCTTCAAATCGCCGAGAAATACCTTCTTGGCAGGCTGCTCCGCGGGCGAGATCAGCGTAGCCAGAGCCAGTGACACTTCGTCGCCCCATGCCAGTTCGTTGTGCACGAAGTAGCCAATGCACCACGGGTCGCCGATGGCTCTGCCTTTTTCGGATTCCAATCGTTGCCGGAGCGCCCCGCGAAAGCTCGGGTCAAAAACGTCGAAGAACTTGCCCCAGTAACCTTCCGAGCCTTCCAGCGTCTTTGCACTGTAGCTGATCGTACATACGTACGGAGTCTTTCGCATCAGGTAAATGTCACGGTCCGACCAGTTGGCGATGGTATTCATGCCCCAGCTCTTTAGCCTGCGGTGTGTTATCTCGGCAAAAGCCGCGGCCCAGCCTTCGCCGTACTTGCGCAGGAAATTCGCCTGGCTGAAGTCATATGTCCTATAGGGCGAGTGGTCCTTATAATAGCCGTGCGGAGCCCAGGAACCGCCGCCATAGAATTGGCCAAACGGCGAGTCTGCTTCCGGCAGGTCACGGTAATAGTGCTCGCGGTCGGTAATCGGCGTGGAATTTCCGCTGCCGACACAATCGGTGCCGTGCGACCAGAACAATCTGCCTTCCGGATCGACAAGCCACCACTTGCCTTCGTATTTTTCCACGCGAAAAAAGCCCGTAGCCTTAAGTTGAGGCCCGGCGGTCCAGCCGCCATACTTGTTGCG
>Ga0307380_10006044_pt1 | contig 15967 bp, 5 predicted proteins | sample UN3MG_FD_202239 | JGI IMG/M metagenome (GOLD analysis project Ga0307380, IMG submission 202239) | Soil microbial communities from Risofladan, Vaasa, Finland - UN-3 | ecosystem: Environmental > Terrestrial > Soil > Coastal area > Acid sulfate soil | place: Finland: Risofladan, Vaasa | collected...
CCGTATTTCTCGGCGAACTGGTCCGGTGTGAGCGTCTCTTGGCCCTGGTCGGTCTGGACGACGTAGACCAGTTCCTCCTCCAGTCCCGGCGAGCCGCGGTAGTGGCCCTCCGGGCTCAACACGCCGTGCAGATCGTCCCGCAAGGAGAGGATCGTGCGGAGCAGCTTCCCATCATCCAGCCGATGAAGCCGAATCAGCCCCTGGCCGGGAAAGGCAACCAGACGACGCTCGGGGGAGAACGCACACGGCCGATACGGGTTGTAGTGGCCCGTAACCTTACGCGTGAGTGTGTCTGATTCGGTGTTCCAGACCAAAAGGCAGTTGTTGCCTCCCACAGCGATCGTCTTGTCATCGTCGAGCCACCATAGAGTCGGTACTGCGCCCCAGCCGAAAAAAGTCCGATTGTGGGTGCATACGCCTGATTCCACGTCCCAAACGTACAATTTGTGGTGGAACGTGCCCGCCAACTTCTTTCCGTCGCGTGTCCAGCCCAGGGCCTGAATCGAATAACTTTCGGGGTTTGGAAGGACTTGAGCCGTTTGCCCCGTGCGAGCGTCGCAGATTCTGATCTCTTGTTCGGACCCCACGGCCAACGACTTCCCATCGGGCGAAAAGGCGTAGCTCCACGTGTCGGGAAGAAGGTTGCAGAGCAGCCGTCCAGAGGCGACGTCCCAAAGCTTGGCTTCAGTGCCACCTCTGGAGACCAAGGTTGTCCCATCGGGAGACAAGGCAACAACCATTCCGGTCAGGTTCAACTTCTGGCACAGGTCCCGAGAGCCTGTTTCCCAGATGAGAGTGGGGCAACCATAGACGGCAATTGCGAGTCGGTCCGCCGACCACGCTACTGGCTTCGGCCTACCTGGAATGATGGCCGAACGGCGCAGCAATTGGCCCGAATCGGTGCCGCAGATTCGGATCTCGTTGTGGGTGTGCATGTATGGCGAAGCAATCATCTTTCCATCGGGAGAAAAGACAGCATGCTCTATCTCGTCCCCATGCCCGGGCAGAGCGCGAAGCGGTCGCCCCGATCTTGCTTCGAAGAATTCTACCGTGCCGTTGTATGTTCCGACTGCTAATGTCTTCCCATCGGGAGAATAGGCCACACCCCGTCCGCCCCCAACACCCTCGCGTTTTTCCCCTTCCCAGAGAAGCGAGGTTGTCTCGATCTGCCACACTTGGACGCTACAAGTATCGATTGCTGCCCCACAGGCCAGCGCCGTTCCGTCGGGCGACCAAGCTATCGAACGAACTCCGTGGTAGTATCCCGGTAGTGTCCGAAAGACCTCATCGGTTGTCGTATCCCAAACGGTTGCGCAGCTTGCGGGGCCAAGATGTCCGCAGGCAACCAGCTTTCCGTCGGGTGACCAGTCCACAGCGACCATCGCGCCCTCCGGCCCTTTGAGGGTTTTCTGCAGCGTGCCTGATTCTGTGTCCCACAACCGCAGCGTTCCGTCGTTCCCGTTGGAGGCCAGGCTCTTGCTGTCGGGCGACCACGCCAAACACAGTACCGCCGTTACGTCCAACTCGCGAACAACTCCTTTGTCTAGTGATGCCATTGCCCAAATGTGGATTGGGCCGTTCAACGTGTTGACGGCCAGCATTCGACCATCCGGGGACCAACATATGCAGGAATCTATCGCAGCCCGGCTTTGAAGCTCGCGAACAAAGCCCGATTCGACTTCCCAGACACGGATCGGCTTGTCGGAACTGGCCGACGCCAGAAACTTTCCGTCCGGCGACCAAGAGACACTCTTTAAGGAAGTATCGTGCCCGATCAATGCCCGAACCAACTCACCGTTGGCGGCATCCCAGATTCGGATTGTCCCGTCGCTGCCGGCGGTGGCCAAGACGCGACCGTCCGGTCTGTACGCGACGCATTCTACCCGGCCGCGATGGCCGATGGTTTCCAGCGTCCAGGAGCGGATGCCGTCGATCGGTGACGGGTTGACAACCAAGCTCATGTGGCTCAACGCCGTACCGGGTTCCGGCAGGAGGCTGGGGTCGGCAGTGATAGTGATGCCATGGGCGGCCAGTCGTGCGGGCTTGCGCGTGATTTTCACAACTGCCTTCTCGCCGCGCTTGATCGTCGTTGTGTTGTCATCCAGGTCGATTTCATACCCGTCGCCCTCGACCTCGATCGCGTACTTGCCCGGCTTTAGCGTTATCGTGCCTTGGCCTCGAAGGGACGCTACGACTTCGCCGGTTTCCTTGTCCCTGACGACCACCTCGACGTCGGGGTCCATTGTCTCGACCACCAGCGTGCCGTGGCGGTTGGTCAGCGTGAGGATCACGCCCAGCAGGACGACCGCGCCGGCCGCGGCTGCGGCGACTGCGATCTGCTTCCACGGCGGACGGCGAGAAGGACGGGGAAGGGGTCGAGGTTTCGGCGCGTGGCTCGGCTGCGTGCCCGCCTCGGCCGAGGAGCAGAACTCGTCGGTGCTGGAGGCGGCGGTGATCGCGTCGGACTGCGAGTCGGTCGCTTCGTCCGCCCGTTGCAGCAAGGCCGGCAAGTCATGGCCCGAAGTGAAAGGCTCCAGGGCGACAACCACTTCCGCGGGCGTGGCGAACCGCCGCGCCGGGTCCTTGGCCAACAGCCGATCGACGACCGCAGCCAGCTCTTTCGGGACGTCCGTCCGCTTGACCAGGATCGGGGGCGCCGGTTCGCTCACGTGCGCCATCAACTTCTTGATCGGCGTGTTGTACTTTGGACCGCTGAAGGGTGCCTCGCCGCAAAGGAGCTTGTAGAGCGTGCAGCCGAGGCTGTAGAGGTCGGCACGGATGTCAACACTGTGGGCGTCGTCGACCTGCTCCGGCGCCATGTAGTCCGCCGTACCCATGGCCTGGCCGGCGGAGGTCATTTCCTCGCCCGGCGGCTGGTCGGTGTGCAGCAGGGCCAGGCCCATGTCGAGGATCTTGACCACCCCGTCGGTCGAGAGCATCAGGTTCGAGGGCTTCACGTCGCGATGGACGAGTCCGTTTTCGTGGGCACACTGCAAGCCGAGCGCGGCCTGGCGGATCAGCTCGCAGGCGTCGGCGATTCGCAGCGGACCGGTGCAGGCGACCAACTCGGAGAGGTTTCGCCCGGCGACGTGCTCCATGACCAACACGGTGGTGCCGTCGATCTCCCGGGCGTCGAATGCCTGGACGATGTTCGGGTGGCTGAGCCGGCCGACGGCCTTCATTTCGCGTTCGAATCGGGCCTTCGCCTGGGAGTCGGCCGTGCGATCCCGGGGCAGGACTTTCAGGGCCACCACCTTCTCCAGCCGGGTGTGCAACGCCTTGTAGACGGCGCCCATGCCGCCCTCGCCCAGCTTGGCCAGCAGTCGGTATTCGCCCAGTTCGCGGATTCCGCCCAGCCCGGCCGAACCGCTGGCCTCGCCGGCCACCAGGACCGCGACGCGGCCAACGCCTTCCTGGGATTCGGCCTGACCGAGCCGTTCTTGCCGCAGGACGGGTTCCTTGAGCCAGCCCATCAGGGTGTCGCCGGCCGCGCCGAATGTATCGAGAACCCCCTGGCACGGGGGGCACTCGCTGATGTGGGCGATCATCTCCTCGGCGAGTTCCTCGGAGAGTTCGCCGATGTGGTAAGCACGGAGTTTTTGGCGGTTTGGGCATGCTTGTGCGGGCATCGGGCGATCCCCCTGTTCGGTTGAGTTGTGGGCTGTTTTCCTCCCTACAAGTACAACGCACGCCTTACGCACGACTTTTTGAATGTCGTGGGGCAGGTTTCCTAACCTGCCGACTGCAAGGGCTCTTACTCACAGGGACATGATGGGGTTGGCAGGTTGGGAAACCTGCCCCACATGGGGCTGGCAGGTTGGGAAACCTGCCCTACGTTAGAGTTCGCCCAGGTCGTCGAGTTCGCGGCGGATGTTTCGCAGGACGCGGTACTTGGCGTCGTAGACGGCGCGGACGCTCATTTCGAGGTCCTCGGCCACGTGGCGGACGGGGTGCCCGTCGACCACGACCCGCCAAAAAGCCTGCCATGTGCGGTCTTCGACGCCGGCGCGGGCCAGGTCGAGCACGCGAGGCAGCAGATCGTGCCGTTCGCCGGGACCGGGGCCGCTTATTTCAGAGTCGGGCAGTTGCTCGGGGATCTGTGCGAACCATTGCTGGGCGTCCGTACCGCCTTGGGCCTGGGGCCGATTTCGACGGCGGCGCAACAGATCGATCGCCTTGCTGCGGGTGACGGTCCACAGCCAGCCGCGAAAGGAATCGCCCGGCTGATCGCGGCGGAAGTCGGCCAGCTTCGCCAGGACCACACTGAACACCTCCTGGACCACGTCCTCGGCGTCTTCTGCCTGGAGGTCAAAATGCCGATGCAACCAGCGGCGAACGCGTGGTTCGTACAGCGTTGCCAACTGCTCCATCGCTTCGAGGTCGCCCGCCTTCGCCCGAGCCAGCAGGCTGGTCGAGGTCGACTCAGAAGCAGCGGAGTTTGCGCTGCCGTCGGTGCTTGCAGGAGGATCTGCCACGGCACGAAAACCGGTTTTGTTTCGCGCAAAGGACACCAAACGAGGACAGCCTACCACCCTTCGGAGGCGGCGTCAAGGCAGGGCATTCTGCATGCAGCCTACAACGCCCGGCGGTGGCGGCGGGTGCGGCCGCCGAAGACGGGTTTGGACGAGGGCTCTTCGGCCGGTTGGTCGGTGCCCGGGGGCTTTTCGTACACCGCGAAGCCTTCGATCTCGGCCCGTTTCAATAGGAGGTTGATCCGCACCTCGATCCGCGTCAGCTCGTTGCCTTCCTCGGGCGTGACGAACGTGTAGGCCACGCCTTCGCGGCCCATCCGGCCGGTGCGGCCGACGCGGTGGACGTAGTCGTCGCAGAACTGCGGGATGTCGAAGTTGATGATGTGGGAGATCCGCGTCACGTCGATCCCCCGGCCCACCACGTCGGTAGCCACCAGGATCTGCGTTTTTCCGTCGCGAAATTCCCGCATCACCCGATCGCGGGTGGTCTGCGGCAGGTCGCCGTAGATCGTGTCGACCGAAGGGATCTTCCGCGCCAGCCGCCGATGGATGCGCTCGGTTCCCCGCTTGGTGCGGCAGAAAATGATCGCCTGGGTAGGGTTCTCCCGCTGGAGCAGCTTGACCAGCAGGTCGAACTTCTGTTGCGGATCGACCGTGAAGTAGAACTGCTCGATCGTCTCGACCGCCGGGTTCTTCGGCGAGAAGTTGAGCATCTCCGGCTTGCGCATGTACTGCTGGGCCAGCCGCATCACCGGCGGCGGAATCGTGGCGCTTAAGAGCAGCGTCTGCCGCGATTGGGGACAGTGGCGGAGGATCTTCTCGATGTCGGGCCGGAAGCCGACGTCGAGCATCCGATCGGCCTCGTCGAGCACGGCGAAGCGGAGCCCGCCGAGTATCAGCACGCCCCGGTCCATCAGATCCATCACACGGCCGGGTGTGCCCACGACGATTTCCGCACCGCGCGAGAGCTTCTCGATTTGGCTGCGGATGGGTTTTCCGCCGTAGACGGCCACCACGTTGGCTTTGCGTCCGGCGGCCAGCTTGGAGCACTCGTCGCGGACCTGGACGGCCAGCTCGCGCGTGGGCGTGAGCACCAGGGCCTGGGGATCGGCGCCGCGCTTGTGGGGATGGAGCCGTTCGAGGATCGGGATGCAGAAGGCGGCCGTCTTGCCGGTTCCGGTCTGCGCCTGCCCCATCAGGTCCACACCCTCCAACGCCCGGGGAATCAGGCCGCTTTGGATTGGGGTCGGCTCGAGATAATCGGCCCGTCGCAGGGCGTCGAGCATGACCTGGGAGAGTTGGATGTCTCCGAAGCTGCCGACCGTGCCGGGTTCCGGCGGCTCGGGAGTCGATGGCGGCTCGGGAGTCGATGGCGGCTCGGGAGTCGATGGCGGCTCGGGAGTCGATGGCGGCTCGGGAGTCGATGGCGGCTCGGGAGTCGATGGGACCGACGGCGCCGACGAAGCCGATGGGGCCGTTTGTTTCGCCTTCTTGCTCGGCCGCCGTCGGGGACGGCGTTTTTTCGGCGATTTCGTTTCTGGCTCGGTCGCCGGTGGGGGCGAACTGTTCGGTTCTGATTCTCGTTTCGACAAGGTATCCGTCCTGAAATGTTGGATCGCTGCGACGTGTTCTGGTATTCGCGTCACCCCCCGCAACGCAGTGCGGGGGCGTTTTCAACTCGTTGACTTCTCCATCCCCTCACCCTTCGCCCCTTCACCCTTTCGCCCACTTTTCCAGCATGTGGAATTGGCAATCGAAGCGGTGTTCTTCCACACCGGAGGGACTCTTGAAAAAACTGGCCAGGAAGGTCAACAAGCCCGTCTGTCCGCGGCGGTGGGCAAGCTCCGTGAAGCGGACCAGGTCCAGCACCAGCGGCGCGGCCAGCACCGAGTCGCAACCTTGCCAGATGAACTGTAGCACCATGGGCACGCCGAGGAAACCGGTGAAGTGGACGTGGTCCCAGGCCGTCTTCCAGTCGCCTAAGCTCTCGACGTATTCGATCGACACGAGGGTTTGCGGCCGATCGTCGAGAATCTCGCCCAGCAGGTGATCCTTGCTGGCGAGTTTGGCCTGCTTGTTGGCCGGGTTGTCCAGTACCCGGCCGTCCATGTTGCCGAAGATATTGTGGCCCACCCAACTCATCACCCGAAGGTTCCGCCGCTGGAACATGGGGGCCAGAACGCTCTTCATCAAGGTCTCGCCCGTCTTGCCGTCGCATCCCATGTGCCGGCTGCCGCGGAGGTTGGCCAACTCGTCGATGGCCGCCGGGGTGGAGCCGAGCGAGGGCGTGAAGTTGATGTAGGAACAACCCGTCTCCAGCGCCGCGATCGCGTAGAGCGAACTGGCCGGCAGGGGACATTTGCGAGGCTTCTCCAGCAGCCGTTCCAGCTCGACCCAACTCGGCGGGATCGAATCCGTCGCCACCGGCGGCTCGGTCGACGCAACGTTGACCACGACCGCGTGCGCAAGCCGCTCGGTGTGGACGAATTCGTCCAAATCTCCTCGCAGCCGCTCGACGCCCTCTCGGGGCGATTCCCGGCGAGGGACATGCGGGCCGGCCATTCTGGCGATCGTGGGCCCCACCTTGAAAACACAGCCCGGCCGAATCCGCCGGTCGATCCCCTGCAGATCGGCTTTGCACCGGGCGATCATCTCGGGCGTGGCCGTGCGACTCTCGGTGACCAGGCGTGTGGCTTCGTCGATCAAAGACACGTCGCGAATCTCGTGGCCGCCGATCACGAAGTCGGACCAGTCGGCGAAATCGAGGTGTTGGAACTGGGGGAGCTGGCTGACCAGCCCGGTGGTACCGACGAGCCCCTTCTTCAGGGCCGTGATTCCCACGATGGCCGTGGTGGCCACGCCCCCTTTGGCCCCAACCAACCAGATGCCGATGCGACTTTTCGCCATGATGCTCGAGAAATCTCCGTCCGAAACGTCGGGGGTCCCTTGGAAGGGGGCGGGTAAGCTACTATCATTCTCCGACGTGCGTCGCGGCGCGTCAACCGCCCACAACGAACGGAGTAGTACCATGCCCCCGACCATTTCCCGGATTGTCCAGGCACTGGAGCCCTCGGCCACGATGGCGATGGCTGCCAAGGCCAAGGAGCTAAAGGCCTCTGGCAAAACGGTTTACGACCTCAGTCTCGGAGAGCCCGACTTCACCACCCCCCAGCACATCTGCCAGGCCGCTTTGGAGGCGATGGAGGCCGGGCACACCCACTATACACCCGCCAGCGGGATCCTGGAGTTGAAAAAGGCGGTGGCCGAGCAATATCAGGCTACCCACGGTCTGGAATATGCGCCCGCTCAAGTCGTGGTCGCCAACGGGGCCAAACACGCGCTGCACAACGCCTTCACCGTGCTGCTGGACCCGGATGACGAGGTGATCATCCCGGCCCCGTATTGGGTCAGTTACGCGGAACTGGTCAAGCTCAGCGGCGCGGTGCCCGTGATCGTCCAGACCGAGCAGGAGAGCGATTTCAAACTGACCCCGGAGCAATTGCGATCGGCGGCGACCGACAAGACGAAGATCCTGCTGCTGTGCAGTCCGTCGAATCCGACCGGCAGCATGTATTCGCCCGAGGAGTTGGGCGCGCTGGCCGACGTGGCCATCGAGCGGGACCTGCTGGTCGTGGCCGACGAGATCTACGACCGGTTGGTCTACCCCGGACACCGTTTCGCCAGCTTCGCCACGGTTCGGCCGGGCCTGCAGGACCGGACGATCACCGTCAACGGCGTGAGCAAGACTTATGCGATGACCGGCTGGCGGATCGGCTGGACGCTTTCCCCGGCCAACGTGGCCACGGCGATGGGCGACCTGCAGAGCCAGCAGACGTCGAACCCGTGCAGCATCAGCCAGTACGCCGCGGTGGCCGCGATCACCGGCCCGCAGGCGTGCGTCGAACAGATGTTGGCCGAGTTCACCAGGCGGCGCGATTTCGTCACCCGGCGGATCGCGGAAATCCCCGGGCTGGGCTGCGCGGAGATGGGCGGGGCCTTTTACGCCTTCATCAACATCCGCGAGCATCTCGGCCGCAGCTACAACGGCGTGCAGGTCGATGATTCTGCGCAGTGGTGTCTGGAACTTCTGGCCCGGAAGAATGTCGCCACGGTGATGGGTTCGGCGTTCGGGGCGGAGGGTTACGCCCGGGCGTCCTTCGCCACGAGTATGGATAACCTGGAAGCGGCGTTCGAGCGGATCGCGGAGTTCGTGGCATAGCCGCTTAGGTTCCGCGCAGAAATAACCTGTACATTTTTCAGCGAGGGTGGCACGCCCTGAGGAACGAAGGGCGTGGAAAACCTGCCAAGTCACGCCCTTCGTTCCTCAGGGCGTGCCACCCAATTCGACAAGTTATTTCTGCGCGGAACCTTACGGCTTGCGAATCCCGCAATTCCGGGCCATCGGACGCACGGATCGAACGATTCCGAGACGGCTCGCGCCGTGTTTCGGGCCTTCTTTTCTTCAGCTTCGGCGCCACCTCAGCGCCATGGCCTCTCATCTCATGACGCCGGGATCCGGGCGTTACCGGCAAGCCATCTTCACGCACCGGCAAGCGGTCAGCTACGGACGTTCGCTTCCTGAGGGCAGGCAGATATCTATTTTGTCTAAAAAATAACTGTCATGGTGGCCCTATCCCTCGCCAGATGACGGCATTCCGCCCTTATTTGGGCAAGTGGATCCGAATCGACGAATCGGCAGCATCTAAATAACTGCCTGATATATCGCCGTTTGAGGCCGGACTGACTTTTTTTTAGAATTCTTCTTACATGTCCTACCAAAAGCTTGACGGTTGTTCCGTTTCTGCTAGATTATCTGATTATCGGGGAATTTTAAGACATCCCCGCTAGTGAGGCTTGTCCCGACGCCCTTTTCGACACGTCAGGGCGACACGCAACCAAAAAAATCCCTTCGAAAGTTCGGAGAGCCGTTACCGCTTCCTCTGGTTCGATGGAGAAACGCCATGAAAAGACTAGGACTTGTAGCACAGCTTTTGGCGATCGCGCTGCTGGCGATTTGCCCCTCTGCCCACGCGGCGCTGGTGGGTATGGACATCGGCAGCGTGGGAAACCCCCTGCTTCCCGGGAGTTTCTCGTACGACGCCGGCACGGACACGTACACCGTGAATGGCGGTGGCACCGACATCTTCAACAACGACGATCACTTCTACTTCGCCTATGAAGAGGTCCCGCTGGTCGGCGACGCCGTGATCATCGCCCGAGTCACGGGACTCGAGGTTACCAACTCCTGGTCGAAGGCCGGCGTGATGATCCGCGACCAACTGATCGACGTCAGCACGCACGCCTCGATGATCGTCTCCGGCGACCCGCGTACCTCCTTCCAGAACCGGCCGCTGATCGGCGGGAGCTACTCGACCACCACCAACGGCCTCGGAGCGCGGCCCTACTGGGTCAAGCTGACCCGCGTGGGGGATACTTTCACGGGCTACCATTCGCCCGACGGGCTGAATTGGACGATGCAGGACAGCGTGGACATCCCCATGTTCTCCCCGTACATCGGTCTGGCGGTCACTTCGCACAACAACAACCAGCTCGCCCAGGCCACCTTCGACAACCTGCACTTCGAAGAGCCGGCCGAGATGACCTGGGACGGCAGCGATCCGAACAATTGGGGCAGCGACCACTGGAACGCCGCCGGGGCCTTTCCTGACGGCTGGGCGATCGCTACGGTCAACTCCGGCCGCGTCAACGTGGAAGCAGACCACTCTACTCTTGGCCTGAACCTCAACGGCGGCACGGTCGCCATCGGGGCCGGCAACAGCCTGACCTTGGTCGGATTGGACGCCACCGGCGGCACGATTGACATCGCGGCCGGCGGCATCCTGACCTCGAACCAACTGAACGGCCTCGCCAGCACGGTCACTCTGGCCGGCGGCGCCACGTTGGCAGCACCCGGTACCGTCGGCACCGCGGTCACCAGCGGCGACGCGACCTTCCAGGTCGATTCGGGCACGCTGGGCGTGAACAGCCTCACCGCCACCGGCAACAAGGTCACCAAGTCCGGGGCCGGAACGCTCGTGGTCAACACCGCCGCACTGGATGTCGGCACGCTGGAACTGGGCGGCGGAACCACCAACGTGACCGGCCAGATCACGGTCACCACGCAGGCCGACGCGCTGGGCATGAGCGGCTTCCTGAACTCCGGCCGCAACAACAGCGATATTCAGAATATCGAGTACTTCAGCGGTATCGCGGGACAGGCGCCCGTCGGCACCACCTGGATGACGACCGGCGCCGGCTACGATCCGGGCGATCCGCTGGCCGATCCCCCGATTCCCGAGACGCCGGGTCGCGGACTCGACTATAACGGCGACGCCGAGTTCCGGGCCGCCATTGCGGAAATCGATCGCGACGACGACTACCAGACGCTCTTCACCGCCAACTTCCTGGCCAGCGACGGTGACGGTGCCTACAAGTTCCGGATCGGCGCCGACGACGACCGCAGCTCGCTCTGGCTCGACTTGAACCAGGACGGCGTCTTCCAGGCCGACGAGCGGCTGGCGTGGGAAAACGGCGGCGACCACTGGGTGGACCTGGTCGGCGGCGAGTCCTACGCGGTCGCGGTCGCTCACATGGAGCACGGCGGCGGGTCGAGGATCCAAGCCCTTTATCAGACGCCCTTCATGCTCGCCGAGGAGATCATCAATCCCTCCACTCAGCCCGGCATCTGGACCGGTACGCAGACGTCGATCGGGTCGGTGAACTTCAGCGCTCCGGTCGTGGTGACCGGCGATTCCACGCTGCAGGCGACCACCCACGATTCGGGGGCCACGTTCGGCGCCTTGACGCTGCAGAACGGCGTGCTGACGACCGCTGGTGCAGTAAGCATCAGCTTTACCGGGACGACCATTGCACCCGGCGCTACGGCGGTCGGCATCGATCCGCAGACGCAGACCGATTACAACGTGATCGACGGCAGCGCGACCACGGGCGATTTCGTCTTCTCCAAGGCGGGCCCGAGCAGCCTGACCATCGAGTCGGGCTTCATGACCGGCATGGGCAACGCCATCATCGACGCCCATGGCGGCACGCTGACGATGATGGGGCCGGACTCTTGGGAGGCGTCAACCCGAGCACGGCTCTCCGGCGGCACACTCAAAGTCGTGGGACTTCCGGGGGAGGTCAACAACGTGCTCAATGGAAGCGTCTACATCGGTAATCCCGGCAACGACGATCTGATCAACGGGATCGGCGACGGAACCGGTACCGGCGGACTGCTGGGTGAAGTGCCGGACCAGACGTTGGAAGGGGCCGACGCGATTGTCGGGCGGATCGACTATCGCAACGACAACGACTTCCGCAACGGGGACGCCGGGCTCAACTCGGTCGGGTTCTCTGCCCTGCAGCAAAACGACAATTACGAGACCCTCTTCTTCGGCACATTCAATGCACCGGAGACGGGGATCTACGAGTTCGGGACCAATCGGACCGACGATGTAGCGCGGATTTACCTCGATATGAATCAGAACGGCGTCTTCGAGACATCGGAGAACGAACTGATCGTCACGCGAAATTGTTGCGGCAACGCCTACAACCCGTGGGTTCCGCTGACGGAAGGCGAGTCGTACAAATACGCCATCGCCCATCGCGAGGGCACCGGCGGCTCCAATATCGAGCCCACGCTCAAGTTGCCCAGTTGGGACACCCGACAGACCGTCGAGCCCGGCGCGGCGAGCCAGGCGGGGCTCTGGACGGGCAACGGTATCGCCGAGGTCGATCTCAGCGGGTTCACGTTCTCGGCGATCGCCGACTCGACCCTCGAGGTCGGTTCGCACGCCGGCGCCGTGCTGGGGACGCTGGACATCGACCCGGACGTCACGCTGACGACTGCGGGCAACGCGCCGGCCAGCTTCGCAACGATCGCGCTCAACGGTGCGGGCGACACGACCGTGGGCTTCCATTCCAACGTCAATACGCTCTTGACCCGAGATTCCGGCATCGCCGCCGGCGGGCGGAACGTCCATATCCAGATCAACGGCTCCGCCCAGACGATCGTGAATAAAGCCGGTAGCGGCTTGGAGAACACCACCTTCGATCTGCAGTCCGGCGAATTGGTCGGCTTGATCGGCACGGGCCTGAACACGTTCGGGGCGGCCAGCTTCGCGTTCGACGGCGGCGGGCTGACCATCTCCAGCACCGGGGGCAATCAGACCTTCGACCAGTCTCTGATCGTCGGCGGCAACGGCACGCTGGGTGCCGCCGAAGTGCCCGGCGGCGTAGGCGGAGTCGAATTGACCTACGGCAGCGCCTCGACAGGGGCCACGATGAGCAACTATGCCGTCCTGTCGTTCGACGCGCGGGACGGATACACGATCAACGTCGACGGTCCCGTGACCGGCGACGGCGGCATCGAGGCGGCCGGCGGGACGGTCAATGTCACCGCGGTCGGCGCCAAGGACTACGCCGGCATCACGGCCGTCAGTGCGGGCACGATGATGATCGATACCCCCATTACCAGCACTTCGAATGTGCGGGTGACCGGTGGCACGATGGTGCTCAACCAGCCGGTGATCACCAACGGCGGCTTCATCTCCGACCGGATCGAGTGGATGCGGTACGACGGCGGGAACAACGATGCGAACCTCTTGGGCATCGACGACGGCGTCGCCAACGGCAACAACGGCGGTCTGTTCAACCTGACGCCGACCTCGTCGGGCTACTGGACCACGTCGCTGTACGACGACGGTAGCGGGGACAACTACGCGTTCATGTGGACCGGCGTCTTCCGCGCCCCGAGTACCGGCGACTTCCAGTTCCATACGCACGCCGACGACCAGGAGATTCTCTGGTTCGACCTCAACCGCAACGGCGACTTCGAAGACGCCGCCGGCGAGGCGGTGGCCGTGAGCCTGCCGCCGGAAGGGTGGAACTCGCCGCACACGGCGACCCTTTCGCTGGTCGAGGGAGAGCAATATGCTTTCGCCTTCGCGTACTACGAGAACAGCGGAGGCGAGTTCGGCCAACTGGAGGTCACGGCGCCCGGCGGAGCCCGGATGTTCCTCGATCCCAGCGACCCCGGTCAGACTGGCTGGCTGGGGATCGCGACGGCTCCGACGACGACCGTCTCGAACGGCACTCTGGAGATCAACTCCTCGCTGGATACCGAAGCGGTCACAGTCGGCAGCGGCGGTACGATCAACGTCAACCCGGGCGGCTCGCTGACGGCTGACAGCCTCAACGTGGAAAGCGGCGGCGTGTTCGACACGCAGTTGCCGGTTACCTTCACGTCGGTCCAGGCGGTCAAGGGCGGTCTGGCGAACACCAACGGCAACGACCTGACGGTTCTCGATCGCTTTGCCGCCGGTTCGTTGGAGATCAACGCCGACGGCGGCAGCTTCAAGGTCCGAGGCTCCGATCTGGTCGCCAACGTCGACCTGCTCACGCTCGACGGCGGGGTCATCGAGGTTACCGACATCCGCGGCGACGCCCCGACGGGCGGACTGGTCGGCCGCTGGACCTTCGACGACGAGACGATCAACGACAGCGCCGGCTTCGCCCTGGGCAACCACAACGGCACGCTCAGCGGCGGACTCTATTCCTCCGACGTCGCCGTGTCCGGCGGCAAGTCGCTCGATCTGTCCCAAGCCAACAACCACTACGCGGTGGTCGACCAATTCACCGGCACCGCCACCGAAGACGACTTCGATCTGGGCAGTGCCATGACGGTCGCCGTATGGGTGAAGGGTTGGCCTAACGGCAACTGGGAACCCTTCGTCTCCAAGCGGGGTGAAAACGATGAAGGCTGGCAGCTTCGCCGCAACGGCGGCAACAACGAGGCCTCCTTTACGTTGCGGGGCACTTCCGGCGGCGACGACATCCGGGGAGCCACCGATATCAACAACAACGAGTGGAAACTGGTCGTCGGTACCTACGACGGGGCCCAACGGATCCTGTACGTCAACGGCCAGGTCGACGCCCAGATCGGCGACACCGGCGCCATCCCCGACACGGGCAGCCTTCTGGTCTTCGGGGCCAGAGACAACAGCGGCACCGGCGCCCCGCCGAACATCGGCAATCATGCCCGGATCATGTTGGATGACATCTACATCTACGACCGCCCGTTGTCACCCGCGGAAATCGGTATGATCTACGGTGCCGGCTTCGGCACCGGCGACGGGTCCGCTTTCCTCAACGACGTCCAAGGCCACGGCACGTTGGCCGGCCAGGTCGTGATCCAGGGAACGGTCACTCCCGGCGACGGAACCGGCAGCGGCATCGCCACGTTGAACCTCGACGGCGAGATCGAACTACTCGGAAGCTCCATCGTCGATCTGGAAGTCAACGGCCTCGCCCACGACCAGCTCGTCAACGTCGGCGATCTGGAAACCTACCTTGCCGGCAAGCTGCAACTGACGCCGATCGGCGTGGGCAACGTCAATCCGCTGGATCCGGGCAACAACCTCGGGTTGCACAGCTACCCGTTGGTCACCGCGGTCGCTGAAGGCGTGCTGCACGGTCAGTTTGACCCGCCGCCGCCGGTGATCACCGATCCGACCGATCCCAACTACGACCGCGAGAAGCACCTGGGTCACATCGGCTTGGGCGTGTTCGACCGCGGTCTGACCTACGAGCTGGCCGATCCGAACGATCCCCCGGTGGATCCGCCCGGCGGCTACCGGAGCGTCACGGCCGACTTGTTCATCGCCAAGGGCGGCGACGGCGACGGCGACGGCCGGGTGGACGGCCGGGACATCAACACGCTGATCGCCGAGTTCAGCCAGTTCGGAGATCCGGCCGACAAGAACTGGACGGACAACGACACGGCCGGCGGACCGCCGCTCGGTCGCGGAGACGGGCTGGTGGACGGCCAGGACATCAACGACCTGATCGCCAACTTCTCGCCGGCGGACCCGGGCCCGGCCGCACCGGGCACGGCCATCGCCGAGTACAACCCGGCGACCGGCGAGTTCATCATCTCGGTCGGCAGCGTGATGAGCTGGAACATCCAGAGCAACGGGCTGTTCACCCAGGAAGGGCTGCTGGGCGTGCAGGACATTCTGCCGCTGGGTCAGGGCTTCACGCTCGTGTCGGCCAATCCCAGTACCGTCGGCGAAGGAGCCTTCGGGTCGCAGATGATCTACACCGACGTCAACCTCGGTCCTCTCGTCCTGCCCGGCACCGACGTGAGCGAGTTCACCCTCGAATACGTGGCCGGTTTCGGCAGCCCCAAAGAGTACGGTACGATCACCGTGGTCAACGTGATTCCCGAACCGGGCACGGTGGCGATGTTGCTCTCCGGACTGTTCGGTCTGCTGTGGTTCTGGCGTCGCCGCCGGGCGTAAACCGCAGAGCGAGTGACGTGTAACTCAAAGGGGGCGGCAGTGGAAAACTGCCGCCCCCTTCTTTTTTTGCTCTATGTCGAACGGCCGGGCATGGCTCGAGTGACGGATTGGCGAATTCGTCCTGCGTCGAGAACTCTACGCACCGGCCGGCTTGACTTGCGTCTGCCTGGTGGGCGCGAGCTTCTGGCACGGATA
>Ga0307380_10006049_pt1 | contig 15964 bp, 19 predicted proteins | sample UN3MG_FD_202239 | JGI IMG/M metagenome (GOLD analysis project Ga0307380, IMG submission 202239) | Soil microbial communities from Risofladan, Vaasa, Finland - UN-3 | ecosystem: Environmental > Terrestrial > Soil > Coastal area > Acid sulfate soil | place: Finland: Risofladan, Vaasa | collected...
AGATTTAAGAAAGGCGAATGCTTTCTTCTCTAACTTCTCTCAAAATTGAAGCTAAGATGCTAGTTGTCGTTGTTAATATGTGAAGATGATGCGGTTTTGTTGCTTACATCCGCAAAGAATATGTAAGCGATAACAAAATTATTTTTTAAATCTGCCTTTTGTCATTGTACATGCTACGTAGCCGAGCAATCCGAAAACTAATCTTAGAATACCGAAGAGGGAAAAATGTGTTTGAAACATTTTTTTAGGTGAATAACTCTCCCATAATTTTCCATGCTTCATTGTAAGTTGCTTTCGTCCATAGCCATACCAAAACGCTTGTTTCAAAAAACCGATTATCGACTTACTGGTCTCTCTATAAACCACTGCATTTTCGTTGTAAGCCAGTTTACCACCCGCATCTACCGCTCTAAAATTTAGATCTACATCCTCTGCCGTGATGAGATTTAGATCAAACCCTCCTATTTTTTTAAACAGTTCCTTCTTGTACGCTAAGTTACATGAAGGAAAGGTAACATCGTATCCCCCACGTGTTAACTCAACCCGTTTTATATCTGCGAAACGACCCACATTTATAGTTTTCCCCGCTGCTATCTCGTAGCCTGCCCTAATCGTTTTTCTTAGCTCTTTTAGCCAATTTCTATCTGCTTCACATCCACCATCAATAAATGCTATTATATCCCCACGCGCTTTGTCCACACCAAAATTTCTACCTTCTCCTCTGCTGCCCTCACGCGAATAAAGCTTGATTTCTTTGTGTTTCTTTCCATATCCTCTTACAATCTCTTGAGTGCTATCCCCGCTATTTGCATCCACTACTGTGATCTCAAATGGCTCTTCTTGAGTAAGCAGACTCTCAAGGAGTTTACTTATACTCGTTGCTTCATTTTTTACCGTTATTACTATGCTTACGAACACGATTTTAAATATGCACTCAAGAATATATACTTTTGCGTTAGTTTATGATCTTTAGGTAAACCTCACTGGTTTTCACAACTTCAATCTTAGGAAATCTTTAAATCAGGATAATGGTATATACTCAATTGATGAAAATATTGTTCGTGCATCCGAATCTATCTCGTTATGCTTACAAGCAAATATATGCCCTTTCAAAGAAAGAAGGAATCGAGACTTATCTTTTATGTGGGAAACTTGATGTAAGTGTTTACAACATTAATTATCTCAAAGAGAGCTGTCAAAAAATATGGCAAGATTTACCCACGCTTAGGTATCCTTATCAATATAGATTCGTTACCAAAAAAATACGTAGCATTATTGACGAGCATAAAATTGATCTAATACATGTATACAGCATGCCGGATGATCTAACAGTTGCAGCCATCAAATCGGAATCAGCACCTGTAGTTTTCTGCCTTCGTGATTTGACCTCCACCTTCTCCAAAGACCTGTTAGCAAGTAGAGTTTTCCCCCAAAAAATTATCTCTAATAAGTTGTTAGGCACAATTCCAAAATATATTGTATATAAATATGTGCTATCTATGGAAAAAAAGGCGATGGAAAAGAGCAGTGCTCGAGTATTTTCTACCCCGTGTATGTTGGAATATGCTCAAAACAGATACAAAATCAAAAACGATAATTTAATATTTCTTAACTTTATATTGAAAGAAGAATTGCCATCACTGACCAGAGAGAAAATATCAGAGAAAATTGGTGGTGTACATATCGGATTCGCTGGCAACATCAATATTTTTGATAGTTATAGGAATTTTTTGCCATTTTTTGTCAAGCTTGCTAAAGAGAAGATACATGTACATATGCACGTTGTATCTAAAGATAGAAAAAGTTTATTTGCCTGTAAAGAAGCGGCGGGAAAAAATGAGTACCTTCATTTTTATCCCCCAATGGATCCCCCAAAAATGATGGATGCTCTTACGTTGTATGATTTTGGTATACTTCCCTTTGAAAACGAACAAAATTACTATGATACGATACTGCCCAACAAATTATTTGATTATATATCTGCCGGTGTTCCCATTATTACATCAAATGTGCACTGCATAAAAGAGTTCATAGCAGAGCACAATTTAGGATTTTATTATAACGATTTTGATGATCTTATCGTCAAATTAAAAACTGTTACGGCAACAGACTTCAAAATCGACAGATCAGAGTTTTTTATAGATAAACACCTTGAAAAACTTATCACGTTCTATGAAAGATTGGGGGGGTGAAAAAGATTAAGATATTAATGTTACTATCAAATTCGTTTATAGTTTATCCGCGTGTTCAACATATCCTGAGATGCGTGTTTAATCTATTACGTGCTCCTAGTAGTCATGCAAAATTTATATTTCCTTGGCTAAACTCGCTTTTATCAGAGGGAGATGCTTTTGGAGACGACGTTCCGTGGATGACATTCGAAGTTCAGGAGTGGCTCGATAATTTCCTCTCACCAAACAAGCTTATATTTGAATACGGTTCGGGAGGTTCCACAATATTCATTTCCAAGAGAGTCAAGAAGATAATCTCCGTTGAGCATGATAAGAATTGGTATCACCACGTTTTGAATAAGATGAAATGGGAGAACGTGACAAACTGTGACCTTTTGCTTTGGCAGCCAGAGCGTGATTCGTTGGGCAAAGAGGACTATTCCAATCCAAGGAGTTATCTTTCTGCTAATCCAAGATATAAAGGCATGAAATTCAAAAGGTATGTGCGGAGTATTGAAAAATTTCCCGAGGGGTACTTTGACCTCGTAATTGTTGATGGGAGGGCAAGACCGTCTTGCATTTATAGTGCGAGGAGAAAGATACGTCCTAATGGTTATCTCCTGTTGGACGATTCAGATCGAGAACATTATAACCGTGGTAAAGATTTACTCAAAGATTGGCACGCTGAAAAGCTTTACGGCCTTAAAATAGGTAGATTGGGCTTTGTAGAAACAACCATTTGGAAGAAAAAGGTGGTATAATGTCAAAAGTAAGCGTGATTATACCTTCATTCGGGCGACCAAATCTATTAAAACGTGCGATTGAGAGTGTTTTAGATCAAACATATCAAAATTTTGAAATAATAGTTGTGGATGATAACGACCCGGGGGACATAAAAAATCAGACGCAGAGAATAGTTGAGGACTATTATGATGAACGAATTGTATATATAAAAAACGAAAAGAATATGGGTTCGAATTTTTCACGAAATGTTGGACTAAGAAGAGCTAGAGGAGAATATATAGCTTTTTTGGATGATGATGATTTTTATTTCAGTAAAAATAAGATAAGAAACCAAATTGAATTGTTTAAAAGAAATGAAAAACTGGGATTTGTTGGTTGTGGATATTATGATAGATATATTGGCAGAGAAAGAATACCTAATTTAAGAGGTAAAATAGATAAAAAATTGCTCATAACTTTTTCATATATCGAGACCTCAACGATTATGATAAAAAGAGATGTCATTAAAAAAACTGGTTTTTTTGATGAAACTTTGTTAAGCGAGCAAAATCATGATTTTTTTTATAGAATTTCAAAAATTGCAGAATTTGATTATTTGCGAGAAATAGCTGTCATAAAAGGAGCTCCACCAGAACGAATCACCTCTAATATTAAAAAGAGATTGAAGGGTTACATAATGTTTCATAAGAAACATTTTAAAGATATTAGGCAATTAAAATTCAGAGATTTTGTATTCGTCACGACAAAATTTGTTGTCACAATTTTTATTTTTATAATAGTAGGTATTTCAAGAAATCCCAAGATTCTTCCCAAGCTATACGAAAAGATGGGGAAAATAAGACCGTGATATATCTTTTCATTAAATATAATGATAATGAAGGAATTTATAGAAAAAATTATTCCATACGAGATCTGCCCCAAACCTTTATCGTGAGAAAGTTATGAAATTTTTAAGAGAACATTTTGATATAAGACTCGTAGGCGGTGTGATACATGGATAAGAAATTAAAGATAGCAATGATTACCCCTCATTATGGGTATATAAACCGGGGTGCGGAGATGTTTACGAAACATGTTTCCGATTTGCTTATCAAAAGAGGACATGCCGTTGATATTTATGGTATGGGGCATGGAGAATGTATTCGTCATGTTGAGGGGATGCGTATCGATGAAGGCGTGGGCAAGGTATGGAAAAGTATAGTATCAAAGATGTACCTTGATGCATTTTTTAAGAAATTTATTGGATTTGAGGTAAGTCTAACTCATTGGTCATATTTCCTATCGCTATCTCATACTTTTAAAAATGAGGGCTATGATTTTTTGTGGAACAATGGCGAAATGTCCGGTGCTTTGTTCTGCTATAAGGCAAGGAAAAAATATGGCATACCTTTTGTATGCACTTTTCACGGCAATGAAAGCATGATGATGATAACAGAGGGATTGTTAAAACCAAATATTTACGCAGTATTAACACCTAAATACAAAACTTTCCTACAAAACAAAATAAAAAGAAATATCAAATGCATCCCCAATGGTGTAGATTTGGAAAGATATAACCCAAGACATAAAAGTCTTAACAAATATGGTATTGATAATCTAGAGCATCCAATATTCTTATCCACATCTGCGCTAACACCGCAAAAGAGAGTTGAATTGATAGTGGAAGCGATATCCAGATTAAAAAGGGGTTCTCTTGTGATTACACAAACAGGACATCAAAAAAAGAAAATACTCGCTCTCGCAGAGAAGAAACTGCGTGGTAGGTTTAAGTATCTTGGGGTTATACCGATAGAGGAACTGCCATCTTTGTATAATTCGTGTGATGTTTATGTTAATGCAAGCAGGAGCGAGGGACATTCGCTCGCTATATTGGAGGCATTGGCATGTAATTTGCCGGTAGTAACTCACAATGATGCAAACAGGCAATGGAGCATAGGAGGTGGTGGTTTGCTCGTAGATGTCACAAACACTGATAAATTTGCAAATACCCTCGAGCGTGCATCACAAATAGACTGGGGAAATAAAACAAGAAAACAGGCAGAAAAATTTAGTTGGGATAGATGTGTGGACTCGTATTTGAAGGCAATGGAGGAGGTAAGATGAAAATTCTTAAAAATTGGAAGCTCTAAAGGTGAACATGCATGAGTAAAAAATTGAAACTTTGTTTCATAGGAGATCTATCATCGACTTTCATTAAAAGAGATTATGAAATTTTGAAGAAACATTTTACTGTTGATGTCATTGAGCCGCCAAAGAAAAAATCGGGATGGTTAAAGTACACTTTCACTATAGCGGAAAAAGTTAGGCAATCTAATCTAACCTTTTCCTGGTTTGCAGGGTGGCACTCTGCGTTTGCAGTATTTTTTTCCGAATTGTTTAGAAAGAACTTTATCGTTATCGTTGGTGGGTATGATGCCGCTTATGTTCCTGAAATTGATTATGGAGCATTTACGAATTTGAAGGAGAAAATACCTGCGATGTATGTATTAAAACGAGCTGATGTGGTCTTGCCTTTCTCAAATTTTAGTAAAAATGAAGTACTAAAATGGACTAAACCAAAAAATATGCAAGTTGTTTATATAGGTGTTGATACGAATGAATTTAAACCAATGGGGAATAAAGAGCACGTTGCTATAACAGTCGGGGGAATAAAGAAGAGTAACCTGAAAAGAAAAGGGATTGAAATATTCGTGAAGGCCGCAAGACATCTTCCAGACATTCATTTTGTTGTTATTGGTAAACCATCTGATGATTCAATTGAGTACCTACGATCGATAGCGAGTCCTAATGTTGGGTTCACCGGGTTTGTAACCGATGAAGAATTGGTAAGATGGTATCAACGAGCAAAGGTCTATGTACAACCCTCAAAGCATGAAGGTTTCGGCAGTGCTGTAGCTGAGGCGATGCTTTGTGAATGTATACCTGTTGTCAGTGGAGAAGGAGCATTAAGCGAGGTTGTAGGTACTTGTGGCTTTTATTCTCCTTACGGTAACGATAAGGCGGTAGCGGATGCAATAAAAGAGGCATTGAATTCACAAAAAGGGAAAGAGGCGAGAGAAAGGATTAAGAACTTATATTATATAGAAAAAAGGGAAAAAGAATTAATAGAAATAATAGAGGATGTAATAACATGAAAACGGCATTAATAACCGGGGTAACGGGGCAGGATGGATCTTATCTCGCTGAGTTGCTCATCGAAAAGGGGTACAAGGTATATGGGCTTTATAGAAGGAAAGCATTGGAAGGAACCGATAACTTGCGAGGAGTACTGTATAGCGATAACTTTGAATTGGTGGAAGGAGATCTTCTTGAAGAGAGCAGGTTAAACGAGATTATAAGAGATCTACAACCAGATGAGATCTATAATCTGGCTGCTCAATCTTTTGTGCCTTTTTCGTGGACAAATCCTCTATATACTTGCAATGTGAATGCGCTGGGCACTTTAAGAGTATTAGAGGCGATCAGAGTTTATTCTCCTGAGAGTAGATTCTATCAGGCGTCGAGCAGTGAAATGTTCGGAAAAGTACAAAAAACAATGCCACAGAATGAAAACACATATCATTACCCTCGCTCATTATACGGGAGTTCTAAATCCTTTGGATTTAACGTCACTCGTAACTACAGAGAAAGTTATAGGATGTTTGCTTGTAATGGGATTCTTTTCAATCACGAATCGGTGAGACGAGGGTTACACTTTGTAACGAGAAAAATCACGCATACCGTAGCAAAAATAAAACTTGAATTGTCTAATAAGTTAGTTTTGGGTAACCTCAATGCAAAGCGTGATTGGGGCTATGCACTCGATTATGTGAAAGCAATGTGGATGATGCTGCAGCATGATGAACCCGATGATTATGTTATCGCTTCAGGAGAGGAACATTCTGTAAGAGAATTTACCGAATTGGCGTTTAGAGAAGTCGGTATTGACATACAATGGATCGGAGAAGCACTCAATGAAAAAGGCATAGATGAGAACACCGGTAAAGTTCTTGTTGAGGTTTCAGATGAATTTTACCGCCCCGCCGAGGTGGACATACTCAAAGGTAATGCGAGCAAAGCCAGAGAGAAACTTGGGTGGAAGCCGCGGATATCCTTCGAGGAAATGATACAACGCATGGTTGCCCATGACTTGAAACAGTTGAAATGAAAAATAGGATAAAGAATCGTTAAAGTCTATAACAACCATAATAAGTTGGAATCCAAAACCTATCTCATTTAATTATCCCTGAATCAATTTTACACCCCTATTGAAAGCTTCAAATATAGTGTGCAATTTTGAACACTATATGGCATTTATTCGCGCCCAGAAGCGCAAGACAAAAAACTGGAAACAACGCCTAATAGCGCTTGATAGCTGACAAGCGGGAAAACACAAAGGTCAAATAAAAACAGCTAAACTGAAGATTGAGGAGAGGTAAGGGCAGTAAGGAACTCAATCAAAAAGAGGGCGTTAGGCTCTTGTTAGTAGCTAAGAGGGAGAAATTGATGAATCTGAACAGTATATGGGCTCGTGGGATTAATGGAGAAAAGGCTTGCAGAGGTTAAAAAGGAGTCCTTGGCGGCTGCTGAGAAGATTCTTGATGTGTCCAACCGTTGATGGTTGTTATAGGTTAAAGTGCTATTCAGCAGGCAAAAGTATATACGTGAGTATTCTCCTATGGAATACAAGGAATGATGAGTGGTGAGTTTAATTTGAAAATCGGGCTATTTTGGCAGGTTTCTTATGGGGGAATAAGAACTGTTCAAAAAAATTTGATAAATCATTTGCTCAAAAATGAAAAAAATCGGTAGTGTCCTAAACTTCACGACCCGCCTTAAACGTCAAAATTTCCTTCCAGGCCCAAATGCGATCTGTAATGTCCTCAGCCATGCACGGTGTTCTTTCTATGTCCTTCTCACCATTCTTCGTTTTTATCGTCAACGCAGAATTAACCCTGATCAGGTTGTTGTAGCACTGATACTCGTCTAAATGTTTGTCCAACATCTCCTTGCACTTAGAAAAGCACAAACTTTTCCCTGACCAGCCTCGAAATCCCATGTCTCAAGGTTAGATTATATCTCTCCACATAGACCGTGTCTATGCCCGCCTCATCTACATCACCAAATATGACCATTCTGGTCTTACCGACTACCCTGCCCTTTTCCCGTTCCTTGATGAGTTGTCCGTAGTTAATCGTCTCTGCCTCGAAATTAGCCAGTATAGCATTGACATACTGATCGTTGCCGTCACTGATGAATGTGGCCTTCGCATCCTCTGTTGGCTTCTTGCCTCGTTTTCTTACCGTTTCCATTAACTTATCTGCGGTGGCTTGTACTCTTTTACCGGTGCTGTGAGCCAGATGAAGCTTTGTATCCGCCTTCTTCGCTATGTAGATCCAGCAGTCGCCATGTCTATCTGCGTCATCATCTCCCTCGTCAACGTTCTTTTGTTTTTTTTTACGAACGACCACATCTCATCCACCTGGACTTCGGTAAGCCCAACATCTCTTATCAAAAAGTCCGTCACTTCCCTTGCGTGTCTTGCTAAGTCTTCTACGACATTTGATACCGTGTCGCGATGGATCTCCATTATGCGTTCAATAGCTCTTATTCCGTTTTTCTCTACCAGCAATTTGCATATAAGGATAATCTGTTCTTCTTTGAGGTGTCTGTTGTAGAATACCGTGCCTTTGGTCTCAGGAAATCGTACACCGCAGGTCTTGCATTTGAACATCTGGTTGCCCTTGGCATTAAAACCCTTCTTGATGATGTTGCCGGTGTTTCTCCTTCGGTAGTCCAGACAATTGGGATTTAAACATATCTGATCTTTTGAATTTGCTCCAGTCATAAAGTAAGTTATTAGATCTGGTCTTTATAAAAGTCATGGTTTGTGGGACATTACCAATTTTTGCGATTCAGTAAAATTTTATTGTTTATTTTTATAAGAAATATCTTTTTTAAAATATTCTTTTAAATTTTGTAGTGAAAAATATTTTGAATTAATAAGCGCTTGGTTTGTCAAATAATTTACTTTCTCTTTGTTTTTTATAAGCGACTCTATTATTTCTTTCAAATTTTCGATATTTTTATATTTCACGGTGAATTTTTCCAGTTCTTTTATTACATTGAAACTCTCTGGAATGATGAATGGTTTTGCATATCGTATACATTCAGACATAGATCCGCTTCCCTTTGTGGTTCCCCATAACTCTCTGGGTTCGGATGGCCACCATTTTTCGAACGGCATTAGAATAAAATCCGATTTAGTAAAGATTTCCCCCCAGACGTCACGGGGTACAGGTTCTTTAAAATAATAAATTAGATAACCATCTTTTTTTAGCTCTTCGCATTTATGTACAATCTCTTCGCCATAACTATCATATGGATAACCCAACATATATATTTCAAGCTTATTATATTTAAGAAATAAATCTTCAAATAATTTAATTACAAGTTCATAATCTAGTCGGCCTTCTTTGATTGCTCCTGGCACGGTAAATATAATATTTTCATGACTCTTTTTGGAGATGGGACCATCTTCATAAAAGGAATGGGGCAATGTATAGATTTCTTTTTTATAATCTGTATTTTCCAAAATATATTTTTTCATTGGAGGGTATATCACATTTATTGCATCATATTTTGGAAGCAAAAGACGTCGTATCACAGAACATGCATTGGTATTCACGGGTTTTAATAGGCCAATGGGTAGTTTATCACGATTAATTTTACACGAAAATTTTGGTTTGAACCAAGCATTCACATTATGTATAGTGAGAATAGTTCTAGATTTTGGGTGAAAATGTAAAAAACAAGCTAGTTCTAAACAATTCCCTTGAATAGTATTAACGAATAAAATATCAATTTTTTCGTTACAAAATTGTTCAACTCGTCTTAAAAAAGACAGATCGCTTTCGTTTTCGCTTTTAATAACAAAGTCAAAATCCGATATATCCTTTAAGACGTTCCTTAAACTTAAAAATATTTTTTTGGTGGTAAAAATGGTCACGTTAGTATTTTCAGTTTTACAAATACGGCAAATGGTCGAAAGATATACTTCATGCCATCTAATCTCCAAAATGCCTATTTCTTTCATGTTATCCTTTTAAGTTGACAAGCTAAATCCTTGGAGCTCTTCATGCTTTTCCTCTTTATCACGCTTTTAATTTACCATAACTGATATTCACTTATGATACAACCTCCATATATTCTCAAGATATGGTTTTAGTCCTATATTATTCTTACCAAGGATTGTCCCAATAAGGCTAAATATCCCTCTTCTTAGCCATACTAATGTAAATAATATCTTTTGAGTTTTAGTCCCATATCTTTTTACCGTTGTTACAGTATTTCTTATAAATAGAAGATTCGTCTTATAAGAGATATTATTATTTTTTTTCCTTGTCCCTCCTCTTTTATGGTAAACTATGGAATTTGGTACAAATTTTGCTTTCCATCCATTTCGAAATGCCCTCCATGAGAATTCAGCATCCTCATAGATTGTGATAAAACTTCCATCGAACAAACCAACTTTTTCAAGCATTTTCTCCTTATACAAACAAGCACCCTCTTCAGAAATTCATCCACTGCTTTCTGATACCTCTTTTGAATTCTCATATACCTCTTACATCCTTTTTGATTTATATTTAAATATCTCCCTGCGGGGCCAGATAATCTCTCAAAGCATCCTTCCAATTTCTCATGCTCAATCCATGATTTTTAAGTTTTTTAATCTTCAACGCAGAAAAAACAGGCCTTTTCGCCAACCGCTTTAACTCGCTCGACTTTATGGGTGTTATTCGTACATCCCAGCCTAAGATATTGAAAATCTCTATAGTAAACTCGTACCAGCTACAGCAGCCTTCGTTAACCATATGGTAAACGCCAAACGCAGGTTTAATCTCTAAATCTAAAAACCGCTTCAGCATTCTTGAGACGTCTTTAGTCCAGGTGGGACTCATGAACTGGTCGTCAACAACTTTTATCTCTTCTCCAGTTCTGGCTTTCTGGATCATGAACTCCACAAAGTTCCCGCCCTTCCCGCTTGCACCTGCTTTTCCATACAAGCTGGCAACTCTCATAATATAATATCTCCTGGAATAATTCCTTGTGAAAACCTCCCCCTGTGTGTTTACTCAGCCCGTAAACGTTAATAGGGTTTGGGACATCTTCTTCCTCGTAGGGCGCTCTTTTAGCGCCATCGAAAACGTAATCCGTGCTGATATACACGTTTATAGCATTTAGCTCATTACAAGCTTTTGCAACATTCAAAGCGCCAATTGCGTTAATGCGAAATGCTTTTTCAACCTCAACCTCTGCATCATCAACTCTTACGTACGCAGCAGTATTGATTACCACATCTGTTTTTAACTCATTCAAAACCTTCAAGCTTTCAAGATCGGTAACATCTAAATCTCGGTGAGTTAGGGGAATGGCATCTTCCCCAAAAACTTCCACCAAATCGCTTCCTAATTGACCATTTGCACCTATTATCGCGACTTTCATATTATAACCACAGATTTTTACGAGAACTTTTGTGTTTGTTTATTAGTTTCTTTAATGTAGGCAACTGTTGATCTTTTGGTGAGAGGATCGGATTAGTATTCGGCCACGGGATATGTACGTCGGGATCATTCCAGATTAAGCCACCTTCATACTCAGGAGCGTAAACATTATCAACTTTATAAATGACTTCAGCGGCATCACTCAACACTAAAAATCCATGCGCACAGTACCGTGGAATGTAAAGCTGATACTTATTGTCTTCTGAAAGTTTAACCCCTACATAATTGCCAAAAGTTGGCTCGTCCTTACGTAGATCAACCGCAACGTCATAAATTGCACCTCTTACGCATCGAACTATTTTAGCTTGAGCATATGGTTCCTTTTGAAAATGCAAGCCTCTTAAAACACCGTACTGCGATTTAGAGTGGTTATCCTGAACAAATTCACCTTTTATTCCCGCCTCTTCAAAGTCTTCTTTCTTATAAGTCTCCATAAAAAATCCGCGCTCATCCTCAAAGACCTTCGATTTTATCAGGATGACATCCGGAATTTCCAACCGTTCAAACTCAAAAAGCATTACAATCACCTCTATCGCCACTCCAGTTTCCACGGCGTTGGATGCAACAGTTTCTCATCAGCTAAAGGCTTCCACCACCATTCGTTCTCTAAATACCACGCAACGGTCTCTTTCAAACCTTCTTTAAAGTTATGCTTAGGCTTCCAGCCCAAGCTCCTGAGTTTTGATGAATCAAGGCTGTATCGTATATCGTGCCCCGGTCGGTCTTCTACAAATTCTATTAAGTTCGGCTTATCCATGAGTCTAAGAATCTCTGTTGCCACTTCTAAGTTTGTTTTCTCCTCTCCTCCAGAAATATTATATATTTCTCCTCGTATCCCTCGCTCCAAAACTAAATCTATTGCCTCACAGTGATCTTTAACAAAAATCCAATCCCGTACATTCTCGCCAGTTCCGTAAATCGGTATCTTCAGATCCATTTGAGCTCTTAGTATCGCTTTAGGTATTAACTTCTCCGGGAATTGGTAGGGGCCATAATTGTTCGTGCATCGCGTAATCACTGCATCAAGTCCATACGTCCGTACATAAGCCAAAAAAAACATGTCTGCAGCAGCTTTGCTTGCCGAATATGGGGATGAAGGTCTTAGAGTATCATCTTCCTTAAAAGAACCTTCTTCTATATCTCCATATACCTCATCTGTACCTATGTGAACAAGCCGAACATCTGGATTGACGTTCCGCATCGCTTCCAGTATTGTGTAGGTGCCAATCACATTGCTTTCAACAAACGCATAAGGATTTGATATGCTCCGATCAACATGCGTCTCCGCAGCAAAGTTCGCTATGGCATCTGTATTCTTGACAAGCTCAGTAATTAGGTCATAATCGCAAATATCGCCCTTAACCAAGGTACAATCTAAATCTCTCAAATTGTGCTCGTTGGAGCCGTATTTTAAAGCGTCAACTACTGTAATTTCCGCTTTATCCATCATATTCCTTGCAAAATTACTCCCGATGAACCCGAGCCCGCCCGTTACTAATAATTTCATGTATATATATTACCCCACTATTTCCGAGTTATCTCCTATAACCATCTTTCTACCGTTTGGTAGATCTGGTTTCCTTTTTATCTTCACTTCCCGCCCTATCAAACTCTCAAACATCCTTCCTCCCCCGAGTATCTCTGACTTCTCCATAACAATCGAGTCCTCGATCTCTGTATCAGCAATAATACAATCGTTCCCAATGCTCGTGTAAGGACCAATATAAGAATTTTGTATCGTGCAATTCTTCCCGATTAAAGAAGGGCCTTTAACAACGCTGTCTTTAACCTCCACACCGTTTTCAATAATAACCCTTCCGATTATTCTTGAGTTCTCAGCAGTCCCTTCTTTTTTCGCTTGGATGTCATCTAAAATCAACCGATTCGCTTCAAGAATATCTTCAGGCTTCCCGGTATCTTTCCACCAGCCGCTTACCTTTGTCCAACCTACTTGGTACCTGTTATCGATGAGCCATTGAAGAGCATCCGTTATCTCAAGCTCATTTCTCCACGAAGGTTTTATACTTTTGCACGCCTCTAATATGACTGACTTGAAACAGTAAATGCCAACCAAAGCAAGATTACTCGGCGGAACTTTGGGTTTCTCAACAAGTCTCTTAATTGTGCCATCTTCATTAAGCTCTGCAATTCCAAACTGCTCTGGATTTTGAACCTCTGTAAGCATTATGCTTGCATCATGTTTGTTCTCTTTAAACTTCTTTACATGTTTTACAATCCCTTCTCTCAAAATGTTATCGCCCAAATACATGACAAATTCGTCATCTAAAAAATCTTCGGCAACGAGGATCGTATGTGCTAACCCTTTTGGTTCGTCCTGGTAAATAAAATCAATTTTGGCATCCCAATTTTCCGATTCCACAGTCTCTATAACTTGCTCTTTGTTCGGCCCTACAATGATTCCTATCTCTTTTGCACCCGCTTCGATTACGTCTTCAATAGCATAAAATAGAATTGGTTTGTTTGCAACAGGAATTAACTGCTTTTGCTGTGAGTATGTGATTGGACGCAGTCTTGTTCCGTATCCGCCTGACAAAATCAATCCCTTCATTTTATCTCCCCCCTGATATATTTGATCATCTTATTTATATTCAAGGTATCCATGAAGAAATCAAAATCTTCTTTAGTGAATTCTCGCATTAAGAACAAAAGTGCAAAATAGATGGCAAAGCCGCATACCGCAATAGCTAATAATTCGTACCACCACCCGATAAAGATGATTCTACTGGCATAAATCAAAATCAATCCCATTACTGCGGCAACCGCGGCATGCAAAATAATACGTACATTTCCTTTTATACCGGTAATTTTCCAGGCGATAACTCTAATGTAAATGAGACCAACGGCATATGCGACAACGGTTGCTATTGCAGCTCCTTGTGCACCTAAACCTGCCAATTCTATTCCTCTAATCTCTGTTGGAATCAAAATGAGATTGAGGGAAATATTAAAAACCATCATAATAAAAACTCGATTTCTTATTATCTCTGGCATATTCATCCCTTGTAGTTTGCTAACATAAGGACGAGATACTGCTTCGAGTAAAACAAAGAATGGTAAAATCTGCAACACAGGCAGCGCAGGCATATATTTGTCACTAACCAAAATGTGAATTATGGGCTCCGCTAAAACCACCATGATGATAACGATAGGAAAGACAATCATGCTTAAGTAACGCTCAGATTTTAGTACCAAATCCTTTACAGCACCCATATTGTTTTGAGAGTGGTATTCCGATATCGTTGGAAATAAAAGCATTCCAACAGCACCTACAAATAAAATAACGAATTGAGAAAGATTAAAGATGGCAAAATATTCCCCTACCTGAGTTGCACTCCAGAACAACTGTATAAAAACTTTGTCTATATTTGTCATAATGATAATGGAGGCGGATGCTATTGCCATTGGAAAGGCAAACTTGGTGTAGTCTTTAAAGTATTCCAGGGATGGTCTGCCAACAGAATATCCTTTAAAGAAGAATAATGCGAGAATAAAATGAAAGATTTCACCAAATAGATATGTATACGCTAAAGCTAAAACGCCAAATCCATAGAAAGCGACAACAATTGTCGCTATAGTCCGTGTTAATGAGAAGGCAAATAGGGGCAGCTGCGATTTAGCAATCTCTTTTTTAGCGTTAAAAGTAGAGACCATCGTCTGGGTAATGGTGACTAAAACAAAGTATGCGAGCATGATATATACTGCAGATTCATGAAACGGTGTCTCAAACCCCCTACCAAGCACATACTTCCATACCGCTACAGAGCCAATGACAACGCTTGCCATCAACCCTGTCAGAGCGAGCTTTGTAGCGGCAAAGGTAGCTATACATACTCCTAAATCCTTTCCTTCTGATATTCTCTTTATATGCGCAGAATCAAATCCAAGAGTACCAAAAATTGAAAATAAAGCTACAAAACCAAAGGCGAAGCCAATAATACCGTATTCCCACGGCTCCATGTACAGAGCGATGAATTTCAAGCCGATATAGCCAAGCAAGCCGTTAAGAAGCTGCGTGATAATAATCAATGTTGATTTTCTCGCGATCATGATACACAAATTGTAAGCGGTAGATGATATATAAATGCTTATGAAGAAGAAGCTCAATATGTGGCTTTCAATCTACGAAACGAGCAAAACACGCCCGTATTCTTTGCGATTCGCTGGACGGGGTCCATGTGACCACTTCTTATATTAGCTTCACACTTCTCTTCGACTTTACTTTCTCATATAACTTCCCATCCGTAGTTAGAAGAGGTACCTTTTCCCTTTCTGAAGCTGCTATGAAAAGAGAATCATATATCGTAATTTTATCTTCAATCGCAATTTCAAAAGCATCTTCGATTAGTTCCCGTGAAGTGATGACCTCACATGCGCCAACAATAAAATCTATTCCCCTTCTCAGCGCCTTTAATACCACCTTCTTTGATTCATTGAAGAACACTACCCTCTTCCATGCAACATTTGCCACTTCTGCAATTGCAAGAT
>Ga0307380_10006052_pt1 | contig 15956 bp, 8 predicted proteins | sample UN3MG_FD_202239 | JGI IMG/M metagenome (GOLD analysis project Ga0307380, IMG submission 202239) | Soil microbial communities from Risofladan, Vaasa, Finland - UN-3 | ecosystem: Environmental > Terrestrial > Soil > Coastal area > Acid sulfate soil | place: Finland: Risofladan, Vaasa | collected...
CGCGCTCATAGACAAAGCCGCGGCGAATGTCGCCGCCGTCCGCTGCTTTGCCAGCGGGCGATGGGATTCCCGTAAGTTCGGCCTCTTTCTTGCGGCCGTCGGGCGAATCGGTCAGAAGGTAGTACGGGAACCGCCCGGCCATGAGGCGCGTCCGGGCCAGCGTGAGGGACACGCGGCTCGTGTCGATGGTGATCCACCGCCGGCCCCACTGCTCGGCCACGTAGGCCATCGTTCCGCTGCCACAGGTGGGGTCGAGAACCAGATCGCCGGGGTCGGTGGTCATCAGGAGGCAACGCTGTATCACGCGATCAGAAGTCTGGACAACATAGACTTTCTCCTCACTGTATCCTGCGGCGGTGTCGTGCCAGCTGTTCTCCATCTGCATCACCGAAAAATCCGCGAAGAACTGCCGCAAGTAAGGGTTGCGCCCAAGAACAATGAGGCGATTCGCTTTGATGAGCCGGCCTGTTCCTTCTGGGTGTGTGCGCCAACTCTTGCCGCTCAGGGGACTGTAGCTCTTCCCTCTGTACTCGAACTGATACGTACAGGAAGGCGTGTACCCCGAGGAAGTGAGTACGGACCGCTTGAAAACACTTTGCTGGTCAGCCAAAGGCAGTTCCCGGACTTGTTCGGGCTTGAGCTTGGTGTAGCCTCCCGCCTTTCCCTGCAGGAAACAGAACTCCCGCTCGTCCCCTATGGGCCGAGACTGGTACAGGGGTCTGAACTTCATGGACTCGACATCCTTGGCGTACCACAGGATATAGTCGTAGACGCGGGCCATTCCCTTCTGTCCAAGAGGGGTCATGCTCCGGAAGTTGATGAGTGCAGCGAAGTTCTCGGAACCCAACACCTCGTCCATCAGACACCGGACCAGGTGGACGTTCTCGTCGCCGATCTGCACGAACACGCTGCCGCCAGGAGTCAGCAGTTCCCGCGCCGCGACCAGCCGGTCCCTTAGATACGCCAGGTACGAGTGGATGCCGAGTTCCCAGGTGTCGCGGAAGGCCTTGACCTGTTCGGGCTGGCGGACCAAGTCCTCGGCCTTCCCGTCCTTCACATCGCGTTTGCGGGTCGAGACCTGCCAGTTCGAGCCGAACTTGATGCCGTAGGGCGGGTCCAGGTAGATCATCTGAACCTGCCCCTTGAGGCCCTCCTTCTCGGCCAGGCTGGTCAGCACGAGGAGCGAATCGCCCAGGATGAGGCGGTTCGCCCAGTTGCCCTCGTGGTGGTAGAAGTCCACGCGGTCCGAGAAGTCCTCGGGCAGGCCGTTAAAGTCCGAGAAGAAGTCGAGTTGCTCCGGCCGCGGCCCCTTGGCAGCCTGGGCCGCGCGGCGAAAATCCTCGATGATGGCCTGCGGGTGAATCTTCTCCTGGATGTAGACGGGTACCGCCGGCACTTCGAGGGGCGCAGCGTCCTGCTCGTCCTTTCCTTTCCACACCAGTTGCGGGTCGAGGTCCGGGTCGCGCGGATAGAGCACAGTCTTCGGCGCCTGCTCCTCCTCGGCCACGAAGTCCCGCAGTTCCTCGGTTGGAATGTTCTTCCGCTTGTCCTTGTGGCGGACGGCGTCGATTTGCTTGCCGCCGTTGCCTGTTGCTGCCTTCTTGCGTGCCATGGGATATTACCTATTTCGTTACCGAGTTGAGGCGGCGTGACCTATTTGCCGCGATTCGTAACAACTCTCATGAGTCACTTGATGTTGGGTCGTCAGCCACGGGTTCAGCCTCAGTATCGAATAAGGTCGGGCCCTCCTTGGCCGGACGGCACTCCGGGAACCGCGTAGCCCTGTCTTCGAGCCAGTCCAAGAACTGCTCTTTCTCCGGGGGACCATCCCAACGAATGGTCAAGACCTCATCATCCACCAGGCTGACGCATGTTGGTTGTTTGTCCTTCCAGCGGTCACGGATGGGACGTAACAGATTGACGAGAACCAGGCGACGTAGCGACGACTGCCGCTCGCGAGCCAAGTATTCATAAACGCCCTCTGTGGTACGCTTCAACAGATCATTCACGGTGATTTCGTAAGGAGTCGCCACATCATGCGCGTGAAGACCACACAGCAGGCGCGCCCGCGTCTGCTCAATCATCGCACGGCGGTAGAAGCCTTGCATTTCAGGGTTGGGGGAGTCTTCATCCGTGTAAACCAACAGCAGTGGTGTGGGGTCTGTGTCGTCCGTGATCCCCCGGAGCACCGTGGTCCTCGCACCAGTCGCACCAGTGTGGCCCCCGAACGTGCTGTCCCAAGAGTACACCAGCACGCCCTTGTTGACGGACATAGTGTGCACGGAATAGGCGCCTGGCAGGAGCTTGGCTCCTGTGAGTTCTCCGACCAGATCCTTGAGGCATCTGGCCATGACGGACCGTTTGCCAGACGGCAGCACGTAGCAAAGGAGGCACTCATTTAGGGGCTTGTAGGTCTCTGCAAATGCGGGGCCCACCGCCATGAGATGTCCACGTGCCTGATGGCAGTTGGAGCTGGCCAGACCAAAGGAATTGGCTTTTGCTTCGAAGTACAGGGCCTTGCCGTTCTTCCCGCGGGCCAGGATCAGTTCCGGTTCAGGCGATATGCTTACCCCAAGACCAGAGGCCTGGATTGCACGGCTGGTTTCAACGGGGAAGCGGAAGGGCTGTTCGATATACAAGATGCCAAAACCATGTTCCCAGAACAACGGACGCACCCGCCAGTCATCTTTCGGCTGCTCCTTGGCCATCCACAGAAGCAGGTTCAACTGGAACACGGGGTCTCGAATCAGTTCATTGGGCTTCATCGGCATCCTCAACTCTCGCGGGCCAATTGCCGACCACTTGCTCGAACGGCCGTGAGCCGATCCAGGCCGCAATCTTGGGACACACATAGTGCTGAATGTTTGCCACTAGACGATGAAATGTATTGCCACACGTGCCATAAGGCAGGACAGCAACGACACCGTCGGCCGTCATCTCCAGAGTTATTGGTTGCCACAGATGGCGGTCGGCGCCATATACATGCACTTTAGTCGGCCCCAAGACAATCGGATCGCCCCAAAGCTTGAAGCGATTGCGCTTCTGGAACGCCATCGAAACCCAACGGTCGAACGTGGGCTTGGAAAGCGGCTCGCTGAACTTCACGATAAGCGGCTCTCCTCTCGTGCCAATGACGCGGGATGTCTGCGTCGACTTTGAGATGTCATGCCATGCCGACTTCTCCGTCTGCTCAAGAACCTGCCGGTAAATGCGGTAGAGATACCTCACGGTGTTCCTGTGATCCTCAAAACTGTTTGAGCGATTGGTGATCTGGCCTGCCTGGAAAAGATCGTGCCCGCCCCGGCCTGTGCAGGAAGGCAGCCGCAGGGCATAGAGGGCGTTCAGCGGGTCATAATTATTCTGCAGATTTATCAGAGACCTTCTGATCTGGCCGATTCTGTCGGCCATTTCAAATCGGGCCTTGCGGCGTTCGGGTTCCCGGCGATCTTCCTCAGGTTCGGCTGGCTCAGTGTCATCCTCGTCCTCGGCGGTTACATCGGCAGAATCGTCCGGCATCTCAAAGATGCTTTCATGTTTGAAAACCAGCTTGCCAAACAGATGGTCACCTCTGCTGGACACATCTTTGTTCCAGAGCTCTTGGAGAAGCGGGCTGCTGAACCACGTTCGGTCCAAGTCGGAAGTCTGAGCCCACTTGGCGACCCTCTTCTGGGCGGAAACGGAATCCTCATGGGTGTAGTAGGCGAAGAACCTCTCGTCGTATTGCTCCAGGAAGCCGGTTACAGCACGAATGGTCTGCCCATTCGTGACTTCCGTGGTCACACTGTAAAATGACTCGTCCACATGGTTCAATTCCGCCCCAACTTGGGCGAAAAGTCTGACGGCTGGTTTGAGTTGGTGGGAAGATCGCCCTGATGCGTATTCCAGCAGAAATGATTTCACCAAGGGCACGCGGGTGCGCCCCCGTTCCAACCCTTCCTTGGCTTCACCGGAGATACCGTTGTAGAACCGGTAGACCTCGAACCGGTCCGTGGCATCTTTGGGTCCAGGTGTAAAACGCATGTCTACACTCCCTTCGACAGTGTCCTGCCGGGGCCTTCTGCACTGCCCGGCTGCTTCAGTATACCAGATAAGAGATTCTTCGCATCCCACGGATCGGCGATCTCAATGAACGCCCAGCGGCCCCATGTGCCGGCGTTGTTAACGGCGGGGATCCAGAGGTCGCGAGCGGTGGCAACCTTGGCGGCCTTGTCCTTGTCGCGCTCGCCGGTGACCTCAACGAGGAGGTTCAGCGGGTCCTCGCGGCCGTCGTCAAGATGTACGATGAAGTCCGGCATATAGTGCCGCTGGTCGCCGTTGAGGGTGTACGGGATGAGGAAACCCAGGTTGTGGTTCTTGACGTAGGCGATTACCTCTGGCATGTCCTCCAGCGTCTGGGCCATCTTCTGTTCCCACGACTCAGTGTCGGCGACGACATGGGAGATGTGGCACTTCTTCGGGTCGGTCTTATAGGTCGGGCGGGTGGTGTCGAAGTCCACGAAGCGGGTGCTGCCGACCGTGTCGTAGGGCTTCGGGATGGGGAGGAGCCGCTTGGCGCCCGAGTCGGCCGCCACGATGGCCCGGTAGATGCGGTCGCAGGCATCGTGGGCATTCTCGGCCAGGAGAAGAAGTTGCGGGAACGTGTTATCCTTCAGGGTGAGGCACTCTCGCATCCACTGCCGCACAATGGCCACAAGGTCGGGGAAGAGCCAGGGCTTGGGGTTCTGCTGGTCATCGCGGAAGTAGTGGTCGTGGATTTCCCGGGCGATGAGGAACGCCACCTCCTGCTCGCGTCGGGCCTTCAGGTCATCGAGCGTGTGGATGACAGACTCGCCGACAATAGGTGCGTTCTCGACCTTCGTAGGCACGTGCTGGGTCGTGAGGGCGAGGTGCGAGTCGTCGGTGAACTTGGCCGCGAGGCGCTCGGCGGGGAGGTCGTAGCGGTAGCCGTCAATGCGAGGGAAACTGATCTCGCAAGCGATGCGGTCCTCCAGAGCCCGGACGCGCGTCGGGATGGGGCCGGGTTTCGGGTCGGTGGTTGAGCCCGAACAAGGGATGAACGAGAACGGCACGCCATAGACCTCGGCGTACTGGACGGGGAAACCGTCGAACTCGACCGTCTCGCCGTCCGGCGTTGTGAATGTCTGGCGGCTGGGGCTGTAGCCCATGCGGCGAAGGCCGCGGCCGACGACTTGCTCGCATAAGAGTTGCGTGCCGAACGCCCGGATGCCGAGGATGTGGGTAACGGTATTGGCGTCCCAGCCCTCGGTGAGCATCGAGACGGAGACGACGCAGCGGATGTGCTCGCCGAGTTTGCCGGTCTTGCCGACGGTGTTCATGACCTCGCGGAGGAGGTCTTCGTCTGTGAGTTTCTCAACGTCGCGGTCGGGGAACCGCTGGCGGTATTCGGCCTTGAACTCCTCGATCTCCATCGCGGCCGCCTTCTTGAACTCGTTGCTCATGGCCTCGCCGGATTCGAGTTGCTCGGAGTCCACCAGGACCGTGTTCGGCCGCAGGAGGAACCGCCCGCCATCGACGTTGCTGAAGAGGGGGAGTTTGCCGGGCACGGCGACGGCGGTGCCGTCCGGCAGCGTCTTCTCCCAGCCGGCGATGTAGTCGAAGACGAGTTTCGAGACGTTCGTGTTGTTGCAGACGACGATGAAGACAGGCGGCGTGAGGCCGTTGGCCCGGGCCTCTTCGTTCTCCTCCCACCGCTCAAAGTATTTGGCGTAGTTGGCGTAGAGGCTCTGGAGGGCGCCTTCGAGGACGGCGGGCAGGTTCGGCTCGCCCGTGACGGCCTGCGTGCGACGGCCCTTCTTCGGCAGGTCCTCGCGGATGCGGAGCCAGATGTTGCGGTAGGTGGGCTGGTCGCCCTGCATGGCGTCGTCGGCCACGGGGACGCGCGGCACCTTGACGATGCCCGACTCGATGGCGTCGATGAGCGAGAAATCGGAGACGACCCACGGAAAAAGCGTGCCTTCAGGGTAGCCCGACCCTCGCAGGAAGAACGGCGTGGCCGAAAGGTCATAGACGGCCTTGATGCCGAGTTTGCGTTGGACGGCCTCCAAGCCGCTGATCCAGACGCGGGCGGCCTCGTCGCGCCTCTCGGCCTCTTTGCGCTCGTCGCCAGTGAGCCGTTCGTCGGCCCCGCCCGCGCGGCGGCGGTAGCAGTGGTGGGCCTCGTCATTGATGACGATGACGTTCTTCTTCGTGCCAAGACCCCGGCAGACACGACGGACCATTTCGCCCTCGGACTCGGTGAAGGCCGAAGCGTTACCCTTGCGCTCGCCGCCCGCCAGCAGGTCCTTGGTGAGTCGGCCCGCCTTCACTTTCTCACGCGGCTTGAGGGCGTGGAAGTTCGTGATGAGGACCTTGGCCTGCTGCATCTGGTCCATGAGGTCGGGTGGGACGATCTCCATCGCCCGGTAGTAGTTGCCGGGGTCGCTCGGCAGGAGCACCCGCAGACGGTCGCGGATGGTGATGCCCGGCGTGACCACGAGGAATGAGTCCGTGAAAAGGTGGCCCCGGGGATCGGCAATCTTGTTGAGCGTCTGCCAGGCGATGAGCATGGCCATGACGACGGTCTTGCCGCTGCCGGTGGCCATCTTCGAGGCGATGCGAAGGAGGCCGGGGTTGGCGTCCTCGTTGGCGCGCCGAAGGTCGTTGTGAATCCAGTCGTCCCCATAGCGTCGGCCTGCGACCTCGGCCAGGTAGATGAGCGTCTCCAGGGCCTCAATCTGGCAGAAGAAGAGGCGGCGGCTGCGCTCGGGGCTGCGCCAATACTCTAGGAGGCGGGCCGTCATGCGTGTTACGTCAGCCGTATAGCGGCCTTCGCGCCAGACCTGCACCTGCCGCCGGATCGCGTTGACGGTCTTGTTTTCCTCGATGCGGTCTCGCGTCCATTCGGTCTCGAAGGCGAGTTGTTTCGTCTTGCCCTTCTTCCTGGGCTGGGCGATGGGGACGAAGTAGCAGCTGACGCGACGTTCAGGAACGATGTCGCTGGTGATGCCCTCATCGTCGAAGCGAAAGTGCCGTTCGGGTTCCTCGAACGGGGAGTTGATGATCGGGTTCTCGATAACCACCTGTTTCGGCATGACTTGCTGCCCCCGCTCTGGTCGCCAGGCCATGCAGCATGGTGCAGCCGGCGCCCACAAGGGGCATTCTACAGAAGAACGGCGCGGATGCAACTGGTCATGTTTGGAAAGGATGTTACCGAAGTCGAACTGTCCGGCGGCACGGGGGGCTTCGGTGCCTCAGACTGCACCGAGGGGAACGGCAGGGACACTACCTGGACACTACCCAGGGCCGGCGGAAGGTCAGGCAGGAAGAGATCGATGGTCTTGCGGTGGCCAGAGCTACCCGACCTTCGAGCCTTCCACCAGAAGGTAATCTTTCGCTACGATCACCACGGTGAGCATCTTCCGCATGGTCGCGCCCTCTTTAACCGATAAGGACAAGGTTGCAAGAGGAAATCTTGAGTTTTCAAGATACCCGCTGCCCGTCTGACTGCAAGGCGGCTGTACGCTTGGTATTGCGGATTTCAGTATCCGACAGTACGCTACTCCCCATGCTGTTGCTTCTTGGCTCCCCTAGATGGGGCACGATTCCACCGCAGAATCATGGGGCATGTGTGAGCGGAGATAGTAGCCTTGGGTTCCTATCTGTCTTGGATGGATCACTCCGAGCAAGCGCGACGGAAGATGCTCGATGTGATCGACCTCTTTGCCGAGCAGGATACCCGTGACGAACTCGGCCTCGGCTCGGTTCGCGATGCGTTCTCAGACCTCCTCTTCCCCGGCACCAGCACCATCCAGACGCGCGCCAAGTACTTCCTCTTCGTGCCGTGGATTTATCTTTCTCTGGAGAGGACCTGCGTCGAGTCAGCCAAGGTGGCCCAACGGGCTCGCCACATGGAGATCGACCTGATCAATGCGCTGGCCGAGTCGGACGACAAGGACGGTATCATTGGCATCCAGGCGCGCAAGAGCCTCCAACGGCTGCCTAGCAATATCTACTGGCAGGGCCTTTCCCGGCTGGGTATCCGGGTATTTCCTGGTTCCCAGGACCAGTACCACCGTTCGCTCGACTCGTTCTACAGAGCCGTGGACAATGCGCCCCCCAGCGAAGACCCGGAGGCTAGGCCGGGAAGTGCGCGGCTCAACTGGCACTCGGGCCTGCCCCAAGTACCCAAGAAATTTCCGCACAAAGCCGGTTTTGCCCTCAACAGAAATGAGGCACGGTATCTGTTGGAACGGATCATGAATTGCGCTAACGGGACCTACTTCGCGTTCCTCGTTGATCGGGCGCGTCCGTGGGAGAATGTGAAATTCCCTTGGGAGCATCCGCAATATGGTGAGCTTTCCGCCCGCATCAAGGATTACATCGAGCACGCCCGGAACTTCTCCGAAAGCATGTGGGGCGCCGCGCTTCTCTACAACTTGATGCTAGCCGAGTCTCAGCCTTCGGAAGGACGCGCCAACCAATATGAGGCAGCCATCGAAGAAGAATGGTGGCCGATGATCCAGGAGCGCCACCACGTGCTCCAAGAGTGGGATCGAAAGCGCTTCTGGGAAGTCTCACAGCGGGGTAACCCGCGCATCGGTCCCCCCACCAAGCTCTTTGTAGAGTCCTGGCTGGATTTGGTCCAGTCGAGCACCAAGCCCAAGGAGATCATTCGTAGCGATAAGGCGCGCGACATGATACAGAACCGCGAGCGGGCCTTGAAGCGCAGCTTGGCCCGCCTTGCCAACCGCCGTGCCTTGGAGAATTGGAACGGGGACTCCGGAAGCGCCCAACTGAACTTCCGCTGGCCGGTTGTTCAGCGAATCGTCGCCGATATCCTGGTGGGTCTGGGGAAGGAGCCATCGGATGCTTGAGCCCACAGACCGCACGCTCTTCCTTGATGCCCTCCGTCCGCCTTTGGGGTACAAGCTGGACTTTGCCATAGGCACTACCTACAGCCTCGATCTCTTGTCGCTCCTCACCGTGCAATTGGCGTTTGCGTTCTCGGACTGGGAGGATAGTGAAGGCAAGCCGACAGCTGAGCCCTTGGCATTGCTCAAGGCCGTGCGAGAGTACAGCGACCACGTAGCTCTCTTCTGCCAGGCAGGGAGGATTGCCGTCCCGCCAAAGTACCAGGCCCTCTACATGAACCTCGAGCCCAATGTCTTCGCATGCTCGGCGCCCTTACTCGGCGGGCACTTCCACCCGAAGCTCTGGGTGCTGCGCTACGCCGGAGACGAGAGCGTAATCTACAAAGTCATCTGCGCAACGCGAAACCTCACATTTGATATGTCGTGGGACGCCATGCTTGTCCTCGAGGGTGAACTCGTAGATCGACGAAAGGCCATTGCTGCCTGTCATCCACTGGGGGACTTTGTGGCGGCGCTGCCCAAACTGGTCGTGCGTTCAATGTCGGAGACTTGGGAAGAGCGCATCAAGAAGATGGCGGAAGAAGTCCGCCGCGTCAAGTTCAGCGTTCCAGAGCAGTTTGATGACTGCCGCTTCTGGCCGCTGGGGATTGAAGGCCACAACAAGTCGCCGTTCGATGGGGACATCCGGCGCCTTCTCATTGTTTCACCTTTCCTAGGCGAAGGGGCTCTGAAAGAACTGTCGGTCCCTGAAGCCGATAACATCCTCATCTCTCGGATTGACATGCTGTGCAAGCTCGACCCGAAGGCGCTAGATCAGTTCAAGTCAGTCTACAGCCTCAGTGCTGCGGCTATTGTGGAACCTTCGGAAGCGGTCGACACCGACGCTGAATCCACAGGAGAATCGCCATCGGAGTCTTCGGCAGGCACGGCTTTGCCCGAGCAGGGTCTCCACGCCAAGGTCTACATCGGCGATGCCGGGTGGAATTCGAGTGTATGGGTTGGCTCAGCCAACGCGACCTCAGCCGGCCTGCACCGGAATGTTGAGTTCTTGGTGGAGCTTATCGGCAAGAAGAGTGGTTGTGGGATTGATGAATTCATGGCAGCAACGGGCCAACACAGTTTTTGCCAATTGCTTGAGCCCTTCCGTTGCGACGCAAAAGAATTCGAGCCCGAAGACCCTGCTGCGATGAAACAGGAGCGACTGCTGGATAACGTGGCTGTGAAACTGGCCAAGGCACAACTCCGCATCGTTGTCGAACCAGCGGATTCCCCAGATGAGTTTCGCATAAAGCTGGCACTGCCATCTGGTGGCAAACTGAAACTGCCTGCAGGTGTTGCGGTTGTCACCTGGCCGATCAGCCTGAAAAGGTCCGCTGCTGTGCCCGTTGAAGCGGGTGCATTCGAACTCGCCGTCTTTGAGAAGGTCTCCTTGCAGGCGCTGACATCATTTTTCGCCTTTGAGCTATCGCCAACGGACAGGGCGCTCGTGCCGCCGAGGCAGTTTGTCCTGACACTACCGCTCGATGGCGCACCAGCTGACCGCAGGGAACGGCTCCTCCAGACGATCCTGCAGAACCGGGAGCAGGTACTGAGATTCCTGCTGCTTCTACTCGGAAATCCCGAGGAACTGCGAGCAGCCGCGTTCGGCGACATCTCGGGCGATGCGGAAGGCAGCGGCACCGCCACGGGCGTCATCCTGAGCAAGTCCTTCTTCGAATCTCTGTTGCGAGCTCTCGTGCGCCATCCAGAAAGCCTGGATTCCGTCAGCAAGGTGATTGAGGACCTCCGTGCCAGCCCCAATGCAGCGGACCTGCTTCCGCCGGGTCTTGACGACGTCTGGTCCCCCATCTGGAAGGCCCGCCAGGAGATGAAGGCATGACAGAGGAACGGATCGATCCTCAGAAAAGCCTCGTCACGCTGAAGGACTTCCAACGGCGAACGGTTGAGTACATCTTCAGGCGGATGTACCAGGACCCAAAGCCGACCCGGCGATTTCTCCTCGCGGACGAGGTGGGCCTTGGGAAGACGCTCGTGGCGCGCGGCATCGTTGCAAAGGCCATCGAGCATCTCTGGGACAAGGTGCGGCGAATAGACGTTGTCTACATCTGTTCCAACTCGGCCATCGCCCGCCAGAACATCAACCGGCTCAACGTAACCGGCCAGCGTGATTTCGCCCTGGCCTCGCGCATCACCCTTCTGCCCATCGTCCTGGGCGAGAGGGGCATGGACACGAAGCTCAATTTCGTGTCCTTCACGCCGGGGACATCCTTCGACTTGAAGAGCAATCTCGGGATTGTCAGGGAGCGAGCGCTCCTCTTCCGGCTCCTCGAAGAACCGTGGCGGCTCAGGGGCAAGGCACCGGTGAATGTTCTGAAGGGCAACGCGGGGTCTGCCAGTTTTCGTTACAGTCTGAAGCACCTGAGCGAATCCCATCACATTGATGATGCGATATACAGAAAATTCTCAGAAACCGTGGCGGGGAAGGACGATATCCGCCAGCGGTTTCTCCGCTTGTGCGAACACTACCCGCGATCGGACAGCCGAACGAGCTGGGAGATTCAGGAGGAGCGCAATCGGGTAATCGGACAGCTGCGGGGGCTTCTGGCCCGTACATGCCTGGAATCGCTTCAGCCCGACCTCATCATCCTGGACGAATTCCAGCGATTCAAACACCTCTTGGATGGTGACAGCGAGGCGGCGCAAATTGCCCGAGACCTCTTTGACTACTGCGATGAGACGTCCGAGGCCCGTGTGCTTCTCCTTTCGGCGACTCCTTACAAGATGTACACACTGGCTCAGGAGAACTCGGACGACGATCACTACGTCGACTTCATGCGCACAGTGAAGTTCCTGCTCAATGATTCGAAAGAGGCTGAGGTCTTCGAGTCCTGCCTCAACGACTACCGCCGGGAACTCTACCGCATCGGGGATGGCGGTACTGAGAAACTGATGAAGGCAAAGGCAGATATGGAAAGCCGACTCCGTCAGGTCATGGTGCGTACGGAGCGCTTGGCCTCCACGGTCGACCGCAATGGCATGCTTGTGGAAGTACCACCTGAAGGACTCCACCTACACACCAGGGACGTCCACGACTACGTCGCGCTGCAGGATCTTGCCCGCGACCTCGAACACCATGACATCCTCGAATACTGGAAAAGTGCACCGTACCTGCTGAACTTCATGGAGAACTACGAGTTCAAGGAACGACTTCTTGAGAACCTCGATGACCCGAGCCGGCACGATCGGGCAAGCAAACTCCTTTCGGCATGCTCGCCTGCGCTGCTTAATCGACAGGAGGTCGAGAAGTATGCGCAACTGGACCCGAGCAATGCCCGGATGCGGGAACTCCTTGCCAGGACGGTGTATCGGGGGGCGTGGAAACTGCTTTGGGTGCCTCCGTCGTTGAGCTACTACCAGCCCGAGGAGCCTTTTACCGACCCGCAGTTGCAGGGATTTACGAAGAAGCTAGTTTTTTCCTGCTGGAAGGTTGTCCCCAAAGCCATAGCGGTTCTGGCGAGCTATGAGGCCGAGCGGCAAATGATCCTGTCGCTCGATCCAGAAGCAAGCAACACGCCCGACGCAAGGAAGAAACGTCGTCGGCTTCTCCAGTTCGCCAGGAGCGACGGCCGCCTCACCGCCATGCCGGTTCTTGCGCTGATTTACCCCTGCGCAGCGCTTTGCCGTTTTGACCCTCTGCTTGCGCGCTACATCTCGCACGACGGGCAACTGGTGCCCGCGTCCAGAATGCTTGAGGTGGTCCGGAAGCAGCTTGAGAAAGTGCTGGAGCCTCTCGTCCGGAAGTCCGAGCCGACATCGCCGCCCGATGAGTCGTGGTACTGGGCGGCCCCTCTGCTCCTTGATCTCTCGTACGACAAAACCGCAACGCTTCAGTGGTTTGACCAGGAGGGGCTGGCGCAGCGATGGGCTGGCATCGAGGAGGAGAACGGGGCTCGGACAGCGGATGAAGGCGACGAACCCTCCCGCTGGGCAGATCACGTGGCCCAGGCGCACGCGCTTCTGAAGGGGGAGATCAGGCTGGGGACTCCGCCACCCAATCTTTGTGATGTCGTTGCCCAGATGGCCATCTCCGCACCGGGAGTGACAGCCCTTCGGGCAATATCGCGTGTTGTGGGCGGCTCCAGCGCCTGGCGCAATCCGGTCATCAGAAATGCCGCGGCCCGCCTAAGCTACGGCTTCCTGACGCTCTTCAACCAGCCTGAAGTGACCGCTATGATCCGAGGCAAGAATCCACAGGAGCCTTACTGGCAGAGGGTGCTCGAATACTGCCGGGCTGGCAATATCCAGTCCATGCTCGACGAGTACGTCCATGTCCTCCGCGAATCTCTGGGGCTGTTCAGTAGCGAGACGAAGGAAACGGCCGACGAGATAGCGGACGCTGTTATCGACGCCCTGTCGCTGCGCACAACGACGCTGGGCGTGGACGTGTTCCGAACCCAGGGCTCACGAATGGAAATGGACGAGGATTCCCCCCGCATGCGCGCAAGATTTGCCATGCGGTTTGGCCAGGACAAGCAGGAGGATACGGAGGAAACCACACGCGCCGACCAGGTGAGGGCTGCGTTCAATTCGCCGTTCTGGCCGTTTGTGCTGGCGACGACCTCGGTGGGACAGGAAGGCTTGGATTTCCACACCTATTGTCACGCGGTGGTCCACTGGAACCTTCCCTCAAACCCCGTGGACCTCGAGCAGCGCGAGGGCCGCGTGCATCGGTATAAAGGCCATGCCGTGAGAAAAAACGTTGCTGCGGCACACGAGGCTGTCGCCGGCCATAAGAAGTTTGGCGACCCGTGGGGCGTGATGTTCGACGCAGCTCGGGTGGCTCGAACTGATCAGACGAGCGAGCTGATTCCGTATTGGGTCACGCAGAATTCGGACGCCGCCAGAATCGAGCGGCACGTCCCGGCTTTCCGGCTAAGTGAGGACAGCGAGCACTACGAACTCCTGTGCCGCTCGCTTGCCGTCTACCGAATGGCGTTCGGTCAGAACCGCCAGGAGGACTTGGTGCGGTTTCTGGTGACACAGATCAAGCCAAATGAGATTGACAGGATTGGCGCCCAGTTAAGGATCGACCTGAGCCCGCCGTAGGACAGGAACTGCGGAAGATGCCAACACACAATAACATTTTCAAGCTGTCAAAAACGAAGTTCGTGGCGGGCATCCAATGCCTCAAACGGCTTTATTTCATGTGTTATCGCAAAGATCTTGCCCCCCCGATATTATCGGCACAGCAGGCCATCTTTGACACCGGCACCGAGGTGGGCCGTCTTGCGAGGCAGCTATTCCCTGACGGCGTGCTCATAGATGATGACGCATTGCATCACAGTGACGCTGTCGCTAAGACCAAAAAGCTCATAAGCCAGAGAGAAGTCTCTTCCATCTTTGAGGCTGGCTTTGCAACAGGTAATGTTCTCATCCGCACCGACATCCTGGAGCGCTGTTCGGGCAGGCGCTGGCGGCTTTTGGAGGTGAAGTCGTCCACGAAGGTGAAGGAAGCAAACTTCTACGATGTTGCGCTGCAGAGCCATGTGCTGAAGCAATCGGGAATCGCCGTCGATGCTGAGTGTCTTGTCCACATCAATAACGCCTACGTCTACAACGGCAAGCGGCTGGATTTGTCGAAGTTCTTCTCCGTAGAGGATATTTCCCAGCAGATCGAGAAACTCGCCCCCAGCTTACCGAAGCTCATTCGCGAACAGCAGGAGGTGCTTTCATCTGATTCGGCGCCAGACATTTGACCCGGTAAACATTGCTTCAGTCCGTATGAATGCGAATTCTACGACCATTGCCGCGCGAGTAAACCCGAGCATTGGGTGTGCGACCTGCCTCGGATAAGGGCTGATATTCTCACACAACTGGCCGAGGATGGTATCGAGGATATCAGGAAGGTTCCTGGTGACTTCCCGCTGAGCGACCTTCAGCAGCGTATCTGCCGCTGTGTGAAGAGTGGAAAACCGTTCTTTGGCAGAGGGCTGCGCGCTGATCTCGAAGTGCTTGAGACGCCGATCTACTTTTTGGACTTTGAGACGGTGATGCCGGCGATTCCCCTTTACGCTGGCACTCATCCGTATGAAGCCGTGCCGTTCCAGTGGTCGCTGCACAAACTTGGCAGAAACGGCAAATTATCACATCACGAATTTCTATGCGATGGGAAAGAAGACCCTCGCGAGGAACTCCTGACGGCGTTCATTGATGCCATCGGGGACAGGGGTAGCATCGTCATGTATACGCCTTATGAGAAACGCATTCTGAACAACCTTACCGGGGCCTTCCCTGAGCATGCCGACGCGATTGAATCTGTCGTGGGCCGGCTCTTCGACCTGTGCGCCGTAGTGAGGGATCATGTCTATCACCCTGATTTCGGCTGCTCGTTCTCTCTCAAGTCCGTTCAGCCGGTCCTGGTTCCTGAGATGGGAAGCTACGAGGATCTGGCCGTGCAGGACGGGTTGCAGGCGGGGATCTCTTTTTTGCGGATGGTGTCTCCAGGAACTTCCGCCGATGAGGCCAGGCGGATTCGAAAAGATCTGCTCGAATACTGCGGGCGCGATACGCTGGGAATGGTGAAATTGTATCAGAAGCTTCTTACCGCAACGTCCGGTGCTTAAGGATAGTTGGCGGTAGCGCGCGAGAAGGCGGTGGCCGGTGAGATGAAACCCTCTCCGCGCCCCCCGGCTGATTCCTCTTGGGGCAGACTCGCTGCGCTCGCTGTGCCGCCAAGAAGAATCAGCCTTGTTGCCGGCTCGGCGCCGGCATGATTGCGGCTTCGTTTCCTGGCCTTCGGCAGGAAACCAAGCCAGATAAGTAGCTGCCGAAAGGCATAAAAGGCGCTTCGCCGCGGCAAGAAGGCTCAGCTAACCATTTAAGCCTTTCGGCTGAAGGCCTCCACCCAGCAGATTGCCTGCCAGGCTGGAGGTTGGCTTGCCGCTTTGCAGCGGCTGCGCCGCCGCTCTCAGCCTCGCAGCCAATCGCTGACTCACTGCCCTGTCTGCCCTCTGGGCATGGCGGCCGCATCCCTGAAAGCCGTAAAAGGCGCCTCGCTGACCGCTTGGCTAACCTTTTAGGGCTTCC
>Ga0307380_10006053_pt1 | contig 15956 bp, 15 predicted proteins | sample UN3MG_FD_202239 | JGI IMG/M metagenome (GOLD analysis project Ga0307380, IMG submission 202239) | Soil microbial communities from Risofladan, Vaasa, Finland - UN-3 | ecosystem: Environmental > Terrestrial > Soil > Coastal area > Acid sulfate soil | place: Finland: Risofladan, Vaasa | collected...
TACCGGCAGGCGAATGATGATATGGACGCCGGACGGATAAGGATAGGACATGGGGAGTAAGACTGTCTTTCTTGACCGGGATGGCACCATTGCCCCGGATGCCAACTACTGCTCCCGCCCTGAGGACTTCGAGGTCTTTCCCGATGCTGCGGAGGCGGTGAAGCTTCTCAACCGCGCGGGATTCAGAACAATCGTCATCACCAACCAGTCCGGCATCGCTCGCGGCTACTTTACAGAGGACGCCCTGGCCCGGATACATGAGAAGATGGTGGAGGAGTTGAGCAAGCAAGGTGCCAGGATAGACGCCATCTACTACTGTCCCCACCACCCCGACGACGGCTGTCAGTGCCGCAAACCGGGGACGCTCCTTTTCCGGCAGGCCGCGGAAGAGCATTATATCGATTTCGACATGTCATTCATGGTCGGTGATACACAGATGGATATCGATGCCGGCCGGGCAATGGGTTGCCGGACTGTTCTGGTAACTACCGGCCCCCGACAGGGCAGTGAGGTCACTGCCCCCGCAGACTATACCGCCGGCAGCCTTCTTGAAGCGGCCCGGTGGATAGTGGGGAATGATAATGAATGAACCCGTCCGGGATTGGGGTATTTACTGCTGGCCCCGTCGGCGTTGTTGAGGTTGCTCATGTGGTGGCGCTTCACCGGGTGCGTAGACCCGGATGGCGGCCTCGCCTTCGAGCGGGCACTGGTACTCACAGATACCGCAGCCGATGCACAGGTGCCGTATCACCCGGGGATATTGCAGGATTACCGTCTCGCCATGCTCGTTAACCACTGATTCCTCGTCAAGCTGTATTGCCTTCTCCGGGACGGGACACATCTCCTCACAGACAATACATGGTTTGCCCTCGGCATAGGGTAAGCAACGCTCCTCGTCGATGACAGCCAGACCGATGACCTCCAGCCGTTTGACGTCCAGTGGTAACCTGGGAATAGCCCCGGTGGGGCAGACCTGCCCGCAGGAGTTGCACGAATAATCGCAGTAGCCGAATCGAGAGACCAGGACCGGGGTCCAGAGCCCCTCCCATCCGGCTGTGGTGAGACTCGGCTGCAGCCCGCCGGTGGGACAGACGCGGGTACATTCGCCACAGCGCACACACTTGCTCAGTAACTCCTCTTCCTGAACACCGGGCGGCCGGACTAACATAGGGTTCTTACTACGGAAGAACGTCGTTGTCTTGAGCAGGGCCGTCCCGATGGCAACCACACCCAGGGAGGCGAAGAGTTGCCGTCGTGATGGCTGGAAGTGTGGTATCGCATGATGGACCTTCTGCCCGCGAAAAGCGATTACGCCTGCCGGACAGGCTTCTGCGCAATCGAGGCACACGGTACACTCGGCGGCACTGGCGGCAAACCCGCGCTCCGGGTCGATAGCGCCCATCGGGCACGAGAGAGCACAGCGCCGGCAGGAGGTGCACTTCCCTTCATCGACGAAGTGCCGTAGCCAGGCAAATCTTGAGAACAGCCCGAGTAAAGCCCCCAGCGGACAGAGGTAGCGACACCAGAACCGGCGTCGGATGGCATTCAGCGCCAGAACACCGGTGAAGACAGCGATGAGCAGAAGGCCCGGTATGAAAAATGCTTGCTCAGTGAGCAGCCAGCCCCGGACAAGGCCGTCCAGCCATTCTACCGCCGGTTGCAGCGGTTCCATCCTGTAAAGCCAACCTTCTACGGTAGTAACCACAGTGCTGAAGGCAGGCAGGAGTGCATTGCTCACGGTGCGAAACAGAAGCGTTATCGGGTCAAGAACAAGTATCGTCAGGCTCCCCAGTGCCGCAGACAACAGGGTAATGGAGAGAACCAGGTACTTGACATATTTCCAGTGGCCGGCAGTATCGCTTCGTCCCCGGCGAGGGCGTCTCGCCGGTGTCCAGTCCAGGATGGTACCCAGAGGACACAGCCAGCCACACCAGAAACGGCCCAGCACCAGGGTCAGTAGCAGGGTGACACCACCGACTGCCAGTGCAGGTACCCACTGGCGACTGGCAAGCATGGTTGAAATACCTACCAGTGGGTCGAGTCGGAAGAATATGTCGTGGGGCAGGGCAGTTGTGCCTGCCTGCCGTGTACCGAGAAGCAGGTAGAAGAAGAGAAGCAGTGCCAGAACCTGGACAACCTGGCGTGCCCGCCGCCATCTCCGCGAACCGGTCGAAACTCTCTTTTTATCAGGGCCGTTGTCAGCCACCGCGACCATACCGTTCAGACATTAATTTCTTCCACTTTCACGCTGCTAAGGTCCAGTGTCCCCAGGCCCATTTCCGCCCCGATACGGGTGGCGGGAATATCCGCACCGGTAAGCCCGAAGAGGGTGGCCGCATAGGCATCGGCGGCGACTATATCATGGCTGGCGATTACGGTATTGGTCAGTCTGACATCATCCAGGCTACCGCTGGAGGGGCCGTGGTCAACGAGGATTCGTACGGCATCGACCACGGTTAGTGATGGCCGCACCACTGTGGAAAGGTCGGCAATCCGCTGGGCCAGGTTGATGTGGAACAGGTTACGGTTGTGAATAACGCCCATAAGGTTCTTCATCCCCAGGGTGAGCCGGGCTTGGGAGTGGTCTTTGGCAATCGGCACGTTGATGAGCACATCCGCATCCAGCACGTCGCCGTATACTGTCCATTTCCCGATGTCACGCCCCTGGGGTATCTCCACCTCACGGTACTTCATCTCGGTCATTATCTCAGTTTCGCCGCCGGCGGCACTTACCGCGGGACCGATGCCACTGCGGGTATAGGCGACCCTTGCGATGCCACCGAAGGGCCGGTCCATCACCCGCACCCGCCGAGCACCAGCACCGAGACAGAGCTCGATAAGAGCCGCCACTACCTCGGGATTAGTGGTAGCGGCGTATTCATAGGAGTGATAGGCCGTACAGATGTTGGGCTTGATGATGACATCATTGCCCGGCTTGACGAAGCGTTCTATTCCGCCCAGTGCTTTGAGGGCCGTCTGCACTATGAGCTTCGGGCTTTCTCCGCGGGCTACCGCCAGGTAGGGGGTGTTTGGTGGAGGTGTGGTCGTCTGGGGAGTTTCCCCGGGAACTATGTCGCTACCGGGCGCACAACCGGGCAGGAATGAGGAAAGCAGCGCCAGCCCTCCGAAGGCGGTGACACCTTTGATGAACTCGCGCCGGTCCAATCTTCTCCGGCGATGACTGTCCTCCGGTTGCTGGTGTCTGACCATTTCTCCACCCTCTCACCCGAAGTCAAGATGACAGATACAGGTACCAGCTTACTTGTTTGCAGTGTCTCTGGCTTTTGCTAAAGCCGCACGGGCTGCCGTCAACAGGAATGCGTCGTCGCTGTCCACCGAATTGAATTTGAATCCCTTCTCGATAGCCCACGCGATATTGCCCGAGCTACAGTACATTCCTGCCGGTTTGCCTGCTTTTGCAGCGGCTTCCAGTACGGTATCAAAGGCCTGCAGATAGGCAGGGTCATCCCATTTACCCGGAACACCGAACATGCTCATGCACAGGTCTACAGGTCCAATATAAGCAACATCCACACCGTCCACGGCAAGAATGTCTGCGATATTATCAACAGCAGTCGCGGTCTCTATCTGGACCGCAACGAGAAGGCTCTCATTTGCAGTGGCTATATAATCACGTCCGCCAATCAAGGCTGCCCGTCTCGGCCCGCAACCCCTGATTCCTTGCGGCGGGTATTTGCAGGCAGCCACGGCTGCTTCGGCTTCCTCTTTATTGTTCACCCAGGGTATCAGGACGCCGTGAGCACCGATGTCCAGGGAGCGCTTGATGACCACCGGGTCATTCCATTGCACTCGTACTATTGGGGAGCAGCTGTCACCCCTCATCGATTGCATCATTGCCTGCATGGTCTCAAAGCCAAGCGGTCCATGTTCACCATCCAGTAAAAGCCAATCGAAGCCGATGATAGACAATCGCTCGGTGATATCCGGGTGCCCGATGCCGACGAATGTCCCTATCGCCGCCTCCCCCTTTTGCAGCTTCTCCTTGACCGGATTATGCATTGTTCAGCCTCCTAAAAAAGTATATCTTATCCACTCCCGGCGGACATGAGATTTTCACACAACCCTGTTCTAGAGGTTATACTCCATGCCCAGTTCCTCAGCCAGCAGCTTCAGGTCGTCAATGACCTTCGGATCGAGTGGTATCCCATTGGCCTGCCGCTCCTTGACAATCTCCGCTTCAAAAGGACCGGGAACTGTCACTCTTTCTACTCCCGGTACCGTGGGGAGTGCTTCCAGTGCGTTTATGTAGGTATCCATAGTTTTCTTGAAATCCGCAACAGGTACAAAGCTGTCAATACGTAGCGCCCCAAAGAAGTGGTCGGAATAGTTACCTCTCGCCTCCGGTGGTGTCTCCTTAAGAAGGCTGGTAACTGACCCTGAAAGCAGGCCACTGAGGATATCAATTATCATGGAAAGTCCAAACCCTTTATAGACACCCAGCGCCGGCGTACTACCAAGTGGTAACAGTCCACCACCGGCTCCGGAGCGTTTGGTGGGGTCGGTTATCGGATTGCCTTCTCTGTCTATAACCCAACCTTCGGGGATACCATTTCCGGTACGCAGAGCAATCTCAATCTTGCCTCCGGCGCACGCCGAAGTCGCCATGTCGATTACAAATGGGGGTCTTTCCCCGGCCGGTATTGCCACCGCTAAGGGATTGCTGCTGAGCGCCGGGACACTGCTTCCGGGCGCAACCACGATTGGTATGTTATTTGTTCCGGTGAAACCAATCATGTCATGTTCCAGGGCCATCATCGCATAATAGGCTGAAGCACCATAGTGGGTGCTATTCCGTGCCGCAACGAACCCGGCTCCGGTCTCTTTCGCCCGGCTGATTGCCTCATTCATTGCGTGATAGCCGACCACGAAGCCAAGCCCGTTGTCGCCATCCATGACCGCAGTTGAGGGTGCACGGCTGAAGACCTGAGGCTTCGGGGTGACGTTTATCAGTCCCCGCCGTATCCGGTTACCATAGAACATCCGCAGGTGGGCAACACCGTGGGATTCCACACCCCGCAGGTCGCAGGCGACCAGTATCCTGGCAGTTATCTCGGCATCTTCTTTCGGTACACCCAGTTTTTCAAGCGCTTCTGTTGAAAATCTGGTCAGTTTTCCGGTGTCAACCCTTGGTCTTTCCTCAGACAATGGTCATTCCTCCTTTTTCCTTTGGTTGCCGTTGCGTGCTATCGTGCCGCCGCTCCCCACCGACCACTCGCGATACAGTGTATAGTAGCCTGCCACCTCTGCGATGGTCGGCTGGCAACCAGTCTATACTTTACATTATTGGCGGTACGCGGGCAACACCTCAGCCGCAGACGCGGGGGACACAGTAAGAGTATAATCCCACCCCCTCTCCGAGACTGTCTCGCCGCCGAGATTCTGAGCGGCGGAGCCGCGAAGAATCTTAGAAGGGAGGTACGGTTGAGCCGCCATGTTTTCCCCAATGGCTGTGTGGCCGGGAGCATCCTTTGGCGGATAGGCTCGGTGGTGTGTTAGAATACGCATTACACATGAGTTCGAAGGAGGGCCAGCAGACATGGTGGAATCAGGTAAGATTGTTAATTCTCCGCTCGGAGAGACCGGGGTTGATATCGGCGGTTCGGCAATTGGTGCTGTCAGACTCAATCCGGAGCTGGCCTACCATGCGATTCCGGTATTGCTCAAGGAGGTCATCGATGAAGGGAGCGAGAAGGCCTGGGCAGAGATAGTATCTAGAATCGACTATATCTACTCCGGTCTGGGTCACGCCATGGAAACCCTGGACAATGATACCGGCTTCTCCGCCGAGGTGAAAGCGAGGGTAGAACGAGGCCAGAAACTGTTTTTCAAGCCGAATATTGTGACGCCCGGAACGATTGACCGTATGACACACGGTCCGGGTAATATCGGCGTTTGCACGCCGTGGGAGTTTGTCGCTGCGCTGATGCGCTGGTTCCATGACAGGCTGGGGATATCCTACCACCAGATGTCGATTGGTGAAGGTGGGTCTGTGGTATCGGTCACGGCCGGTGTGGAGACACGTCTCCTGGGCGGCGACGGTGTCGTGACGACTCAGGCCGTAATGGAGGGTAAGCACGGTGATGTCTACGGCGGGTGGGGCTTCTACTTTACCCGGAAATACCTTGCGGATAGCCATGACCCGAACCATACCGATGACCCGATGAGTGGCTATGAAGAAAGCCTGTCCGGTGTCTGCCTGCCGTCGGGGCAGGTTAAGGACAAGTTGCTGGTCTACGATATCAACAAGATCGATGATGACCGCTCAAACGGTCGTGAGGTCCCTGTGGCCAAAGGCATTAACTTCCAGGCAATCACGCTGCACAAGGTTCTCGTGGGCGGTAATCCGAATAACGAGCAGGACCGCAAGGACTGGCCGGGGTGTGTGCTGGTGAACGTGTCCAAGCTCAAGATACACCAGGTAGAACTGATTACCAACGTGATTAAGAACCTGGGTGTCGGTCTCTACCCCATGGAGGCCAACGGGAGCACCGAGCCGGGGAAAATCCGGTGGTTGTATGCTTCTCCGGACCGCCCGATGCCGCCACTCAAGACCCGGGTTCCCCACAACAGGTGGGTGGGTGAGAGTGATGAAAAGACCGGGATGCCCCTCCGGGACAAGGACGGCAACTATATTATTAAAAGGACCGGTGGTATGGAAGCGTCCATGGCAGATATCATTGAGGCGGTCAAGGAGCAGGATATCATGATGCTCCACGTCGTTGATGCCATTGAGACGACCAATGTCTCACATGCCCAGATGGGTTTCACGCCGGTGCCGGAGGGCTTTATTTTCGCCAGCAATGACCCGGTCGCGGTGGATGTCCTGTCTGCCCGCTACCTCCACTCGATGCTCCCCGTTAACGAGGCGAGGAAGGTCCAGAAGGAGCACCACCTGCCTTCCGAATTCATCCAGAGGGTGCCCCTCCCGTATTCGGACGGGCAGAATATCCTTACCGGTGAGGGGTATGACTCCCCGATTTCCCGCTACCTGGCATTCCAGCACTGTGAAGAAAGGGGACTGGGGCAACAGCAGTATCATGTAGTCGGGCGTGATGAGTGGCATGGAGGCGAACTGGCCTCACTCCAGGGTCGCATCGGGCGAGTTGATGCCGGTGTGTTTTCCGAACTGGTCACCGGCACGATGTACTGGGATATATTCAAACCGCTCTGGGACCTCCAGGCGATGTGCTTTTCCTATCTGGAGGCGAATGACAGCCTGACCGGCTCCAACTACAGGCAGACGATACTCGAAGACCTCGATGAAAATGGTGATGGCGTAATCGATTACAGTGAGAAAGGCCGGGGGGTTGGCATTGGATTCATGACCTATGGTGCGCGCCTGATGGTAACGGACTTGAGCCCCCAGGATATGCTGCGGATAAGGTTCCTCCTTGGCGCAGTACCAATCCGGTTCCTGAGCAAAGAGTGGAACACCGACGGGCATGACTTCGGCCAGCGTTTTCAGGCCGTTGGCGCACTGCTTCTGGCATGGCGGATGTCGCAGATACCGGGGGAGAAACCGGACCCGTTCTTCCCGAAGATGACCTGGGGCAACGGTAAATGGCCCAGCCTGCAGTACGCAATACACAGGCAACTGTGCACCCGGATATACGGCCCCATGTTCCCTGACCGGTTTGACACGATGATGTCGCCATACGGACACGCTTTCCGGTATTCCGACCTGCAGTGGAATGGCAACAAATATACCGGCAATATAATGCCGGCCTTTGGGTTTGGTGCTGCCGCCCTGGGAGACGATATCATCGGGAAGTACCATGCGGACGTGGCCCGGGGAGGGAACCCGCTGCCCTTTGTTCTCTACGTACCGCCCGGGTTGGGGAGTATCGAGAACGGGCCTATCCCTAATGTTGAGGAGACTAACGACCCCAATCTGGTATTTACGGCAAGCTTCAAGGGCGGCGAAGAGGTCTGGCAGAAGCTGGTGCTCTCCGAGATACCCTAGCAGGGGGCTGTAAAACCATTTCGACCAATCCCCGTGCAGCCCGGATGGGGCACCCCCCTTCTGAGGGGGCTCACTCTGGACTCCCCTTTTTCATCACCCTGCCCGTCACCGGCAGGCGCGGGACGTGGTATCGATGGTGGTCCTAGCGCCGGAAAGCGCCGCGTTCCCTCTTCCGGAAGAAGTACCCGGCAGCGAGTCCGAGGACAAGACCACCAAGATGGGCCTGCCAGGCAACCCCGGGAAAGATTATCAGCATCCCGACCACCACGACAATCCAGAGGTCTATAGGAATCATGAACCACAGGTACACTTTCAGTCGGGGTCTCATCACTGCCATCACGCCCATGACGGCATACAGTGCACCGGAGGCACCGACCACTGTTGCGAAATCGGACCCCAAAACCAGAAAGGCGACATTGGCCAGTAATCCTCCTGCGAAATATACCAGGAGGAACCTGGCCTCTCCGACCAGTCCAAGAAGATAGGAACCGAAGAAATACAACATGAGCATGTTTCCCAGGAAGTGCCACAGGCCGGCGTGGACAAACATATTGGTCACAATTGTCCATGGCTCGTTGCCAAGCTCCATTGGCGTAAGACCGAAAGTGGATATTATGAGGCTGCGTTGTATCATAGTGGCGATATAGAACAGCAGATTTACTCCCATAATGATCCATATCGGGGTCATATTTATGCCTGGTCCACGGAAACCGCTGTATCTAACTCTCACTCTCGACTAACCTCAAGCTCGACTAACCTCAAGTTCCTTTAGTTTATTATGACATATGGTGTGGTACAGCACCAATAGCTACAGAATAAAAAGTGGAGGGCGCTACCGAAGCACCCTCCACCACATGTCACTCCAAGTCGAACCGGACTCACTCGCGGCTCTCGGCCGCACCAAGCCTCTCTTTTACGAGAACGGCTTCCAATTTATTTCACCGAGCCGGGTTCGTTTTCAGCCCGCCCTGCTCTCGCAGGGCCTTAAGAATCAACCTGCCAAACTCCCAATACTGCATGAAGTCTCATAATGCACCTCCACAGTATCACTCAGGACCGGCCAGTCCAACCTTCTATACTCTACCACAATGGACGGCTTTTGTCAATGTTTGTATCGTCCGGTCGTACATTCGGGATTCCCGGGAAGGCGCTTTCTTAGACCTCATCATACGTTCTGAGCGTATGCACGGACCTGCCGCTCCGACACGAACTGGAACGTTGATGGCACCACGTCGTAACTTCTCTGCAACCCTTGAAGAGAACTGTTAACCGAGGCTTAACATCGGGGCTGTATACTGTGACTAACAAAAGGATAAGGGAGGAGGAAATCAAATGAACTATCTGGTAAAGTCAGCCCGAGCGGTTACACGGATACTGAGCACAGTCATTGGAGATGGTGTTACCTCCCCGACCGATAGGGCACTCAAGCAGAACCCATACCTCGGTACCTACCGGTAAATCCTGAAACCCGATAACAAAAGGCCTGCCGGACACCCGGCAGGCCTTTTTCTTTCTGTGAATTCCCCGATGCCAGGACCGGCTGGCAGCGAAACACACTTCAGGATATTGTACCCATCTTCCCATCTCCTCAGCTGTGGTCAGATTCATGGTGAGTCTTGCTGGACCTGCTGCTCAAAGGCCTGCATGATGGCAGCCAATAATGGTGAAGCCTCCGGGTCATCCCCGGCCCACTGTCGTCCCCCGGTGAGGCCACCGTCAACAACCAGGGCATGGCCATTAACGAAGCTGGAGTCGTCACTGGCCAGCCACAGGGCTGCCTGAGCGATGTCCTCTGGGAGACCGGAGCGTTTTATTGGCTGCAGGTCGGCGAAGACGGGCTTCAAGGACTCCGCCATCCTGTCAGCATCCTCGGCGGAAAGGCCGATGCCCCTACCGAAAATGGAGGTAGCAATGCCTCCGGGGCAGATGCAGTTCACCCGCACACCGCTGATGCCCAGCTCCATGGCAACCGTACGCGTGAGGTGGACTATGGCTGCCTTGCAGGTGCTGTAAGGATGGGCGCCGAAACCCGTCTGCAGGCCGGCAACGCTGGCAGTGCTGATGATGCTTCCCGAGCCCTGGCGTTTCATGACCGGGGCGGCATACTTGATTCCAAGGAAAACACTGCGCAGGAGCAGGTTGATTGTCGTGTCCCAGTCCTCTACCGGAATCTCCTCGATAAGGCCCGAGGCACCACCGGAACCGGCGTTATTAAATATGCAGTCCAGGCGTCCCAATTTCTGCTCGGCGTGGTCCACAAGCATCTTGATGTCTTCTTCCCGGGTAACGTCAGCGTGGAGGAAGGTAGCGTTCGGTCCCACCTCCTCGGCAACCCGCTGTGCCATAGTGTCTTCGATGTCCCCGAAGACCACTCGTGCCCCCTCCTGTACGAAGAGCCGTACCGTGGCCCGACCGATTCCGCTGGCCCCGCCGGTTATCACCGCTACCTTGCCATCAAGCTTACCCATTTCATTATCTCCTTATGTCCGTGTGTTGCTTGATTCTAGCAAGTGTTAGAGCAGGCGTCAAAGTGGGGGAGCTTCGTGGGTGGTTTCAGAGTGAGAGGCAGTCGTGAAGGGGGTTTGGCCGCTTCATGAAAGCCCATGCTTGTTCTGCAACAACAAACCCAGGGGCCAACCGGCGGAGAAACAGGTCCGTACCAGTTAGCCCCCTCCGGGCTACTTATCAGAGCCAGGCCAGGTTCAGGTACCATTGTGCGGAAGGGTCACCACAGTAGTGGTTCCGCTTCGGCAAGGACACCCACCATCTCGTCGGCAACTCTCTCGGCATCAGCACCGTATTCCTGCAGCAGGCTTTCCTTGACCCATATCGAGAAGAGGTAGCGCAGGCAGCGCCGGTCCTCTCTCTGTGCCAGCAGGAATTCGGAGTGCTCGCGGTTTATCCAGATGGAGCCATCGCCCGGGTCATACAGGCTCCGATAGTACGCCCTGTCGTCCGGCAGTGACCGCAGGGCAATGGCCGGGGCGCGACTGGGAGCACGTACCGCGGTCCTGGTGGCTCCGTCGCCGTCGCCGTTACCGGAGAGGGCTGGCAGATGTTTCGTCATGTCCCTTGAAGGAGCGCGTCCCCTTTCGACGCCGGCAGCCGTTATCACGGTAAGGTCAGCCAGTAATCCCCGGTCGCGGTAGCGCAGGAATTTATCTATCAACCTTCCTGCCTTGTTCAGGATGATGGTGAAACGCCGCTCCTGAGAGTCGGTACTAACCTCCTGGATAAGCCTCTGGATTTGAGGTTCGAGCTTACGCAACTCGGTGACGAAGGAGCGGAAGACCTCGTCCTGTATCACGGCGGTCTTATCGGCGGTACGCTTGAGTCGGTCACAGCGGATATATCCCTCGAGGCGCTGGTCCAGCCAGGGGAGGGCCTTGAAGTCGGCAAGGTCGGTAAGTGGACAGACCAGGGTACCGCCCCGTCCGTAGAGGCTGATGTGGGCATCCGGTATCTCCCAGGGTAGAACGTAAAGCTCGGCGAAGGCGGAACTCGCCCCATTTATCGGCAGGCTGGTAGAAAGGACTTTCACGCCCCGAAAACGCTGGGAGTGGATTTGCTCGAAATCAGCGCCGTCCGAGATGGACATGGCGTACAGGTTTGCCCTAAGGTCGCTGGCAAACTGCTGCCCCAGTGAGTCCTTAATCCGTTCCTTGGATAGCTGGGCAGCGATATCTGGTATGATACCTTCGAGGTAAGCAACGGTTCCGTGGTGAGTGTGCTCGTGGTCCGGGCAATGCTCAATTACCTCGGCGCGTCCGGTCTTCAGCCAGGGACGCTTCAGTACCAGGCAGCTTGATGGCTTGCCTTCCTCGGCGGTAGAGGCAAGGTGCAGTTCCTCGGTAATCAGGGCAAAAGCCAGCAGGCCGATACCCTGTTCTCCTCTCAGGGCGAGGCTGATCTTCTCGGAGTCCCCGATTCGGTGAAGGACCTGTTTCATCTTCTCGGACGTCATCCCGCCCCCGTTATCCTGGATGCTGATGCGCTTTAGCGTGCCCTCGTTATGGCCATTACCTGCCGCGTGGTAATGCAGCCGAATCCAGACGTGTCCTTCCTCCGGCCTGGCCTGCTCAATGGCGTCAGCCGCGTTCTCGACGAACTGCTTCAGTGCCTCCTGGGGGTTACGACAGACATTGGCCAGGACCTGGAAAACTCCGGGACCGGTAAGAAGCTTCACTTTGGCCATGGGTCACCTCCTGTTACCTTATCCTTCCAATACACTGCTGGAGCGATTGTACCTATCTGACATCGAACAGGCGCGGATTCTGGAGTTCCTGCAGCGCCTTCTGAAAAGCCACGTCCCAGGTGAAACCATCCCGGCGGTACTTGATGGTGAGTTGCAGCTTTCGGATGTCCGTATCCGGGTACTGTCTGACCGTCCGCCGCTTCAATTTTGCCATCACGGGGCTGATGAAGCCTTTCCTCTCCAGATAGTGAAGCTCGTCCACCGAAGCTCCGGTTTTCCTGGCAAACTCAGTTATTCTTATCATTATATGAAGTATTTCATGAAATTATACCTGAGTATATCAAATGAATCACAGTTTGTCAAGCTTTCCGGAGGTAGAAAAGGAACTCTGCCACCAGTCCTGGCATCCGGATGTTGCGAAGGGTCTCACCCTTCGGGACATACTTCCTGGTATTTCTGCAACTGAGTCTTCGGTGCTGGCTATCGTTTAACGGTTGTTGAGATAGGCGAGGATGGCGGATTCCATCCCGGCGGGATCGAACCAGTCCTGCCGGATGACAACGGTACCGTTGGTCCCTATCAGGTAGGCGATGTTCGGTGCCGGACCATAGGTGCACCAGAGAGGGTTGTCAATCTCATCCACGAGTACCGGCACCGTTATTCCCTCCGCGGCGACAGTCTTGCCGGCAAGGGCAAGTCGTTCCTGGTAGGTCTCCGGCTGGGTAACCGGGTTGCCGGCTTCATCGGTGCTGTAAGCGCCGGTCCACTCCTGGCCGGAATACGGACTCGCCGAGCCGGCGGGATGGGCTTCAACGGTGTAGATAATAATGAAGTGAAGCCTGTCGCCGTATTTTTCGTAGAGGTCTTCAGTGGCGGCGCACCGTCGCCGGAAGGGTGGTCAGGTAAAGGAGCCGAAGACCATGACCACCGGTTTCTCGGTGAGCAGGGCGGACAGGCTGTATTCACGTCCGTGGGTGTCCTTCAGGGTGAAATCGACCACCACCGTCCCGACTTCGAGGCCAGAAGACCCCTGACCACGCTGGCAGTCGCGTGTCAGGGCGTCGGACGATGTCAGGTTCGTCATCTTACTGATGGTGGCTTCTCCGGGAGCGGTGGTTCGGGCAGGGGCAGTATCCTCGGCCGGAGAGCACGCCAGCAGGAGTGCCGACACAAGCACTACCATCACGGTAGAGAGCAGCCTGCTCGGGGCTATCCGTCCTACCTTGTGGACACCGATTTCTTCCAGCATCATACCAGTATTATAGACGATGTCGGAGCGGTTTGGTTAGCTCTAATGGTACCGGGTAGTGCCGGCTGTCTTGGTGTATAATGGTGGGTACCTGCGGAAACTCAGCCTACACGACAGCGTGGAGACAGAGACAAGCCAGGAGGGGACGACCATGAAGACAGCAGACAGAACCAGGAAGAACGGCATCATGTCGGCGGTAGTCGTGCCGATATTGCTGATGGCGGTTGTGGTGACCGGCGGCTGCACGGTAGGAACGGAGGAGGTCCCTGCCGGGGTGTCCCAAACGATTGAAGACATCACTGTGCAGGAGGCTGCCGAGATGATAGAGGAGAGGTGGGGGGATGCCGACTTCGCAATCATCGACGTGCGGACGCCGGAGGAATTTACCGAGGGCCACATCGAGGGTGCGGTGCTGGTCAACTTCCGGGACGATGACTTCAGAGACAAGGTGGGCGAGTTGGACCGGGATAAGACACATCTCATCTACTGCCGGAGCGGTGCCAGGAGCGCGGGAGCGCGTGACGTGATGGCGGAACTGGGTTTCCGCGAGATATACAACATGTCCGATGGGATTCTGGGCTGGGAGGCAGCAAGGCACCCCGTTGTCCAGTAGAGCTGGAGCACGGACAGCCAGCGTTCCCGCGGGTCTGTGACCTACGTCATATTCGGCTCGAGGTGGGTATGGTAACCTTCTTTTGAAGGGTGATAGTGTTTTGAGGATGAGAGGTGGCTATGTGGCATTTAGGTGATGGTATGGGTTGGTGGATGTTCTCTGGAGGCCCGTGGATGTTCGTACTATCTGCGGTTGTGGTCGGGCTAGTTGTCTGGGCAGTGATCGCATTGTCGAAGCGGAACGCGACGGGCGGAAGGGGCGATTCAGTCAGCATCGCCAGGGAGCGCTACGCACGCGGCGAGCTATCCCGGGAAGAGTTTGAGCAGATAAAGAAGGACCTGTCATAGGTCTTTCTATCTATTTCTCCGGTATCACTCAGGAGCACCGGGTGTCAATCTCAAAATGTCCTGGGGACGGATAGGTAGATGGTTATAGATACCAGGAAGAAGCGCAAGACGGTTGTACCCGTCATCGGTATGACGTGCACCAACTGTGCGGCGACGATAGAGAAAGGTCTGGCCGCAGTTCCCGGTGTGGAGAGAGCCAGCGTCAACTTCGCCTCGGAGAAGGTCTCGCTGGAGTACGACCCTGCGAAGGTAGACCTCGGTAAGCTCAGCAAGACTATCTCCGACCTCGGCTACGGGATGGCGACCACGAAGGCCATCTTTCCGGTCGGTGGGATGACGTGCGCGGCCTGCGTTGCCCGCGTAGAGGAAGCCCTGTCCGGCGTTACCGGGGTTGTATCCGCCAGTGTCAACCTGGCCTCGGAGAAAGCAACCGTAGAGTACGTCGAGGGGACAGAGTATGCCGACCTCAAGCAGGCGGTGGCCAGGGCCGGCTATGAACTCGGACAGGAAGCGGAGACCCTGGAAGACGTCACCTCCGCTGCCCAGCGGGAAGTACGGTCGGTGCGTAACCGGCTCATCGTGGCGGCCGCTCTGGCGATTCCGATTTTCGCCCTGATGTGGGTGCCGGACTTCACCGGCAAGCTCTTTCTGCTCTGGGCCCTGGCAACGCCGGTGCAGTTCTGGGCGGGCTGGCGTTACTATCGCGGGATGTGGGGTGCGCTGCGACACCGGACGGCTGACATGAACACTCTGATTGCCGTCGGAACCTCAGCGGCCTACTTCTATAGCGTGGTCGCCGTGCTCTTACCGGGGCTCTTTGCCGCCGAAGCACTGGAACGTAACGTCTATTTCGATACCTCGGCAATGATAATAACCCTGATTACGCTGGGCAAGTTCCTGGAAGCTCGCGCCAAGGGGCAGACCTCGGCGGCGATAAAGAAGCTGATCGGCATGCAGCCCAAGGTGGCCCTGGTTGTCCGTAACGGTGAAGAGAAGGAAATTCCGATAGAGGAAGTGCAGGTTGGCGACCTTATTCTGGTGCGGCCGGGAGAACGAGTTCCCGTAGACGGGATTATGCGGGAGGGACACTCCAGTCTCGACGAATCGATGGTCACCGGCGAGAGCATTCCCGTCGAGAAGAACGTCGGTGATGAGGTCATCGGCGCCACCATCAACAAGACGGGCAGTTTCCGTTTCGAAGCGACCAAGGTAGGTAAGGATACCACCCTGGCCCAGATAATACGGCTGGTGGATGAGGCGCAGGGAAGCAAGGCGCCCATCCAGCGCCTGGCCGATGTTATCGCCAGCTACTTCGTACCGATAGTGCTCAGCATTGCCATCATCACCTTCATCGTCTGGTATTTCGTGGGACCGGCGCCGGTGCTGACCTTTGCCCTGCTGAACTTTGTCGCTGTGCTCATTATCGCCTGTCCCTGCGCCTTGGGGCTGGCCACACCCACGGCGATAATGGTAGGTACCGGTAAGGGGGCAGAGAACGGCGTCCTCATCCGCAGCGCCGAGGCACTGGAAAGGGCGCACAAGATTGACACTGTGATGCTGGACAAGAC
>Ga0307380_10006055_pt1 | contig 15950 bp, 15 predicted proteins | sample UN3MG_FD_202239 | JGI IMG/M metagenome (GOLD analysis project Ga0307380, IMG submission 202239) | Soil microbial communities from Risofladan, Vaasa, Finland - UN-3 | ecosystem: Environmental > Terrestrial > Soil > Coastal area > Acid sulfate soil | place: Finland: Risofladan, Vaasa | collected...
GCCGAGTGTCTCGAATGCCCCACCATAAAAGTTGCCCCGCCGGAGGATGTAAAACCATTGGACAGGGCCATCGAAAACCTTTCATCTTATAACTGGCTGATCTTTACCAGCGTCAACGGCGTTAACTTCTTTTTTGAGCGGCTTTTTCAAAAAAACAAAGATGTCCGTGCCTTAAAAGATATCCATACGGCGGTTATCGGTCCGGCAACAGAAAAAAGACTGTTTGATTTTGGGCTCAAAAGCGATATTGTCCCCGAAAGCTACCGGGCCGAGTCTGTGGTCAAGGCATTCGCCGGAAAAGATGTAACCGGGAAAAAGATACTGCTGCCACGCGCAAAAGAGGCAAGGCCGGTGCTGCCGTTGGAATTGAAAAAGATGGGCGCCGTTGTTGACGAAGTAGCGGCATACCGTACCCTTGCGGTCAAGGACAACGCCGATGTTCTATCGACACGTCTCAAAGAACGATCCATAGATATGATCACATTTACAAGCTCTTCCACCGCAAAAAACTTCCACGCCCTTTTCCCGACCGAAGATCTAAAGGATCTGATGCAGGGCGTCACCATCGCCAGCATCGGTCCCGTTACCGCCGATACCGCACGAGACCTGGGATTTGACGTCCACATCGTTGCAAAATCCTACACCATACCGGGACTGTGCCAAGCAATTCTATCCCATTTCAGCTGAGGAAGATCTTACGAAACAGGTCCCTCGAGGGAGAAAAATATGCTTTCCCCATGTGAAATTTTAAAATGAATCGGCCCGGACGATAATACAAAGACATGTTGACCCGCTCCCATGTTTTAGTGTATCCTTAGTTTTTTTTCCCAAGCACTCAACACAATTAAAGGGAACCGTCATGGACGACCATCTCGATAAACTCCATGGATTTGTCGATACGATTTCATCCATGAAAGAGATCATTATCACCAACATCGTATTGATCGGACAGGTCCCCGCCCCCACATTCAAGGAAAAAAAACGCACCAGTGCCTTCATGGAAAGACTGGCCGAATTCCAAGTTGATGAATGCACCACCGATGGCTACCGTAACCCCATCGGCATCATCAAAGGGACCTCCGAAAAGAAGCCTCCCATCTTTGTCGTCGCACACCTGGACACCATTTTTAGCAAAGATATCGATCATTATTATACCATCAAAGAGAATTCAATAACCGGTACGGGTATCATGGACAATTCTGTGGGCGTGGGCGTCCTGCTCTCTTTGCCGGAAATTTTTCGAAAATTAAATCTGCGCTTTGAATCGGACATTGTCCTGGCCGGTGTTATACAGTCTTTGGGCAAAGGCAACTTGAGAGGCATCCGGCACCTTTTAAAAACATGGGCCACGCCCATCAGAGGGGCGGTCTGTATCGAGGCCGGTAAACTCGGAAGGCTCAGCTACTACACGGATGGAATGATTCGATGTGAAGTCGATTGCAACATCTCCTCAAACAACGGCTGGGAATTCAAATTCAAGCCCAATGCAATTCTGATTTTAAACGAAGTGATCAACCAGATACTTAAACTCCGGTTGCCCCAAAAACCACGATCACGGGTTATTGTCGGAAAAATTTCAGGTGGTTCCAAGCACGGCGTGATTGCATATAACGCAACCCTCGGTTTTGAGATTCAAAGCAACTCCGACAAAATGGTTAAATCGATTTTCAACAACATTAAGGATATTGTTGAGGGCATCGGTCATGAACATGAAGTCGATTTGAAATTAAAAACATTGAGCAATATCCATGCAGCACGGTTAAATTTCGGTCATCCTCTGGTAAAAAGTACGGTTGCCGTGATGAAAAAACTCGATTTAGTACCGATCAGTGAGCCCAGCGAGTCTGAGCTTTCAATCTTTCTTTCACGTAAAATTCCAGCGGTTACACTTGGAATTACCCGGGGTGAAAACTATCACCAGCAAAATGCCACCGTGGAAATCGAGCCCATCTTTAAAGGGATAGCCCAGATTATCGGTGTATTGATGGCCATAGACAGCGGAGGATGTGATGAAGCGCAGTTGGCTTGAAAACAATACCTTCCATTATTCAGAATTCAACAACCTCAATCGGCTGGTGGAGGAAAAACAACGGAAAAATCTGAAAATTTCTCTGTGCCTGCCCACGCTTAATGAAGAAAAAACCATCGCAAAAGAAATTCTGATAATGAAATCAGAGCTGATGACGCGCTATCCGCTTCTCGATGAGATCGTTGTTGTCGACTCCGGATCCACAGATAAAACCAGAGATATCGCAAGTGAATATGGGGCGAATGTTTACGAAGCAACAGAAATTCTTCCGAAACTGGAAAATTTCAAAGGCAAAGGGGAAAACCTCTGGAAAGCCCTTTATATTACCCAAGGCGATATCATTGTCTACCTGGATGCAGACATAAAAAATATTCATCACAGGTTTGCCTATGGGCTCTTAGGGCCGCTGCTTCTTTTCGATCATATCAAATACGTTAAAGCCTTTTATGACCGACCGATTGCCACCGGAAAAAGTAAAATCAGACCCACCGGCGGCGGCCGGGTCACCGAGCTTGTTATCAGACCGCTGTTCTCTATTTTCTTCCCGGAACTTACACAGATTTTACAGCCGTTATCCGGTGAATATGCTGGATTTCGGGAACTATTTGAAATAATTCCATTCCCCATCGGGTATGGCGTCGAAACCAGCATCATTCTCGATATCTATGAAAAATGGGGACTCGATGTCATAGCTCAGGTGGACCTTGACAAGCGGATTCACAGAAACCAGGACACAAGGGCGTTGGGAAAAATGTCGTTTGCGATTTTACAGACGTTCATCAGACGTAAAAGAAAATTGGGATTGGTCGATTTTACAGAGGATCTTTTCGATGAAATGATTCAGTACAACCTTGTAAAAAACGAATACATGCCGGATATTTATAAAATTGAAGGTCACGAAAGGCCCCCCATTATCGAAATTCCGGAGTATCGTGAAAAGTTCAAGAAACAGATGATTTGATCACGCCATCAAGAAAACACGAAATCTTCGATGTTTCGTGTTTTCTTTTTTCCGGATCCTTGTGATATCTTTTATTCCAGTTGAACGTTTGGGTTTCCCGGGGCAAATCCAAATTAAGAGGATACAAAAACATTGCCAGACTCAAAACTGATCGACCGATTCAATCGAAATCTGAACTACCTTCGCATATCCATTACCGACCGCTGCAACCTTAAATGTCTATACTGTGTGCCTCGGGATCTGATTCCAAAGCTCCCGCACCATGAGGTATTAAGCTATGAAGAGATACTCCGTATTGTCAGGGTAAGCATTGGCCTTGGGATCTCCAAGGTCAGAGTCACCGGTGGAGAACCGCTGGTTAGAAAAGGTGTTTATCATTTTTTAAAGCAACTGGCCGGAATAGAAGGACTTCTGGATATATCTCTGACCACCAATGGTGTTCTGCTCAAGGATAACATACATAGGATCAAATCCGCCGGTATAAAAAGAATAAATATCAGTCTAGACACTTTAAACAGAGAAAAGTATAAGCAAATTACAGGCTACGATTTTTTCGATCAAGTATGGGAAGGCATAGAACTGGCTCAACGAATGGGATTTTATCCCATTAAAATTAATGTGGTGCCCGTAAAAGGCGTCAACGATGATGAATTGGTAGACATTGCCAGACTGTCCATGACCCATCCATTTCACATACGCTTTATCGAATACATGCCCATGGGTTCAAGCCATATGGACATCGACCGCCATTTACTTGCCCCTGAAATTAAAAAGAACATCGAGCAATTGGGTGAACTTGTCCCGGTTGATAGAAGCACCAATGACGGTCCTGCAGAACGATTCAAGTTTAAATCGGGCCGAGGAGAAATCGGCTTTATTCACCCCATAAGCCGTCATTTTTGTCAGACGTGCAATCGGTTAAGATTAACCGCAAGTGGCCAATTACGACCCTGCCTGATGCAGGACAAACAAGAAGATTTAAAATCGATCATACGAAAAGGCTGCTCTGACAGGGAGCTGGCTGAGGTTTTTCTCGAAGCGGTTCGTCACAAGCCTTTGGAACACAAGCTTCTGACGGATCACAATGCCGGGAGTGCAGTTCAGATGTGCGCCATAGGGGGCTAAGGGGGCTCAAAAAAAAGGCCTGGGCCGTATCAGTGGGAGGCTACATTTTCTCGCACAAATCATCGGTTTACGACCCAGGCTGTATAGACGACTTCACCCGAAGGTTTCTTGCCGCGTTTCCGCGTTTCGAGGTTTGCTAACAGAATAAAAACAATTAATCAAGATTTTTTTTAATCTTTTACGTTTATTGACGATCCCATAAGTTTTCGCGTTTTTCTCTTTGAAAAAAAATGGTGAATACCCACCAGAATCCCTTCAGGCAAAAAGACAAGTACCAGACAAAGAAAAATACCATATGCGATGACGTGATATTGTTTGGCGACATGAAGTGCTTCGGAAATAAAAGTGAGGATTCCTGCTCCGAAAAGAGAACCCCATAGACTCCCCATCCCGCCGACAATAACCATAGTCACCACCTGGATGGAATAATAAAAGTCGTAAGAACTGGGACTGATAAACGTAATGTAATGGGCATACAGACTGCCTGAAATAGATGCGAACATGGCGCTCAAGACAAAAACCTTTACTTTATAATCGGCCGTATTAACACCCAAAGAGTTTGCTGCCACTTCACTGTCTTTAATAGCCCGTAATGCCCTGCCTACTCTGGAGTTGAGAAGATTTCTGGCCAATAGCATAAAAAGAAAAACAAAGCTCCAAATCAGGTAAAAATTTTTCAGGTCATTATCAAAGGCCAGACCACCGATAGCAAGCGGTGGTATCCCCATTAAACCGTCATGTCCCCCGGTGAACTGCTCCAACTCACCCATGAGAATATTGATAATGATACCGAATCCTAATGTCGCCATTACCAGATAGTGCCCCCGGAGCTTTAGGGATGGGTATCCGATCAGATATGCGATAGCTCCCGTTGCCAGCATTCCCGAGAGCATAGCAGGCCATAAAGGAAATCCGTAGTTTACGGTAAGTGTCCCTGAAAAGTAGGATCCGAGACCGTAAAATGCAGCATGACCCAATGAAATCTGTCCGGCAAATCCTATGAGCAGATTCAGCCCTACAACCACGATGGTGTTCAGACCGATCACGTTCAGAACAATAAAATAGTATTTGCTCTCAACAAACACCGGAATAACCATAATGATAACGGCTAGTATTCCGAAACAGAGGTTATCTTTTTGTTTTAAAAAAGAGTCCATCAATTTTCTTTTATGGTAACAGTTTGGTTATTTGAAACACGTCGACTTCAAACGAGCTTCAGCGATGATTAATTCAGATGAATTTCGATGAAAATGACCCATCGCCATATATTTTCTTCAAGGCGATAATCCTTAACTGCTGAAATAAGCTAAACCCTTTCCGATTCTCCATACCCCATAATTCCGGTAGGTTTTAAAAAAAGAACCAAAAGCAGAATGAAAAATGCGATGGCATCCTTATACTGAGAGGAGATCAGGCCTGCACCAAGCGATTCTAAAATACCCAGGAGTATTCCGCCTAAAATAGCACCCGCAAAGTGTCCATATCCCCCGAGAATAGCTGCTGCAAATCCCTTCAATCCCAACATGATGCCCGTATCATAGGACGTCGAGGAAATAGGCGCTATGATCATTCCGGCCACCGCCCCCAACGCACCGCTGAAGGCAAACGAGAATAGGATCATACGATTAACGGAGATTCCCGCCAAGGCCGCCGCCCTTCGATTTACCGCTGTTGCACGCATGGCCTTGCCCATTAATGTTTTTTTAAAAAAATAATGGAGCATCAGCATGACCATCACGGTAATCGCAAATACCCAGATGTGCTGGGGCACTATGGCTGCTCCCCCCGGGAGATGAATCGGGTTTTCGCCGGAAAAGGCAGGGACACCGACATTGTCGGTCCCCCAGACCTGCTGAGCTGCACCCCGGAGAATTTCCGATAACCCGATGGTCAAAAAAATAAGCACGATGATCTCCTTTGACCGGGCATGCCGTATCGGTCCTATCTCTATAAGGGCGCCGATAAGCGCAACCCCGGCCATGGATATGAAAAAGGAGATGATCAACTGGACTTTGAAAAGAACCACCAAAGAGTACATAAACATTCCGCCAAGGGATATGAATTCACACTGGGCAAAATTGACAATTCCGGTGGCATTATGGATGATATTAAAGCCCATGGCCACAATGGCGTATATAGAACCAACCGTTAAACCGGTGATAATATATTGGGCGATTTGTTGGGAAAAATCCATCATCATCATCTTTTACTCTTCCCTCCCTTGATCTGTCGAGTTAGGAGAGGGAAGAGTTGAAGTGGTCGTGTTAACTTTCTAATCAAGCAGTTTCCAGCCCCCTTTGGTGGCCTTGATCATGACAATATCATCCATCGACAGACCGTTATGATCCTGCGGACTGATATTGTAGATGCCGCTGATGCCCACATAACCGGTGGTATTCTCGATGGCATCACGGATTTTGGCCCTGTCGGGTCCTACCTTTTTAATAGCATCCACAATGATGAGTGCCGCGTCCGCACCATAAGCGACCATCGTGCCGGGTTCTCGATTGAATTTTGTCTTATACGCCTTCACATAGTCTATAATCATCTTTTTCTGGATGTCGTTGTCGGGAAGTTGATCACCCACGACAATCTTGGTAGAAGGCATCATCACGCCTTCACCGGCCTCCCCGGCAACCTTCCAAAAGATAGGATCTCCGGCACCATGGCATTCAAACAGCGGTGCTTGAATACCCAACTGTTTGACATTTTTAGCGATGATTCCCATAGCAGGACCTACTGTCCAGGCAATGATTCCATCAACGCCCTTGGCGTTGATATGGGTCAACTGTACCGTCATATCCACATCTTTGGGCTGAAAGGCCTCTTGGGCAACAATTTCTATGCCATACTTCGGTGCCTGAACCTTTACGTTTCTAAGACCGTCTTTTCCGAACCCTTCGTTGGAATAGATAAATCCTATCTTTTTGATGCCATGTTTGTTCATATACTGGCAGATTTTGCCCATTGCGTCTGCCGCCTTATACGGTGATTTAAACGTCCATTTCGGCAAAGAATTTGGATCTTTTTTATCGAGAGGCGCCATCAAAATAACATCCCCTCCTGAATGCATGAAGGCGGGAATCTTTTCCTTTTCAATAAATCCCCTCATGGCCATGGCCGTTCCGGTCAGTGTCGGTCCGATAATCGCCACCACGTCTTGGGATTCCAGAATCTTTTTCAAGGCCACCACAGCCTTGGTGGGATTGCTTTCCGTGTCTTCCATCACCATTTCCAGCATACGGCCATTAATGCCGCCTTGTTGATTGACTTCATCGATGGCAAGCAGTACGGCATCCTTCTGTGCTGTTCCAATATGGGCAGCACGGCCGGTCAAAGCAAAAATACCCGCGATTTTAATGGGTTCGGCACTATAGCAAATTGGTGATCCTAACATAAAACCGACTGTCAGAACCGCAATAACGATCATCAAGCATCTTCTTTTCATTTTTTTCCTCCTCGTGAATTTGGGGATACACTTCTCCGGTCATGATATACAGGCTTTTTTTCACCTCCCTTCTTTATCTTTTCGATGACTTGGCATACGATCCCTTTCCCAGATAGGCCTTCTTTAATTCTACATCCTCAAGAAGATCCGCTGCGTTTCCCTGAAGCCGTATCTTTCCGGCTTCCAATACATAAGCTCGATCAGAGATCTTGAGCGCCGCTCTCGCATTTTGCTCGACCAAAAGGATGGTGGTCCCCTCTTGCCTAAGTCTTTCAATAACAGAGATAATTTCTTGCATCACAAGCGGTGCAAGGCCTAAGGACGGTTCATCCAGGAGCAAAAGGTGCGGCCTCCCCATCAACCCTCTGCCGATGGCCAACATCTGCTGCTCTCCTCCGCTAAGTGTTTCCGCTCGCTGTTTCAGCCGTTTTCCAAGAACAGGAAAAAGCTGTAATATATACTCAAAATCGTCTGATATTTCTTTCTTGTTTTGCTTCCCTCTCCGCCGATAGGCCCCTATCTCAAGATTCTCCTGAACGGTTAAAGGTCCGAAAAGATGCCTGCCTTCCGGAACTTGGATGATGCCCAGATTAACGATCCTTTCAGGAGAAAAGGATATGATATTTTCGCCTTTAAAAATTATCTTTCCATTGGATGGCCTGATAATGCCGGAGATAAGGTTTAAAAGTGTCGTTTTACCGGCACCATTTCCACCAATCAGGGCCAAAATTTCTCCCTCTTCTTGTATAAGCGTAATGTTATCGAGTGCCCGAACGCCGCCATAGTCGGCACTTATACCCTCCATTTTAAGCACAGCCGCTTATAATTCCTTTCCCAGATAGGCGTCGATGACTTTAGGATTGTTCTGTATTTCTTTAGAACTCCCTTCAGCGATTTTTTTCCCATAATTTAAAACTGTAATCGTATCGGAAATACCCATAATTAGATTCATATCGTGTTCCACTAAAATAACGGTTATTCCCTTGTCCCTGATTTTGAGAATTGTGTGAGCCATTTCTTCGGTTTCCTGCGAATTAAGACCGGCCACCGGTTCATCCAAAAGAAGAAGTTTGGGTTCCATAGCCAGTGCACGGGCAATCTCCACCCGTTTTTGATCGCCATAGGGAAGACCGGCGACAAACACATCGGCCTTGGAATAAAGGTCTATAAACTTTAAAACCACATCGGTTTTTTGACGAATAATCTTCTCTTCTTTCCACACCATGGGGGTATGCATAAGACACCTTAAAAATCCGGAATGGCTCTGGGTATGAAATCCCACCATGACATTTTCTCGGACGGTCATATTCTGGAAGACCTGTATGTTCTGGAAGGTTCTACCGATTCCCAAATGGGCCACCTGATATGGTTTTTTTCGATACAGTTTTTGGCCCTCAAATAAGATTTCACCGGATGTTGGCGGATATATGCCTGTAATCAGATTAATCGCTGTGGTTTTTCCAGCACCGTTTGGACCAATGATAGAAAAGATCAAGCCTTCCTCGACCTTGAAGGATAACCGGGTGACCGCCTGCAGTCCCCCAAAATTTTTAGAAATGCTATTTATTTCAAGGATGTAATTGGGACGACTCACAACAAACAATGCTCCCCAATCCGTGCGCGGATCATTTAAAAGTTTTACATTCTAATCCGGGTTATTCAAAAAAAGTCGCGTTAAACAGCGGCTGTATCGTTATTTCTTTGATCAAAGACCCGCCGGCTTTTTCGCTCTGTCCGCGGCAGGGATCCATAATCGACGATCTCCACCTGGCATCTTACCAGAATTTTGCGCCGGATCTCTGTTGCCACTTGTTCGGCCAATAGATCATCATCTGCGTTTTTCGATCCTGCTTCCCGTTCCACCTTAATAAGCATCATATCCCGTCCGCTTTCACGCTGTTTGAGATATATCTGGAATTCACTGCCGATTCCGTCAAGGCGGCTCAAAACATGATCGATCTGGCTCGGATAGATATTGACAGCCTTGTAGATGAACATATCATCCGTGCGGCCGAGGATCCGGTCATGCATGGGAAACGGTGAACCGCAGGGACACGCCCCATCCATAATGCGGGTAACGTCATAGGTGCGGTAGCGAATCAACGGGCTGCCCTCTTTGCGCAATGTCGTTACGACAAGCTCGCCCTGTTGGCCGGCGGAAACCGGCTTTAATGAAACCGGATCGAGAATTTCAAAAATAAAATGGTCGGCCCAGTAATGGATGCCATTGTGAAGATGGCAATCGAGCCCCGTTCCCGGGCCGTAAAGTTCCGTCAATCCATAAATATCAAAAACATGGTCCACCCCCATCAGTTCTTTTATGCGCGCTCTCATGGCATCACTGTGGCGTTCCGCCCCCAGGATAATCTTTTTGACCTTTATTTCAGACAAGAGGCCGCGTTTATGAATCTCTTCTGCCATGAGCAATGCCATGGATGCAGTGGAACAGAAAACGGTCGTCTCCATATCCACCAACATTTCACAGTGCATATCCGCATTGGCCGGACCCAGGGGCACCGCCATGGCACCGAATCTTTCACAGCCGGCCTGAAACCCGACGCCGGCGGTCCACAAGCCGTATCCCACGGCGATTTGAACCCGGTCTTTGCGGGTTAAACCCGCTGTTTCATAACACCGGGCAAAAATATTGGCCCACACATCAACATCTTTTTGTGTGTAGCAGAGCACCTTTCGCTTCCCCGTCGTCCCTGAAGAGGCATGAATCCGAACGATGTCTTCAAATGGAACGGAACGCAAAGGAAAAGGGTACTCTTTCTGAAAATCATCTTTATCGGTAAGGGGCAGGTGTTGGATATCATCGAGAGAGCGGATATCTTCGGGTTTAATGCCTGCGTTGTCCAGTTTTTTACGGTAAAAGGGTGAATTGTTATACACGTGGCCCACGGTCCATTTAAGGCCTTCGAGCTGGATCTTTTTTAATTTGTCTTCAGTTAAATCTTTAGGGATAAAACTCATGATAAACTCCTAACGTTACATCGATACAACATGTTGGCGCTTTGAAAAAATACTGCATTCAGATACGCCGGTCTCCAACGGCTCCAACAGAGACCCGCTTAAAAACCGGGCCATCGGAATGTTTGTCGGACGCGTTTTTTCACAGAACTAAATTTCATTAAACCCTGTTTCAAGCGCCGTTATGGCATCGCCCAGCATCTTTTTTTTACCTGCCAGAATTTTTTCAAGAACCGCTTTTAGATCCTCTAAGGAGCAGAAAAGACGGTTTTCGACCGCTTTTGAAACAACGCCAAGGGTAAAACCGAGCAGGATCAAGTTAACGGACTTCGGTTGTTGAATACGCTGTGCCAGTCCATCCGCATCCACAGCAAACACCGACGGTTCAGAACCCTGAACAACATCTTCACGACGGTTCACAGCAGCCCAAGCATCGGGCTTCAGATAAAAACCGTGCTGGCTTAAACCGCCCGCTTTTAATGCCAGCAGACCGTCCGCATTGGCGGGTCGTATCAAGGGGCTGGAAAAGTTCCCCACTTTAAGGTGTGATAAAACCGTTCCGCCCCGCTGGGCCATGCCGTGGGTTTCCGAGGTAAAGACTGAAAATCCCTTGATAATTGCCGCCTCTGCCAGAAGACGCGTGACAAAAAGGACGCCCTGGCCGCCCACGCCGCTGATAACAATCTGCTGTTTCATGGATCTGCTCATACTTCCGATTTTTCTCAATTGGGTCTATCTGGAAACCAACCTGTTTTAACAGGATAAAAGGTCGATCCGATATGCCGATGATTCCGAAAGCCTATTTCGTGCTTTCGGAAGGGTCGTTCCTCTTTTCTTTAATAGAATTTTTTGGACAAACACCCATGCATACGCCGCACCCATTGCACAAGATGGGGTCGATATTTACCTGCGCCCCTTCTTCATTCAAAACCAGCGCCGGACATTCAAAATGATCGACGCAGTAGGCGCAGCCGTCGCATTCATCTGAAACTTCGACCTGGATCGGCTGATGCGCCGGTTTTTCTTTTCTGAGCCGGTCAATCAGACAGGGATGCCTCGAAATAACCACCGCCGGTCCGTGCTTCCTGCTGTATTTTAACGCATCTTTAAGCAGGGATATAAATTCGTTCAGGTTGTAAGGGTCTTCGACGCGGCAAAATTTAACGCCGCATCCCTCGACCAGTGCCTCAATCTCAACAGAATTCAGCGACTCCCCGCCGGCCCCTATGCCCACGGCAGGTGTCGGCTGGTTTCCGGTCATTGCTGTGGTTCGGTTGTCAAGAATTACGAGTACGAAAGACACCTTCTGAACCACCGCATCGATCAGCGCCGGGACGCCGGCATGAAAAAACGTCGAATCCCCGATGGTCGCCACAATGTCCGGTGGTTTTTTTTCATTCTTGAACGCATGGTAAAAGCCCGCCGCCTGGCTGACAGCAGCCCCCATGCAAAGGACGGTGTCCACCGCGCCAAGGTTTAGCCCAAGGGTGTAACATCCGATATCGCTGGGATATATCCCCTTTGGCGCCGCCTTTTTAATGGCAAAAAACGCCGCCCGGTGGGGGCAGCCTGCACAGAGTGTCGGGCGGACGCCGGGGTCCGACGCACCATCGATGTCCGCTGTGTCCATACCGGCAAACTCGCTGATGATCTTTTGGACGGTTTCAGGGAGAAGTTCTCCGACCCTGGGGACCGAACGGGTCAGCTTCCCTTTGATGCGATGACGATCCGCCAGCTGCATCTCAATGATTCCGGTGGTCTCTTCGACGACCAGAATCTCATCGTAGGTGTCGATCATGTGAGATATGAAATCTCCATGCAACGGGAACGGCTGCAGTACCTGGTACATGGGGATGCGGTCCCACAGATTTAGATCTTTCATGATTTCTTTGGCATGGCCTGCTGCCACACCGGATACGATCAGCGCTTTTGAAGCATTGGCCCCGGTATTGAGCCGGATCGGTGCTGTTTTCGGGTAGCCGGCAATGGCGTCGAGCTTTTTCTCCAGCGCTTGATGCAGATGAAACCGAAATTTAGGTGTCGCCGCCCACCGCGCAGGGTCTTTCTGGAAATGGATTTCCCTTGGATGCCACTCAATTTTTCCCGGTTGAATATCCTGTCTGGCATGACAGACTCTTGTGGTGGGACGCAGCATTACGGGAATCTCAAAAGCCTCGGATAGTTCGAAGGCTGTGGCAACCATTTCTTTTGCCTGCAGGGGAGAATCCGGATCGAGCACCGGGATCTTTGCCATCATGGCCATGAGCCTGCTGTCCTGCTCGGTCTGTGAAGAATGGGGTCCCGGATCATCCGCGCTGATCACCACGAATCCACCGATTACGCCAAGGTATGCCGCGCTCATCAGAGAATCGGATGCCACATTCAGTCCAACCTGTTTCATGCTGACGGCTGTGCGCAATCCGGTCATACTTCCTGTATAGGCAATTTCAAAGGCGATCTTCTCGTTAACCGCCCACTGAACGTGTCTCGGCATCGATTCTGCTTTTTGCAAAGCAGCAAATGAAGCGAGAATCTCGGAAGCCGGAGTCCCTGGATATGAGGTTGCCATTGTGCAGCCGTTTTCCATCAGACCCAGCGCAATTGCCTCGTTCCCCAGCATTAATTTTCGTTTGATCACTTACTTCCTCTATAAATAACGGGCGGCCATATTCCCGTCCCCGGGTATGATTACAAGGAACAAAAAAGCCAGTACTTTTTGAAGAAGTGCTGGCTTATAGTAAAAGAGCCATGAACCTCTTCAACGCCGACTGACGAAGCCGCTCACAGCTCTGGAATCAATTAATCTTGTGTTCAAAGGTGGTGAGCAAGCTTCATAATCTGTGCCACCACCAGCACCACAGTTCAAATTTCATGATCGTTTCTCTGACTATGGATTTCATGTTTAAACGGTTTAAAAGAATATCTCCAATTATCTAAGTAAAATACATTTGTCAAGCGCTTTCCCTATTTTCTCCTCCGGCCGGTTCTCTGCAATCCGGACCACACCGGCGGATGGTGGGAAAGGCGCCATGGGCAACACCGCCCTTTTTCCCATCCGGCTGAGCAAGCAGCAGGTTACGTAGGATGACGTTTAATATCCCACGTAGTGAAACGGCTCGATCTCGGAAAGCTCTTGGGGGGTGAGGGTTTTAAAGCCCGATGCTTTTATCACATCTTCAGCCCGCTCTGCGTCTTTGACATCCAGAACAAAGACTGCATTTTTCCGGCTTTCTATGACAAACCCATAGCCATTTTCAATGTTGACATTTTCAGTGCAAAGGATCTGTAACAGTTCATCAAGTCCACCCGGACGATCATCGATCAGCACCGTAATAATTTCTTTGAGTTCCACCGCAATGCCTTCTTTGCGGAGGGCCTTTTGGCCCTGTTTGGGGTTGTCTACAATGAGATTGATAAACCCCGAATCGCCAAAAGATGATATGGTGGCCGACCGAATGTTGATCTTTTTCCGGGCAAGAATTGACGTAATTTGAGCCAGGATGCAGGGTTTGTTTTCTACCGGTATTGTAAGTTGATAGGCTTTCATGGTTTTTTTTAAATTTCCCCATCCATCGAAAATCACGGGTTGTTTAATGTCTAAAATAAAGGATTTTATCCTGAAAATATAGAAAAACAACCGAAGCCTGTCAATATAATTCGAACACGGAACCCGGTTTGCGGACCGGCCGCAAACCGGCAGATGAAACACACCCACATGAATATAAAAGTCAATCAGTTTGCGGCACAAGATTTTGAAACGGCTTCTAAGCAGCCACGAGATCCCCAAAGGCTCGCTTGAGTTTTGAGGTTATCGGACCCGGGTTGCCGTCACCCACGGCCCAGTCATTGACCCGGACAACCGGTACGATTTCAGACGTCGTACCCAGAACCATCAGCTCACTCGCTCCTGTCAACGTTCTTTCTATAATCGGAGATTCCCTGAAAGGTATGCCCAAAATAACGCACAGATCCAGCACAACGCGCCGGGTGATTCCGGCAAGGATGTGATGGTTGGCAGGGTGTGTTACGAGCTGACCCTCAAACACGGCGCAGAAACTGGTATGTGATCCTTCGGTGATGACGCCGTCCCGAACAAAAACAGCTTCGGCCGCCCCCCGATCCTTTGCCTGCTGGCTGGCCAGCACATTCGGCAACAGTCCCACCGACTTGATATCGCATCGTCCCCACCGGAGGTCAGGGACAAGAATGATGGCAATCCCTTTCTCCCATTCCCCATGGGAAGGCCGGAGCACAGACGCAGATACATACACCGTCGGAGAAATCTCTATATCTGGGAATGCGTGCTTGCGCGGTGCTACGCCCCGAGTAATCTGGATATAGAGTGTCGCATCTTCATTTTCAAGATTGTTGCGCTGTAACACCTGATCCGCTACGGATTTGAGATCGGCGGGGGAAGCGGGCGCCATGTGGAGTTCACTCAAGCTGCGCATTAGACGCTCAAGATGATCATCGACTTTGAACAGCCTGCCGCCATACGAGCGGATTACTTCGTATACACCATCGGCAAACAGAAATCCGCGATCGTCCGGTGATATCTTTATATCTTCTTTAGAAACGAACTGGCCGTTGAAATATGCTATCATTTTATTTCCTCGATAAATTTCTTATGAATGGGTCTGCCCCGCATGACCCGCCAACTAAAATGCACTGTCGCCGTCCTATTTGAACCTGTCATCCGACCTTTTTCCAGAGACCTGCCGCTTTGATTTCTCCAGCCAGCCGGTCCTCACGGTGCCGGAAGGATGGTCAAATTCCGGAACATACGGCTTGATGTCAAGAAGCGGAGTTCCATCGAGTACGTCAATTCCTTCAATGTGCAATTTTGTATCATCAACCCGTACCAACCGGACCACTGACAGTCCGATGGGATTCGGCCGATTTGGCGCACGCGTAGCGAACACCCCTCGTGGCACTGAATCCATAAATGGTGTCACCACCAAGCTGTACCTGTTCGAATGGTGAAACACATACAGCAAAATAATGTGAGAAAATCCACGGAGGTCCTGTACGCCGGCAGCATACTCCGGAAGAAGCTCAACGGTGCCGCATATCCCCTGTGCGCCTGCCGGTTGGATGGGCATACCCTGTGTGTCCATAAAAGGTGTATGGATCGTGCCAATGGGATTGAATTCGATCATGGTCTTTCCTTCACGGGAACTTTATACCCTATAATTGAGCGAAAGTTTAGGGTTCAAAAAAGAATGATTCTTTCACGGCCGTTGATCGGGTTTGATCAGACGTGCTTTTTCAAAATCGTCAATCCATTTTTGGACGCGCGCTGTGCCGTACGCCTTCGCCCATGTGGCCACGATGTCATCCACGGGGATGTCTGCGTAAACCCCGTTATACTCCAGATATTCCATAAACTGTTTTTTATCCTGATTGTATTCATG
>Ga0307380_10006056_pt1 | contig 15948 bp, 34 predicted proteins | sample UN3MG_FD_202239 | JGI IMG/M metagenome (GOLD analysis project Ga0307380, IMG submission 202239) | Soil microbial communities from Risofladan, Vaasa, Finland - UN-3 | ecosystem: Environmental > Terrestrial > Soil > Coastal area > Acid sulfate soil | place: Finland: Risofladan, Vaasa | collected...
TGAAGGCCCGCGCGATCGACAACTACGAGACGGGCGGCTGGGACTACCTGGTCGAGTGCTACTCCGACGCGGAGGTCGCCGAACTGATCGGCGGGGCACGCACCGTGAAGGGTGCGATCAAAAAGGTCGCCGAGGTCATGGGGATCAAAAGCGACTACCGCGAGGACATCCAGGCTACGGCCTGGTAGTCCTCCGGTAGACTAGAACAGAGGGGAGCGAACATGCGCGAGCGCGTAAAGGTCAAGGAACCACCTCGCGGTGGTGACCGCCGACAGGCGAGGTATCACCTCAAGGACGGCTGGGAGGTCATCGGCTGGACCGACGACCGCAAGGAAGCCTACGACTGGGTCAGGGGCTTCGGCCCCGTGACCACGTCCAACGTCGAGGACCGCAGGTCCTGGGTCCCCCACTAGGGCCTTTGGCATCAGTAGCGGGCTTCCCCTCGTACAAGGAGAAAGCCACCGGGGGAGTCCGGTGGCTTTCTCGTTTGATTTGTCAGGTAACCTTTCTGCTCGTGTTTCTCACTAACTCTGCACCGAGTCGACTCTGACCCGGCAACCCTAATGCAGTATCCCAGGCGACTCATCGGGCGAGCATCGATGAGTCTAGTGGGCTGTCGCATTGAGAGTGAAAGGTAGAGTGAATCATGGCTGACCGCATTTTCGTCGAGTGGGCTGACGGGACATGGCTCTCGTCGGGTCACAACCCAGACTTTCAGGCGAACCTCGCCGAACAAGTTGCTACGTCGGGTCGCCCCTCTAAGGTGGAGTTCCGAGCGGCTGGTGAGGGATACGCCCCGCCTGCCCTCTGCGAGTCCTGTGGCCTGTCCTACGGCAAGTGCCGGTGCGACGAGCCGGAGACTGCGTGCGAGCACGAGTGGGGTGATGATCTCTGCCCCGACTGTGACTCCGAGACCAAATAAGGGCGATCCCCCTTCAGGAGCTCATAGCGGGCCGCACTTCTGCTGGCCCGATGAGTCTGCATCGGTGTCGCATTGAGAGTGAGCCAAAGGAGGCACCGTGTTCAACATGAAAGACAAGACCCTGGCAACCTTCTCCACCGAGTCGGAAGCTTTCCAATTCATTGAGTCGAACCTGATGACCAACGTCATCATCGACCGTGACCTTTTCAGTGGTCAGTTCCACGTCCTAGACATGGAATAACAACCTACCGAGGGCGGGGTGGATAACCTCGTTACCAATGAGGCCGGGGGAGGGCGTGGTAACCCAATCCCGGCCTTACCTCACATCTACTCAATAGCGGGCTTACCGATGAGTGAGCATCGGTGTCGCATTAAGAGCGCGAAGGAGAGCACCGTGAAGATTTACTTAGGCTGGGTTTGGCTGAATCCTAAGAACGGGTCCTACACGGACCAAGGGCCAACCCCTAGCCAGGGCTGGACAGAGCGGCACCTCGTGCCTTTCCGCGATGACTGCTGGGGCTGGGGCTGGGTTCCATGCCCACCGTGGGAGGACTGAGCCTTCCCGGCCTATGGATCAATAGCGGGCTTGATGTCCTGTGTACCCGGTCGATGAGTCGTTTCCCCCGTCGCATTGAGAGTGAGCCAAAGGAGGCACATGAACGAGGAAGAACAAGATGACCTGCTCATGGCGATCAGCGACCGAGTGGACGCCTACGACGAGGAGTTCGACGCCCTCTGGTGGAGTGAGTGGGCGGAGGGTAACTAGAGCGGCAACCCTAGAGGACCGGGCAGGAGACCGGCCCTCTAGGCCCCATCCAGTTCATAGCGGGCTTGATGTCCTGTGTACCTGCTCGATGAGTGCTTTGAGATGTCGCATTGAGGGTGAAAGCAGAACGCAGGAAAGGCCTGACGAGCTAAACGGGTGGGCACCCCGGACGCACCAAGAAGCCACAGGACAGGAGACAGATCCAATGGGCCACTAATGCCCTTCGCAATGAGCCGGAGCTTAGTCAGCAAAGGGGAGCGTAGAGATGAGAGGGGTGGGCACCCCGGACAGCAAGAGACGACGAACCAAGAAAGGGAGAAACGTGAGAGAGCGAATAAGGCCGAGGCCGGGGTAATCCCCCGGCCCCTGGCCTTGTACAGGCAATAGCGGGCTCTCGGTGATGGCGTGTGTACCAGGTCGATGAGTCGTTTTGGCCGTCGCATTGAGAGTGAGAAAAGGAGAAAACCCATGCAACTAACAGCACCAAAGATCAGCCAAGAGGTTCGGGACGGGTTCACCCCCGAGCCAGCCGTGACGCTGATTTCAACCCCCTTGCTCTCAGACACGGAGAGCACGACCCTACTGGAATGTATCAACGGGCTGCGATCCGGCCTGAAGATGTTCTACGTCCGGATGGGCCACAACAAGACGGGCAAGGGCAAGCCCCGAGTGGCGGGAGTGGACTACAAGGCCGACCCGACGTTAAGCCCCAACAGCCACGAAGGCTGGCTCTACGCCGCTCCCACGAACAAAGAGAAGCTGGTCTACCTCCGCATGAAAGACGAAGCCCGTGCGAAGCCAGACCAAGAGCCGGAACTCGACCCCGAGACGGACCTACCGCTGGTCAAGTGGAACTACACCAGCACCAGCCTCGCCAACATCTTTGCCTTCAAGGTGATCGGTGACGCCGCCGGTCCTCTCGCCCCTGTCAAGGTTGAAGCCAAGCCGGTCGATCCTGTCGCCCAGCAAACCTTGCTGGCTCAAGCCTTCCAGATGGGCATGACCATGCAATCCAACGTCCAAGCCGCCCAGAAGAACGGCTAGGACACCGACCACGACCGGAGCAGTTCCGGTGCCAAGCCCGAGGCGTGAGCCTTCGGGCTTGGTCTTTGTAAGGCCAGAAGGCCGCTATAGGCGCGGGTTGCCTAGCCGATGAGTTAATGCGACTGTCGCATTAGGAGCACAAGCCCAGAGCCAGGTGACCTTAACGGGTCGGCTGCTCTACCGGAAACCAGTTGCAAATGGTGGAAGGGCTCAGGAAAGCCAAGCGTACGTAGGGCACCCTTTGCAGGCGAGAGGTTCGATTCCTCTCCTGGGCATTTTCACCCCCGACGAAAGGACCAACATGAGCACCGGAGCAGACTGCGTTATCATTGAGAAGAAGCCAGGCAAGTGGTACTACGAATTGCAGCAGTATCCATACGGCTGCAATGAGGACTACGACACCTACGGCCCATTCCCGACTCAGGACAAGGCCGAGGATCACCTCGACGCCAATCACGCCAACCCCGGAGGCTGGAGCGTTCAACCCTTCAAGGGTTAGGGCTTCGGCTCTTGCCCTAATAGCGGGCTGACAGTGTAGGGCGTCCCGATGAGTCTGATGCTCTGTCGCATTAGCCGTAGAAACGGAGAAGCCATGAAGATTCAAAAGAACGGACGCAAGCGCGGCAACGCGGGCAACGGAAACGGTTGCCACCACGCGGTGTCCCCCATGGGGCACGGCACCCACACCAAGTCCCGTAAGGAACTTAGACGGGCCGCAGATCGCAAGCTCAAGCAAGGGGGGTGGAATTGAACATCTCGCGCTTCAAGTGCGGCTGCCCTGCGTTCACGGCCTGCGCCGGAGAGCAGGAGCATCCGAAGTAGCGTAGGCCACATCAATAGCGGGCTACCGGCCCAACCGATGAGTTATCAACTCTGACGCATTAGGGTCAAAGGAGGCGATCATGCCGTCAGATTGGAACAGTTACTACTCAAGGTGCGGGCGCTGCGGCGCTCGCTACCACGACTCGGAGGGCGGCTGCGGCTGCCTGGATGACCATGTCGAGTGCGGAGCGAGCGGAAGCACCCGGTTCGTCGAGGGACGCCCTCCGCGATTCGTCGTCGTCGAGTGCTACGTCCATTGCGACGACCACGACGCCGTCGAGATCGGCGACAAGACATTCTGCCGCGAGCACGCCGCCTGCGACGGCTGCGGGACTCACAACGACGAGGCCAAGCTGATCCCATACATGGGGGACATTTACTGCCCAGGGTGCTCGGTCGAGTAGGAGGCCGTCTCCTAACCCTCCGGGGTTGCAGGATATAGCGGGCTTCTGTGTACCTTGCAGCAATGCTGTCCGTGGTTCGTGGTAGGCCCCTCGTTAGAGGGGGCCCCACAAGCCCACTTGGTGCCTGTCGCACGTAATCGTCCAGCGACGACCGTCCGGCGAGCACTGCGCCTCGTTAGCCGCCCGGAGAGCCGCGTAGCCAGCCGCAGCGACCGTCGCATAGGTGACGACGACCCCATCCTCGATCTCGGCGGGGTGGTCGTGCTCGCCCCCGTAGGACTCCTGCGACTCCTGCGCCTGAAAGCGACCGTCGGGCGTCTGCTTGACAAAATAATGCAGCTTCATCTCGATACCTCCAGGCCCAATGCGGGCCGCACCATGACTCATCGCACGGACTCTTAGCGGGCTGTTTGGTGGGAAGCCCGTAGGCCCTACCGTCGGAACTCCAGAGCGTCCGTGTCGGGGGCGTCCGGGTTCTCCGCCAGGCCACTACCGAAGCCGACGACGACCGACGATCCGCAGTCGGGGCAGGCGAACCGATCACCAGACCAGACCGTAGCCGGGCTGTCAGGCGTCCGCTTGTCGCGTACGGCAAACTCGTTTTGGGCGCACCGCATGGAGCGAGCGCACGGGACGCAGATAGGGGTGAGTCGGGACATAGGTTCCTCCGGGGTTCGCCCCTAATGCGGGCCGCACTTTCACTCATCGGCATGGGGTTAATAGCGGGCTAAGGTCGATGAGTCGGAATCCTGCTCGCATTGGTATAGAGAAAGGAGGCCAATGCGAAAACTTGAACCCCCCGTAACCGATAGCGAAAGCTACCTAGCCCCGTACATTTTGAATCCCTGAAGCTCCAGGGGCGACCACGATCCGACGAGGATCGTGGCTAGGGGTCATCCCCCAGACAACATCAGACAGAATCTCACGACGCAATGCGTCACTAGGGATTCTCTGCCCCGACCCTGGAAGTTGAAAGTCAAAGGGCCGGGTGGACAGGGCCGGGTGGACAGGGCCGGGTGGACAGGAAACCACACTGGAATGCCAGTCCTCAGCACCCACTGGAATCGGACGCCCACTGGAATACACGCACTAATTAGCACTCTCAAATGCCACCCGATGAGTAGGTCTGACGACAGCATTACCTGTAAAGGAGGATTGAATGATTGACGAGGACTTGCTTCGCATCCAACGCAGCGCAAGCTGGACCGACGCAGAGATGCTCAGTCACATGAGCGATCACATCTCTGACTGTGGGGGAATGAAGATGCTTTACTCCTATCTCTCCTCACTACGCAAAATCAAGAGATGCGAGGATGCAAAGAGTGACCCTGAATATCAGGAGTGCGAGCGGTTCCTCATGGAAGAGTTCACCGAGGCGGACAATCCAGCCGAAGCGATCACCGAGTTCCTCGGCGCCCGGGGCCATGCTCGTGGCATGAACTACATCATCATGATTGCGGAGAACAATCGGAAAGACCCACGACTCGCTCCGATCCTCGACCAACTCAAGGCTTCCCTACTCGGGTAGCGCCCGAAACTACTGGCCGTGTATTCGGCCCATAGAGGTCGGCCCCCAGTTAAGCCCGCTATAGCTCCTACCTCCCCTAAAAGTTGCCCTCTATTAAGCCCGCTATAGCTCCGTGGTGTACGTGGTCGGCGGGTTGTGTCGATGAGTGATGTCCGGTTCAGCATTGGGGCAGAACAGGAGACACTAACGTGAAGCGAATCAAAGTAGAAGCCATGTGGACGGTGTCCACAAGCAATCGTAAGACGGGGGTCATTCCTACCCAATACGTTGGCCTTAACAAGGGCGAAACGTGGGCGTCGTGCGAGGGCTGTAACCTCCGTCCCGACGCTAACGGCGGGTGCTACGCTTATGCGGGTAACGTCGTGCGGGGTGCCAATTCGGTCCGCAAGGCTACCGAGAAAGGGCGTCTGGCTTCCCTTGAAGCCGTCCTAGAGCGTACACCCCGTTCCTCTCGCTGCGTGCGATTCGGTGCGATCGGTGACCCTAGCCGACTCAAACGTGAGTCGCTTCTAGCCGACCTTGCGACGGCCCGCACTAAGGGATTCAAAGTACTGGCCTACACTCACCATTGGGCGAGCGAACCCCTTACCGGCAGCCTCAAACGTGAAATGCTGGCGTCGTGCGAAACGGCGGAGCAAGTAGAGCAGGCGCAATCCGAGGGCTGGCTAGTCGCCCTTGCTGGTCCCGACTCCGCACCGGGCATGGTGACTTGCCCTAACTACGCCCGCCCTGAAATTCAATGCAATAGGTGCGGGCTCTGTGACGTGCCGACCTTAAAGCGCACCGGCTTCAAGGGCGTAGTGTTCCCGGCGCACGGGAACGGTAAGCGAAAACTCCCAATGGCAGGGGCCTAGCCTTTGGGCCTTTGGGCCTAATAGCGGGCTGACTCGATGAGTCACTCGCTGGTCCGCATTTACTGTGAAAGCGAGGTCAATGTGTATCCAGACGACGAAGAACTAGAAGATATCGAGCAGGATCACCTAGACGGACTGCACTTTGGATCCCCCGAGGGTCTGTGCACTCTCTGTGAGATCGACGACGACGACCCAGAAGCCCCGGACGACATCTAGTGCCTAAGTTCCGAGTAAGTGTCAGCTACGACCAGACGCACCACGAAATCTACGAGGTCGAGTTGCTCCGCGAGGACTACGACTCGGATGAGGATTATCGAGAAGCTCTGTCCGAGTTCGACGAAAGTCCATACGACTTCTGCGACGAGACGAACCGTACTGAGAGATTTAACGGCGACATCAGGGACGGCTCATGGGACGAGGACGTTGAAGAGATCAACGCACTCGATCAGATCGTGGAGGCCATCAGTGACAACCCCAAGTGAGTGGATCAGCCGCGCCGGTTCCGAGATGCGGGCTGAGCAGGAAGCAGGAATCTCAACGAACACCGCAACCGCTGCGGTGTTGGAGAGCTTAATCCCAGGATGGGCGGAGTCCATCGGCGACGGCATCAGTTGCGCCGTGTTGATTCACGACCTACTAGAGGTCGCCCATAACCTACGGTCGATCCACTCCATGCTCTCGCTGAAGCTTCCCGGCATTCTGGAAGAATTAGCAGAACTCTACTAGTAGTTAGGCTCCACGTCCCCAACCTCGGGTACAGCTGGACACCACGCCCTTGACACGTCTGGTATGGTGCCGAAGCCCGCTATGCCCCTAGCGATGAGTTCTAGGCTGTGCCGCATTTACTGTGAAAGCGAGGTAGACATGCCCAAGTTCCGGGTGAGCGTCAGCTACGAAATCAAGGTCTACGAAACCTACGAGGTCGTGATCGGGGAGGACGGTCCCCACGAGGTCACCTCTGCGGAGGAAAAGGCCGAGGAGATGGCCGAGTTCATCGAGTCACCTTACGACTACTGCTCTCAGGAGAACCGCGTCAAGAAGGAAGAGGGTGACATTCGAGATGGTTCGTGGGTCGAACATCTCGAAGAGATCAACGCGCTCGATCAAATCGTAGAAGCCCTGGATGTCAGCCAGTGATCGGTCAGCCAGACATTCCAAAAGGCTCTGCAACAGCAGATGCCATTCTTAGGGGCGAGATCATCATCTCCGAGAAATGTCCGGTCTGCGGTGCGATGTGGGCCTACCCCACTGGCGACTGCCTGACGTGCGGCGACTGCTACAGCGAATTCTAGTAGTTAGGCTCCACGTCTCCAATCTCGGGCACCGGAGCGGGGATGGTCAGCTTGTGACCGATCGTCGGCTCAAGCGCAGCCCAGAGAGCAAAGGCTCTGGTCTTGCCCTCCTTCATGCCCTCCTTCTCCCCTAGCTTCTCAACGTATGCCTTTTGCATCGCAGAGACGATGGCCTTGCGGGTGGGCTTGCGTGAGTTCGTGTCCGTGAGTTCGATAGCGGGACGGCCATCTATCTTCAGCTCCTTCATCCCGTGCTGGATCATCCGTCCGGTGAGATCCTTCTTCAGTGCCCGGAGCTTGTCGAAGGCTTCGTTGTGGACCGCAAGCTCATCTTGCAAGGCAGCCGCCTCCGCAGCCACCTTCTCAATCTCAGCTTGTTCGTTATCGGTCGGTGGCCGCACTTGCTCGGCAAGTGCATCTTCCCTTATGAGAGCTGCCACTACGGCGTCTAGCGGGTTGCCGAACGCTACTCTGATCATGTCACCGATGTTAAGCACGGGCGTCTCCTCTTAGTCGCAGACTACATCGACGTAGCCCGAGAGGGCACCTCGAAGGGTCTCGAAGGCTTCATCGCAGAGCATCTGGACATCAGCTCTCTTCATCTTCATCAAGCGTGCTGCGGAGGCGATAGTGTCTCCTCGGTAGATAGCCTGGATCACCTTGCGCTGCATCTTCGGTAGGCAACTGATCTGCTGCCGCATGTCGAGGACGAGCGGAGGAAGCAATGCAGTCTCATCGCTGCTCATGAGGAGATCTATGCGAGATGTCCCGTCCTCTCCTACTGGTTCATCAAGCGACTTGGCGTAGACACCAGCTCGCTCTTGCGAAGGCTTCCGTGCTCGTGAGTTTCGGTAGGCCCAGTTGTAGGCCACGGTCCCGAAGGTCGCTTGCTCCTTCCTGGTCGGGTCGAACTTCATGGCCGCATCGTGAATGCCCATCCGGGCACCCTGCTCTGCGTCGTCACACTCCAAGGATGTCTGTTGTTCGTTCCCGAACTTCAACACGAGGTCTCCGTGCTTCTCCAACAGTTGACGGTAGGACTCGTCAGCTTCAGAGGTCTTGCTACGAATCTTCGCACTGAGGATGGTCGAGGTCAGTACTTGCTTAAAGTAGCTGATCCGGTTGAAGGCAACCTTACTAGCGGGATCAGTTTTCTTTTTGCGGATCGTACCTCGGCCGGAGCAGCCCTCGCACAAGGCGGTGGAGTTGGACGGCATCACCGCACCCGGAACATCACGGATGAAATCGAGAGGTTCCGGTGACATCGTCCACGGCAGACAATCCCCGCAGCGAACGTCCTCGTAGGCGTCCGTGGTGAGGGCGTAGTCGATCACATGCCGTAGCTGGTCGAGATGACTGTCTCGTGCAGCGTTAGCCCTTACTAGTTCTTTGCCTGGATCGACGTAGCGAGGCTTGTCCTCACCGGGCGGCTTGATGCGACTTCGACGACCCTTCAGGATCGAAGCTGCCCGCTCCCACCCTCCAACCTTCGCCTCGTTGGCAAAGACGGACCGCAGCATTCGCTCGATCCGCACGACGCTGGCGTCGATGCTGTGGCTATTTGACGAACCTTGTTGTGTAGCGGGCTTCTCCAGTGCAATAGGAAAAGCCCCTTTCGGGGCGACTCCCATAGCCTAATCCCCTTCCGAAAACAGAGCGGAGAGGTCAGCCATCGTCGCCAGCTTGGGACGCTTGGGCTTCTGCGAGGTCTTGGGCTGTTTGCCCTTCTTAGCCTCGGGCTCGGGCTCGGGCTCGGGGACCACAACCGGGGTCGCTTCCGCCACCGGCTCGGCCTCGGGCTCGGGGGTCGGGTTGACCTTTGCCACCGGCTCGGGGATCGCCTTGGCCTTGGGGATCGCCTTGGCCTTGGGGATCGCCGCTCCCGCCTTCTTAGGCCGGGACGAATCGCACTCAATGCAGTACGGCTGGCGAATGTTCCCGTTGACGATCTTGGCGCATTCGACGCATCCTGGCTCAAGGTAGCGTCGGCCACCGTCAGTCTTGTGGGAAACGCAACCGGCCCACCGTGGCTTGAAATCGGTAAACCGATTCTTGGTCTGGAGACAGCCGTGAATGCTGCCGTCACGCTTGACGACTCGGCAGGGCTTATCAGTTTCGGTGCCCTTCAAACGGGTCTTACGGGTCTTAGTCGGCTCGGTCATGTTTGTCCTCACTTTCACACACTCAAGGTATGTTACTGGGTTGATCCGTTTTGTCAACGGCGTGTTGTAATGTCGTTCCTAGTCTCTTATGAGGCAGCCGGTTAGGGGGTTGGTCAGGGTGACCGTCCCGCCGTCTCGTCCATCATCTTCACTACCAATGCGATGCTGAGTCTGACTCATCGACTTGGCGTCTGACCTTATTTTGTAAGAACTTAGCCCACGTCGCCACCTTAACAGGCACCACCGACAACTAGACGCCCTTAGCGGGCCTGCCGTAGAGATGCCCAAAGGCCCCAGGCTAGTAGCCTGGGCTCGTATGGGTGGCGATGCGGGTGCCGTCCTGGCCGATCAGATCGAACCGGCACCAGTCTGGTCCGGGGTCATCGAACGACGATCCCCAGACCTCCAGCTTGGCCGCCTTGGAGAGCTTCTCTGCGTCGAATTTCGGTCCGCAGAATCCGCCGTTGACTCTCGCCATCTTCTCGCCTTCGTGGGTCTCATACAGGTTCGGCATGTTCGCTCCTTTGGTCGGGGGTTCATCACCAATGCGACCTCGGAGCGGACTCATCGGCAGGCCCCTTGGGTCTTTAGCGGGCTTCTGTGTACCTAGTCGATGAGTCGTCAGCCCCGACGCATCCGGGTGTACGGCATAAGTCCTTTCATACCAAGGTGATGCGTAACCACTTGGTACCAAAGGTGATGCGTCAAGCATCATAAGTCCTTTGTTACCGATTGATGCGGTTTTGAGGCCGATGAGGCCGATGAGGCCGATGAGGCCGATGAGTCTGATGAGGCCGACGCGTACGGTACGGATTGAGCAAAGGAGGAGACTAGTGATAATCGAGAACGAATCCAACTGGCGAACGGACGACCTGGAAGCCCTACTGAAATCGGTGATGAAACAGCCATCGTTCCAGCTCGACTACGGGATGCACGATTCGACCCTCGTCCTCTTCATCACAAACCGCAAGAAGCCGAAGACGAAGTGGCGGAGCGGCCTGCTCGTCGAGCCGGACGCAGCAGACTGGGACGCCAATCAAACGCGCTACGACGACACCAGGATCATCGGTATCCGATCAGCGAAGGCACTAGAGATGCAGGTGCTCGACAAGCTCGCCCACATCGGAGAATGCGTTCAGCATATGAACGTCGAGAACATCGTCGTATTGGCTCAGGCTATCTGGGTCTGCTTAGGAAGGGACTTCCGGGTGAACGCCTCCAAGGTAGAGTTCGCCAAGCGCATGAACATGCGGACCCGCCCCAAGGTTACCCGGAGCAAGTTAGCCGTAGAACGCCGGATCACAGCACTAGGCTGGCAGCAGAACCGGCTGCAGACCGACGCAAACAAGAAGATCAGGGACCTGGACAAGCAGGTCTCCGACTTGAAGAGCAAGCTCAGGAACATGCGGTGATTGGGCCGCATTTCCAAATAGCCCGCTATTAACCGCCTGCGGCCCAGCCGATGAGTTGTGCGGTATGTCGCATTAGGACCAGAAGGAGGATCAACATGATCGACATTATTCTACGGGACTGCGGCTACGGCGAGTTCCTCCCCATCATCACCGTGACCGCCACCAACGAAGAGCTTTACCGAGGGGACCGAATGAGCTCCCCCGAGAAGGCACTCGCCAAGGCGATTGAATCCTGGGCGAAAAGGACTACCGGAAACATCATCAAGTTCAGAAACGAGAGTGAGCTGTGAGCGGAGTCGGAGAAGCGGTCGAGTTCGTAATGGTCATGGCCCTTGACGACATCATCGGCGCCGACATCGATGAAATGAATCTGTTGGCGTGCGACCAATACGGCAACAGGGACCTACAGGACATCTACTACGAGATAGTCAGCCTGAACAAGGACAAGACCCTCAACATCAAGGTGCTCGGCTACGTGAGGAACGAGGAATGAGCAAGATCAAGTACTTCACCAAGGACACGCTGATCCTGGCGAACAACGTGGCCGTCGCCACGAAGCGAAACCGCTCTCTCTACGAGGACAAACTGGAGATGCTTCCCGAGGGTGTCCGCTTCCCGGTCGGCTTCACCATGCCCCACAACGACTGCGAAATGCGGCTGCAAATCACGGTGGCCTCCGATGCGTTCGGAAAGGATATGGGGCGGATCTGGCTCGACGTTCCCTTCGACACCTACAACGCCCTCCCCGAGTGCGAGGTACCCGAGTGACCTGCGACCGATGCGGCGGTGACGCCCAGACCTCCACCATGAGTCGGTTCAACACCGAGACGATCTGTGTCCCCTGCGAAGACAAAGAGAGGGCTCACCCTTCCTACGCCGAGGCAGCCCGAGTAGAGCTTGAAGCGGTCAAACAAGGGGACTACGACTACCCAGGAATCGGAAAACCGGAGGATCTAGGATAACAAGGTAAGCTAGGGCCTATGGCTCTCAGCATCTTTGCGGTAATCGGTGAAGGTCCGTCGGACATCCTGGCCTTCCAGCAGGCTCAACAAAATCCGCTTATGTCGGGCCGCATCAATTACCAGCTTCTCGACCCCTTCACCAAATTTCCATCAGATGGTCACGCCTACACCAGGGCCGAGGATCTGTTCGGAGTCTTCCCTGACACTACGAAGGTATCTATAGCGGGCGAAGGTATGAACATGGTCTGGGCCATCCGGATCTACACCGGCACGACCAAGAGAAGCCGTCTTCTGTTCTGTGGGCTCCACCGGACCTAGCCGATGAGTTAGTCTTCGGGCCGCATTTAGGCAAAGGAGGCTACATGGCTAAGAAGAGTAAGGTTCCAGTTCTCCGCAAGGGGCTCACCGTGGATCAGCTACTCGCCGGTACCTGGTTGATTAGTGAAAATCGCTACGTGAACGACGACGAGTTGATCGAGTTGTCCGATAGGATTCTGAGGGCGGTCTGCCAAGGGCTGATCGACGAAGCGGATAGTGGCGGACGGGTCACGCGGCGGGCGATCATTAACACGCTCCCGGGCATCGGCAACATGCTTCTGACCGCAAAAGACCACATCATCCAGAAGATGGGAGAGGGAGTGTTCACGCCTACCCTGCTCGACGAGATTGCGAACGTCTGATGGCGGTCCGCAAGTTCATCGCTATCATCGAGATCAGTGAGGACCTTTCAGGCGATCCCTGGACCGGCAGTAAAGAGGATGTGGCCTGCTGGATTGATACTGTGATGACGCCCTTTGGGGCTGACCACGAGGTAGTCTCGGTGGTCTATGACTCCATCACCGATCTTGTGGCCGACAACGCACTCGACGCCCTAGCCGAGAACGGGTAGAAGAGAGTATGGAGCAAACAATCCAGCAAGTAGCCGATAAGCACGGTGCCGAACTAGCCATCAAGTGGGCTGACCACAGGACAGAGTGTCTTGAATCTGAGGTTCGTCGTCTGAGGCAGTATCTCCGTATCTTGTCGGATGCCGTCATAGCGGGCGATCCTCGGGCCGCAGCTTTCGCCGTGACCACACTGAAAGTGCTCGACACGAACCGATGAGTTAAAGTCCCCGCCGCATAGACGGTAAGAAAGGGGGCACATGACCGTCACCATTGAGAACAACACGCCGTGGGACACGGAGGCCTTTACTGCCTTCCTCGTCCCTCTCTGCCTTAACACCCCAATCCCGAATATCAGTGTCGAGCTACTCCGTGCTCAGCCTGGTCAAAATAGAGAAGAGCAGCCACTTTACTCGGTACGCACCAATCTCTTCCCAATCAAAAATGGGAACCCGTGGAACCGGGTCAAGGTCTATGTCATCTCCCCGAGGCGAGTAATGGCCCGTACCGATCTGCTGGACCGCATGGCGCAATCATTCGACCTCGCTACCCACGAAATTGCTCTCCCCGAGAGGATCGTCTCCGGGATCGTTCACGCCTTTCAAAAACTCGCTACGCTTTCCAATGGGGCTCACCGAATGGGTGACCAGTGGGAGTTTGAAAGGCATTTCAACGACGACAAGCACCGTAGATGCGAGTGTAAGAAGCCCCCCGCCGCGCTCCCGCCTCTGATCCGAGGCAACACCCTTGCTCGGACCACACCCCCGGTGAACATCGCCAAACTCAAGCAACGTGGGCGGTGGGCGGTGGAGTCTGCTGAGTCTTACCGGAAGAAGATGGAGAAGTGTCTGAACGATGCCCAGAAGATTGCCGCGCGCATTCTCAGAGCGGAAGCGAAGGCCAAGGGTTCCCGATGAGTTGTCGATGGGATCGCATTAGCCTGAAAGGAGAGCAACATGGAACGAATCAAAGGAATGACACTGGCGGATTTCAAGGATCAAGCATCGTCCTTCGCATGGGCCGGTGAGGTCTTTGACCAAAAGAAGAACGCCAACAAGTTTTGGCGGATTTACGTGTTCGGTGCCTACATGGTACGGCACCACGGTCGCCACGGCTCCAAGGGCCTGTTCACAGTCCACCTAGCCTTCGCTGACCACGAAGCACGTTTCAGTGCGGCGAGGATCGCCGACAAGAAGTACGACGAGGGCTACCGCGAGGAGGCTTCGGTCCTCGACCGATTCGCCAGGGAGTTCTAGGAATGGCTGACTACTATAGCCAGACCACCCTAACGGAGGAGGTTCTGCTCACACAGGACTTGGCGACTGTTCTCAGCGCAAGGGGTGCAACACTTCACCCAGCCGGAGACGAAGAGACGGCGCTCGATGCTCTAGTAACGGGCCAAATGCCCCGCAGGCTCTACGCCGTCGTGTGGGAGGAGGGCTGGCGAAACTCATGCGGGGAGACTCTGGAAGATTTCATAGAGGAAGTCGAACTAGAGGAAAAGGACGCCACTGATGGCGTGAAAGCTCTTCTCCTTTTGGAGGAAGAGGACATCCTCCACGAAGTACTCAAGATCAACCCCGACCTCGATCTGCTGGAAATGAACGAGGCTTACACCTGTTCCAAAATGCGGCTCGACGGCTTCGGGGGTCGGAGTCTGATAGTCAACCGTAAGGGCTACCTTTACATCGGCACCAGCGGATACCACGTCGATGAGGACGACGTGATCTGTCCCGACAACGCCTTCAAGTTCTGGAAAGACGAACAACCGGACCCCTCTTAGGGGTCTTGGTCTTTGTCGGGCCGCAGCCCGCTAAGAGCCCTCCCAGCCGATGAGTACTGACGACGGGAGCATTAGTGCTAGAAGGAGGACAACATGGGCTGCGACATCTTGACATGCCCGGTTCCTCGAACTGGTAGAAGGGTAGGGACATTATTGGTTGCGACATTCATCCGATAATCGAGGTATGGCAAGAGGACGGAACCTGGAAGGGCGTCCAGTCCGAGAGATTTCAGGACTACGACAAACGCCCACAGCCCCTAGCGACTCTAGGGAATCGCAACTACCGCCGCTTCTCGATCCTGGCCGACGTGCGTAATCACTACAGAAGAGAGAACAAGGTCACCCCACTCTTTGAGGATCGTGGAATGCCCGACTCTCCGTCGGAATCCTCCAGTGAATACTTTGAAGAGGAAGATGGTGACATCCACAGCCTCACCTATTTCACCCTGCGTGAACTGATCGACACCAAATGGGACTCGGATGCGACCCTCGCCTTTCAGGTCTCCATCTTCGGAGACACCTACCAGTACTACCTTGAGCACAAGCGACTCCCTCCTGACTGGGAAGAGAATTGGGGAGGGGACCGCACTTTCGTTGAGGAGAGTGAAATGCAACTGCTGCTCATCGGCGGAAACGGACTTCCGACCACCGCCCCTTGCGCGTTGCCCCACTGGAAGGGAGCTATCGTGAAGAGTGGCCCCGTAGTAACCGTCTCCTGCCCGATCACCTACCACCAGCTTGACCCGTGGCTCAAGGATGGCCTGATCCCGGCCCTTCTGGAGATGGGAACGCCAGAGAACGTGCGAATCGTGATCGGATTCGATAATTGACCGACTCCAAGCTCCCAAAGGGCTGGCAAGATTGGGACCCCTGCGGCGGTGACAGAAATCGGCCCGTAGAGTGCGGAAACTGTGATTGGAAGGGCTTTGAGGACGACATCGAAGACGGACTCTGGGGAATCAATGACCTAGTAGTCCGAATCGACCCGGGCGGCATTGTCCCAGTCGGGGCGTGCCCTTCCATGCTTACGCATGAGAACACCGGCACTTACAGGTGCGATTCTCACGTCTATCACGCTGATGTGGAAATCATCTACCGATGAAAGCCCAGCAT
>Ga0307380_10006057_pt1 | contig 15947 bp, 10 predicted proteins | sample UN3MG_FD_202239 | JGI IMG/M metagenome (GOLD analysis project Ga0307380, IMG submission 202239) | Soil microbial communities from Risofladan, Vaasa, Finland - UN-3 | ecosystem: Environmental > Terrestrial > Soil > Coastal area > Acid sulfate soil | place: Finland: Risofladan, Vaasa | collected...
ATGCTCTTGCCCTGGCGTCGCTCGTCTCGGGCAAACTCGACGATCAGGATCGCGTTCTTGCTGGCCAGGGCGACCAGCAACACGACGCCGATCTGCGTGTAGACGTTGTTATCGGAGCCGCGAATGGCCAGCGCAATCACCACGCCCAGCGCTGCCAGCGGGACGACGGCGATCACGGCCGCCGGGCTGGTCCAACTTTCATACTGCGCGGCCAGCACGAGGAAGACGAACACCACGGCCAGAAGGAAGATCACGTACTGTTCGCCGCTGACCTGCTTCTCCTGATACGACATCCCGGTCCACTCGTAGCTCATCGAGGGCAGCTCGGCCTTCACCGTCTGCTCCATCAGGCTCAGGGCCTGGCCGGAGCTGAAGCCGGGCGCCGGCTCGCCGTTGACTTGCGCGCTCGGGTAGAGGTTGTACCGCTGGACCACCTGAGGCCCCAACGTCTCCTCAACGTCGACGACGGTGCCGATCGGCACCATGTCGCCGCGGTGGTTTCGCACGTCCAGTTGCCGGATGTCGTCGGCTTGGACCCGAAACGGATGGTCCGCCTGCACGCGAACCTGCCACGTGCGCCCGAACTGGTTGAAGTCGTTAACGTAGGCCGATCCGAGGTACGCCTGCAAGGTGTTGAACACGGAGCTGAGCGGGACGTCGAGCGTCTTGACCTTGGTACGGTCGACGTCGACGAACAACTGGGGCACGCGGGCGCGGAAGGTCGTGCTCAGGGCGGTCAGCCCCGGTTGTTGGTTGCCCTGCTCGACCAGCAACGTGGCGTCGTCCTCCAGTTGCCCCAGCCCCGCGCCGCCGCGATCCTGGAGCTGCATCTGGAAGCCCCCGGCGTTGCCCAGCCCGTCGATGGGCGGCGGCACGAAGGCGATCACGATCGCCTCCTCGATCTTGGCGAACTCAGCGCGGAGGTGGGCAACGATCGCGTCCTGGCTGAGGTGGGGCTCCTGGCGAGCTTCCCACGGCTCGAACACGATGGCCATCAGGCCCAGGTTCGACCCGTTGGTGCCGCTCAGAATCGAATAGCCGGCCACCGAAACCCAGTCGGCCACGCCGGGCGTGTTCTCCATGATCTCGTCGAGCTGGCGCATCACCGCGACGGTCCGGTTGAGCGAGGCGGCATCGGGCAATTGGACGTTGGCGAAGCAGTAGCCCTGATCTTCCGTGGGAAGGAACCCGGTGGGCACCTTCGTGAAACCCCAACCGGTCAGCACGACCATACCGGCGAAGACGATCATCACGATGGCGACGCGCCGCACCATCGACCGGACGACGAACGTATAGCCGCTGGTGGCCATCCGGAGCGACTCGTTGAACCACCGGAAGGGGGCGAACCGCGTCTCGCGCGGCGGGCGGAGCAACAGGCCGCACAGCGCGGGGCTGAGCGTCAGCGCGTTGATCGTGCTGATCAACACGGCCGCGGAGATCGTCAGGGCGAACTGCCGATAGAGCTGCCCGGTGATTCCGGCCATGAACGCGGTCGGCACGAACACGGCCAGCAGCACCAGAGTCGTCGCGATCACCGGGCCCGTGATTTCCTGCATGGCCTTGATCGCGGCGTCCTTCGGGCCGAGCCCCGCTTCGAGGTGCCGCGACGTGTTCTCGACCACGACGATCGCGTCGTCGACGACGATCCCGATGGCCAGGATGATCCCGAACAGCGTGAGCATGTTGATCGAGAAGCCCAGGCAGGCCATCGCGGCAAACGTGCCGACGAGCGAGACGGGGATCGCCGCGCAGGGAATGACCGTCGCCCGCCAATCCTGGAGGAAGACGTAGATCACGACGACCACCAGGAAGACGGCGATGTAGAGCGTCGCGTAGACTTCGTCGATCGAGGCCTCGACGAAGCGGGTCGTATCGTAGGGGACCTCGTAGTCCAGCCCTTCCGGGAACCGCCCCTTCAATTCGTCCATCTTGGCCCGGACCTGCGCGGCCAGATCCAACGCGTTGGCTCCCGGGAGCTGGTAGATGGCGATCGCCGTGGAGGGCTGGCCGTTGAACGTGGACTGGCGGTTGTAGCTCTTGGCGCCGAGCTCGACCCGGGCGACGTCCTTGACGCGCGTGATCCGACCGCCCTCGGCCGTCTTGATGATCAGGTTCTCGAACTCCTCCTGCTCGCGGAGCCGGCCGAGCGTATTGACCACGAGCTGGAACGCCGTCCCCTCCGGGGCGGGCGGCTCGCCGATGCGGCCCGCCGCCACCTGCACGTTCTGCTCGCCGATCGCCGCCACGACGTCTTCGGTGGTCAGGTTCCGGGCCTTCAGCTTGCGCGGATCGAGCCACACCCGCATGCTGTACGCTTCCGCCCCCATCACCGTGACCGACCCCACGCCGCGGATTCGGCTCAATTCGTCCTTGATGTTGATCGTGGCGTAGTTGCTCAAGTAGAGGTCGTCGTAGCTCCCGTCGGGCGATATGAGCACGACGAACTGGATGATCTGGGTCGATTGCTTCTTGGTCGTCACGCCCTGGCGGCGGACCTCCTCGGGCAGCTTCGAGGTGGCGATCGCCACGCGGTTCTGCACCAGCACCGTGGCCATGTCCATGTCGGTGCCGATCTCGAACGTGACGTTCAACGTGTAGGAGCCGTCGTCCGCGCTATTGGACGACATGTAGAGCATGTCCTCGACGCCGTTGACTTCCTGCTCGATCGGCGCGGCCACGGTCTCGCTCACCACCTGGGCGTTCGCCCCGGGATAGAAGGCCGTCACCTGCACCGTGGGCGGCGTGATCTCGGGAAACTTCGACACGGGCAGGCCGCGCTGCGACACCACGCCCGCGATCAAGATCACAATCGAGATCACCGAGGCGAAGATCGGACGGTGGATGAAGAATCGAGATATCATGGCGGGCGTGCGCTTGCGTCAGGGGGTCGGTTGGTCGGGCGCGGGGACGGCAGCCCGCGGCGGGGACGGTTGCGCCTCCGCCGGCGGACCGGCGGGGACCTCCTGTTGTCGTGCCGATTCGAGCTCGTCCACGACCGCGGGCAACTCGACGGGCTCGGGGCGGACCTTGCCACCCGGCCGCGCCCGCTGAAGGCCGACGATGATTACCCGATCGGCGGCCTGCAACCCCTCCTCGACGACCACCATGTCGCCGAACTGCGGGTCGCCCGAGCGGTACTTGGAGCCGACCGTGACGGCGCGCCGCTCCACCTCGTCCTGGCTGTTGACCACGAGCACGTACCGCCCGGCCTGGTCGGCCCCCATGGCCAGCTCCGGCACCAGAAGCGCGCCTTCCTGCTGCCCGATCGGCACACGGATTCTCACGAACAGCCCGGGCACGATGTCCAAATCCGCGTTCGGGAAGATGCCCCGGATGGCGTAGGTTCCGGTGCTCTGGTCCACGGCGAGGTCCGCGTAGTCGAAATGTCCTTCAAAGGGGAACCCCGGATCGGCAGCCCGGCCAAGCAGCACCTTGACCTGTTGCTTGTCGATCTCGTCGGCCCCCGGGCGGCGCCGTTCCCTGAGCTTCAACAGGGCCCGCTCGCTGATGTTGAAGTTCGCGTAGATGGGATCGTAGCTGACAATCGTGGTCAGATGGGTTGCCGCGGTCTTCTCGACGAGGTTCCCCAGTTTGACCAGCGTCTTGCCGACACGGCCGCTGATCGGCGCCTTGACCTCGGTGTACTCCTCGTCGAGCTTCGCTTGGTCCAGGGCAGCTTCGGCCGCGGCCACGGCCGCCACGGCCGCGTCGCGCTCGGCCCGGGCCGTGACGACGTCGGTATCTGCGGTTGCGTTCCGCTCTTTGAGCTTCAGCTCTCGCTGGTACTCGATTTCGGCGCGGTCCAGCTCGACCTTCTGGGCGTCACGTGTCGCCTCGGCGGCCTTTCTCGCAGCGATAAACGGACGCTGTTCGATTACGTAGAGGACGTCTCCCTTCCGCACTTCGACCCCGGCTTCGAAGTTGACTTGCTCCAAGAACCCGGTGACCCGCGCGCGGACGTCCACTCGCCCCACCGCCTCGGTGGTGCCGGTCTCCTCCAGGTATTCCGTCACCGTCTGTTCGAGCGGTCGGCTCACCTTCGCGGTCGGCGGCTCCCGCTGCGGCAATTCGGCCTGCTGGGCGCAGCCCGTGAAGACCGCCGCGCAGATCCCGAAAAACGGAACGAACGCTCGTTTCGATCCTGTCTGGTGCGGCAATTCTCTTACCCCCCCCCGCTCGAATAATGCTGGTGGACCCGTTCAAGGGGATCTCGGCCGTTAGGTCGAGAACAGCCTCCGACGGAAACTCGGCTCGCTCAGCGAACTCAGGCACTCGGTCGACGTTGGCCGGTTTCCGAACACTCCGTTCCATCGACGCGACACATTGTAGCGCCCAAGGCCAGAGAAGCCAGACACGCCGGGACGGGGCCGCCGGTTTCTCCGCGTTGCGCCGAAGGAAGGAGCGATTTGCGAACTTGCGGCCCAGGACATCACGGTTCGGGGACACGCCGCCCGCTGGGCCATTTCGAATCGAGTCGCCTACACGGAAGTCACCCCCCCCCAGCATGTCTCGTCCGGGAGTGGATGTCGCGTGCGGAAGCACCCCATAAAGCAGCCCCCCAAACGGCCGGGGAATCAGCGCACCATCTTCCTGGCCCCCATAGGTACTATCCGCCTAGGGACGCCCCTTTTCCGCGTGACCTGATCGTTTTGGATGTCGGCCTTCATCGGGCGGCGGCCATAGAAAGGGTGGCGACAACCAATCACCTTCCCACAAGCGAGGAGAGTTACGATGAAGGCAGTCAAGCGAATCACCCTGGTCGTGTCCCTGTTGGCCCTTACCGCAGCCGCGGCCTCGACGGCGTCGGCCCAGAACCGAGCCTACTTCTTCGACCCCTCCGGCGGGGCGTCGTCGAGCGTGCGGTTCCTGGGGCTCAACTGCACGGTAATCCCCGGGTACGGCTATCGAGTCAACTCCGCGTGGGACCGCACCGTCGGCCAGCGGATCGGCTTCGAGTCGGGCGACGTGATCCTCTCGATCAACGGTCAACCGCTGAGCTACGCCGGCGCCCACCAGTCGGCCCTCCAGCAGTCCAACTGGAACGGCGGCTGGTTCTCGTTCGCCGTGCAGGACGTCCGGACCGGCCGCGTGCTCTACCGCCAAGGCAACATGTACCAATAACCCCCCGGCATGGCCCGGCGTGCCGCGCCTGACGCCGGCCCGCCGGGCCCCAGCGAACTGTCGCCCTAGAGGCCGTCGGATTCGTTCCGACGGCCTCGTCTTATGCGCCTCGCCAAGGTGGGGGGCAGGTCGCCCAACGGGCCTCGGAGTTCGTCGCCTCGGGCTCGCGGATAGATGGCGAACTTGTCGATGTCAAGTGCTCCCTATCTCGCCCCCCAGGGGTGCTGTCCGCCGAAAGATGATTGGGCTTCATTGCGTGACCCGGCCGTCTCGGGTGTCGGCCTTCCTCGGGCGGTGGCCATGGAAAGGGCGGCGACAACCGATCACCTACTTACACGAGGAGACGTACGATGAAGGCAGTCAAACGAATCACGCTGGTCGTGGCCCTGTTGGCCCTCAGCGCCGGCGCGGCTTCCACCGCCTCGCCGTGAGATGCAGGAGGAGACCGGCGGCAAGCTCAAGGTCTGGGTCTTCGGCTGGCTCAATCCGCAGGGCTTTGAACAGTCCGTGAAACTGGCCGAGGCAATGGGCGCACCGGCCGTGCTGTTGTGGGAGGAGATGGGGTCAGAGCGCCGTTAGTCGTTAGTGGCGTTTCTGGGCCAACTCTTCCGCGGTGCGTTGAATCGCCGGGCCGGTTGACTCGATTCGGCCCACGGCGCCGTGACCCCGATAGCGGAACGGGGGCAGCGGCAGTTATGGGGGGCAACTCATCACACTTCACCCCCCGGGCAGTCGCCGACTACGCCCACCGGGGTGGCAGGGGTGTCCCTCGAGTCGTCAAGCGACTGAAGCGGAAACCAGAGCGGGATCGCGCCAAGTACGGACGGCTCAAGGTACTCAGAGAGGGTGTGTCAAGAGTCAAGCCCCCACCCACTAACGACTAACGGCGCTCTGACCCCATCCCTGCCATCCGTCTGACCCCATCCCCGCATCCCCGGCGGCGAGAAACGCAGGGGAGCCCTTGCCCCTATCACGGCGCCGCGTCCCAGCGGAGGAGCGTGGCCGACCAGGAGGGGTCGGCCGACTGCTGAGGCCGGGGGCGGCGGCCGCGCGTGCGGAAGTAGGTGTGCTCCAGGAGCAGCTCGTCCAGGGGTGAGCCGGTCGTCGTGCTGCGCGTCCGCGGCAAGGCGGGCTGCGCCAGCATCTGGAAGTCGTTGGGGTCTTCGGTCGCCAGGACGATCGCCTGGTGCGGCCCGTAGGGCTCGGTGCACTGGTAGGGGCTGCTCGTCCGCGACGCGCCCGGCTCCAACCGCTGCTGGTCGACCAGGCCCACGCCTTCCTGATGGGGCAGGACCGCGTGGATCTGCATGTCCGGATCGATCGCCAACACGGTCACGTACATCGCCTTTGGGGAGCTCGGCGCCAGGGTCGCCGAGAGCGCGAACAGGTCGTCCTTTTGCATTACCAGCGACCGTTCGGCGTCCGGGGCCCAGCGTCGCGAGGTCTCAATCTCCAGATCGCGGTTCAGCTTGACGGCGAGAAGCTCGATATCGACCCGCGCCTGGCCGCCGCCCGCGGTCTGCGTGGCCGCCAGGCGGATCAGGTTCCGAGCACGGACGATCCGCCGCAGGTAGTCTTTCAGTTGCTCGCCGGCCTCATCGGGCGCGGCCAGATCGATGGGCCCCCAGCCGCCGCGGAGTGAGGCCGGGATCGACGCGCCTCGGACACGATCCCCGCGGGGCGCGCCGGCCGTCATCCCGATCGCCGGGAACAGGGCCGCGTAGTGCCCGTCGATCCGCAACAGCAGGTCGCAGGCCGCGTCGCCTTCGACCCAGGTGAGCCACTGGGATTCGCCCGCGCCGCGAATCGACATCAGCCCATCGCGAACGGCCGGCGGAACGGCCGGGTCGTCGGGCCCGAGGGGAGGACCGTCGGCCTCGGCGTCGATCGCCCGCACCACCCGAAGTCGGGCGCCGGGATGGGCGTGCTCGTGGTATCGCTCTACTGCGTAACCGTGCTGAAAGTCGCGTGGCAGGCCGATCTCCGTCTTCGTGCTCTGCCCGGCGTCGGCCCATTGGAACGCTCGGGCAGTGGCCGTCAGGCCATCGACCGATTCGATCTCCAGCCAGGCCAGGGAAGGTTGCGCGTCGCCGGTGCGATCGGGTTGCCAGGCGATTTGCTCCGGCCGTTCATATAGTTGATAGAGCGAGCCGACCGTGATCCCGTGAAACGCGCCCGCGGCCAGCCGCACCGTGCGCCCATCACCGCCCAACGGCTCGGCCCGGAAGTACGGCTCTCGGTCGCACTGGCTTCCTGCTCCGAGGACGACGTGCCGGAGTGACTCGGCCGTACCTTCCAGTTGCGGGGTAGGGGCCGGGACAACCGCATCGCGCTGGTAGCGATCGACGATCATCTGGCGGAGCATGCCGTACGAGAGCGCCGACACGTCCGGAGTCTCCCGGAGCGCCTGGACCAGGAACCGGGTCAACAGTCCGTAGCTCTGGTCGCTTTCACGATACTCCGGCTCGACCTCGCTCGCGCGACACGCGGAGAGCACGACCGCGTCGTCGGGGAGACGCTTGGGCTTGATCTTTCGTGGCTCGCCCGACGCTGACTCCCGAGGCGCGACGTTGCGGTCGAGACGGCGGATCGTCGTGACGCCCCGGACGCCCGTCCCCGAGTGGCAGCAGTCGAGCACGGTCCAGACTCGCGCCGCGCCGCCGGAGCAGACCGCCTCGACGAAGGCATACAGTTCGTCGTCGCGGATGTCCTGATCGCCCCCCTCCCGTTCGGCGTCGTAAGGGACGAGGGTCTCGTCCAGGCCGTCCTCCTCGTCGCAGTCGCGGTGGCCCTCCTCCTGATCCGGCACCCGGGAGCCGTGTCCGCTGAAATAGAAGACGACCTGGGCGGCCGGACCGTCGGCCGAGATAGCGCTCAGTCGCTCGACGAGCCTCCCCATCTCGCTGCGGATCGACGCGCCCGTCGCCCGCTCATCGAGCAAGGTGACGATCTCGTCGGGCCGGAACCCAAAACGGTCGACCAGAAGCGCATGGACCAGCCGGACATCGTTGCGGGAGCCGCTGAGTTGTCGCTGGACGCCCAATTTGGGGTAACTCTGGACCCCAATGAGAAGGGCTAGCCGCGGCGGGGGAGTCGGCTCTCTGGGCGAAGTCTGCTCAGCGCCCCACGCGAGCGGGGGGGCTGAAGAGCCGACCAGGGCGACGAGGCCCACGACGATGCCGGCGAGGCTTACCAGCCGATGCTTGTGGGTCATGGGAGCACCTTCGAATGCTGCGTCGCGACAACCGACGGTCGATATCATGCCTTCTCGATCGGAATTCTACGATAGCCCGGGCGAGACGAATTGTCGCTGCTCAGTGGGCGCCGATCATGGGGCCATGCCGTGGTCCGCCCCTCTCTACGTATGGCCAATCGGGCAAGGAGGCCGCCTGGGGAGTGAGTTCCCCCAAGCCGGACCCCCGCACGCCCTCATCGTGCCTTGCGTGGCCAATTTTCGCTAAGATGAGTCTTGGGAACGACTTACGCACGGTCCCGGCCGGCCACTCAGCGGCCGGGCCGAGTGGTTGGCTGCACAACTGCGGTTTTCTTGTGCCCTTGCACCCGCCGGGGGGGTGAATTGCCGTGTGGGCGGGACTATGATGACGGCAAGACCGCTGGTTCCGGCTGTGCCGCCTGCGGATAACCGCCTCGTCGCCAAGATATTCTCTTCTCCGGTGTCGGGTTTGACGGGCAAAAAGCAATTAGCCTCATAGGACCCCGCCCCGTGCGCGACCATGGCGTACACTAGCAAAGATGCGCCATCAGGCTCTTACTGTAAGGAGAGATGCTATGAGTGACGTCCGCTTGCCCCTTCTTGTCGCAGTTACGCTCCTGGTCGCAGGGTTGGCCGTGGTGCCCGCGGCCGCGACGCCACCCAGCCCGGGCAGCGGTGGGGGATCACCGGCGTTCATGCAACCCAATCCCGACTACTACCCGCCGCAGAACCCGCCGCAGTATCCGCCACAGTACCCACCGCAGCAGTTCCAGCAGCAGCAACAACAACAGTACGTACCGCCGGTTCAAAAGCAGTACGGGAAGAAGAAGGGGGGCGGCGCCCATCAATACGGGGCGTTGGGCTACGGCTCTCGTGACACAGGGTATTACATGACGCAACCGCCGACGGAGGTTGAACCTGAGCCGGTTCCTCCGACGCCGCCCTACCCGCCAACGCCGCCGGTTCCTCCAACGCCGCCCTACCCGCCAACGCCGCCCTACCCGCCAACGCCGCCGGTTCCTCCGACGCCCCCCACGCCTCCGCCGTATCCGCCGTATCCGCCCTACTACCCACCGTATCCGCCCCAACCGCAGTACCAGCAGCAACAGCAGCAGCAGCAGTACGTGCCGCCGGTTCAGCAGCAATACGGCAAGAAGAAGGGCGGCGGCGCCTATCAATACGGGGCCCTTGGCTACGGGTCGCGGGACGCCCAGTATTACATGCAACCGCCCGCGGTGACTCCGAGCCCGGCCACTCCAACACCAGCCGTCCCTCCAATGATGACGGTTCCGCCGCCGACCCAGACGTTGCCTCCTGCCTACCCGCCGTACCAGCCCCCGCAGCAGTACCAGCCCCCGCAGCAGTACCAGCCCCCGCAGCAGTACCAGCAGCAGGGCCAGTACCAGCAGCAATATCAACCGCAGCAACAGGGGCAGTTCGGCAAGAAGTACGGCAAGAAGAAATCAGGCGGCGCTCAGTACGGGGCCCTCGGCTACGGCTCGCGGGATGCTGCCTACTACATGCAGCCGACGCAGCCGCAACCGCCGATGTACCCGCCCTATCAGCCGCCGCAACAGTACATGCCGCCGCAACAGCAGTTCCCGCCCTACTATCCCCCGCAGCAGCAACAGCAGGGACAGTTCGGCAAGAAGAAGGGTGGGGGTGGCGCTCAATGGGGCGGTTCGCAATACGGACCTCTCGGCTACGGCTCGCGGGACGCGGCTTACTACGTGCAGCCGCCGGCCCAGCCGCGTTACAACTTCGACCCCTCCGGCGGGGCGTCGTCGAGCGTGCGGTTCCTGGGGCTCACCTGCACGGTAATCCCCTGGTACGGCTATCGAGTCAACTCCGCGTGGGACGGCACCGTCGGCCAGCGGCTCGGCTTCGAGTCGGGCGACGTGATCCTGTCGATCAACGGTCAACCGCTGAGCTACGCCGGTGCCCACCAGGCGCCCCTCCAGCAGGCCCAATGGAACGGCGGCTCGTTCTGGTTCGCCGTTCAGGACGTGCGGACCGGCGGCGTGCTCTACCGCCAAGGCAACATCTACCAATAACCCCCCGGCATGGCCCGGCGTGCCGCGCCTGACGCCGGCCCGCCGGGCCCCAGCGAACTGTCGCCCTAGAGGCCGTCGGACTCGTTCCGACGGCCTCGTCTTATGCGCCTCACCAAGGTGGGGGGCAGGTCGCACAACGGGCCTCAGAGTCCGTCGCGTCGGGGTCGCTGATAGGCGGCGAACTTGCCCATTCTAAGTCTTCCCTATTTACTTATCCAGCTTTACACCCTAGAATCAACGACTAGCCCTTTCATTCGCATTGGCGTTATTCCGCCATTCTAAGGATTCCCTACACAGAGTGACAACGTATTGTCACCCGGTACGGTAAAATCAGTGCGTTACGGGCATGGGCCAACGAATTCCGACGGGAGGACTTGCGGTGGGCCGTCTCGTGGATCGCTCGGTCACGACGTTCCCTATCCTGCCGGAATCCGCCACGCCGAGCGATGCCCTGTCCATCTGTGGTCAAAACCGCCTAGCGGTCGTCATCGACCAGGATCGTTCTCCGGTCGGTCTGATGACGCGACGCGACTTGCAGTCGGCCCAAAACCGAGGGGTGAGCAGTCTGGCCGATCCCGAGACAAGGCTCCCCCCCTGCGTGCTCGCCCGCGAAAACGTCGAGCTGGGCGAGCTGTTCAGCTACAACGTCCTGCCGGCGTTTGCCGTGGGCGCCCGAGGAGTGATCTTCGTCTCGGAGCAAACCCGCCCTGTGGGGGTCTTGTCGCTTGATGAGCTGCTCCACCATTTGACGGGCCAGGTGTCGTCCGATCCCGACGCCCCCCTCCTCCTTCGGGCGTTCACAGACTATCTCTTCTCGCGAGACCCGACGTTGGACTTGGATCTGCTTGACGGGATCGTGCCCCTTTACCGGGGCACCCGGCAGACCGAGATTCTCGTCCGTTGTCGGGACTGCGGATACTTGAACCGGCTCAGCTTTCTCGACCCGAAGGCCTTGCCGGCGTGCCAAAGCCCGGACAGACCCCCGCACACGCTCAACTTGCCGTAAGCTGGTCGACCATTCCTTCGGGAACGCTCGCCGCGTAGATGTGCGGAAAGCCCGAGCGATTGGAGTTGAAGATCACCCACTTCAAATCGGGCGTCAGGTAGGGGTGGGGATGGGTGTTCTGACTGCGGGTGGGTGAGCTCTTGGACTCGCAAACGACGGCCGTCTTGCCGCTCTGGTTGGAGCCGATGACGAGCGGGTAGGCGCCTTGGAAGTCGTCGCAGGAGAACAGGCGTCCGCAGCGGCTGACCCCCACGTGAGCGAACCGATACCCCTTGGCCACCACGCGGGCCGGCTCGCCGGCACGGACCCCCAGCAGGTTGCCCTTCTCCGGCGCGTAATCGTCGCGTGCCGAGACCGTGAGCAGCATCTCCCGGGTATCGCCGATCCAGGCCTCGTGGCCGGTGCACGCGGTGGTATCGGGCGTCCCGACCTGAAGCGTGGTCCGCTCGCCGTCCGGCACGGAGAGCAGGTAGAGCGTGGCCCCCTCCGGGCCGACGAGCCGCTCGAGCTTGCCGTCGGGCGAGTACTTGCCGCCCCGGTTGTGCTGGATCATCAGCGTTCGGCCCTCGCCGGGCTCGAATTGCGGATGGGGGTTGAGGATGAACGGGTCGCGGTCGAGGATTCTCTGCGTGCCCTCCTCCAGATCGACCAGGAGGACATCGAACATCGTCCAGCCGGGGTCGACCTTCGTCCCGCCGGCGTAGTAGCGGCGATCGGTGGTGACGGTGCCCAGGCTGCGGATCCCCACGTCGTCCTGGAGACGGTAGACCGGCTCGATCGAGCCGTCGGCCAGGTCGGCCCGCAACAGGTCGATCTCGCCGCCGTCGGTCCCTTTGAGGTAATAGAAGAGCCCGTCGTGGGAGATGGCCGAGCCGCCGATTCCCGTGCAGGTATCCAGCCGGTCCTGTTTCCAGGTTCCCAGCTCGACGACCATCAGCTCGGTGCGGTTTCCGGAGAGCTTCGGATTGCTCCGCTGGTAGACGAAGTACCGCGAGTCGCTCGAGCAGTAGGGCACCTCGCAATAGATGTTCGAGTGCGAGAACTCCTCGGTGGTGACCTGCCAGATCTCCGCGCCGGTGGGTTGGCGCTCGACGTGGATCGCGCCGCCTGAGGTGGCTTGTTGTGCCAGCCCCAACGCGGGAGGCACGGCCACGGCTGCCGATGCAGCGAGCATCCGACGGACGGCCGTTCGCCGGGTGATCGCGCGACGGCCTGGTCGAAACGGCGAGGTACCCATAAGCATGCCCTCCTGTCCTGTTGATTCAAACACGGTTCAAACACCCGGCACAAAGGCGTCTCGCAAAGGCCCAAAGACGCAAGGCATGAGTTGTACGGCTTTGGGTCATGGACAAAACACAACGACCGAGAGATGGGTTCGCCTCTCCTGTGAGGCTAAGACTCCTTCCTCTTCAATTCCTTCTTTGCGTCTTGGCGCCTTTGCGAGAGTCATCCCTCCGCTCGCTCTCTATACCCCGCCAAACGCGGCGAATCCTCCGTCGACGGGGATCACGGTGCCGGACACGAAGGCCGACTCGTCGCCCACCAGCCAGAGGAGCGTGCCCAGCAGGTCTTCCGGCGTGCCGTATCTGCCGGCGGGCGTGTGGGCCAGGATGGTCTTGCCCCGCGGCGTCGGCTCTCCGTCTTCGGTGGTCAGGAGGAACCGGTTCTGAGCCGTCAGGAAGAAGCCCGGGGCGATGGCGTTCACGCGGATCTTCGGGCTGTACTCCTGGGCCAGATGGACGGCCAGCCACTGGGTGAAATTGGCAATCGCCGCCTTGGCCGCCGAGTAGGCGACCACCCGAGTAAGTGGGCGGATACCCGCCATTGAGGCGATATTGATCACCACCCCCTCTTGCTTCTCGATCATGTCCGGGACGAACACCTGGCAGGGGAGGATCGTGCCGACACAGTTCAGGTTGAAGACCCACTGGATGGCGTCGGCCGGGATATCGAAGAACGACTTCTCCGGGCTGGCGGTGGCCTCGGCTTTGTTTCCCCCGGCCCCGTTGATGAGGACGTCGACCGGCCCGCACTCCCGGTGGATCTTTTCGGCCGCCTGCTGGAGGCTCTCGCGGCGGAGCACGTCGGCCTCGACGGCGATCGCCTTACCGCCGGCGGCGCGGATCTCGTCGACGACTTTCCCCGCGGCCTCGGGCATCAGGTCGAGCACCGCCACGGTGGCGCCCCGGCCGGCTAGTGCCTTGCTCAAGGCGCTGCACAAGATCCCTCCGCCTCCGGTGACGGCTGCCACTTTGCCCGTTAAATCTGACATCTCCGCTATCCTTTCTCCTCTTGTGAGCCAGCTTGGCCGACCTGGCGTCACAGCGCAACAACGAGGCTGCCTCGCCATCTTCGTCTATGAGGATAGCAGGGAGGATCGGCCGACGAAAGATCCGTACGGGGCCCTCGAAAAATCGCAAGAAATCCACGCTCGGAGTGTCCAGCATCGGCGGGATTTGGCGATGTGTAGGGTAGATAAGTGTGGAAGACCAACAAGTCAACTTAGGAGCGGCTGACAACCCTCGCCTTCGATGTCGGCAGCAGCAACCGGGAGGACCTACCATGCTTCGCTACAGAATTGCCCCCCAACCGACAGGCCGCTACATGGCCATCGCCGCGTCGACTTGCTCGGTCTCGATCGACGAGACCTACGCCACGCGGGCAGAAGCCCAAGACACCGCCGATTGGCTCAACCGGCTGCGTCGGAACGAGTGGCAGGGCGAGCCGAGCCGAGCCGGTCTCTAGCGTGCAACCCGGCCTCGCCCCCCATGCGGGTCGTTTGCCAAACAAGCTCAGCTTCCCGGTGCCCCACCTGCCCCCACGGCGACGATTCTCGAAGCCGCCCGCTCGAAGCGACAACGCCGGCCACCCGTCAACCACCGCGGACCGCCCCGCCATCTCCCGGCAACTCTCCCTGCTCCTTGTCCCGTTCTCTGGTCCCTCAACCGTAGTCAGCCTCGCTCCGACCGGCCTCGAATCAACTGGCGGACCTCCGCGGCGAGGAAGAAGGAACCGGTCACGCAGATCAGGTCATCGGGCTCGGCGGCTGCCCGGGCCTGCTCCCAGGCTTGGGCAGGAGTCTCGCAGAGGTGAGGCTGCCGGCCGGTCAATTCGGCGACCAGGGCGCCCAGCTCTTCCGGCGGCACGGCTCGGGGGTTGTTCAGGTAGCGGGTCAGGAGCACCTGGTCGAACTCTCCCACGAGTCGAGAGAGCATACCGCGGATGTCTTTCTCGTGGGTCGTGGCGAACAGGAGCAACCGGCGTCGGGGCGAGAAGCTCTCCTGGAGCACCCGAACCAGCGCGTCGATCGAGGCCACGTTGTGGGCCGAATCGATGACGACCGCCGGCCGCCGGGCGACGACCTCCACCCGACACGGCCAGCCCAGGTCCCGCAATCCGGCGCGGATCGCCTCTTCCGGAATCGTCAGTCCGCTGCGGCGGACCTCGGCCAGCGCGGCCAGGGCCACGGCGGCGTTGGCTGCCTGGTGACGGCCCGGAAGCGACAGCGAGACGCCGCGGCAACTGGGCTCACGGCCCGGGTGATTCTGGCGGAAGTCGATGCTCCCCATCGTCGGGGCCAGATCCAGCCGTCGGGGGGGCCGGTAGTCGAAATCGAAATCCACGCCCAGCTCCATCAGCCGGCACCCCAGCCGGCCACATGCCTCGCGGATCACCTGGCGAGGGCCCGAGTCGGTCACGCCGCTGACCACCGGGACGCCCGGCTTGATGATCCCGGCCTTCTCGCCGGCGATCGACTCCAGGGTGTTGCCCAACTGTCGCGTGTGGTCGAGGCTGATGCTGGTGATCACGGAGACCAGCGGGCGGCAGACGTTGGTCGAGTCGAGCCGGCCGCCGAGGCCCACCTCAAGCACGGCCAGGTCGACCTTGCGTCCGGTGAAGTGGAGCATGGCCATGGCCGTGATGACTTCGAAGTAGGTGGGCCCGTCCTCCGGGGGGGAGCACGCGCCGGCTGCCTTGTCCATCGCCTCCACCGCGGGGACCAACCGCTCCACCAGCGCGACGAGCTCGGCCCGCGTGCAGGGTTGGCCGTCGATCGCCAACCGCTCCTCAACCCGATCGAAATGGGGCGACGTGAAGACGCCCGTGCGGTATCCGGATGCCCTGAGCACGGCGCCGATCATCGCGGCCGTGGACCCTTTTCCTTTGGTCCCGGCCACGTGGACGGCGGCGAGAGCCCGTTGGGGGTTGCCGAGCCGGTCCAGCAGCTCCCGCATCCGGTCGAGTTTGAAGGTCCGCGTCCGATAGGGGACCGTTCGGGCCCGTTCGTAGTCGATCCGGCCGTGGAGGAACCGTCGGGCGGCCTCCTGGCGGTCAAAGTGGGGGTCAAGGCTGAGCGGGGACGACATGGACGGCTATCAGAGCGTTTCGCGATGTCTTGGAACCTGTCCTCGGCGGCTGGTGACGAACGCGGCAATCATGATCGCGTTCTCTCCGGCCGTAGTGTTCGGGTATCCAGACGGCCCTCCATCGGCGAGGGGAAGACGGTCCGTTTGTGGAATTGTCCGGCAATCGTAACCGTAAGTCTATGCTG
>Ga0307380_10006059_pt1 | contig 15945 bp, 15 predicted proteins | sample UN3MG_FD_202239 | JGI IMG/M metagenome (GOLD analysis project Ga0307380, IMG submission 202239) | Soil microbial communities from Risofladan, Vaasa, Finland - UN-3 | ecosystem: Environmental > Terrestrial > Soil > Coastal area > Acid sulfate soil | place: Finland: Risofladan, Vaasa | collected...
GTACTTAACGCGGTTAAGGATAATAAAGTTGAAGGTATTTTTCACCTCGGTGCTATGCTAAGCCTCCCGTCTGAGGACAATCCCTGGGCATCCTTTCAGACAAATGTTGCCGGCACCATGTATATATTAGAAGCAGCACGGTTATTCGGGGTAAAGCGTGTGGTCTTTGCCAGCTCCGGGGGTACTTACGGCTTGGGAATTGGTGACGTTATCACAGATGAAACAATTCAGCGACCTATAAATATGTATGGCATAGGCAAATTATTTGGTGAGCTTCTGGGACGGTTTTATCTTAGGAAATTCGGCCTCGACTTTCGCTGTGTCCGCTTTTGTGGCGTAGTTATCGGTCCCGGTTATACCACTAAGGCAGTACCAATATACATTCCTTGGATGATTGAGCACGCAGCCCTTGGCAAACCAGGCCCATTTGAATGCTGGGTTAGCGAAGATGCTCCGATGCAAATTATGTACTTCAAAGATATCGTCCAAGGTATGAAGATGCTCTATTACGCACCTGAAGAGCAAATTAAGACGGTCTGCTATAATCTTGCGGCAGGAACACAAGTGCCAACCGCAAAGGACGTAGAGATAGCTATTAAGAAGTTCATTCCGCAAGCCAAGTTCACCTATAAACCTGATCCGGTAACCATGGAAATTTTATATAGTCTTAAGTGTAGCAGAGTTGATTGCAGCCGAGCCAGTGAAGAATGGGGATGGAATCCGCAATTTACTGATTACGAAAAGATTGTTGAAGATTTTATAAATGAGGTGAAAACAAGACCCAAGCTTTACGGTCTTATATAATACTATTAATCTGGAAAGCAAGAAAAGAGATGCCCGTACTTATTACTGGTGGAACAGGTTTTATTGGCATTGGATTGGCACACAGACTGGTGAAGAGGGACGAAGACGTCATGTTATTTGACATTGTTCCTCAAAGTGAGCGTGTGGCGGATATCAAGGACAAGGTAAAAGTTGTCCAAGGTGACCTTAAAGTCTGGCCTGAAGTGCTCGCGGTTACTAGGTACCACTTCCAAAGTAAGCGAGGGGCCAATCTTCAAGCAGGAACAAATTGCTAGGGCGGTAGAGCTAAGTCTGGGAGTAAGGTCTCTCACCCAGATGCAGCTCATTACCAATGACCCGGAGAGCGAGGTGTTCGCCAGAAAGGTCAACGATATTCTACTCAAGGGCTAGCTTGAATAAATGGTCAAGCTTAACTTCCTAGCTTAAGCAGAGTAGAGTATTGCCTAGCTTTGTGGAGCGGGAGATGGTATTCGAACCCGCGACAACCTGCTTGGAAGGAAGCGAGTTCAGAACTAGGCGATTCACGCTGCCGTAACACCTCCTCTGAATCGCCCTACCCGTCTGAGAATATTCTACTCACTCCGCAATTCAGCGTCAAGTCTGGTAAAACTGAATAGCGTGGTATTCCACATACACAGATACAATACTGCGTCTATTTTCCGGTAATTCAGATTTTACCGTACCTACCAACCCTACCCCACTGATGAGTAGCATAGAAAAAGCTTTTTGATTTAGATTATGTAAAGTGTAGCAATTTTTCTATCGTATATTGACATCGTAAGCAGAGCGTCATCCCTACTGATTGGACTTTTCGTGCTACTGTTGCACAAAAGCCTCTCTTGTTGAATCTGATAACCTAGCTGGTATGTCCGTAATTCAGCGGCTCAAACTACTTGACTAGGCAAGCACAACAGCAGCATAGATGGCAAAGGCTACAATACTCACCAAAGCAATGAGACCGACAATCATTGCCAGCCGCCACCGGCCGATCTTGTAACCCAAGTAATCCCCTAACAGCATCGCTACTACCGCAGCGACTATTATCTCAACAACGGTGATAGCATCCTTTAGTTCGGTCATAGGGTTTTCCTTCTCGGCCAGTGGCTCTATATTAAGGGAAGGAGCCATAGAGAAGGTCGATTCCTACGGCTCCTTGGCAAAATGCTATCGGCCTTGAGAGTTGCGCTGCTGGCCCACGGGGTAAGACCGTTGCCCTGGAAGAACACGCCGATACCTCATAAAAGAGGGGATATCAAGCTCTTCATCACTCTTCACTCCCTTAAGAAGTCTTGTGATTTCCTTTTCCCAGGCGGTGCCAGCAAGCGTCTCCTTGGTAGCAAAGCCGGTAGCAATCAGTGTTAGTCGGACATCGTTACCCATATTCGGGTCAAGGACAACGCCAAAGATGACATTCGCCTCCGGGTCGATAGCCTGCTTGATGATCTCAGCAGCCTCATTTACCTCAAATAGGCTAAGGTTGCTACCGCCGGCAATGTTAAATAGTACTCCCTTTGCCCCTTCCATGGAGACATCAAGCAGCGGGCTGGCCAGGGCTTGTTTAGCGGCATCCTTGGCTCTGTTTTGCCCGGAGCCATGACCGATAGACATCCATGCCGGACCAGCATCCTTCATCACCGTCCGGATATCAGCAAAGTCAAGGTTAATAAGCCCAGGAACAGTGACTACCTCAGCGATTGCCTGCACTCCGTGATGGAGGACTTCGTCAGCCAGCTTGAAAGCACTATCGACGCTGGTCTTCTGGTCACAGAGCTCAAGCAAGCGGTCGTTGGGGATGATAATCAGGGTATCTACTTTCTCAGTCAGGTCCACTATACCCTTTTCAGCGACTTGACTACGGTGGGTTCCTTCAAAGGTGAAAGGCTTGGTGACCACAGCAATGGTGAGGGCACCGCTTTGCTTGGCAATTTGAGCCACCAGCGGTATTGACCCGGTGCCAGTACCGCCTCCCATACCAGCGGTAACAAAGGTCATATCTGCCCCGACAACAGCTTGCTTAATCTCATCGCGGCTTTCCTCGGCAGCCTTCTGACCCAGTATATGGTCACCGCCAGCACCAAGGCCACGAGTAGCTCGCTCGCCAAGTTGGACGCGTACCGTTGCCTCGGTAACGGTTAGATGCTGGGCATCGGTATTCATAGCGATAAATTCCACACCTTGGATCCCTTCCCGAACCATTCGAGTAATCGCATTACAACCTCCCCCACCTAGACCGATAACCTTAATCTTCGCCCCGCTAGGGACATAACTCGTTTTTGCCATTCTTCTCCTCCTTATATAGAGCCCTTAGCGAAAGAGCCGGAAAATTTGGGAAATAAAACGTCGGAGGCCACTCCTAGGTTGCCAGCTTTGTATGCCCGTCTTCTTCCCTCTCCATAGAAGAAGACCAACGCTGGTGGCGTAGGCTGGGTCGCACAGGGTATCTGAAACGCCATACAGGCTAATAGGAACGCCGACCCTAACCGGGAGCCGGGTTACCTCGCGCCCCAGTTCGGCAATCCCCGGAAGATTAGCCGAACCCCCGGTGAGCACCAGCCCTGATGGAATGAGCTTGGCATAGTCGCTCCGCGGTAGTTCTATTACGATAAGCCGAAGGAGCTCCTCGACACGGATACGAACAATCTCCGACAGATTACGGTAGGAGATAGTGTGCCCGTCTTCGGTCACAGTTCTATCAAGCTCACCCTTGCTTTCCTCGTCAATGGGCATCACATTGCCATACTTCTTTTTCATCGCCTCGGCTAGATCAAAGGAGATATCCAAGCCGACAGAAATATCGTGGGTAATCTGGTACCCAGCTACAGGCAGGACAGAGGTGTGATAGATGCTATTGTCCTTAAAGACAGCAATATCGGTAGTGCCACCGCCGATATCGGCGAGCAACACGCCATCTTGTTTTTCCTCTCCAGTAAGGATGGCTTCGGCACTGGCCAGCGGCTCTAACACAAGGTCCTCAATCTCAACGCCAATGCCACGTATGCACTTGGTCAGGTTCTGGGCAGAGGTTACCGCCGCAGTAATGATATGTGTCTCTACGTCCAGACGGAAGCCGTGCATGCCCACCGGGTTCTTGACTCCCTCCTGACCATCAACGGCGTAAGTACGTGGAATGATATGAAGCAGTTCCCGGTCGCCGGGGATTTTGACGCTCCGGGCGACCTCAAGAACGCGTTTTAAGTCTTTAGGGTGCACCATCCGGTCATTTCGGGTGATAGCAATGACCCCTCGGTTATTTACCGAACTGATATGCCTGCCGGTAACGCCAACATAGGCTGATTCTAACCTGTAGCCAGCGATCTGCTCCGCCTTCCTTACTGACTCACGAATTGACTGTTTGGCTTCATTGAAATTGACCACCAAGCCCTTTTGCAGTCCCCGTGATGGGACTGTGCCGACTCCAAGGATACGGGGCAATCCACTATCGTCGATATCAGCCATAATCGTGCACACCTTGGTAGTGCCAATATCTATAGCGGCAATCTTAGTCCGTTTCATGTGAACCCTCCTCTCAGACAGCAAAAGCTGCCAATTACTACCCTCTCTGCTCGCGGTAGTGGATGTTCCACTTGCTACATATATTGGTGAGATAGTTCTTCACCTCTGAGTTTGGTGCCCGATAAAGCTCAGCTAGAAAACCATGCAACAGTTCCCCTCCAGTCATTCCCGGGCTAGGTTCTTGGGGTCCAGGTAAGTTGATATAGACTATTTCCGTCATCAATTTTTGATACTCTATTGTTGCACCCATGTACTCTCCCTCCTTTCCTAATTCAGGCATTTCGTAATAATTTTATTACGTGCCAAAAGCACAAAGCAATTTTTGTCTCTTATAATTCCGTACCTTCGGTTACTTAGTGCCAGAAGTAAAAGAGCAACTTCTTTAATAATTCCATAGCTTGAATTTCTCAGTGCAGTAGAAATAACTACCTCTTGAAATCTAAATCCCACCACAATATAATTGGTGAGTGAGGCATAACCTATGGTCAAAGATAGCGGCCAAAAGCGTTTACCACCCTACGTCTCTTACCGCACATTCTTGAACTTTATTGACAGGTTGCAGCAGGGGATACCAAGCAGGATTGACCGTAGCTACTGGAGCGATAAGTTATCCGGCAGCACCGGCACCCAGCTTATGTCGGCTATGCGCTTTTTGGGTCTTATAGATGCTAGCGGCAGACCAACCAGTCAGCTTAGGCAGCTAGTTTTAGCCAGAGGGACTCAAAGGACGGAGGTTCTGAGACAAATAACCTCGGGAGTGTTTGGTTTTCTGCTACAGGGGTCTTTTGATTCCCAGACTGCAACCTATGCGCAGTTGGAGGAGAACTTCCATAATACCTTTGAGCTGACTGATAGCGTTTGCCGGAAATGTGTCAAGTTCTTTGTTGCTTTGGCTAGCGATGCCGAAATGCCTTTGTCACCTTTTATACTCAAACGAGTAAGGTCGGTACGGGCCGACACTGGAACTAAACCAGCCATCAAAAGAAGAGGAGCTAAAGGGAAGCGGAACTTCATAGTTCCGCAGAATTTGGAAGAAATTCCAGCAGAAGTGTCCTGGGACAAAATGCTGCTAACAAAATTCCCCACTTTTGACCCATCCTGGTCAGATGAGGTGAAATTAGGGTGGCTTGAGGCCTTTGACGGATTAAAATTCCCTACTTTTAACCCTGCATGGTCTGATGAGGTCAAGCTAAAGTGGTTCGAAGCCTTTGACAAATTGCTGGAGCGGGACTTTCCTAAAGGCAAGCAATAGAAAGACGCTGATCCTGCTCCTACATTTCAACTTAGCTGAGATTTTGCCGTTGCACAATTGTCAGGAATGTGACGTGACAGAATTTGGTATTTGGTTAGTTCACTATCTTATGCCAAGTTTCTTGCGTATAACTGCAATTACATGCCTCAATGAGTGCCTACATAGGTCGGTCTATATCTGGTAAGCTCGGAAAGTACAAAATTGCTTCGATGGCGTCGAATATCCGGGATTTCGTTGAGGTGGTATATCCTGATGTCCTGCCGCCTGGTCTAAATTCGTGCTCTTCACGTCCCGCGTAACAGCTTCAGCATGCCTAGACGAACAACTTTGCTAAGAATAGAGCTAATCAGGTCAAGCGTCTCATTAGGAACAAACTCAACTCCTTCGTGTGGTTCTGGTGGCAAGTACCGTCCATGGAAGATGTTATCCCGCACACCGTAAATAAAAAGAGGCACTTCCAAGGTTGCTCCTGACCAGTTCTTTGCGGCATATTGCTTTGCGAAATCAAAGCCGTAGGGGTTGTTGACTAACTTCTTCCATTTCTTATGCCCAGCAATGTGAATGGCTTCCTGCTTCATATATTCTTCGGGCATTACCACAGTTGAGAGAGTTAATATAGGTGTTAATTCCCTCTGGAGTCAAGGGATATCCAATAAACCTATCAAGAGCTAGATGGTAGACTCCCAGTGTTTTTGGACTTGTCCTTGAAGCTCTGGAGATAAGGAATTTATCAAGGATTTCTTTTGTGAACTTTGAGCAGCTAAGTAGTCTAATTTTCTGGAGCGGGAGACGGGACTCGAACCCGCGACAACCTGCTTGGAAGGCAGGGACTCTACCAACTGAGTTACTCCCGCAAAGTTTTACCTATTTTAGCTCCTTATACATCCCCTGTCAAAAGGAAGGCTATCTAATCTACCTTTTCAGAGGAGAAAGGTTTTCTATGAAACGGGCTAAATATCTATCTAAAAAGTATTTTATCAACCTTTTCTGCGTCTACTTCCATTAGGTAGGGAATACCAGAAACTTCCGTGGCTTCCCTTGTCAATGACATCAGGTCGTCCCTTGATATGTATTTCAGGGCAAACTTTCTCGACCCAGCCATAAGCTGTTGGAGGCCGGTAACCAGCCGGTCATAATAGGTGTACATGCCAATTGCCGCCGGAGGAATCAGGCCAAAATCCTTGCCATACTTTTCCTTAAGCTTAGCAGTGGTGGCAAAGGTTCTAAAGATGGCCTCTTCTTTTTCCTCAGGAGTTTCTAGTGTCTCTTGAGCCTTTTCACCCACCGTCTTGCCTACCATAGCTGCTGTTTGGCTAGCTCGGCCGATACAAACTGCCTTGATATAAGGGGCACCTAGGGCGATAGCCTTGAAGACCTGGTCTTCAAGAGCAATGCCACCAGCAATAGCACAGCTAGGAATAAAGGCACCTTTCTTCTCGAGGCGAGAAAGATAATCATAAAGCAGGGATTCAATATAAACTGTAGGAATACCCCACTCATTCATCATTCGCCATGGGCTCATTCCGGTACCGCCGCCAGCACCATCAACGGTAAGGAGGTCAATTTTAGCCTCAGAGGCACATTTGATCGCTCTTGCCAGGTCGGACGGGCGATAGGCGCCTGTCTTGAGACTAATATGCTTTGCACCAAGACCTCGCAGTCTTTCCGTTTCCCTGACAAAATTCTCGACGAAAGCCTCATCATCGACCATCCCTAGACGAGAATGTCTTTCGAATTCGTTGAAGGCACCAACTTTGAAGGCCTCCTGAACCATTGGGTTATCTGGGTCAGGGAAAACTACGTAGCCCCGTTTTTTGAGTTGTTTAGCCCGTGCCAGTGATTCTAGCTTTACTTCGCCACCGATATTCTTGGCTCCCTGCCCCCATTTAGCTTCCACCGCTTTAACCTCTAGCTTATCTAAAACATACTCAGGCACACCAAGACGGCCATCCTCAACATTATATTGAACTACAATTTCACCGGCATCTTGCTGCCATTCCTTGAAGACACGGACTCTTCTCTCCATCTCAGGCGAGTGGATTACCTTACCATTCTTGAATTTTGCCTCGGGATCCATCCCACAAACGTTTTCCCCAACAACAATCAACGTTCCTGAAATGGCAGCCCCTACCGCCATCCCCCCCCAGTGAATTCTAGCCATCTCAGTAGAGCCCAGGGCGCCGGTGAAAAAGGGCACTTTCAATTTTATTTTGTCTTTGGCGCCAATTTCAGTCGAGACATCCACTGCAGAAAAGAAAGCTTTATCAGAATCTGCCTCCACACCAACGGCGCCAACACAGGTACCCTGAATATTAAAGTAAGAAAAATCAACAGGATAGTCTTTGTCCGCCCCAGCAATTACTTTACCAAAAGGTTGGGGATAAATAATCTCTCTTCCCTTGACCGCTGATTTTCCCACCTCACAAAGGCCAGTGCAGCCGTCCAGACAAGTAACACACATCCCAGATGGAGCCACCTGTACCCGACTTCTGGTTAAAGTAGCAGCGCTAACATTAGGTTTACTTAAAGTCATCTCGCTCTCCTTCCTTTATATTTTTACTGGTACTCCTTTCTCCCTCAGGTATTTCTTAGCCTCAGGTATCGATATTTCTCCAAAGTGAAAGATAGAAGCAGCCAGAACTGCCGCTGCTTTTCCTATTGTTACTGCTTCGTAGAGATGTTCTAGTTTGCCAGCCCCACCTGAGGCGGTAACTGGTATGGCTACTGCTTCGGCAGCGGCCCTGGTCATCTCTAGGTCATACCCTTCTTTTGTACCGTCAGTATCCTTACTGGTGAGGAGAATTTCTCCCGCGCCTAACTCTTCCACCCTCTTTGCCCACTGTATAATATCGAGCCCCGTGGCCTCACTGCCACTCTTCACCACTACCTCGAGTCTGGGAAGGTTACTACCCGGGGGATTCTTCCGCCCATCAATGGCAACCACGATTTTTCCCTTACCAAACTCCTCTGAGGCTTCTTTGATGAGTTCGGGGTTTTTCACAGCGGCAGTATTAATTGAAACCTTATGCACACCGAGGTCGAATAAATCTTTCATGTCCTTGATGCTTCGGATGCCACCACCGACCGTAAAAGGGATGGCAACTTTTTCCGCCACTTTTTTAACCCACTCCATCATTGTTCCTCTACTCTCCACCGTCGCCATTATATCGAGAAAAACAAGCTCATCAGCTCCTTCTCGACAATAAGCCTCGGCTGCTTCCACAGGGTCACGTGCGTCACGCAGATTGACAAAATTTACCCCTTTGACTACCCTCCCATCCTTGACATCCAGACACGGTATAATCTTTACTTCTTTCATTTCATAGCCTCTTTGAATTTAATTAAATAGATAGGACATATGGTAACTGGCAACCGTTTGCCGTAAGCCAGCCGAAAAATTTTATCAATTTACCACAATCATTGTCAACTTTTTTTTGCTACTTTATGTCAAGTGTCCCCTACCCCCAATATAATATGATATACTTATGGAGAACAAAATTATGTATAGATAATTGTAGACTTTAGGAGGATGCGTCTTGCCATACGCGCGACTGATTGTCAATCCTGTTGCCGGTGCTGGGAGAACTGCCAAGAAATGGCCACAGGTCATGAGTCTACTGCAAAGTGCTGGACTACGATTCGAGCATGATTTGACCGAGGCTCCTGGCCATGCCAGAGAGCTGGCAAAATCAGCAGCAAAGAAGGGATACGAGCTAGTGGTGTCCGTAGGCGGTGATGGCACCATAAATGAGGTGGTGAACGGCTTGTATGATGCGGGTAACATTTCTGATGTGATGCTAGGTATAATTGGCACGGGAACAGGTAGTGATTACATTCGCACTATTGGTATACCCCGGGCTTACCAAGAAGCTTGTCTATGCCTTAAAAGTCCAAGAAAATTGGCTGTGGATATTGGTGTTGTTGAATATTTTAGTGGCAACCAGATGGTGAAGCGATTATTTGTCAACTTTGCCGGCCTAGGTTTTGATGCGGAAATAGTTAAGGCCACGACCCAAAAATACAAGACTCTAAACAGCACTGCTTCTTATCTCACCGGATTATTTACTGCCCTTCTGTTTTACAGGAACAAGCAAGTAACCATTACCCTAGATCATGAACCAACCGAAAAAAAGGTTTGCGCTGTTTTAGTGAGCAATGGTAAGTATGGCGGCGGAGGTATGTTTGCTGCACCTGATGCTGACCTCACCGATGGTCTTCTTGATGTATTGATAATCGGTGATCTAAGCAAGCCAGACCTCCTCTGGTCATTGCCGCGAGTGTACAGAGGCACTCACCTAACTCATCCTAAAGTTACGATGAAAAGGGCAAGAGAGATAGAGATACAGTCTGCAGAAGTGATGTTCCTTCAAGCTGATGGCGAACTACTGGGTGGACTGCCGGCTCATTTCTATATCCTGCCGGCAGCGCTAAACATTGCCATTTAAATTATATTCTATGGGCGATGCATCTCCGCATCTCCGTTTTCACAATTTATGGTCGGGGTGAGAGGATTTGAACCTCCGACCTCATGGTCCCAAACCATGCGCGCTAACCGGGCTGCGCTACACCCCGCAGTTAAAGTATAGCCAAGCGTTTGGGTAAGAGCAACCTTTAAACTAACTATCGGTCCTAATCTCAGCAATCAGGATTAATATCTTATTCTTCCGGAGTCGCTTTCTCTCCAGATTTACTTGCCATCTCTACAAGCTTGGAATACTCTCGGCTCACTCTCTCCTGTATCATATTTATCGTATCATCAGTCAGGTGACGGAATCTCCCTTGCAGCGAGAAATATTCTTTTACTGGCAATAATCTTGGCAAGTTCAAACTTATTTTGTATTGCCCATTTTCCACTTCATATAATGGGAATACCCCAGTCCTTACCGCCAGACGGCCTATCTTGATCGTGTCATCAGTAGCACATCTCCAGCCGGTAGGACAGACTGATAGGATGTGAATATAAGCCGGTCCGGGAGTCTCCAAAGCCTTGGTTACCTTCTTCATTAAATCACGGTGGTAGCTGGGACAGGCAGTAGCGACATAAGGTATATCATGAGCCACAGCAATTGCCGGCAAATTTTTCTTCCAAGTCATCTGCCCTAAACTTTCCTTACCAGCCGGAGAGGTAGTTGTTGAAGCGCCATAGGGTGTAGCGGAAGACCTTTGAATTCCGGTATTCATATAGGCCTCGTTATCAAGGCAGATATAGAGAAAGTCATGCCCTCTTTCCATCGCTCCAGATAATGCCTGAAGCCCGATATCACTGGTACCGCCATCACCAGCCATTCCTACTACCTTAATATTCCGTTCAGAACATAACCCTTTCTTTTCCATAGCCTTTAAGCCAGCCTCGATTCCAGAAGCTACGGCGGCAGTATTTTCGAATAAGGTATGAATCCAGGGAATGCGCCACGAAGTATAAGGAAACGGTGAAGCAACCACTTCCATGCAGCCGGTAGCATTAACGATTATGGCGTTATTCCCGATGGCTTTAGCCGCCAACCTAACCGCCAGCGCCTCACCGCAGCCACTACAAGCACGGTGACCAGGGACAAAGGGTTCTTCTTCAGTGATTATTCCAGGACCATGAACTGCAGTCGTCTCCATTATTCCCTCACTCCAAATATTTCAAATTCCCGCTCACTTCCAGTCTGTGCAATTTCTATACCTTGGTTAACCATTTCTTCAAATCCAGACATGGAAATATCTCTACCACCCAAACCACCAATGAAGCCAATAACCTTTGGTTTCTTAGCTTCGTGGTATAAAGCTGCTTTGACCTCGGAACAGACTGGTCCTCCCGGTCCACCAAAGGAAAGGGCTCTATCCAGCACAATGAGAACCTCGGCGTCTTTAACTGCTTGGCGAAACTCAGCAAAGGGGAAGGGCCGCCACAAGCGAAGCTTTAGTAGTCCCACGTCCTTACCTTCGCCTCTCATCTTGTCCACAGCTACCATGGCGGTCTCACTCAAGCTTCCCATAGTCATCAAGAGGACTTTAGCTCCTTCACTATGGTAACTTTCCACTGGGGAGTAATGGCGCCCGAAGGTTTTGCCAAACTTTTGCCAGCACTCAAGAATAACCTCTTTAGCCGCTTCCAAGTTTACTTCCTGCGCCCACTTTACTTCGGTATAGATAAAAGGCGGGCCGAAAGCTCCCATGGTTACCGGTTTTCCCGGGTCTAACGGTAGGGGATACTTAAATAGAGGGAGAAACCGGTCAACTTCACTCTGCTCGGGAAGGATAACAGGCTCAATAACATGGGTCAGGGAAAACCCATCCAGGTGAATCATCACCGGCAATAAAACCCGGATATCTTCACCGATATGGAAGCCACAGATGACATTATCAACCGCCTCCTGCCCATTCTCAACAAATATTTGTATCCAGCCGGTATCTCTAACTGCCATGACATCAGAGTGGTCGCTCCAGATGCTGATTGGAGCCGACAAGGCACGGTTGGCCACAGCCATAACTATAGGTAGCCGCAGAGCTGAGGCAACATATAACACTTCATGCATTAGCTCTAGCCCCTGACTAGCAGTGGCGGTAAAAGTTCGAGCCCCTACGGCTGAAGCACCAAGGCACGCACTCATTGCAGAATGCTCCGATTCAACCGGAATATAGGAAGCCTTTAACTCGCCATTGGCGACCAATTCCGCCAAGTGTTCGACAATGTGAGTCTGGGGAGTTATCGGGTAAGCCGCCACCACATCAGCGTTAGCCAGCTTGACCGCATCAGCAAGTGCTATTGAAACCTCTAATCCTACTCTTTTCGCCATTATTTCTCCTCCTCTACCATGGTTATGGCGTCTTTCGGGCACTCAGTAGCGCAGATGCCACACCCCTTACAATAAAATAAATCGGCTTGAAAATATCCTTCAGGGGTCTTGGCAATGCATCCCTCAGGGCAATAGTAATAACAGAGAGTGCACTTGTTGCATTTGCTCAAATCAAGGACCGGCCTGCGCGACCGCCAGTCACCAGTTTTAAATTGACTGCTATTCCCGGGCTCGGTGATAAAACAACCAATTTCTAACTCTTTCCAGCCTAATTCGCCTTCAGCTCTAGCTTTAGATTTAACTTTTGTCTTTGCCATTTACTGCTACTCCCCTATTAATGTTTCTTGATAAGCTCTTTCCATAGCTTTGATGTTCCGTTCGGCTAACCTACCGAAACGATTTTCCAGTGGCTCCTTCATCGCCTCCAGAGTGATAACACTGGTCGCTTTTATCAAAGCACCAACCATAGTCGTATTGACAATAGGAACCCCCAGTGACTCCTGAGCAATCGTGGTCGCATCAACTGTTGCCAGTCTACCGGTAATGCCAAACTCAGACCTGATTTGCTCAGTTGTTTTTTTGGTGTTAATAATAACGATGCCTTTCTCTTTAAGTCCTGAGTTGGCATCTAGGATGGAAAGTAGACTCGAATCAAGTACTATCACCACATCAGGTTGGTCTACTTCTGCCCTTGTTCTGATAGGTTGGTCAGTGTTTATACGGGTAAAAGCAAGGACTGGGGCGCCTCTCCGTTCAGGGGTAAAACTGGGGAATGCCTGAGCATACTTACCTTCACTTATGGCTGCCTGTGCTACCAATTCTGCCGAAGTAACTGCCCCTTGGCCCCCACGACCGTGCCACCTAATCTCAGTAAGCTTATTTATCATCTTGTTCTCCTGATTACGCTAAAGCGCCCCTGGGGCGACTCGAACGCCCGCACCCAGCTCCGGAGGCTAGTGCTCTATCCACCTGAGCTACAGGGGCTACTATTTTTATTGTACTCCAGTAGGTAGCGCAAGGGCAAGCAAGGATTGAACTTAGCTAAAAATGAGGATTGCCAATATTCCGATTGTCGGTGGTCTAGAAACAGTATATAATTCACACTCATAAATTCAATATACACTAAAACAGTAGCCGGCACATTGTAACCACTCTTCATAAATAAAGCAAGTATTGACATTTCTCTCCAGTGCCAATAAAGTGGTTTAAGTAAAGGAGACATTTATTGGTCTGGATTAAGTTTATTCTTTGTATTGTAATCATTTTCTTCTCAGGGAGAAAGGTAGCCAAGTATGGGGACATTATCGCCGAGAAAACCGGTCTCGGTGGAGTATGGATAGGGCTTGTCCTCATTGCCGTACTTACCTCACTGCCGGAGCTTTTTAATGGGGTAAGCGCGATAAGACTGGTTGACGCACCCGACCTTACCATAGGGGACCTTCTCGGCGCTAACATGTTCAATATGTTTAATCTTGCCTTGCTTGATATTCTTCACCGCAACGGTTCTCTTCTGGCCGTGGTTGGTCGAACTCATCGACTAACTGGGGTGTTCAGCCTGCTCCTAGTTCTGCTAGTCGGCATTTCTATCTTTATTAGCAGTCGATTTTGCGCCATGGGCCTGGGCTGGATAGGCTGGTATACGCCGGTCATTGTCCTTTTGTACCTTGTTTTCATTAGAATAATCTATCGTTTCGAGCAACGCCATCCTTCTCTTAAAGAAACGGAACTGGCTTATGGGGAAGAATCCTCCAGAAAAGTTTATCTCTATTTCGCGATATCGGCAGCTTTTATCATCGGTGCTGGCATCTGGTTGGCATTTATTGGGGGCGAGATAGCTCAGGTTTACGGATGGGGACAAAGCTTTGTGGGGAGTCTCTTCCTTGCCTTCACCACCACCCTACCTGAAATTACTGTTTCCTTCGCCGCCATGAGAATAGGTGCTAATGACATGGCGGTAGCCAATATGATAGGCAGTAACCTCTTTAATATGACTATCATACCTGTAGATGACCTGCTTTACCTGAAGGGCCCTGTTCTGGCGGCAGTCTCGGAAAGTCACCTCATTACTGCCTTCACCGTCATCCTAATGACAACAGTATTTATTTTCGGGTTTGGTTTTAAATCTAGAAGATTCTTCAGGCTAAGCTGGGGGAATTCTACTCTAATTCTACTGTTTCTCCTCGGCGCTTACTTCAGCTTTGCCCTAGCTTAGGCGGAGCTTTCCTTTTCCTTTATGAGATTGTTTCTATCGCCGGATGGAGCTACTAGATAAAGATGTCCCAGGCGAGCAGGACAATAAGACAGAGCAGCACCACCAGCACCATGACTCCTAGCGTAATCCGATACCGGTCAGGGCTGAAGGTCAAAGGTTCAGGAACTGGTTTTTTGGTGCGGAAGAAAAAATATCTCGCGGACCTAGTAGTCTCAACAAGATAGCCTGGAGGATTGGCCCCCAGCTTGACGGTAAACCGGACAAGGCGAAGTGACAGGTTTTCCACAGCACCAAACAAGCGGCATATCGAAACGCTGAATACATTGTAGGCCAGCCGAGATGGTCTCCGGTAAAACCAGTCGGTATCCAGCGTGATGTTCTCCTCAGCATGGAGTTTTCTTATTACTAACCAGAAGGCAAGTCCGGTAAAAATTAGAAGCTGCATGGTCTCTAGTAAGTGACCAGTAGTATAGGGTTGGTAATGAACGGGGTAGGGTAAAAGGTTATAAAGTAGGGCCGGATAGACTCCGATGGCAATACATATCACCGAGGTCAACCCCATGCCAATATACATGCCCAGTGGCACGGGTTTTGGCTTCAGGTTACGGTCAGTGCTAAACCAAGTGAAATAAGGAAGCTTTAGTCCGATAGAAAGAAAAGTACCGATGGATGCCAGATTCAAAAGCAGAACCACAGTTCCTAGATGCTCAAGTTCAGCGGCGTGGATCACTATGGACTTGCTCACGAAACCACTAAAGAGCGGAACTCCAGAGATGGAAAAGGCACCAACCATGAAAAATATCAGGGGAAGCCACATTGACCGGACCAGTCCGCCAAGCTCCGTCATCTTATTCCGCCCGGTGGCGTAGAGAACAGTACCCATTCCCATAAATAACAAACCCTTATATAGAATATGGGCAAAGGCATGGGCAGTAGCCCCGTTGACTGCTACCTCGGTACCTATACCGACGCCACAGACCATATAGCCAACCTGACTAATAATATGGTAAGAAAGGAGACGCCGGCCATCGTTGGCAAGGAAGGCAAAAACCACGCCATAGACTGCCATGACGGCACCAGCCCACATCAGCAGTTCCAGACCAGCAAAGCCGCGGGCAAGTGCATAGACTGCTACCTTGGTGGTAAAGGCACTGAGGAAAACACTACCGGTAACCGTTCCTTCGGGGTATGAATCGGGTAACCACCCATTAAGTGGTGGAACAGCAGCATTAAGGGCAAACGCAAAGAGGATTAAATATGAGGCTATCCCCCCTTCAAAATGATTAAATAATATCGATCCTGTCTCCCCTATATGCCATAGAATGCCAGCCATAAGTATGCTGCCGCCGAATGCATGAACCAGCAGATAACGGAAGCCAGCC